>Ga0209755_10002356_pt1 | contig 26247 bp, 23 predicted proteins | sample TergutCo191P1_FD_187301 | JGI IMG/M metagenome (GOLD analysis project Ga0209755, IMG submission 187301) | Cornitermes sp. P1 segment gut microbial communities from Petit-Saut dam, French Guiana - Co191P1 (SPAdes) (version 2) | ecosystem: Host-associated > Arthropoda: Insects > Digestive system...
CTGAATGGGAATACGCCGCGAGGGGAGGGAACGGCTCTCCGGGAAATTATACTTACTCGGGAAGCGATAATGCTGATTCTGTAGCATGGTACAATCTTACTGTTCAGGCAGAGATGACCGGCAGTCAGGCAACTCAACCGGTAGGAAGCAAACAACCTAACGCCTTAGGTCTCTACGACATGAGCGGAAATGTATCAGAGTGGGTTTGGGATTACTTTGCTTCTTACAAAGACAGTTATTATTCTACCGCTTCTGCATTAACTAACCCGAGAGGTCCCGCTTCGGGAACCGAGCGTGTAAGACGCGGCGGAGCGTGGAGCAACGCTGTCGGTAACGTGCGAAGCGTTGTGCGCAATAGTCAGTCGCCGGGAGAAGCTACATGGGTTAATGGTTTCCGTGTTGTGCGGGGTCCATCGTCGATATGGTAAAATATACTTCTACTTGACAGAATGTTTTAAATAGTCTACAATTTTCACGGTTGTTGCATACCGATCTCGCATATATGCGCTGTTTAGGCAGCGGTTATTTTTTTTATGAGGGAGTTAGGGACAGAGATGAGGACCGTATTCGTTGTAGATGACAGTGATACTAACCTTTCAATGGCTGAAGCTGTCCTTGAAGACCAATATCGTGTTATGACAATGCCTTCTGCCTCTAAAATGTTCGCGCTTTTAGAAAAAATTACCCCTGATTTAATACTTCTTGACATTGAAATGCCTGAAATGGACGGATTTGAAACTTTAAGCAGGTTAAAATCCGAAAGCGCATGGCAAGATATACCTATTATTTTTCTTACAGGCAGAAATGACGCTGAAATTGAGGCAAAAGGCTTTGAAATGGGAGCTGTAGACTTTGTTACAAAGCCTTTTTCGGCTCCGGTGCTCCTAAATCGTCTAAAAACACACCTCGACATTGATGAATTGATACGCAAACGCACATCTCAATTGAATAAACTGCAAAACAGCATTATTTCGGTTTTAGCGGATATGGTTGAAAACCGCGATAAGGGAACGGGAGGTCATATTGAGCGGACTTCGGTTTATATCAAAATTCTGATCGAACAGATGAAGGAACGCGGCGTTTACGCAGACGAAATTCAAGGCTGGGATATTGAAAAAATGATCTCTTCCGCGAGAATGCACGATCTGGGAAAAATATCGATTACCGACATTATCGTAAATAAACCGGGAAAACTCACGGACGAAGAATACGAGATAATGAAGAGCCACTCAATGGAAGGCGAGCGCATCATCGACGAAATTATCTCGAGAACGGGCGAAGGCGAATTTTTGCATAACGCGAAGCTTTTCGCGGGCACTCACCACGAACGTTGGGACGGCAAAGGTTATCCGCGCGGATTGAAAGGGGCTGATATTCCTCTGCAAGGACGTATTATGGCTATCGTGGATGTATACGACGCGCTTATATCGGATCGTCCGTATAAGAAAGCGTTTACGAACGAAGAAGCTGTTGAGATCATTATGCAGAATTCCGGCTCTCATTTTGATCCAAAAATTGCCGATGTATTTTTTGAAGTAAAGGATTATATAAAAGCCGCAAAGGCTAGCTTATGAAACAATCGATCTTCAAAAGATTGTGGGCAATGGTAATACCTGTACAGGTGTTTGCGGTTATTCTGGCGTTTGCGCTTATGGTTTTTTTCAGCTACAATTTCATGAGCGGTATCGAACATAAACATCTGCTTGAAAAAATAGACAATATTATAAAAAACACGGAAGACAAAATATATAACGACCTGCTCGAGTCAGAAGCGACTTTAGGAGTTGTATCGGAAACAATCCGCGGAATGATTATGAGCGGCAGAAATTACGAAAATCTTCGTGATTATCTTTTTGTTATTACCGAATATTTAATGATTGACACAAAACTTGTTTCGGACATGCTTGGCTTCTACGGTTATTTTGACGCGTTTGACGGCAGATTCTGCGACTCAAGGGGTTTGACTGCTCCGCCTGATTTTGATCCGCAAACCCGCCTGTGGTATACAGAAGCTGTTAAAGCGGACGGCGATGTAATAGTAACAGAACCTTTTATCGACATTGATACAAATGACGTAATGCTTACTTTCGCGCGCCGCATCATTCACGATAACGGAACTCCGTTAGGCGTAGTTTGTCTCGATATAAAACTGGATAAAATAAAAGAGTACGCTGTCTCTTCTCATGTAACCGAAGGCGGTTACGGAATTCTTTTCGACGGTAAATTCAACGTAATCGCGCATCCGCATCCGGCTTTTACAGGCAGGCATCTTAGTCTTATGAACGACGGAAAGAGCGTGATGGAACAACTGCAGAAATACGGTTCTATCTCCGAACGGAAGGCGACAGACTATAACGGCAACGACTCTGTCGTATTTTTCCACCGTTTAAATAACGGCTGGTATCTTGCCGTTATGGCGTATGCCGATAAGTATTACCAGAGCGTAAGAGAAATCGGTATCATTCTTTCAGTGTTAGGCGCATTAATGGCTGTTGTTCTTATAGCTATTTTGCTAAGCGTAATTGCGGGCAGAAAGAAAGCGGAAGAACGCACAAAAATAATGCTGGATTCCGTGCCTCTCGCAACGGGTTTTTGGGATAAAGAACTTAATATAAAAGATTGTAATCAGGAAACTCTTAATCTTTTTGAAGCAGAAAGCAAAAATGAGTTTATAAATCAATTTAATTCTTTCTCGCCTGATTATCAGCCGGATGGAAGAGTATCTATCGAAAAAGGCTATGAGTATCTGACAAAAGCCCTAAAAGAAGGTTTTTATAATTTTGAATGGACTCACCGCAAGGCTGACGGAACATTGATTCCGTGTGAAGTTTCGCTTGTCCGCGTAAAGATCAAAGACGAATTTATGATTTGCAGTTATACCCGTGATCTTCGCGATCTAAAAAATCTCATGATAAAAATGCGCGAAGCGGATGAATGTACTCAGGTTTTATTTGACGCGACTCCTCTTAGCTGCTTTATGGTTGATAAAAATTTAAAAATTCTGGAAACAAATCAGGAAGTTGTCAGATTATTTGAATTGTCAAACAAGAAAGAATTTATTGATCAAATCACCAGCTTTTTCCCGGAATATCAGCCTTCCGGAAGATCATCTAAGGATACGCTTGATGAATATCTTGGAGAGGCGTTTGATGAAGGTTTTTCGCGCTTCGAGTGGATGTTTCAAAAACTGGACGGAGAGCAGATCCCTGCAGATGTTTCGCTTGTCCGCGTAAAATACAGGGGAGAATTCGCGATAGCAGCTTACATCAGGGATTTAAGAGAAATTAAAAACATGATCTCTGAAATGCGCAGAGCGGAAGTTGCCGAAGAGAGCAATAAGGCAAAGAGCGACTTCCTTGCAAAGATGAGTCACGAAATCCGCACTCCCATGAATGCGATTATGGGAATAACGGAAATTCAGCTTCAGGATAACACTTTGCCGCTTGCTACAAAAGAAGCGCTGGAAAGAATTTACAATTCAGGCGATCTGCTGTTGGGAATAATTAACGACATTCTTGATTTATCAAAAATAGAAGCTGGGAAACTCGAACTTGTCACGGTAAATTACGATATAGCGAGTTTGATTTACGATACTGTTAAACTAAACATTATGCGTTATGAAAGTAAACCGATAGATTTCAAGCTGGTAGTGAATGATAAAACGCCTTCAAGTCTTGTCGGCGACGAGCTGCGCATAAAACAGATTCTTAACAATCTGCTGTCAAACGCGTTCAAATATACGCAGGAGGGGCAGGTTGAATTTACGCTGTCCGCGGAAAAACAAAGAGACGGTTCCAAGTGCAGTTTGGTTTTCCGCGTAAGCGATACGGGTCAGGGAATGACTGCTGAGCAGGTAAGAAAACTCGGCGATAAATTCAGCCGCTTCAACATGGAAGCAAACCGTAAAACCGAAGGTACGGGGCTTGGCATGAATATTACGCGGAATTTGATTCAACTGATGAACGGAGACATCATCGTAGAAAGCACTCCGGGTCTTGGTTCGGTCTTTACTGTGCGTCTGCCGCAGGATTGTCTGACCAGCGATACTATAGGACAGGATATCGCAGACAATCTCATGAAATTGAATCTAAAAAGCACAACAAAGATGAGAAACGCGCAGATAACGCAGGAATATATGCCTTACGGCAGAATTCTTGTAATCGACGATGTCGAAACAAATCTTTATGTAGCGCGCGGTTTAATTTCACCTTACGGCATATCAATTGATACAGGATTGAGCGGATTTGAAGCGATTGAAAAAATAAAGGAAAATAGTTCATACGATATAATTTTTATGGATCATATGATGCCCCGAATGGACGGAATTGAAGCTGTTAAAATAATCCGCAGTCTTGGCTATAAAAAACCTATTGTTGCGTTAACCGCAAACGCGCTTCAGGGTCAGGCTGAAATGTTTTTGAATAACGGTTTCGACGATTTTATTTCAAAGCCGATTGATATCCGTTCGCTCAATAATGTTTTAAACAGATTCATCCGCGATAAACAAACGCAGGAAACGCTGAATGAAGCGCGGAAACAAAAAAATATGCTGTATGCTTCCGGCAGCCACAATATAGCGGTAGATCCGCAATTAGCGGAATTCTTCGTGCGCGACGCGAAGAAAGCGATTTCCGTATTATCGGCTATCAGCGAAAATAATTGCCGCAGAGTCGATGACCTTTCAACATTTATAATTAATGTGCATGCGATGAAAAGCGCGCTCGCTAATGTCGGTGAGAGCGATCTGGCGTCCGAAGCCTCAAAACTTGAACAAGCAGGACGCGAACACAATACAAGCTCTATTTTATTAACTCTTCCCGAGTTTATTGAATCTCTTCAGACAGTCATCGATAAACTGCACCCGGAAGAGGATGAAACCTCTGAAGAGACTGACGATAAAGCGTATCTGTTCGAAAAGTTACGCGAAATTACCGCCGCCTGCGAAGCGCTCGATAAGAAAGCGGCAAAAGCCTCTCTGGCGGATTTAAAACAAAAAACATGGTCGCGTAACATAAGAGATCAGCTAAGCGCAATCGCCAAAAGCCTTCTGCACAGTGATTTTGAAGAAACCAATTCAATAGTTCAAAAAATTACGGACGAAAACAACTGAACAATGAACAATTTAAAATGTTTTTTTATTAGGAATTAAAAATATGAATTTGATTTTTAGATTTTTCAATATAAAGTTTATTATTTTTTTCTCAATATTTCTGGCTGCGGTTTTAATTCCGATGATCATTTTTTTTGCGCGGAGTCCGGTTTTGATTGTCGCAGAAGAATCTTTTCCTAATTTTTACGGAAAAGAGCGTATTAAAAATGAGAGTTTTACCGCTTCGCTTATTTTGTTTCGTCCTGTAAAAACCGTATTTGTTGCGGATGAAGCGGGAGATGACATTGTTTCGCTTGCGGTGGGCGAGATTTCCAAAAATCCGTTATGTGTTCTTTTTCCTCTTAGATACGCGCGTTCCGCGAAATTGTACCGTGAACAAAATCCGCACATTCGCACAGTTCTTCTGGAAGGGCGTTATTCCGAAGAATCAAGTCCTTCTTCGGATGCTGTCGGTGATGAAATTTCAGGATACTACGTTTACAAAACAGACGTTATAAATGATTTTTACAGAGCAGGGCTTACGGCTGCCGCTATTCATTTTTTTTACGAACCTGAAGATCGCAATATCGACAAAACAAAACCGGGAGATATTGCCGTTTTTTTAGAAGCGGATATTCCTCAGGTAAAAGAAACTTTCAGCAAGGCGTTTGCTGACTTTGAAGAAATAAACAGAAAACAAATAAAGAAGATTAGAGCAAAGAAGGAAAAAGAGGAAGAAAAAGAAAAAAAGAAAATTGAAAAAGCTCTTGAAAAAGAACAAAGAGCTTTAGACAGGAAGCAAAAAGCTCAGGAAAGAAAGGAAAAAAGAACCGAAAAAGCGCCCGATTCCGAGGAATCGCAGAAGAAAGAGGATGCGTCGCCTCCCGAAAAGAACAAGATAGAAGATAATGTGTCCGCGCTTAAGGAAACCGAAAAAGAGGAAGAAGCCATTATTCTTCCAAATATTCAATTTTATGCGTCTCTTACTCAATATACCGACAGACCTAACCTTTCCTGTGTTGTTCTGGTCGATACTGCCGTGGATTATTTTGACAAAAACGTGAAAATTCCCATTATTTATTTTTCATGGTTAAATCCCAAATTTATGCCAAAGGAGGTTGTAGTTATAGTCAATGATTCACCGTGGATTCAGGCGATCCCGGCTGTAAAGATGGTTATGGCAGGAGAGGCAAAAGGGCTGTTTTTATCGAAATTTTTACTTTCGGACGCGCAAAAATTCGATAAAATGACATTGCGTAAAATCAGAAAAACGTGGTAAAATATACGAGTGATCGCTTTTTGGGTTTGACAAAGGTAACGCAAACAAATATAATATGAAGTAAGGCTTTATTTTATAAAGGAGTTAGGAATGAAACATTACGGTTTCAAGATTTTGTGCCTGATTATTTGGGCGTGTATAACGGTTTTTTCAGCTTTTGGTCAGAGTAGGATTGTTAGCTGGGATACAAAGATTCTGGAATCTTTTAACGGTCAAGATGAGACTCAGTATACTTGGAAAACGCAGGCGAGTCGCTTTATAGCGTCAAAAGATCCTTCCGGCGGTGATATACAGTATCCCATTATACGCTATGTTGACGCATGGCCTTTGCAGGAATTTGGTACCGGCAGGGGCGCTAATGCGACGACTCAAAGGAGTCTCGGGTTGAACGCTGCCTTCGATCGTAAGGGATATAACTGGATCGATTTGTACCCTACGCTGACTAGTGACAGCGACGCAAAACCGGCTGAAATACCCATGCCGGGCAGAGTTAAAAGTATCGACTGCTGGGTTTGGGGATCTAATCTGAAGTACTATATAGAAGTATTCATTAGAGACTATAGGGGCGTTGTTCATACCTTGAAGCTGGGTGATATATCTTTTCCCGGCTGGTATAACCTCCGTGTAGAACTTTCTACTGCAATTCCGCAGGAAAGACGGTTACTTCCTTCTTATGCTGGTCTCAGGTTCATTAAATTCAGAATATGGACATTGCCTGTTGAGAGGGTAGATAGTTTTTACATTTACCTTAAACAGTTGAGAATATTAACAGATGTTTTTGAGCCTCTGTTTGACGGCAGTGATTTGGCAGATCCCTCTCACGTTCAAGAACTTTGGAGCAATTAAGGAGTATAGGAATGAAAAGTTTTACAAAGATGTTTTTAGTAATTACATTAGTTCTTTTTATCGGCGGTTCTCTCTATGCTCAGGATATTGGGCAGGCGGATCCCGAAATGATTGGAATTGAATCAGCTCAGCAGCTGATTAAAGAAGTTTCGGTTGATAAGTTTGAGCATGACGGTTTCTGGAAATCCTCTATGTCAAGCGACGATGGTTATACGACTACCAGATTATTCAGAGGCGCGCCTGCCGGAAAAAAACCGGTTGAAGAAGAAGCCGGATTGGATATTCCCGATGATTATGTTCTTGGTACAAGGGTGGACTTCCTTCGCCGCGGATACTCAAGTTTCTTTATTTTCCCAGCCCGTCCTATTCCGATTGAAGGTATTACAAAGACCATAACCATGTGGGTTGCCGGTCGTAATTTCAATCACGAACTCTATGTTTTAGTTCAGGATTTCTTCGGCAGATACTATGAATTCAGCATGGGCAGGCTCAATTTCATGGGCTGGCAGAAGATGTACGCTACGGTCCCGCCTGCTCCGGATGACGGAAAAAGCGGCGTTGTTCAGCGCAGTTACAATTATTCAAATCACTTCGGTATTAAGGTGATGGGTTTCCGTATCGACTGTGATCCTCTGGAAGCAAGAGGCAGTTACTATGTTTACTTCGATGCCCTGCGCGCCCATACAGACCTGTTCTCCGAGCATCATCGGGACGCCGATGACATGGTCGATGGCTGGTAGAATTGATAAGCTGCCGATTTTTCGGCAGCTTTTTTTATATCCGCATGATTTTAAAAGGATTTAGCGCCAGCCCGGGTTTTGCTCTCGGCAATATTCTTGTCTATATTGATAATATACGCATCCCAAATGAAAGTTATGTGACCGAGAGCGAAAAGCAGCTGCATCATAAAAAATATCTGACAGTCAGAGAACAAGCAAAGAAAGAGCTTGAAACGTTATACCTTTCAATGCAGGAAAAAGACGCGGAAAAAGCAGCGATCTTTCTTGCCCAGCGGGAAATAGCTGATGATATCATTCTTAATGAAGATATCCCTTCTAAAATTTTAAACGATTTATGGGCAGGAGATTGGGCTATATATCAGGTTTATGAGAGCGTTCTTTCTGTTTTTAAAAATATTCCCGATCCGCTTATCGCGGAGAGAGCCGCCGATTTTGAAGATGTCCGCGCCCTTCTTCTCAGGATATGGTACGGGCAGAAAGGGATGCGCCTTTCTGATCTGAAAGAACCTGTGATTATCGCGGCGCGCGATCTTAAACCTTCCGATACAGCAAGCCTTGATAAAAATAATGTGCTGGCAATTTTGACAGAAACAGGCGGAATTACTTCTCATACGGCAATTATTGCAAAAAGTTACGGAATTCCCGCAATTTTAGGCATAGAAGGGCTTCTAAATCATGTAAAAGACGGGCAGTTCGCCGCTGTTGACGCCGAAGAAGGAAAAGCGGTTTTAACTCCGGATGTTAATACAACGAATGAGATAACAAAAAAAAGAGATGTCTTTATTCGTGACAAAGAAGAAGCGGAAAAATATCTTTCTAAAGACGCCTTTACTTCCTGCGGTGTAAAAATTGATATCGGTTTAAACATTTCAGGCATCAATCTGAATGAAGAATTAAAGGCAAATGATTTTACAGATTCCGTCGGGCTGTTCAGAACGGAATTTTTATTTTTAGGCAGAACATCTCTGCCGTCAGAGGAAGAACAATTTTCATCTTATAAAAAGATTTTAGAATCTTTCGCAGTTTGCAAAAATGTTTCCCGCGCAAGGAAAAATGTGATTCTCCGCACTCTTGACATAGGAGCGGATAAAAAGATTTTAAGTATGGATGTCGCTGCCGAAGAAAATCCCTTTCTTGGAAACCGCGGTATTCGCTTTTGCTTCAGCAATCCTGAAATCTTCAAAACACAGATAAGAGCCGCGTTACGCGCTTCTGTCTACGGTAATCTATGGCTTATGCTTCCCATGGTCGACTCTCTTGAAACATTTAGAAACGCGAAAGTAATCATAGAAAAGACAAAAAGCGATTTACAAAGAGAAAATATTCCTGTTGGGGACTACAAAACCGGAATTATGATAGAAGTTCCTTCAATCGCTCTGCTTGCGGATTTGGCGGCAAAAGAAGTAGATTTCGCGAGCATTGGCTCAAACGATCTTTGCCAGTATGTCTGCGCCGCAGACAGAATGAACAGTTCTGTAGACAAACATTACAATCAGTATCATCCTGCTATGTTCAGGCTTATCAAAGAGACAGTTTCCGCCTTTTATAAAGAGAGTAAACCCATTTCTATCTGCGGCGAACTTGGAAGCGATGTGTCGGCAGTCCCCGCTCTTATCGGTATGGGTTTAAGAAAACTCAGCATGTCGGCGCCCTCGATCGCCAAAGTAAAAAGAGTCGTTTCCTCACTCTCGATAAAAAAGTGCGAAACTATAGCGGAAAATGTCTTGAAAATGTCAACCGCAGCAGAAATAGAGAAGTATTTAAAAATGTAATCTTTTTATTACAAACCACATTCACCTGACCGCTCTAGAGGCTCTCAGACAGGCGAAATCGTGCTTTTTTCACTTATTTAACATATACCCAAGCATTGCGGGTTTTGCCCACCCTTTTAACCGCTTTTATCTTTGTAAGCACGTACAGCGCTCTTCTTGCGATATAGTCCTTTATGCCGCATTCCGCTGCGAGAGAAGAAACCGTGAATTCCTCGCCTTTTTTGAACGGGATAAAGCGCAGGTAGTCCGATTTTTTTTTAAATACCCGCTTTTCGTGCCATGCAGCCAGCACTTTGTCTTTTATGCTTACACCCTTGCGCCGCCATGAACCTTTACCGTCTCTGATGCGTTTTTCCGTGATGTCCGTCATTATTAACTCAATCGTTACGCCTTTGAGCAGAGCCAGTTCCGGAGCGTACATGAGAGCGTCAAACAAATCCCACGGAGTGCCCTTTGCCGGGCTTTTACGCTTGTAAAGAAAAACGCCCTTCTCGTCATATACTTCGAGGATTTTAGAAACGATAACGGGATGGATAATCCGCACTTTTGCGTTAGCCGAAATTGTTTTTATTTTCTTTAATAACGGCGCGAAACTGCCCGTCTGAACCTCGATATATTCGCCCGATTTGCTGATGCCGTCCGCGACATATTCACCAACAGCGGCTTCGGTTCTGCCTCCCGGTCCAGCGTATTGGAACTTCAAAGTTTTATGCAGAGAGCTCTCATTTCTCGTTCCGATGGTTCGCGCGGTTTTTTGTAAGATTTCTTTTTTATTACCTGACATACTCCAACAATTCTTCCGCGCTTAACAATTCCAAAAAATGATAAGTCTCGCTTACCCCTGTTCTTTCTTCGGTCTTTATTCCGTCAACCTTGAAAACAATCATCTTGTTTGTCGGCAGGGGCGGATAAAGCACGTTGCCGTTCATGTCGACCAGTGAGTTAAAAGGAAGCCGCCCTTGAACTTCCTGAACGTCGCCCTCCGGGAATACTATAAAGAATTCGTTAATCTGCATTATCAAATCATAGCGTATAGCCGAAAAATGGGCAATTATCGGCATTTGCTACATAATTGTTTAGTAAAATCTGAAAAATTCGTGTTTTTTTTACAAAAAAATTAGTAGATCTACTTGTAATTACTCTGATTGTAATAAATACTTAGAAGTGGGATTTAGTGTCATTTGTTAGTAAATAGGGGAATGTAGTGGAATCTGGTTTCAAAACAGGCAGATCTGAAAGCACTCTTGACGATAAAGGCAGAGTAGTGATTCCGTCGCAATTCCGTGAACGCTTTACCGGAGACGTTAAAATCCTGCAAGGAAAGGAACAGTGTGTCTGGGTCATGACTCAGAGCGCTTACACACACTTTGTAAAAACCGTAAAAGGCGAGCTGATAGAAAAAGGAAATACGGCAGAAATTGAAAATTTCGAGTATCAGCATGAGAGTACAGCGGAAGACGTTAAGGTCGATCAGAAGACCGGACGCATTCCGATACTGCCTCCTTTAAGAGCCTATGCCAATTTAACGAAGGATTGTCTTGTCGTAAGCATCAAAGGTCGTTTGGAAATTTGGAACGCCGATTATTACAAAACGTTTATGGAAGAAGTGCGGCTTAAGAACAAAGAAACATTAAATAAATTTGACGGTAAGGTAAATCTTTTCCAGGAGGGGACAGTATGACGGATTATATTCATATTCCTGTTATGCAAAATGAAGTCTTCTCCTTCCTTCCTCCCGGAGAAAACGCGCTTGTTGTCGACTGCAACACGGGCGAGGGCGGGCATAGTTACGGCTATCTTTCAAAATATCATGATGTAAAAATGGTTTGTATAGACGCGGACAGCAATATTCTTGAGATTGCAAAAGTGCGGCTCGCCGAATTTAAAGACCGGATTTATTTTTACAACGGCTGGTCATACGACTTCTTTGCGGAATATCCTTCCGAACTTAAACGCCCTGATATTATCGTGTTTGATTTGGGGGTTTCTTCTTTTCATTATAAAAAGAGCGGCAAGGGCTTTAGTTTCGAGAAAGATGAATTTCTCGACATGCGAATTGATACTTCGAGCGGAATTACCGCTGCGGATCTTTTAGCGCGTCTTCCTGAAAAAGAACTGGCAGACCTTTTTTACAATAACGCGGGAGAAAAATTTTCCCGCCGTATCGCTTCTCTTATCGTTAAGGAGAGGCAGAAATCAGCGATTACAACCACGTCGGCGCTTGCCGATTTGGTTAGTCGAGCTGTGCCGGTAAATTACCGGTACGGACAGATAAATCCCGCTACCAAGGTGTTTCTTGCGCTGAGGATAGCGGTAAATGGAGAGCTGTCATCGCTCCATGAACTCTTGAGGACGGCGTTTAGGGTACTCCTTCCGGGGGGACGGATGGGAGTAATTAGCTTTCACTCTCTTGAAGATAAAATCGTAAAGAATTTCTTCAGAGAGATGAATAAGAACTGTATTTGCCCGCCCGAAGCGCCGATATGTAATTGTAATGGTATCCGCTCAGTCAATATTCTGACGAAAAAGGGAGTTACTCCCTCGAAAGAAGAGATTGAGCGGAATCCGCCATCCAGAAGCGCGAGATTGCGCGTCGCTGAAAAACTTTTTGATGACGAGGATTAAAATGAAAAGGTATTTATGGCTGTACATTATGATTATCTCTATACCGTTACTCCTTGGGCTCATTGTTTGGCAGTCAAACAGATATTTGAATTTAACGAAAGAATTGGCGCGTTTAGAACAAACACAAACAGAATGGATTGAAAGCAACAAAAGATTGATAGCGGGCATTGCCGAATATTCATCGGCGCAAAGAATCGATCATATAGCAAGAAATCAATTGGATTTACGCAAGATACCGCCTGAGTATTTTTTACAGGTTAGAATAATGGGAGGGAAGGGGCATGAATACTAACCTGATGAGTTTCGGCGAATTGGCTCGTATTCAGGGCTGCCGCCTCTTCTCATTTTCTTCGTCTGATAATGAAGGTTTTTCATCGGTTTCGATTGATTCCCGCGTTGTAAAGCAGGGAGCTCTCTTTTTCGCGCTTGCCGGAGCGGTTTGCGACGGGCACAGTTTTGTTGTAAACGCGTTTAACTCGGGAGCATGCGGCGCTGTAGTTGATGAAGCCAAATTAAAAAGTTTTGACCTTGAAAATATCGCAAGAAAGATGGGTAAAAATTTAGTTGTTTGTCAAAACACGCTGAAAGGTTTACATGATTGCGCGCGTTTGTACTTGGAAAAATTCAAAAGTTTAAAAAAAGTCGGCGTAACAGGTTCGAGCGGCAAGACCACAACCAAAGAAATTGCCGCGGCGATTATTTCAGCGGAGAAAAAAACCGTAATGAATAAAGGAAATCTGAATTCTGAAACAGGATTGCCGCTTTCTGTTTTTGAAGTTAATAATTCGCATGAAGTCGGAGTTTTTGAATTGGGCATGAATAGAAAAAATGAAATTCTTGAAATTGCCGGCGTTCTTAAACCAAACATCGCAGCTATTACGAATATCGGCTCTGCTCACATAGAATATTTCGGCAGTAAAGATAAAATCTTTAACGAAAAAAAATGCATATTTAATTTTTTAAATATAAATGATGTCGCGCTTATCCCCGCGGATGATGATTACGCGGAAAAACTTTCGCGTAACGTAAATGGAAAAGTTAAGTTCTACGGAGAGAAATGTTTTAAAGAACTGGAAGGAACGCGCAGTCTTGGACTTGAGGGAACCGAAATTATTTGGAACGGCGTAAAAATTAATTTCGCTCTTCCAGGAAAACACAGTCTTCATGACGCGTTAGCTGCTATCGCGATTGCGAAAGAAATTCCCGTAAGCAACAGCGCGATTAAACAGGGATTAGAATCCGTGAAACCTCTTTTCGGAAGATTGGAAATATTAAAAGGGCGCGTAACGGTTATTCAGGATTGTTATAACGCGAACCCTGAATCAACTTCTTCAAGCATTGATTTCTGCGACTCTGTAGAATGGGCAGGAAGAAAAGTTTACATTATCGCGGATATGCTTGAATTAGGAGACGCTTCCCGCGGCGCTCATGAAAAAATCGGCTCTCAATTGGCGGAATCAAAAGCGGATGCGGTTTTTCTTTTTGGAAAGGAAATAGAAGCCGCGGTTTCTCTTATATCAAATAAAAAATGTTTTTATACGGATAATATCGACGAGTTGTCTGCCGCTGTAAATAGTTATGTGCGTCAAGGCGATATTGTTCTACTGAAAGGATCGCGCGGACGCGCTCTTGAAAGATTATCGCCTGTGTTAACCGGAGGTGCGTTAAATGATTAATGAATTGTTTGAATTCCTGTACGGAATATTTTCGCCGTTTAGAGTTTTTTCTTATTTAACGTTCCGCTCGGCATTTGCCGGCGTAACAACTCTGCTGATTTGTTTTATTTTCGGCGGAAAAATAATTGAGTTTTTACGCAGGATAAAAATAGGGCAGAATATCCGCACGGACGGTCCTCAGACTCATCTTGCAAAAACAGGAACTCCCACAATGGGCGGAATATTTATAATTATTTCCGTTGTTATCGCGATGCTTTTCTGGGGAGATCTCCAAAATAAAAATATCTGGATCGTAATGGGAGCATTTATAGGATTTGGAGTAATTGGTTTTCTTGATGATTTCTTAAAAGTTAGACGCCATAATTCAGAAGGACTTCCCGCGTGGGCAAAGCTGATAGGGCAATTTACAGTAGCAATTACAGTTGTTTTAATTCTCTATTTTACGGGAGACAAAACGACAACGGCTCTTTATGTGCCGTTTTTTAAAGATCCTGTCATAGATATGGGCTGGATTTGGATTCCTTTCGCGGTTCTTTTAGTTGTAGGCGAATCAAACGCCGTTAATATTTCAGACGGTCTTGACGGATTATTAGCCGGACTTTTGATAATTGTTTTTCTTACTCTTGCGGTTTTAACATACATCACCGGAAGAATTGATTATTCAAATTATTTAGGCATACCGTATGTTCCGCGCGCCGGAGAAATCACTGTATTTTGTTTAGCGGCAGCCGGAGCGTGTGTCGGATTTCTTTGGTTTAACGCTCATCCTGCTTCGGTTTTTATGGGCGATGTCGGAAGTCTTTCGCTCGGAGGCGTGATTGGAGTAATTTCTCTTATCACAAAAAAAGAATTATTAATTTTAATTATCGGAGGAGTTTTTGTTTTGGAGATTGCGTCTGTCGTAATTCAAGTGATTTCATTTAAGCTAAGCGGAAAAAGAGTCTTCCGCATGGCTCCTTTGCACCACCATTACGAATTAATTGGATGGCCGGAAGCGAAGACCGTGATTCGATTCTGGATTCTCGGAGGTTTATTCGCGGTAATTGCGTTATCTACGCTGAAAATACAATAGGATAAGGAAAAGAAATGTATAATTTTGTTATTGAAAGAACGCACAAAATAAAAAATATTCATGTAATACTTTTATGTGTTTTTCTTTTACTGGGAATAGGTCTTGTCACTCTTTATTCCGCATCATATACATTTTCTTTTAATTTCTTTAATGACGGTAATAGCCTGATAAAAAGACAGTTAGTTTTTGCGGCAGTTGGTTTTACTTTATTTTTTATTTTCTCTTATTTAAGTCTTGATGTTTTACGCAAGTTTGTTCTTATTCTTGTTTGTATCGCTGTTGTTTTATGTTTATTAACTTTTATTCCTGGCATCAGGGTTGAAAAAGGAGGCGCGACACGCTGGATAGAAATTGGTTTTTTCAGTTATCAGCCTTCAGAGATGGTAAAGTTTGTGCTTCCGTTATATCTTGCTCATTCGCTCGATAAAAAGAGCGACAAGCTTGACGGTTTTGTAACAGGTTTTTTATCTCCTGTTATTGTTACGGGTTTATTTTTTGTGCTTATTTATATGCAAAATAATTTTTCAACAGCTGTTTTTGTCGTATTTAACGCGCTTGTTATTTTTATTCTCGCAGGAATGAAATGGCGTTATTTTTTCTCTGCTGTTGCGATGGTAATTCCGATTTCAGCGATTTTAATTTTTACAAAGCCTCACAGAGTAATGAGGCTTTTAAGTTTTATTAATCCTGATTTAGAACCGCTTAAAGCCGGATTCCAGATGAAAGCAAGCAGAGAAGCGATTGCATCAAGCGGTTTTTTGGGAAAAGGCATAGGCGAAGGAACGCGAAAAATAGCGAGTGTTCCGACAATTCATTCGGATTTTATTATGTGCTCATATGTCGAAGAAACAGGTTTTCTGGGACTTTTAATACTTTTCGCCATGTTTGGTATGTTCGCTTATTTTGGATTTAAAACAGCATGGAATAGTAAAACTGTTTTCGGAAGACTTCTGGCAGCCGGAGCGACAACAATGATCGTGTCACAGGCGCTTTTAAATATTGCCGTTGTCTGCGGCGCTCTTCCTGCTACAGGAATTCCGCTTCCGTTTTTTTCCGCTGGCGGTTCTTCGCTGATTACGACATTTATCTGCGCTGGTTTTGTTTTTAATGTCGCGAGAAAAGACGGAGTAAATACAATCAGCGAAAAAAACAATTTAAATTATATGGAGGATGATAGTGAATAATTTCTCGTATCTTTCGCAGGAAGATATATCAAATCCTTCGGATGTATCTGAAAAAAAACAACAGAAGAAACTCGAAAAAGGAATTAAGCGTCTTTTAATTGTTGTTGCGGTAATTTTTGCGGCGCAGTTAATTTGGCTTTTTATTATAACGCCTTTTATTCCGTTTTCTGCAATAGAAGTTCAGGAAATTGAAGGATTAAACCGGCAGGATATTCTTTTAATTGCGGGAATAGATGAAACATCTTCGTATTTTTCAACAAACGCAAATAATATTCAGAAAATTTTATCCGGTAACATTCTTGTTGAAACAGCGGTTGTAATGAAACGTTTCCCCGACAAATTGTCGGTTTATCTATCTCCCCGCGAAGCCGCGGCGATTACGATTGCGAATAACGGGTCTAAGCAGGTAATGATGTTTATTGACAGACAAGGAGTATTTTTTAAAACCGGAAAAATAAATGAAGGCGCGGGACTCCCTGTAATCTCCGGAATTGAAAATCCGCGGTTGAATAGCTGTCTGCCTGCGGCTCTTGTTTCGCTTACGGAAAATTTATACCAGCTCTCTTCAAGTTCGCCGGAATTGTTATCTGCAATTTCTGAAATTAGAATTGAGAGAAAAGCATGGGAAGGATATGATCTTGTACTGTTTCCTGTTCATGGTTCTATCAGCGTTAGGATAGAAAATAATTTAACCGAAGATGTGCTCAGATACATGCTTGTAATGCTGAATATATTAGAAACAGACAATCAGAAACCTGTTGAAATTGATTTTAGATCGGGTATGGGATCATATACCTTAAAGGAGCAGAATTCATGAGTAAAATAATAACATCATTGGATATAGGCTCAACATTTGTACGCGTTTTTATCTGTGAATACGATGATGACGGAAGTTTTAAAATAATCGGGTCCGGCGTTAGACCGTCAACCGGACTGCGAAAAGGCGTAGTTGTAAATATAGAAGCGACAGTGCGCGCGATAAACGCGGCGATTGAAGACGCTGAAATGATGAGCGGAATAGAAATAACGGATTGCTGGATTGGCATTGGGGGAGCGCATATAAACGGGATTAATTCACGCGGAGTTGTGGGCGTTACGGGGAAAAAGAAAAAATCGGGAGAAAAAGAAATTAGTCAGGAAGATGTTGACCGCGTAATTGAGGCAGCGAGAGCCGTTGTAATCCCGACAGACAGGCAAATTCTGGAAGTGATTCCTCAAAATTACAAAGTAGACGATCAAAAGAAAATCAGAAACCCAATTGAAATGATTGGAACGCGTCTTGAAGCGGATGTGCACATAATAACATGCTCTGTAACCGGAGCGCAGAATATAATTAAATGCGTTAATCGCGCCGGATTAAGAGTGAACGATCTTGTTTTACAGACTCTCGCAGCAGGCAGTTCTGTTCTTACGCAGGAAGAAATCGAACTTGGCGTTTTATTGCTGGATCTAGGCGGCGGAACTACAGACGCGCTTGTTTATGTTGACGGAACGCCTTTTTCAACGCATACAATCGCAGCGGGCGGTACGCAGGTAACAAGCGATATTTCAATTATGAAAAATATTTCTCTTGAAAACGCGGAGAAAATTAAAATTGACGCGGGATGCTGCTGGGAAGAAATGCTGGAAGCAGATGAAACAGTTATTATTCCCGGCGTCGGCGGGAGACCTCCGATGACAATTCCGCGCTCGACTATATTTTCAATTATAAAACCAAGAATGGAAGAAATATTTAAACTTATTAAACAGCATCTTAATACTTTGAATCTTTCGCGTCCTCTTGGAGGAGGCGTTGTTTTAACAGGCGGAACAGCGCAGCTAACGGGCGTTGTTGAACTTGCCAATCATATATTAAAATTGCCCGCGCGTCTTGGAACGCCTCTTCCTTCACCTAACATGAAAGGGTTAGTTGAAGAATACCGCACTCCGTTTTACGCAACCGCGATCGGACTTGCGCTTGAAGGAGAGAGAAGATCGGGATTGGATTCTGCTGAATACGCTCCTGAATCGCGCGAAAAAAAGAACCCCGCAATTATTGAAAAATTAAAAGCGTGGTTAAAAGAAGAATTTTTATAATTTAATAAATTATATTAATAGATGATAAAAATATTTTTTAGGAGGGAAAGAATGAATGTTTTATCAGTAAGAGAACAGCCGCAGGTGATTCCGTTCAAAACACAGGAGGCGTCACCGGAAACTGTTGTTAACACAGTTTCTACAATTACAAATGGAAATTTGCAAAAGCAAATTGTGCAAAAAGTAACAGCGTCGCAGACTTCCATACCGGCTGTTATCAAAGTAATCTCCGCCGGCGGCGGCGGCGGCAACGCTTTAAACCGCATGATAGACGCTGAATTTTCCGGCGTTGAATTTATCGCAGTTAATACGGATATTCAAGATCTGATTAACAAAAGCAAAGCGGAAGTAAAAGTGCAAATCGGCGCGAAAGTAACAGGCGGGCGCGGAGCGGGAGGAAAACCTGAAAAGGGAGAAAGCGCTGCGTTAGAAGATCAAGAAGCGTTATGTGAAGTATTAAAAGGCGCTGACATGGTTTTCGTTACTGCGTGTTTAGGAGGCGGAACAGGAACAGGGTCTGCTCATGTGATCGCGAAGATTGCGAAAAATCTGGGCGCTCTTACAGTAGGCGTTGTTACAATGCCGTTTGATTTTGAAGGCAAATATAAAATGACGCTTGCCGAAGAAGGCTTAAAAAAATTACGCGCGGAAGTTGATACGTTAATTGTTATTAGAAGCCAAAATCTGTTAAGTATAATTAAGAATACAACAACGCTTGACAGCGCGTACCTTCTTGCCGATGAAATACTCTGTCAGGGAGTGCAGGGCATATCGGAATTAATCACAAAGACAGGCTTTCAGAATACTGACTTTGCCGATGTACAGACAATCATGCAGGGAAAGGGTGATGCGATAATGGGAATCGGAATTGCGTCAGGTGAAAATCGCGCGCAGGAAGCTGTTGAAAACGCGATTTTTAATCCTCTTCTTGTTGATACAAGCATTGAAGGCGCAACTGGAGTTCTTATAAATATTGCGGGTCCTGATAATATTACTCTTGTTGAAGTACAGAATATAATTAAAACCGTTAAAGAAAAATGCGATCTTAATGTTCATCTTATTCACGGCATCAGAATGGATAATAATTTTGATAACAGCATTCAAGTAACGGTTATCGCGACAGGTTTTCAAACTGCGGCAGTTGTTGAGCAAAAACCTGCTGAAGTCGAAAAACCAAAAAAAGCTGAAATAGAAAGCGAATGTGATATCGAAGAGATTTTAAATAATTATAATAAAAATCTCAAAAGACCTGATTTTTTACCGCAGCGGGAAATTCAAAATGATTTGGATATTCCGCCCGTTATACGAAATTACGGTTTAAAGAATGACGTAAAACAAAATATCGATTCATCGGAGTATTGAAATTTTGAAAAAAGCAGAAATGTTAAAAAGATATTGTTCGCGGCTTATCGCGATAGAAAGGCTCGCTATTTTGACAAAAGAGTGTTATCATTTAGAGATAATTAAATTCTTGAATTATCTTGAAGCAATACAGAAACCTCTTGAAGATACGAATGTCAATTTTTTAGGTGATTATCTTGTTATGCGAAAGAATGATAAAGATATGGATCCGAGGACAATCGCTAAAATAATATCAGCGCTTAGATCTTTTTATAGGTTTGCTATTGACGAGGGTTTGGTTAAAAATAATCCAGCCGATATTCTTGATATTCCCAAACGAAGAATGAAGCTTCCCGAGGTCTTTGATAAAGAAACAATAGAAGAACTTTTTGATAAGATCGATGTTGAAACACCCAGAGGCTGCCGCGATCGTTGTATTTTTGAGCTGATTTTTTCCGCGGGACTGCGCGTTTCGGAAGCTGTCGGATTGAATATCAGAGATATTGATATCGAAAGCGGCTTTGCCAAAGTAAAGGGGAAGGGAAGTAAAGAACGCATTACATTATTCGGCGGAGAAGCTGCATCGCGGCTGACGCAGTATCTTGAGTTTGCGCGTCCTAAACTTGCGGGAAGCGTAAATAAAACAAATGCTCTTTTTATCGGCAGCGGAGGAAAGAGGCTTTCAAGAAAAGGTATATGGAAAAATTATGTGAAATATACTCTTGATACGGGAGTTTCTTCTCGTCTTCATACATTACGTCACAGTTTTGCAACATCTCTTTTATCGGGAGGAGCGGATTTAAGAACGCTTCAGGAATTGCTGGGACATGCGGATTTGTCTACAACGCAGATTTACACGCATGTTGAAAGATCGATGCTCAAAGAAAACCACCGCCGGTTTTTGCCAAGACTTAAAAAGGCGGAAATGTGAGATTGATATGAGGAAGTTAAAAGAAATTTTTATAACGCTTGTTCTTCTTGTTTCTATTGGGACAATTATTTATTTGATCCATCAGAATACCTCTGCAAGAACGAACAAAGAATTGACAAAACGCATGGCGGAATTAAGTCCGCACGGCGGACCGCCTGAAACAATCGAAGGATTGAGGCGGGCAATCGCGTTATATGAAGATCAAATTGAACGTAATGTGAGAGAAGGAGCGCAGACAGGCGTTTACTGGAAAATATTGGCGACAAGGCTTGCAGACAGGAAAATGCACAACGACGCGCTTGACGCATTGGAGCGGGCGATTCATTTTAATACAGAAGATCCTATTCTATATTATTTAACGGGGGTCTCGGCAGGATCGGTGGCGAAATCAATTGTAGGATTTTCAGTAAACGCGGAAAGAGACAGGGAACGCTATTTATCTCTTGCCGAGAAATCATACTTACGCGCTTTGGAATTGGATATAACATATACAAGGGCAATGTACGGTCTTGCTGTGTTATATGCGTTTGAGTTAAATCGTCCACAGGATGCGATCGTTCAATTGGAACGTTATATGCAAATTCTTCCCTCGGATATTCCGGCAATGTTTGTTCTTGCAAGATCGCGCTTTATGTTAGGTGAATTAAGAAGCGCAAGCGAAATTTACGAGAGAATCGCTGAAAGAACAAGAGACAAAAAGGTACGCGAAGAAGCGTTAAATCTAAGGGATACAGTTCAGGAGAGATTATATGAATGAAAGAGGTTTGCTGGATTTAATTATATCTTTACTGCCGGGTCTGAAGTTAACGGAAAAAATTCTGCTGTTGGAAGCATTTGACAGCGTTGAAAAATTATATGTACAATCAAAAAGAGATATCGAAGTAGTTATTCAGCGCGAGCTTAAAAGTTTTTGGGATATAACGGAAATAGCTGAGAAAGCAGGAAGTATTGACACTAATTGCAGATTGAGGTCAATTAAATGGGTATCGTGGACGGACAGCGATTATCCGCCTCTTTTACGGGAAATGTACGATCCTCCGTCTGTAATATTTTATATGGGAAGCCTTCCTCATCCTGAAAAATCACTTTTAGGCATGGTTGGAACCAGAAAGCCAAGCCCTCAGGCTGCAGAACAGGCTTATAAAATTGCGGGTAATCTGTCAAGATTAGGAATATCTATTGTTTCGGGGCTTGCGCTGGGAATTGACGCAATGGCTCACCGCGGTAATCTAATCGGAAGCGCTCCGGCTTATGCTGTGCTGGGTTCGGGAATCGATTATGTGTATCCTTCATCTAACAGACCTTTGGCAAAAAGGATTTTAGATTCAGGAGGAGCGATAATTTCCGAGTATCCTCCGGGAATGCCGCCGGGTAAATGGACATTTCCCGCGAGAAATAGAATAATAGCCGCTCTTTCGCGCAGTGTGCTGATTGTTGAAGCGCCTCAAAAATCAGGCGCGTTAATTACAGCCGCTTTTGCGCTGGATCAGGGAAAAGATCTTTGGGTTGCGTCATGCGGGATTGATGAGAATGAAAATCATTGCGCCATGTTTGACAGAAGCGGAACAACAAAGCTTGCGTGTGACGGAGCTGAAATTATTAATTCAGCATGTGATGTGCTTGAGAAATGGAATATGACGGAGAATAGCACGTCCGTTTATAAAGATGCGCTTGAAGCGGCGCAGCAAAATCAGCGTTCAGAATCAACCAGAGAAAATTTAATTTCCTCCCTGGCTGATTTTTTACAAATTGAGATGTAAGGACATGATATGACAACAGAAAAGAAGACGGAAGCAAAAACAAAAAAACGCGCGAATTCCGGCACAAGCGGCGTAACTTCAGGCGCGAAAAAGAAAAGCTCTCAAAAACAAGAAAAACAAATTCTTGTAATTGTAGAATCTCCCGGAAAAGTAAAGACGATCGAAAAATACTTAGGTTCAGGTTATAATGTTAAAGCGTCAATGGGGCATTTAATTGATCTTCCGAAATCAAGAACCGCAATCGATGTTGATCATAATTTTGAACCTGAATATATAACAGTAAGAGGAAGAGCTAAAATATTAAAAGAACTTCAGACTGATGCGAAAAAAGCGGATAAAGTTCTGCTTGCATGTGATAATGACCGTGAAGGCGAAGCAATCGCGTGGCATTTACGCAACGCATTTACCGCGAAAAAACCCGATATACCGATTGAAAGAATCAGTTTTAACGAAATAACTCCTCAGGCCGTCAATGACGCTGTTGTTAATCCTCGGAATATAGACGAAACAAAAGTTTCCGCTCAAAAAGCAAGACGTGTTCTTGACAGGCTTGTAGGTTATCATCTTTCGCCGTTGTTGTGGAAAAAAGTTAAAAACGGACTTTCCGCGGGAAGAGTTCAGTCTGTCGCTCTTCGTTTAATTTGCGAGCGCGAAAAAGAAGTTGAAAATTTTATTCCTGAGGAATATTGGACGCTGGAAGCGGATTTCAAAATAGGTAAAACGACGTATACAGCTCAGCTTTCCATGTGGAATAACGCAAAACCCGAACTGAGAAACGAAACAGAAGTAAAAGCGATTATCGAAAAAATAAAAGATAAAGAATGCGTCGTTTCCGATGTGCGTGAAACAGATAAAACAATTCGTCCTAAAGCCCCGTTTACAACTTCGCAGATGCAGCAAACTGCCGCGAACCGTCTGGGTTTCACATCACGCAAAACAATGCAGGTAGCGCAGCAGCTCTATGAAGGCGTAAATATCGGATCATCCAGAGTTGGTCTTATTACGTATATGCGCACCGACAGCGTGCGTATTTCCAATACAGCTCTTGAAGATGTAAGACTCTGGCTTGGAAAAAATTTCCCAAATGAACTGCCGGAAAAACCAATTGAATACACTGTAGGAAAAAACGCGCAGGATGCTCACGAAGCGATAAGACCGACTTATACCGAATATACTCCGGATTATATTAAGGATTATCTTTCAAAAGATCAGCTTCGTTTATACACAATTATTTGGGAAAGATTTGTTTCAAGCCAGATGAATAATGCGAAAAGCAGAACAGTAAGCATTGACATCATGGTTGCTTCCGGCAATGACGAAGGCATTTTTCGTATCAGCGGGACAAAACTTATAGAAAAAGGTTTTTACAAAGTAATTAAACTTCTTTCTTCTAAAGAAGAGAATACAGGTTCTTGTCCGTCGTTAAAAAAGGGAGATAAAATAAATATTGATAAAAACAGATGCGAACAGCATTTTACACAGGGACCTGCGCGTTTTTCCGACGCTTCAATTGTCCGTACTTTAGAGGAAAAAGGAATTGGGCGTCCGTCAACCTACGCTTCAATAATTTCGGTTTTATTAGATCGCTACTACGTTACGCGATCCAATAAGCAGCTTGTTCCAACGGTTTTAGGAAAGCTGATTTGCGATGTTCTTGTAGAGCATTTCCCGCTTTATGTTGACGCCGATTTTACAGCGTCAATGGAAACAAAACTTGATGAGGTCGAAGAAAATAAAATCAGCTGGCCTGATATGATCAGAGAATTCTGGTTTCCGTTTAAATCAACTGTTGATGAAGTGACAAAAACAGTTGAATCGTATAAAGGAACGTTAGATGAAGTAACGGATCATGTATGCGAAAAATGCGGAAAACCTCTTATGAAAAAACTGGGGCGGTTCGGTTTCTTTCTTGCGTGTTCCGGATTTCCGGAATGCAGAAACACGAAATCGATTCCGCTGGCAAAATGCCCCAAATGTCAGGGTGATGTAGTCGCAAGAAAAACAAAAGGCAGAGGAAAAGAATTTTACGGATGCACAAATTATCCTGAATGTGATTTTATCAGTCACTTTAAACCTATTAATCAGGACTGTCCTAAATGCGGATTTTTTCTTGTAGAAAAATACGATAAAAAAAACGGGGCGCATAAATTGTGCATAAATCCGGATTGTGATTATCTTCACAGCGCAGAGGATGAAGAAAATTAGGAATGAGGAATAATATGATTGAAGTAACAGGCATATTGCAGGAATATCTCTCAGACCTTGAAGCTGTCAGAGGCTGTTCAGTTAATACTGTCGATGCTTATAAAAATGATTTATCTCGTTATGCGAATTATTGCTCAAATCAAAATATCAATGTTGAAAAAGCGGATTCCCGCGAAGTTCAGAGTTTTATCGCTGATTTAACTGCCGAAGGAATGTCGGCTGTGAGCGTTAACCGAAATTTATCTTCCATCCGCGGATTTTACCGCTGGCTGACGAAAAGAGATATACGCGAAGATAATCCCTGCTCAGCATTACGCAATGTTAAAACGCCTGTAAAACTGCCTTCTGTGCTGTGGGAAGAAGAAATGGCGGAATTCGCTTCGATACCGGATAAGACAAGTATTTTGTGGCCGCAAAGGGATAAAGCGCTGATTTTAACCATGTATTCCGGAGGTTTGCGTATTTCAGAACTTGTTTCGCTTTCAATGGAAAATATTTCAAAGTCGCTTGACGAAGCGAAGATTACGGGGAAAGGAGGAAAACAGCGTTATGTGTTTTTTTCGGATGAAGCAAAAGAAGCTATCGTTGATTATCTTCCGCAAAGAAAAGAATGTCTTATTCAAGCGGGAACAGACAGCAAAAAGGGATCGCTTTTTATAAGCAGGAGGGGAAAGCCGATTTCAATACCAGGAGTGCGCTGGATAATAACGCGTTATGCGAACATTGCTTACACTCAGTCGAAGACAGCGAGAAAAAACATTCATCCGCACGCGCTTCGTCACAGTTTTGCTACGCACTTAGTTAATTCAGGATGCGATGTGCGTATCGTTCAGGAAATGCTCGGACATTCAAGCATTTCAACCACGCAGCGTTACACGCATATTAATCTTGAAAACCTTAAAAAGGTTTATGAAAGAGCGCATCCGCACGCGTAGACAGAGAACAGACATCAGATAAAAGAGAATTTTTTAAGAGAGGAAGATATGAGAGAAGAGATAAGATCGACTACTGTAATTGCGGTAAGAAAAGACGGTAAGGTTGCTATGGCGGGCGACGGACAGGTGACCATGGGCAATACGGTAATGAAAAATAATGCGAGAAAAGTGCGCCGCTTAATGGACGGAAAAGTTCTTTGCGGATTCGCCGGAGCTACAGCCGACGCGTTTACGCTTTTTGATCGCTTTGAAGGGAAACTAAAAGAGTATTCAGGAGATCTTTTAAGAGCGGCGGTAGAATTGGCAAAAGACTGGCGCATGGACAGAACTTTAAGGCGTCTTGAGGCTCTTCTGCTCGTAGCCGATTTATCTAAAACGCTTTTAATTTCCGGAACGGGAGACGTGATTGAACCGGCGGAAAACGCGCTTGCGATAGGCTCGGGCGGAAATTACGCGTATGCCGCCGCTCTCGCGTTTATTGAAGGAAGCAATTTGTCCGCCGCGGAAATCGCGGAAAAAAGCTTAAAGATTGCAGGTAACATCTGCATATATACGAATATGCAAATAACATTAGAGGAATTGGTGTAACATGGAAGAAAAAAAACAATTGACTGAAAAATCAAACCCTGTAAATACAAAAGAGTATACTCCAAGAGAAATTGTTTCTGAACTTGATAAATATATTGTCGGTCAGAAGAACGCGAAAAGATCCGTCG
>Ga0209755_10002357_pt1 | contig 26231 bp, 23 predicted proteins | sample TergutCo191P1_FD_187301 | JGI IMG/M metagenome (GOLD analysis project Ga0209755, IMG submission 187301) | Cornitermes sp. P1 segment gut microbial communities from Petit-Saut dam, French Guiana - Co191P1 (SPAdes) (version 2) | ecosystem: Host-associated > Arthropoda: Insects > Digestive system...
CGAATAACGGGAATCCATTCGGCCATGTTTTGTGGTACGCTCTTGATTCCATAGCGGCCGCGGCAGCCCGTCCGGAGTTCGGCGGGCAGGATCGGACGCAGGCCCAGTGGATAAGCGAGATGAGCATTCGGCTGTTTGGCCAGAACGTCATTTACGTTGGGCCGGACTACCCGCGGGACTGGGTGAAGTACTAGACCTGTAGTCTCCGGTATGGCGCCCCGCCCTTTGCGGGGCGGGGCGCCTTTTCCAAAAAAGTTAGGAGCGCGTTTATGCGAAAAATAATTCTGGCATGCATGGTGGCGTTGACGCTGGCGAGCTGCGGGGTATCCGGGTACCTGCCCATCGCGGTGGAAGGAAACACGACCAAGTATTTTGTCAGGCATATCGGCGACGGGTTTGCCCAGGACAGGACCCGCCCGATAGCGATGGCGGCTTTCGTGGATTCTTCCAGGCACAATCCCCTGAACGCCTTGGATTACATGCTTGAGGAAAGCGGAACCCTGTTCTTCGATTACGTGGTTCTGGGCGGCGCCTATGTAAGGCGGAACGACCGGGGCTTTTACCTGCATCTGTCGGAGGATCTTGGAAACCTTCTCGCCATGCGGCACACTCTTGTCCATCCCTTGCAAAAGGCCGGAGTCAAGGTGCTGCTGCGCGTCGAAAGCGGGGGCAGCGCTGTCAGCTTCGGGAACTGGAACGAGGATCAGATGCGCGCGTTTGTGAAATCGGTGTACGACGTGCTGCGAATCTTCGGCCTTGACGGCGCGGAGTTTTACGACAACTCCGACGAGGAAGCGTATCCCGGCATTCACGATTTTGACGAGAATTCCCCCGATGCCCAGTTTCTAAGCCCGGAGGAATGGCTGGCGCTGCAGTGGGCAAAAGGCGGCAACGAATTCAACAACGTTTTCCACACGCTACGGCATTTCTTCCCGGCCGGCAGGGAGCGCAGCGGGGTGGTGACGTTTCTGCGCGAAAAAAACTTTGGGCGGTGGTTTCCGCACGCGGTGGGCAGCACCGACGGCTGGGCGGACTTTGCGGTAAGCGACCACCAAATCACGTTTAGCTTTGCCACGAATCCGCGGCTTGTTTACGAGCTGGAGTATGGCGAGGAGGCCAAAAGCGCGCAGAGGATACCGCCCTACGCCGTTTCGCATTTGGGCAGTGATTCGGCCGGACATAGCTGGATGCCCTCCGGGCAGTTCGGCCCGCTGATGATAGACCTGGACGGCGGCCCCGAAAGAAACGCGTTTTTCCCGCTTGTGGAAAACGCCCGCGACTTCGATCCCCTGGCTGACGACCCCGGCCCCGGCTTTTTCGACATAAGGGGGTTCACGGAGAATTTCCACAGCGCCATCTATTTCGACAACCTCATGGCGATAAGCGAGGCGGCGGAAAGCGCCTTTTTCAGGTGGCTGTACTTTGACCCGGACCTGCCGGCAACCGCCGGGTTCGATATGGACGACAGCGGGGCCTTCAACCCGGCGTTTGTCCCCCTGCCCTTGATCTTTGACGAGCTTTCGCGGGCGCTTTTCCACGAAGGGGTGGCGGTCAGGGAAGGCGGGGGAAACCGCGTGAAAGCCTGGTAGCAGAGCTGTCGCGGAATTGCGGGAGAATTTCGGCGCCGGCGCAAAACGCCTGCCTTTGCGCGCTTCCCATGGCGAGAAATCGTGCTATACTCAAGCGGCGGGGGTTGGTAATGAAAGCAAACACGAGCCGTTTTTTGAGGGTCGGGATCTGGGCTGCGGCGCTGGCCATGGCGGGCGCTTTTGCGGTTTCCTGCGGCAGGCAGGAGCAGGCGCCGCTGCCGGACGCGCGCTTTGTCGAGGCCGTTTCAGGCGGGGTGCTGGGCAGGACGGAGCCGGTCAGGGTGGTGTTTGCGCAGCGCCAGGACACGTCGGCGCCGCTGGGCCCCGAGGCTTTCTCGCTCAGGCCGGCGGCCAGGGGCCAGATTTCGTGGCTGGACGAGTACACCCTGGTGTTCACCCCGTCGGCACCGCTGAGGGCTGGCCAGCTTTACACTGCCAGCGTTAGCGTGGGCGACATCGAGCCGTTTTCCTTTGAGTTTGCGACCAGCGTGCCGAGCCTGGCCATCACGCTTCACCCGGTGGTGATCGACGCGAGCGGCGAGGCCATCGTGCAGGGAACCGTCGCCGTGGACGCCGGCACTGAAATCTCGCAGATCGAGGCCACCGTAAGCTCGCCGGAGCTGGGGAACCCGTCCTGGGAGCACGAGTTCGGCTCGCACAGGTTCATGTTTCCGGGCGTGGCGCTTCAGACGGCGGCGCGCGCCGTCGAGATCGAGTGGAACGGGCGCTTCGTCGGGAGCCAGGAGCGCGGCTCCGCCGTCGTGTCCATTCCAGGCACGGCCGTTTTTGAGGTCACCGGCTTTCGCATGAATGCCGGCGTTCTGGAAGTCTCGTTCTCGTCGCCCATCATGCCAAACCGCGACCTCCGGGGCTTTCTGGCCGTGGACGGCAGCACCAACGTGCGCTACTCCGTGGAAAGGAACATCGTGCGCATCTTCGGGGACGGCGCCGGCGGAATCCTGCCGGGAACGGAAATCCTGATTCAGGACATCCTGGCCGCCGACGGCCGCGTTCTGGAGGTTCCGGTCCAGCACAGAATCGCCGCGCGCTGGGAGCTTCCGCAGATCCGATTCGCCGGCACCGGCAACATTTTGCCGACCAGCCAGGGCAGCCAGCTCGTTATCGAGACCCGCAACGTTTCCGGCGTCCTCGTCGAGGCCTTCAGGATCAGCGGGGACAACATGATCCAGTTCCTCCAGGTGAACGCCCTCGCCGGCGAGCGCGAGCTTGACCGCGTCGGATCGCCCGCGTTCGTCCGCGCATTTGACTTTCCGTGGGCGCCGGCCGATCAGAACCGCTGGGTGCGCCGCGGGCTCGATCTTTCCGAGCTAAGCCGGAGGTACCCGGACAGCATGTTCCGCGTGCGCGTGACTTTCAGGCCCCGGCACGTCCAGTTTGAATGCACGGCCGGCCACGGGAACTTCGCGCACCTGGCCTTTCCGGACGACACCTTCCCGTCGTTCAGGCCCGCCGGGGACGGCGAGTACAGCGGCTGGGATTTTGACTGGGGCATGGCGATGAGCATCCCGGGGTTTAGCTGGCGCGACCTTAACCGGTACAGGCGCGACCCCTGCCATCCCTCGTTTTTCATGGTTCACAGCGACCACAACATCACGATCGGGCGCAACGTGCTGGTCTCCGACCTCGGTCTGATAGCGCAAAGGTCGCTGGACGGATCGTGGCTGGTGGCGACGACGAACCTCGTCAGCGCCAGGCCGGAAAGGAACGTCGCGTTCCGCATCCACAACTTCCAGGGCATGGTTCTGCACCAGGGCAGGACCGGCGCCGACGGCACGGCCGTGGTTCCGCGCCTGGAGACGGCGCCGGGCGACAGCCGCTTTTTCGTCTCGGCCGAGAGCGGCCTGGGGCGCGCCTTTCTCAGGGTTCAGGACGCGCTGGCGCTGGCCACCAGCCACTTCGACGTGTCCGGCGGGTCGCCCGCCACCGGAGTCCGCGGCCTGATTTACGGCGAGCGCGGGGTTTGGCGCCCCGGCGACAATATCTACCTCACCTTCCTGCTTTCCGATCCCGAGCAGACGCTCCCGCCAAACCACCCGGTGACCTTCGAGCTGGAGGATCCGCGCGGGCGCATAGTTCAGCAGCGCCTGCTGGGCAGCTCGGTCGACGGCTTTTTCCCCATGGCCACCTCCACGGCGCCGGACGCGCCGACCGGCAACTGGACGGCGCGCGTGCGCGTGGGCGGGAACGTGTTCACAAGGCTCATCAGCGTCGAGACCGTGATGCCGAACCGGCTCAGCATGGATCTGGACTTCGGCGCCGAGGACATGATTCGAAGCGGCCCGCATGACGTTTCGCTCGAGGCCGAGTGGCTTTTCGGGGCGCCGGCGCCGGGGCTTAGGGCCGACGTCTCCGTGGCCTTTGCCGACCGCGAGACGACGTTCCCCGGCTTCTCCGACTTTTCGTTCCGCGATCCCTCGCGAACGGTCTCCGGCGAGCGCTCCAATATTTGGTCCGGAACGCTTGACGGCGAGGGCAGGGCGCGGTTCAGAATGAGCCTCAACCCCGGCGCCCGCGTTCCCGGCAGGGTCACGGCGCGCTTCATGACCCGCGTCTTCGAGCCCTCCGGGGTGTTCTCGTCCGAGCAGATCAGCATCGACTACTCGCCCTACGAGCGCTACGTCGGGATCAGGCTTCCAAGGGGCGACGCGGCGCGCAACATGCTCCTCACCGACGTCGACCACGAGGCCGAGATCGTCGTGCTGGACGAGGACGGCAATCCGGTCCGGGGCAATGTCGAGCTTTCCGTGGCGCTGTACAGGCTAAGCTGGCGCTGGTGGTGGGAAAGGGCGGCGGAGGAGCCGGCGCAGTTCGCCTCGGCGCTGGCGCGAAGCCCGGTTTCCCGCGGCAACGTGACGGCCGTCAACGGAAGGGCCTCCTGGACGTTCCGCGTGAACCAGCCCACTTGGGGGCGCTTCCTGGTGATGGCGCGCGACGCTTCCGGCGGGCATGCCGCGGCGCAGGTGACCTACATCGACTGGCCCGGCTGGGCCGGCCGGCCTCAGGAAGGCGGCCAGGACGCGCAGGCCATGCTCACCCTCACGCCGGAGCGCCCGTCCTACAGCGTCGGCGAGCGAATCGCCGTCAGCTTCCCGTCGAACAGAAACGCGATGGCGCTGGCGACGGTGGAGCGGGGCGGCCAGATAATAAGAAGCGAGTGGATCAGCGGCCAGGACGGCTCGACCACCTTCGAGTTCCGCGCGGAGCCCTACATGGTTCCGAACGTCTACGTCCACGTCACCCTGCTCCAGCCCCACCTGCAGACCCAGAACGACCTGCCCATACGGCTTTTCGGCGTGGCGCCGGTGATGGTCGAGGACGCCAGGCTGGCGCTTCGCCCGCAAATCAGCGCCCCCGAGGCCTGGCAGCCGGAGTCGCGGGTCTCGTTTTCCGTGAGCGAGGCGACGGGCCGGCCCATGGCCTACACCGTGGCGGTCGTTGACGAGGGCCTTCTGGGCCTCACTCGCTTCAGCCTGCCAAACCCGCGCAATGTCTTCTACGCGCGCGAGGCATCGTTCCTCAAGTCCTGGGACATTTTCCGCGACGTGATCGGCGCCCACGCCGGCCGGCTCGAAACCCTGCTGGCAATCGGCGGCGGCGACGGCGGCGATGCCGTTGACGCGGCCAGGGAGACCCAGCGCTTCAGGCCCGTGGTGCGCTTCTTCGGCCCCTACGAGCTTGGCGCCGGCGCCGAGCGCGTTCACGATTTCGACCTTCCGCCGTACATCGGCGCCTTGCGGATAATGGTGCTGGCCGCGTCGTCCTCCGCCGAGAGGCGCCCGGCCGGCGTTCAGCGCGCCTACGGCACCTCCGAGCAGACCGTCAGGGTCGCGTCGGACCTGATGGTTTTCGGCTCCCTCCCGCGCGTCCTCTCCCCAAGCGACGAGGTTGTGATCCCCGTGCACGTCAGCTCGCACAGCGAGGGGCGCAGAACCGTGAGCGTCGGCCTTTCGGCGCCGGGCGCGGAGATTCTGGGGCCGGCGCGGCAGAGCGTCGCGTTTGAGGCGCCGGGCGAGCAGCTCGTGCGCTTCAGGGCCCGCGCCCCGTCGGCGCCGGGAAGCCTGTCCTTCACCGTCAGCGCCGAGTCCCCGGGGCTCAGGACGGCCACTCACTCGACGGACATCGAGGTGCGCTCGACCGCCCTGCCGGTGACCCGCGCCATCCACAGCCTGGTGGCGCCCGGCGCCACATGGCAGGGGAGCGCCGAGCATCCGGGCCGCGACGGGACGAACCACATGGCGCTGTCGTTCTCCCGGCTTCCGCCGATTAACCTGGAGTCCCGGCTCAACTTCCTGATCGCCTACCCGCACGGCTGCCTCGAGCAGACGACCAGCGGCCTGTTCCCGCAGCTCTACCTCGACCGGATTCTCGATCTCGACGACGAGCGCCGGGCGCAGATCCGCACGAACATAGCGGCCGGGATCGAGCGCATCGCCGGCTTCCAGGTTCCCTCCGGGGGCTTTTCCTTCTGGCCGGGCGGGACGGAGGCCCACGACTGGGGCACGACCTACGCCGGCCACTTCCTGCTGGAGGCTCGCCGCGCCGGCTACGCCGTGCCTGAAAGCGTCATCCAGCGCTGGCTGAATTTCCAGCGTGACAGGGCGTCGGCGTGGCAGGCGCGCGACAGAAGGTTTGCCGAGCAGGCCTACAGGCTTTACGCAATGGCGCTGGCCGGCCATGCCGACCTGGGCTCGATGAACCGCCTGCGCGACCAGCGCGATCTGACCGTTCAGGCGCGCTGGCGCCTGGCCGCGGCTTACTGGCACGCCGGCCAGAGGGACGCGGCGCGCAATATGGCCGGCGACCTGGCGCTCCCGGCCTACGCGCGGCGCGAGCTTTCCGGCACCTTCGGATCGCCCCTGCGCGACAGGTCAATGGCGCTTCAGACCCTCATCCTGATTTCAGGCGGCGGCGCAACCCAGGCCGAGGCGGCCAGGATCAGCCTGCTGTTTTCGGACATTGCCGGCGCGCTTTCCGGCGACGGCTGGCTGTCCACGCAGGAAACGGCCTTTGCGCTGATGGCCGCGGCGCCGTACATTCAGCGCAACTCTGGAAGCGGAGCGCTGGCGCTTGGCTACAGCGCCGCCGGCCATTCCGGGGCCCTCTCGCTCGAGGGCCCGGCCGCCGAGCGCGTTCTGGGCATCGTCCCCGGCGCCTCAAGCCCCTTCTCCGTGGCCAACCGCTCCGCCTCGCCGGTCTACGTCACGATCACCGTGAGGGGCACGCCGGAGGAGGGCAGCGAGCCGGCCATCTCGGACGGCCTGGCTCTGGAGATAGCCCATCTCGGCGCCGACGGCCAGCCCATCGACCCCGCGGCGCTGAGGCTGGGGCAGGACATGGAAGTGCGCGTGACCGTGCGCAACACCAGCGACCATGCCGTCGAGGAAGTGGCGCTGATCGTTCCCTTCCCGGCCTCGCTGGAAATCATCAACACCCGGCTGGCCGGAATAGTGGCCACCCAGGCCGGCTACCGCTTCCAGGACATCCGCGACGACCGGGTAATGACGTACTTCGACCTCAGCCGCGCCCAGTCCCGCACCTTCAGCTTCCGCGTGACCAAGGCCTACGACGGCGCCTTCTTCCGCCCCGCCATCCACGCCTACGCCATGTACGACGAGTCCATCCGCGCCCTGATCCCCGGCTCGCGCTAGGGGCCGCGGGCGGGGCCCGCAGGGGCGGGAGCCGCTTCGGGGAAGCGCCGGCTAAGCCAAGCTAGCCGGCGCTTTTTTTTGCCTGCGCCTTTGCGGGCGGCGCAGCCGGCGCCGCGAAGAGCATTTCCGGCTTGCGCTGATGCGGCCGGGCGGCGGGCAAAACCCGTATAACCTTCTTGTCGGCGGGTTGTTTTTATGGTACCATTACGGCATGTATGCGAGGGTAATCATGAAACGTATCGTATTTTTTGTCCTGGTTGCCTCTGTTCTTGCGCCCCACGCGTTTGCCCAGGCTGGCCTGCAGCCGGCGGCTGTTGTCAATTTGATTAGGAGCGAGCCCATTACGGTCGGGCAGCTTCGCACCGAGGTGGAGCGGATGGAGACGGCCTTCGGGCAGCCCCTGAACGGGCAGCAGCGCCGCGAGGTTCTGGACGCGATGATCAACGAGCGGCTTGTGCTTCAGGCCGCGGAGAGGGACAGGGTCATTATATCGGAAAACGAGCTGAACCAGCACATCAGCCAGCTTAGGGCGCAGATGGTTCCGATGCTGGGCAGGCAGCCCACCGACGCGGAATTTGCCACAGCCATCAGGGGGCAGACGGGCCTTGAGCTGCAGGCCTTTCGGGAGCAGACCAGGCGCCAGCTTACCCAGCAGAACTACCTTTTCACCCAGAAGCGCGATCTCTTTGAAAACGTGAGGCCGCCGGCGGACGCGGAAATTGTCTCCATGTTTGATCTTACCCGCTCCCAGTTTGTGAGGCCGGAAACAGTCCGCCTTTCCATGATTCAGGTGCCGTTCGGCGCCGACGCCGCGTCGAGGACCAGGGCCAGGCAGCAGATCGACAGCCTTTCCAGGGAAATCGGCAGCAGCGCTTCCAGGTTCAACGAGGTTGTCGTCAGGGCGCAGGCGCCCAATTCGGGGTTTCAGGGCGGGGACTTCGGCTTCATGCCCAGGAACCTGGAGGCCGTGCAGCGCGTTGGCCAGGACTTTGTGACCCTTGCCTTTGGCCTGCGGCCGGGGGAAATTTCGCGGGTCATCGAGGGGCCGCCGGGCTCGGGCTACCAGATTATCAAGGTGACGGAGTCCCACGCCATGAGAAGCCTTGAGCTGGACGACATTCTCCAGCCGGGATCGCCCATAACCGTCCGCGCCTACATCGCGAACGTGATGATGCAGGAGCGGCAAATGTCGGTGTTTGCCCAGGCGGTGCAGGCGCTTCACGCCGATCTTCGCGCCGGGGGCAGGACTTTTCAGGTGTTTGAAGCAAACCTGAACTGGTAAGCGGCATGGCTGCGTAGAATGGCATCCCGCAGAAAAGGCCGCATTCTGGCGTTTCAGGCGCTGTACTGCTGGGAGGCCTCCGGCGCTCCGGCGGAGGAGCTGATGGCGTTCTCCTGGCTGGGCGAAAAGGCCGAGGCGCTTGACGAGAGCACGGCCTGCTTTTCCCGCCTGCTGATTGCCGGCGCGATTGAAAACGCGGCGCCCATCGACGAAATGATCAAGCGGCACTTGCAGCACTGGGACATTTCCCGGCTTGCCAGGGTGGACCTTGCCATTCTCAGGATCAGCGCGTACGCTCTGATGTACCAGAGCGAGATAGCCCCCTCGATCGTGATTGACGAGGCCATCGGCATATCAAAGGAATTCGGGGCCGACGATTCTTTTCGGTTCATAAACGGGGTTCTGGACAGCATTCGCAGGACCCTCCTTTCGGAGCAGCCGGAGTGAGGAAAGACTTTTTTGCCAAGGGCTCGGGCCCTTTGAGGGCGGCTTTTTTCTCGGGCGCCGCGCTGCTGCTAGCCATTGCCGGCGCTGTCGGCTTTCTATTTGCGACGGGCGGCGCCGGCATTTTTGGCGGCGCCGGGGAGCAGGTCAGCTTTCACCGGCTTCTCCAGGAATACGACTTCAGGCTGGAGCAGGCCCTCGGCGGGCCGGCGGCGCCTGGATACCAGCAGTTTGGCCTTCTCAGCAGGGACCTTGACCGGCTTGAGGCAAGGGCGCAGGGCGTCGAAAACTGGCTTTCCGTCCTGAGGCGCCGGCGCCGGCTGGCCGACGGCGCGGCCGAGTTTGCCGGCGCCGCCCACGGCGCGCGCTACGCGCAGGCTTACAGGCAGGCGGCGCAGAGGGCGCTGCGCGAGTTTCCCTTCTCCGAGCCCATTGCCGCGGTTGCCGCGGCGGCGTCCATCCGCGGCGCGGCGATAACCCCTGAAATGGAAGGGGAGCTGAGGGCAATTCTCCCGCGGATGTCGAGCCAGCGCTTTGCGCCGATGCGGCTGAGCCTTCACGCGCTGCTCGGCGATTTTAGGAGCCCGGAGAGCGCCGCGGCGAGCCTTCAGGGCGACAGGCTGCCGCTGGACTTTGCCGCCGGCGCCATGGGGCGGGACGCGGAGCCCATAGTCGCCGCCCTGGCCATGCTGCGGATTCTGGACGGCGAGCCCGCGGAGGCGCTTTCAATTGTCCAGTCCGCTTTGGCGAGGGGCGGCGCCTCGCCTGAGTTCGCGCGCTTTGCCGCCGAGGTTTTCTACGATTTTGGCAGCCCGGCGCGATCGGCGGAGCTTTTTCACATGCTTTCGGGCGAGGATGCCTTCAGGGAAGAGGCGCTGAGCCGGCAGGCGGACGCGCTGTGGGCTGCGGGCTACACCGGGCTTGCGCGGCACGTCTGGGGGATGCTTGCGGCTCCATCGGCGCCTCTGGCGCCGCGGGCTGCTGCTGCGCTTCCGTCGGCTCCGCGGGCTGCCTGGGAGGACATTGCCGCAATTGAAAGCCGGGCGCTGCACAACCTCGCCGCGACGGCCGAGGATCCGGAGGAGGCCGAGGCGCTGCTCGAGCGCCTGATGCGCCAGGGGCGCTCGGGGGACGCGTGCCGCGAGCTGGGCCTTGTCCGCCTCAGCCGGCTTATGGACGCGCCAGGCGCCGTGGGGCTTTTGCAGGCCGACCTGGGCCTTCGGGGCTTTGCCATGGCGGGGGGGGACATGGGGCAGGTCGAGCTGCGCGAGCGCCTTGTCAGGCAGGGGCAGCCGGGCTATGCGCAGCGCGAGCAGGGCCTGGCGCGGCTGGGCAGCCTGGCGGGCGCGCCGGGCCCGCTGGCGCTTATGCAGGCGCAGCGCGAGGCGCTGGGGCCGGGCGGCGCCGGGCGCGGCTTCGGCGGCGAGGCCGGGGGAGTCCCGCTCAGCGCCGCCGCCGAGCTTGAGATTCTGAAAAGGCGCGTGGAAATGGGCGAGGCCGGGCGCATGGTCGCCGACGTCTGGATGCTTCTGCGCCGCTACCCGGAGGCGGAGGGGCTGCACGAGTGGGCGGCGTGGTTTTTTGCATTGCAGCGCAGCTTTGAGGAGACGGATCTGCTGCTGAGCGCCGCGGAAAGGCAGGGCTTTTCCGGCCGCTGGAAGGCGGAGCATCGGGCGCTGAGCCTCATCCGCGAGGGGCGCTTCGACGAGGCCGAAAGCGCCTTGGAGGCGCTCGAGCTTGAGGCGGAAGGCTCGGGCTGGGCGGCCGCGGCAAACCTGGGCCGCCTCGCCGAGGCCCGCAACGCCTCGGCAAGGGCGCTGGAGCATTACCAAAGGGCGCTGGCGCTGCTCGCGGAGGCCCGGCCCGGCGGCTCCTCAGGCGGCGGGAGCGAGATTGCCTCGCAGCTTCAGGTGCGCATTGCCCGCTGCCTGAGAACGATAGGCAGGCCGGACGAAAGCCGCAGGGCGCTGCTTCTGGCGCTGGAGCTAAACCCGAACAACCTGGCCGCCAGGCTGGAGCTTGGCAGGTGAGCGCCGCCGGGCAGGCCGGGAGCGCCGCCTTTGCCCGCATGGCCGGGGAAGCCGCCGCTGCGCCGGCGGGCAGGGCGCCGCCGGGGCTTCTTGACCATTGCGCCGTTTTTTTGTATAGTCTAGAAAATCAGCGCCAATAGCCAGCCTCGCCGTTGCCTGTTGGCCAATTTTATGCGATACGGAGGACGAAAATGAAGGTAGTGCCTTTGGCGGACCGCGTCATGGTGAAGCTGGAAAAGAGCGAGGAAAAAACCGCCGGGGGGATAATCATCCCCGACACGGCCCAGGAAAAGACCCAGCAGGGCGTGGTGGTGGAAGTCGGCGACGACAAAGAGGTAATCAAGGTGAAGCCCGGCCAGAAGGTCATGTACGACAAGTACGCCGGCACCCAGGTTAAAATCGACGGGGTTGAGCACCTTATCCTGAAAATGGCCGACATTATCGCCGTGGTTGAGTAAGCCCGGCAGAAAAGGCGGGGGCCGCCGCTTCGCGGCCCCTTAAAGGCCGCCCGTCCCGGCGCTTCGGGGCGGGCGGCTTTTTCGCATCGGCAGGCAGAGCCGGCGGCGCTGCCCCAGTCTGGAGCCTGCGCCGCCGCAGATGCCGGCTGCGCCTGCCTTGGCAGCCGCCGGCGCGGGGCGCTTTCCAGGCGCGGCCTACGGGACGCGCCGCTCCTCTTTTGACTTGCAGTCAATGCACATGAGGGCGTAGGGCATTGCCTCCAGGCGCTCCTTCGGGATGCGGGCGCCGCACTTTATGCAGGAGCCGTATTTCCCCTGCTTGATTCGGGTCAGCGCCGAGTCTATCTGCTTGAGGCGCTTTAGCTCCTGCGAGCCGATGGCCTCGATCATCCGCCTGTCTATGTCGTCGGACGCTATGTCCGCGAGGTCTTTGGGGTCCATCCCCTCGACGATTTCCTTGAAGTCGTTGCTGCTGGCAATCAGGTTTTCGACTATTTCCGCCTTGCGCGCCAGAAGGGTCTGCTCCATGTTTTCGACAAACGCCTGCCAGTCTGTTTTCGGGGAGCCGCCGCTTTTTGCCGTCGCGCCTGCTTTCTTCCTGTTCGCTGCGTCCATTCCGCTGCCTCCACTTTTTTAAATGGGAACCTTGGTACATTGACGGATGTCGGCGCTTTTGTCAAGCGCCTTTTTCCGGTTTTGCCCAAAAACCCGGCGGCCGAAATGCGGCGCTGCCAGAGGCGCGGTCAGCCTGCGGCGGCGCCCTCGGCGGTGCCCTCCAGCTCCGCCTTCCAGCGGGAAATAAAAAGCTCGTGGGCTGCTATGGTTGCCGCCAGAAGCGCGTCCTGCAGGCCGCCCCTGCCGCCCTGGTCGGCGCCGTCGAGGATTCGCAGGTGTCGCAGCTTGCCCTCGATGTCCCCGACGGAGCAGCCGGGATCGATTGCCCTGCGCCGCTCAAGCCCGCGCAGCTCGGCCTCGAAGGTTTCGTCGTACTTTGCGTTGCGCCAGTCGCTGGAAGAACTCATGCCCAAATACCGTCCTTAGTGCAAGTTATCGGCCCGCGGGCCGCAAGCCGGCTCACAGCCAGCGCCAGAATATCCGCCGCAGCAGCCGCCGAAGGCCGAAGGGCTCAAGCGACAGCGCCAGCGCTATCGGCAGAACGAGCATCTGGTCTGTCAGGTTGTCCTGCCAGAAGCGCGGGCTCAGCCTGATCAGCATCGACGCCGCCACACCCAAAACGGAAATCAGCCACAGCGCCCGAAGCATCAGCTCGGGGCGAAGGCGCCTGCCGTAGTTGTCCGACGCCGCGTAGCGTATGCCCAGCGGAACGGCGGCCAGAAGCAGCGGGCTGGCAAAGAGGATGTTCGCGTTGCCGAATGTGTAGTCGTGCTCGGTGAAGTTCGACAGGAAAAACAGCATGAGCCCGGCGCCGCCGAAAACCAGCCCGAGCAGGCTGTGGCAGATGCCCAGCGCCACCTGCCCCAGCGCCGGCGACTTTCTCGCCTGGACGAAATAAAGGCCGCCCAGGAGCAGCGCCAGCGCAAGGCCGAAGGCGAGCTGCCGCGGCCACTGCAAAAGCGGCTCCTCCAGCACCTCCGGGCGCCCCTGCGAGAGGAAAACCTCCTCCCGCTCCAAAACCAGCCGGCGCAGCGCCCCGTCCGGATCGACGAACTCAAAATCGGCGATGTTTCTGGCCACCTCGGAGGGAAGGAACATCTCCTCCCAGGCGGTGATCGGCAGGTCGATGCCCTGGCCCATCCAGAAATTGAGAACCCAGTCGAGGAGCGGCGAATGCCAGGTGTGGCGCCGGACGTGCTGGCGCAGCGTGAAGCGCCCGGGCTCGCTCGCGAAGCGCGCCCTGAACTGCCCGTCGGTCGCCATGTCGATGATGTAGATGAGCGGGGTGGCGCAGTTGTGGTTGAAATGGTGGTACAGGTAGTCCCGGTTCTCGGGCAGCACGTCCCACTCGGCCTGGCGCAGGATGCGCTCGCGCGCGTCCGGGGGGAGGTTCAGGGTGTAGAATATCACGTCGCGGTTTGCGCCCTTGTAGTTGGCGACGTTGACCCAGGTCGGCGACATGCCGGTCGAGAAAATCAGCCTGCCCATGGCGAAGTTGACGAAGAAGTTGGTCTGCTCGAACGAGAAAAGGCCGTAGTCGAAGAAGTAGCTGCGCCCGGTCCGCGCGTCGTCGATTATCATGGCAATGTGGCCCCACCAGAAGTAAAGCTCGGTTCCGGGGCCCAAAAGCGCAATCCTTACCGTCAGGTCCTCGCCGCGGCCCGTCGGCGGGTCGAGCAGGGTCGGCGCGGCAGACTGCGCCGGCAGGTCGTGCAGCGCCAGCGCCGCGGCAAAATTCCGCAGCGCCGCAAAGCCCAGCAGCGCCGCCGCCGCCAGCAGGGCGCAAAGCGCGATTCGTCCGGCAATCGCTCGCATCTACCGCAGTTCCATTTTTATCCGGTGCTTGAGATAGATTTCCTCCAGCGTGTGCTTGGGCCCGGGGCAGGAAAGCCGCTTTCGGAAGTTGCAGGCGTCCCTTCGCTCGATGAAAAAATCGTAGAACGTCCGCGGATCCTCGCCGTCTATCCCGAAAAAGGCCGGCGCCGAGTCCAGGTGGCTGCGGATGCCGTCAAGGCCGATGGCGTCGATGCCGCGAATGGCCAGCTCGTTGCGGATTTTCTGGATTTCCTCCCACGAAAGGCCGAAAAGGAACTCCTCAAGCGCCCACCTGGCCTGCTCGCTGCCGGACTTCACCACCAGGAATTCGCGCCAGTCCTCGTCCAGATCCATGGTGAGCCGCAAAAGCTCGGTGTTGCCGTCCATCGTGCCGAAGTTTGGCGGGCTGGAGTTGCGCGCGATCCAAAGCGAGGAGAGCGCCGAGAAGTGGCGCAGCCCGCGCTGGTCGACGCCGCTGTCCCACAGCTCGATCAGGTTTTCCGCGAGGCTGGCCTTAGTGTCGCGGGAAAAGTGCGGGTCGTCCATGCAGGAAAAGTACACGGCCTCGGCTATGAGGGTGCTTATCACCGAGAAAACGATGCCGCGCGCCTCCTCGCGAAAGCCCTCCCTGCCCGCGGCCAGGCTGGAAAGCAGCGAGAACGCGTGGAATTTCGCGACGAGGAAGCTGCGCATGGCGACGACCTTTGTCGGGATGCGCAAAAGCTGGGAGGAGGACGAAAATGCCAGCAGCGACTCGACCAGCCGCCCCTCGTCGAAGACCTCGCCCCTGAGGAACTGCGCCCCCCGTATCGACGGGTACGCAAAAACCGCGGCGCCCAGGGCGCGCAGCCGGGAGAAGCTGTCGTCAACCACCCTGCTTTCCTCCGGATGGCGCTCCCTGAGCCAGCCCGCAATCTCGCAGGCAAGGCGATCCTCGGCCTCAGTCAAGGCTATCGGCGCGGCGCAGGCCGTCCCATGAACAGACATAACCCCAATATACCACTGAAGAGCGCAAGGTTCAACAAGGCGCCGCGCGGCAGGGCGCCGCATGCAGGGCACGGGTCGAAGGGCGCCAGCCGCAAGGGGCCAACCGCAAGGGCGCCGCGCCCGAAGGGCGCGGGCTCTGCGAGGCGCCGCCGCGGCTTCCTAGGCGCCGCCCGCAAAGGCGCCGGCGATGGCGAGCCAGGCGAGGGGGACGAAGACCGCGGGGATCAGGTTGGCGACCTTGATTTCCCTGATTTCCAGGAAGTTGAAGCCGATGCCGGCGATAATCAGGCTGCCGACCGCGCCCATTTCCCGTATCATGCACTCCGTGAGGTGCTGGCTGGCCGCCATGGCCGCCAGCGCTATGCCGCCCTGGTACAGCAGCACCGGCGCCGCGGAAAAGGCGGCGCCAATCCCGAAAGTCGCCCCGAAAATCAGCGAGAGCGAGCCGTCCAGAACGGACTTAGTGAAAAGCAGCTCGTGGTTCCCCTGCAGCCCGCTCTGCATCGACCCGACAATCGCCATCGACCCCGAGCAGAACAAAACGCTGGCCGAAACAAACCCCTTCGAAAAGCTGCGCCCGCGCCTCACCCCCTCCGGCCCGGCGCCGCCCGCCTCTGCGGCGCTTCCGGGCTTTGCGGCGCCGCCGGGTTCCGCGGCGCTGCCGGCCAGCACAGCGCTGCCGGGTTCCGCGGCGCCGGCGGCAGGCGCAGCGCTGCCGGGTTTTGCGGCGCCGCCGGCCGGCGCAGCGCCATGCCGGGCCGCTCCCGATAGGGCCCTTGCGAAGGCGCGCTCCGCCCACAGCCCGGCGCGGCTCATGCGCCTGTCAATGTCTACAAGCTCGCCTATGACCGCCCCGACGATTACGCTCATCACCAAAAGCAGCGTGTTCTCGTTTGCCAGCGCCCCCCGCACCCCCACGAAAATGATGGCAATGCCGATGGCCTTTTTCACGTGCTCCTCAAAGCGCTCGGGAATCCCCCTTATGAGAAAGCGCCCCGCAAGGGAGCAGGCAACGATGGCAATGGCATTCACAATGGGCCCAAGCATGGCTGATTGTACCATCCCGCGCGGAGGGCGTTCAAGCATGGCGCCTGGGGCATAGCCCGCAAATGCGCTGGCCGGAAAGGCGGCCTGCGGCCGGGAGAAAGCCCGCGCCTACACCGCAAGAACCTTGGCAACAACGTCCGGGGCTCTTTCGATAACTTTTAAGTACGCTCTGGCCGCAGGGTCGGGCTGTCGTTTTCCCTGCTCCCAATTGCGAAGAGCGTGAACCGAAAGCCCAAACCGGTTTGCGAACGATGACTGGGAAAGCCCCATGTTTTCCCTGATTCCCTTTACGTCAACGCTTTCAGGCACATGAATATTGTATGCGCCGGGCGAAAGCTCTTCCCTGGAAATCGCCAGCGCCTCCTTCATGCTTTCAACGATGCGTTTCCCGCCCATGCTTTTTCCTCCTGATGCTGTATTGCTCCACCAGCAGCCCGGCTAACTGTTTCAGCTCGTTACGTTCGGCATTGCTTAGGTTGGCTTTTTCATTTTTTGCAAAAACATTCAGGGCAAACAGCGGCATTTCTTCGGAATGGAAGAAGTAAATAATCCTGTACGCCCCGCTTTTGCCGGTATCTTCTCTCGCCCATCTCAACTTTCGTATCCCGCCGGTTCCTTTCATTAGCCTGCCGGCGCTTGGGGTGGAGGACAAATAACTTACAAGGGATTCTCGCTCGTCATCGTCCATATGTTTTTTAGCGTCACGCAAAAACGAAGGTGTCTCGACAACGGTTAGGTAAGGAGCGCTTGCCATTAAGCATAGTATAGCTCATTGGCTTACTAATGCCAAGCACCCTTCCACGAAAATTATGGCAAATGCGCCGGCCGTGCAGGCCTCACCTGCGCTGGTGCTGCATTTCAGCAAAAGCAATTTCCGGAAGAACAGTCCCATTGAACGCAGAAAAGATTGCAGCCGCTGGCTGAAAAGCATGCCGCATCCCCACAGCCGCAGTAGCGCATAGCAGTGAACTCCAAAGTTTCTCTAATGATGGAAGGCGCAACTAGCCTTACGCGGAGAGATGAGCCAGATCCCAAAATATCAGCTTCGCCAATTACCGCGCCGCCGAGATCATGGCTGCGCAAGATTGCAGTAGCGCTGCTTGTCATGGTGAAAATTCCACTGTCCCAATGCGAGCCGCCGACCTCAAAACCCCAAGTGCCAATTGCGCTTGTTGACAGGACGACCTCCCAAGGCCCAAGCCCAGGCAGATATCCTGCCCAGTGCCATCCCCTGGCCAAGCCGGAAGGAACGGGGATGCCGCCGCAGCCTCGGTAGCTGGAAGCGGCAAATGCAAAAGTTCCTGTAACAGCGGAAGGCTGAACCAGCGTTACGCTGAGAGAAAGAGAAGCGCCGGCGCCAACGCCAGTCGCCGCGCCAATTATTGCGTCGTTGAGCTCGTTGCTGCGCAATTCTGCAGCAGCGCCGCTCGTCATAGCGAAACCCCCGCTGTCTCCCCAGCGCTCCCCGCTGGGCAAAACGCCCCAAATAGCCCAGATTCCATCTGCGGTTGTTGACAGGCTAACATTCCCAAAAACCGGCATATGCCCTGTCCAGTGCCCGGCAAAGCCAGGGGGGATAGGATTGCTGTCGTGGCAGCGGCGCAAGGCGTTAAGCGTGAAAGCTCCCTGAAACTCGGAGGGCGGAACCAGCGCTATGCTGGCAGAAGCCCCGGCGTCAGCGCTGGCAGCTGTGCCAATTACCGCGCCGTCAAAAAAGTGGCTGCGCAATGTTGCGGCGGCATTGCTCGTCATGGCGAAAGTTCCGCTGTCCAGATAGGAGCTGGCGCGCATAATAGCAAACGTCCCAAATGCGGTTGTTGTTAGCGTAACGGCCCCCAAGCTCGGCGCGTCTCCCGCCCACCGCCCAACAAAGCTGGAGGGGATAGGGATGCAGCCGCAGGCGGGGACTCCTTCGGTAACGCGAACCGCGCACGAAGCGGCAGCGGAATGGCCGCGCGCGTCGGTGGCAACAACGGTAACCAAGGCTGAGCCGGTTCCGCTGGCCTTCACTGTGGCCGTTGACTGCCCGTTCCTGTCAAAGCCAGAGTCATAGCCTAAAAGGAGCAGCGCTGCCGAAGGATCGCCTGGATTGGCTGAGCTTGAGACAAACCATCTTGCCGTTGCCTCGGCTATATTCGGGCGCAATGTGGCGGTGAAGACATGCGCGTCCCCGTCCCCTTGCCCTCTCCATTTCAAGGCAATCTCGGTTCTGTCCAGGCGCACGCTGGTTATGCCTTCCGGCTTGAAATCTGGGCTGTAGCACGAGTAAGCCAGAGCGGCAAGAACTGCGGGCAGCGCGGCAGCCCCCAGAAGTTTGAGACTGTTTTTTCTCATTTCGGCACCCTCCAAAAGCTTTTCCGCCTTTGCGCGAAGGCGGCTTATTCGTGCTGAGGGGTTTAATACCCCGCCCCTTGGGGCGGTTAAAAGGTATTAAACCCCGAATGCAATTCCACGGGAGAACGAACGATACCCCGCTGCTTGCGGCGGGGTTCGTTCATTTCAAGGGCAGCGCCCCCAAAAGCCAAAGCAGAGTCTTATTGCAGCCCTTTTTTCTGCCGATCGATTGAAGCCGCGAAAGCGCGCATAAGCATCTCCCTGTCCTCGTCCTGCTGCCTCAGCAGGTTTCTGGCCGACCTTATCAGCCCCGCGCGGTTTTTCGCCGGCAGCTTCTTGTAGGCCTTCGCAAAATCGCAAGGCTTGGCCTCGCCTTTCCCGTCCATCCTGCGCCCCTTCGTATCCAATGGTTCATTGTACCAAAATATAGAATATGATGTCAAGCGGCTTTCGCCCGCCATGGGCCAAATCTTGTTTTTGCCGTTTCTTTTGGGTAGGATTGGAAATGGCCGATACCGTACGGGACAGAATCGTGAAAGTCAGGGAGGCGCTGGGCTTAACCCAAAAGGATTTCTGCAATGGTATCTTTGTCAGCCACACGTACTTTTCCAACATCGAAAACGGGAACAGGAAGGTAAACGACCGAATTGCGGCGCTGATTTGCTCGCAGTACGGGGTGGCCAGGGAGTACCTGCTGGAGGGAAAGGGCGAGATGTTCAGCGGCGACCTGGCGGACATTCAGCTCAGCCAGCTTCTGGAGATTTTCGCCAAGCTGGAAAAGCCCTTCAAGGACTATATCGTCCTTCAAGTGAAGCAGCTTGCCGAAACGATTGACAGAAACAAGGCGCCGGAAAAGGGCGATGCGGGCTCGGGCGAGTAGCGCGGCCGCGGGAGCCGCTTGAAAAATATTTAGCGGCGTAAGATAAGACAATGCGCACGCATCCGGCGCTGATTTGCTTCAGGACGGTGGGGAAAAAGCTCGCGCTTTACTCGGCGCTGATGGTCTTGCGTTTCTGCGATTTACAGGAAATGGGAAGATTGTCCCTCGCCCTCGCTGAACAGCTCATCGATGGCCTTGCTCATGAGCCCCTCGAACCTGGTTTTCAGGTCTTTTTTGGCGGCCATTAGTTTCATGGACTCGGGCTCGTCTTCCGAGAAAAGGTCGGCCACCTTTATTTCAAGGGCAATTGCTATTCGATTGATGTTCTTGGGCGAGGGGAACCGCCGGTTTATCTCGATGTTGCCTATAAGAGTGGTGGAGCATCCCGCCTTTTCCGCCAGGGCCATTTGGGATAGCCCCATGATTTTGCGGTATTTTTTCATGTTTTGCGCTAGTTGCAGGCGGCAATCGGTCATTTGAAGCCTCCGATAGAAACATTTTATTGTCCTCACTGAAGCTATACCGCAACAATGACCAATTTGCCTTGACTGTATCTACATTTTCGATATAATAATCTCATCACATGCAAAACCGCTATCCAGCGGCGCGCCTTTTTTTATGGAGGAACTTATGTTCAAGAGAAAAATCATCGGTTTGGTCGGTTTGGCGCTGCTTGCGCTGGCCGGCAGTCATGCGCTTTTTGCGCAGGCGACAATCGGCGGCGCCGTTTCGAATGCCGCAAGGGAAGTCTCGGAAAGGGTTCCAGACGGCGCTAGGATTGCGGTTCTCAACATCTCGTCCAATTATCCGGCTTTGTCGGACTTCATAATCAACGAACTGATTTTGAGCCTAGTAAGGGCGGGATCGTTCCAAGTTGTTCCCCGCAGCACGGTGGAGCTGGAAATGGCGCAGCAGGAATTCGATTTTCAGATGGGCGGCTTGGTAAGCGACGCCGATCAGAGAAGGCTGGGGCAGTTTTTGGGTGTAGATACTTTTGTGACAGGCTCGATTGCCAGAGAGACCGCAAACACTTACCGCTTAATGGTAAACGCCATACATCTGGAAAGCTTTACGTTTCAGGCCGCCTACGGAGCGCCAGTTCGAATTGACAACCAGATGAGAACGCTAATTGCCGGCGGCGGCGGCGACATGTGGTTCGACTACACCACCGGGCAGCGGATTGGGATGGGAGCTGCCAACATGTTTTTTGGAATTGGGTCGCTGCTAAACGGGCACCGTTCCGGCTGGATAGTGGCTGGTGTTCAGGGGACTGGCGTGGTTGCGATGGCCCCTGGGCTTGCTCTGGCGGCGGAAGGAGAAGGATCTGGTTTGATTGGCGCAGGTGTCGCAATTATAGGTGGCGCCATAGTAATTGGCTACATACTCCCGTTTTTCCACACGCGGCCAAACCCCGCGGTTGCCTCCGCCGGCAGCGGCCTTCCGTTCGGCTTTGAGCTTGTGTCCGGCGCCGACAGGGGCATAAGCGGCGCAAGGATGGTTTACACCAGAAGGTTTTGACGCAATCTGCCCTTCGGCAAATGCGCCGCGGCGCAAACCTTGAAAAATATTTAGCCGCGGCATAAGATAAGACAATGCACACGCATCCGGCGCTGAGGGCGGCGCGGCGGCTGACGCTGATTGTTCTTGGCGCGGCGCTTATGGCTTTCAACATCAACACTTTCGTTCGGGCGGGGGCGCTCATCCCTGGCGGCTTCACGGGCGTGGCGCTGCTTCTGCAGGAAATCTTTTTGCGCTTTCTGGGCGTGGCGGTTCCCTTCAGCCTGGTTCTGTTCGCGCTGAACGCGGCGCCGGCGCTGATTTGCTTCAGGACGGTGGGGAAAAAGTTCACGCTTTACTCGGTGCTGATGGTCGTTTTGAGCGGGCTTTTGACCGACCTCATGCCGGAGATGTTCGCCGCGCTAATCACCCTGCACAGCCCGCTGCTTGCGGCGGTGTTCGGCGGCATTCTGAACGCGGTTGCCGTCGCCTTGTGCCTTTTCGCGGACGCGACGTCGGGCGGCACGGACTTTATCGCCATTTCGGTCTCGGAGAAGTACAAAAAGGACGCGTGGAACTACATTTTCGCGGGGAACTGCGTCATCCTGATCGTCGCGGGCGGCATTTTCACGCTGGAGAAGGCGCTTTACTCGATTATCTTCCAGTTCACCACCACCCTGGCGCTGGGCTGGCTTTACCGCGCCTACCAGCACCAGACCATGTTCATCGTCACCAGCCGCCCGGGCGAGGTCTACGACCTGATCCGCGAAAAGACCAACCACGCGGCGACGTCCCTCAGCGGGACGGGGCTCTACGGCAACGAGGAGCGCACCCTCCTTTACTCGGTGGTCTACTCGAACGAGGTGGCGCCGCTGATCCGCGCCATCCGCCTGGTCGATCCGGGCGCGTTCATCAACGTCGTCAAGACCGAGCAAATCAACGGCAGGTTTTTCCGCAGGCCAAAGGACTAGGGAAGCGCGCGCGCGCCGCTCGGCAGGCCGCGGGCGGCCCGGCGCGGTTGCGCTTTCGAGGGCGCGCGGCGGGGGCCTTGGGCGGCGAATTGCATTGCCCCCTAAGCGTCCTCGGCGAAAACCGGCCCCAGATCCACGGCGAACCCGGGGAAAATGCCGACTTCGGCCTTGCCGCCCGCGGCAGTTGCCGCTTTCGCCGATTGCGGCTAATATCAGGCTGTGGCTTTTTTGCTAATGCATCCGGCGCTTAGGGAGGCCGCCGCGCTGCTCAATGCGCGGGGCAGGGAGGCGTGCCTGGTCGGCGGCGCCGTGCGGGACATGCTGCGCGGGAAAAAGGCGCATGACTGGGATCTTGCCACGGACGCGCCGCCGGAGGAAGTCGCCGAGATTTTCAGGGGCGCAAAGCCCAGGGCAAAGGTGATTCCCACCGGCATCAGGCACGGGACGGTGACGGCGCTCTTCAAAGGTCGCGCCATGGAGATCACCACCTACCGCGCCGAGTCTGGCTACAGCGACGGGCGACGGCCGGACAGCGTGCGCTACGCGGCGACCATAGAGGAAGACCTTTCGCGCAGGGACTTCACGATGAACGCCGTGGCGCTGCGCCTTCCCGGCGGGAAAAAAGTCGATCCCTTCGGGGGCGAGGCCGACATAAAGGCCGGGATAATCCGCTGCGTCGGCGATCCCGCGCAGCGCTTCGCCGAGGACGGTCTGCGCCCGCTTCGAGCCGTTCGCTTCGCAGCGCAGCTTTCGTTCAGGGTCGAGGAGCAGACCCTCGCCGCAATCCCCGGCGCCCTGGAAACAAGCGCAAAAGTCTCGGCCGAGCGCGTGAAGGACGAGCTTGAAAAAATCATTGCGTCCGGCAGCCCCTCCGCGGCGCTCCTGCTCATGGAGCGGACAGGCCTGCTCGGCCTTTTCCTTCCGGAGCTTGCAGCCTGCCGCGGCGTCGAGCAGAAAGGCGCGCACAGGTTTGACGTTCTGGATCACTCCCTGCTGGCCTGCGACCACGCGGCGCGAAAGGGCTGCCCGCTCGAAGTGAGGCTGGCGGCGCTGCTGCACGACGCGGGAAAGGCCGCGACGCAGGGCTTCGACGAAAGCGGCGCGCGGACATTTCACCAGCACGAGGCCGAGTCCGCCAAAATCGCGCGGGTCATCCTTTCCCGCCTGCGCTTCCCAAACGCGCTTGCCGACTCGGTCTGCCACCTTGTGAAGGAGCACATGTTCCACTACACCGACGACTGGAGCGACGCCGCCGTTCGCCGCTTCGTCGCCCGCGTCGGCAAAGAGAATCTCACCGCGCTCTACCAGTTGCGCCGCGCCGACTCCTTCGCCACCGCCGGCGCCGAGCCCCCCCCCGGCTTCATCCTGCCCCTCGCCGATCGCGTCGAAAAAATCCTCGCCGAAAGCCAGGCCTTTGCGCTGAAGGATCTTGCCGTGTCCGGCCGCGACCTGATGGCGCTGGGAATCCCGGCCGGCAAGGCGCTCGGCAAAATCCTGCGCGAGCTTCTCGAGGCGGCGCTGGACGACCCGACCCTCAACACCCGCGAGCGCCTGCTGGAAATCGCCGAAAGGCTTCGGGGCAAGTTCCTGTAGCGCAGCCAGAAGGCGCTTTGCTTTAACCGACGGCCACGTGCCCATGGCGATTCACAAACTCTATCGAGTTGATGCCGGGAATTGAAACCTCATTTTCCATTCGCTCCGCTAAAACCCTCAAAGCCAGCGCTTTTGCCTTGGCTCCCGCCTGCAATGGAGTTACGCCGTATGCAAGCGCGCCAGGGATTTCAGGGATTTCCACTATCCATCGCCCGTCTTCTTCCTGCTCAAAATCAATGCCAAAATTCATGGGCAGCTCGCTTTAGCAATATGCAGCAAAAGCGCCGGCTATGCAAGCCATTTGAGGCGCGCATGGCAGCCGCCCAAATCCCGCGGCGCCAAGCCGTCCGGCCGCGCCGGCTTCGCGGGCTACACCGGCCACGCGCCGGCGCCGAGGCGGATTGGGCGAATCTCCTCGCCGGTTAGGTCGAGGATGGTTGAGAAAATGCGCTCGCGCTCTTCGCTGTCGTCGAGGATCATGTCCACGCCGCCGATTCCCTCGAGCTCCCAGCCGCCTTCGAAGAGGTCTTCCTCGGGGATGGGGGGGAGGCCGCTGTCGTCCTCGCCGGCGTCGAAGTCAAGCTCGAAGCCGTCTTGCATCGAGCGCTTGGCGGTGATGGAGTAGAGGGAGTGACCGAGGGCCTCGATCAGCGCGAGGGGGACGGGGTGGCCGGGGATGCGCACGCCGGCTTCGCGGCGGCGGATGTCCAGTGCTTTTTCGGTTCCGAGCAGCGTTTTCAGGATGAAAACGTAGGGACCGGGCGAGAGGCGCTTGATCAGGCGGAAGCGGGTGTTGTCGAGGCTGCACAGCTCGCCGAACTGCGAGATGTCGGAGCAGAGCAGGGTGAAGTGGCGCTCGTCGCGCTCGCCGGAAAGCCTGCGCAGCTTTTTTATGCCGGCCTGGGACTTGAGCGAGCAGGTCAGGCTCCAGCTTGTGTCGGTGGGGAGGGCGACGAGCCCGCCTCCTTCGAGGACGCGCGAGGCCCTTGCCAAAACGCGGTCGTCAATGTTCTGGGCGATTACGTATTCGATCATGCTGCTTCCCTTAGGCAAGAGGCTGCGGCGCCGGCGCGGCGCCTCCTATTGAGTTCCACCCCCATTTTACCGATACAATAAGGGCGTGCAAAGGCCGAGCAGAAATACCGCCCCCCGCAGTCCCGCGCCTCCCAAACCCGCAGCCAGCGGCAAAAAAAAGGGCGAGCCGCGCGCCCGGAAGCCAAGGCGCGCCATGCCGCCCGCCTGGAAGCTTGCGCTGCTCGCCGGTGCCAGCGCCGTTGCGGCCACCGCGGTCTTGCTGGCGGCGATTAGCATCCAGCGCGAGCGGCCCCGCCCCCTGCCCGGCGCCGAGGCGGCGATTGGCGCCGCGCAGCTTGGGCTTGGCGCGCAGGGCGGCGCTTGTCCGGAAGAGGGCGCGGCCTTTGGGAATGGCGCTTTCCATGGAGGCAGCGCCGCGCTCGGGGACGGCGCCGCCTCGGAAAGCCATGCGCTGCCTGCGGGGGCGGCGAGCCGGGCCGTTGCGGCGCTGCCGCCGGAGCCGGCGCCGCGGCGCAATCGCGGGACGCTGGTTTTTGTCATTGACGACGCGGGGAACAATTTGCGCGAGCTGGAGCCATTCCTGCGCTTTCCCGGCGCGATTACCATCGCCGTGCTGCCGGGCCTTCCGCACTCGGCGGAGGCTGCCAGGCGCGCCCGCGCCGCCGGGAAGGAAGTGTTTCTCCACCAGCCGATGGAAGCGGTCGGCGGGGAAGACCCCGGGCCCGGCGCCATTTACTCGTGGATGAGCGACGAGGAAGTGCTGGAGGTGCTGAGCCGAAACCTCGCGGAAATAGGCCCCGTCGCGGGGATGAACAACCACCAGGGCTCGCGAATCACCGCCGACGCTCGGATAATGGAGACCGTGCTGGGTTTCGCGCGGGACAACGGCATCCTGTTCCTCGATTCCAAGACCACCGCCGCGTCGGCCGCCCCCGCCGTGGCGCAGCGCATGGGGATGGCGATCGGCGCCCGCAACGTCTTCATCGACAACGAGCGGGATCGCCCCTCAATGGCCCGCGCCATCGAGGAAGGGCTCGGAATCGCCTCGCGCCGAGGCAGCGCCGTGATGATCGGCCACGCCTGGTCGCCCGAGCTGGCGCCGCTGCTCAAAGACCTGTATCAAGGCCTCATCGACCAAGGCTTCGCCTTCGCCACCGCCTCCCAGCTAATTTACGGTGACTTCTAGGCAAAGCGCCGCTTGCAGGCGCCAGGCTGCCAGTGCAGGCCCGTGCCTAGCAGGCCTGATCCGCAAAGCGCCGCCGCGCGGGCTCTGGGCTGCCAGCTCAGGCTTTGCAGGCCGCCAGTGCAGGCCCGTGCCTAGCAGCCCAGATCCGCAAAGCGCCGCCGCGCGGGCTCTGGGCTGCTAGCGCAGGCTTTGCAGGCCGCCAGTGCAGGCCCGTGCCTAGCAGGCCTGGTCCACAAAGCGCTGTCGTGCGGGTGCTGGGGCGAGAAGCGCTTGCGGCGCCGGTTTGCAGAAAAAACTGCGCGGGGCAGTTGACAAGTTTCTCGGAAAAATCTATAGTTGGGGTACGCTCCAATGGGGCGGACATTCCCCTGTAGCTCAGCTGGCAGAGCAAGTGGCTGTTAACCACTGGGTCCGTGGTTCAAATCCGCGCGGGGGAGGAAAAAGCCTGTCTTCGGACAGGCTTTTTTTGCGTTCGCAGGTGCTGGCCGGCAGATATTTCAAACGCAAGCGCAGCCTGCCCCGCAGCGCCTGCAAGCGCTTCAGCCTGCCGGCTCGGCCTGGCAGGCAGCGTCGCCGCTGGCGGCTGGCTGCGCGGGGCGCTGCGGCGCTTGGCGAAGCGCGCAGCCCCTGGCGAATTCGCCCCGGAACCCACTTGAACAAAACCCGCGTTTGCGGGTATAATATTCCCATCTCACCTAGAAAAAGGAAGAATTATGCCCGAGAAAAAGATGGTCATGATTGACGGAAACACCGCGGCGGCACACGTTGCCCATGCGCTCAGCGAAGTAATCGCGATTTA
>Ga0209755_10002358_pt1 | contig 26191 bp, 26 predicted proteins | sample TergutCo191P1_FD_187301 | JGI IMG/M metagenome (GOLD analysis project Ga0209755, IMG submission 187301) | Cornitermes sp. P1 segment gut microbial communities from Petit-Saut dam, French Guiana - Co191P1 (SPAdes) (version 2) | ecosystem: Host-associated > Arthropoda: Insects > Digestive system...
TGAAAAATGGACGATGCCGATAAGAGATTGGGGACGGGCGTTAAATCAACTCGCCATCGAATTTGGAAAAGAACGGGTTCCGTTCTGATGATATTCTGTCATTTACACATTAAATCGGACAGGCTCCCGCACAGTTAGGGAATGTATCACAAGCCTGTAAAGTGATGGGTTACTCCCGTGACAGCTTTTACAGGTTCAAAACATTATACGAAACCGGAGGCGAAGCGGCTCGTCGATTCTGCCATTCTCTTACTTCCTCTAAAACTTCATTTGTTACTCGGCTTATAAGATCGGGTGATACTTCCACATTGTAAATCTTTTCCAAATGCGCCTTTATATCCCTGTCAGTCATTCCGAACGAGTACATCGAAATTATTTGATCGTTGAATATCGGTACTCTTTTTTCATGTTTTGGGATTATTACAGGTTCGAATGTGCTGTTCCTATCTCTCAGTACTTCAATTATCGTTTCCTGATTTTCCATCAGAACTGTTTTTTCTGTATGTCCGTTCCTTGAGTTCCCGCTGTTATCCCCGGCATTGGAATTCTTCTCATACCCCAGATGCTCTGTCATTTCCGCTTCCAGCGCTCTCTGTAGAATTCTTCCCGTAAGTTGTTTTATCAGCCCGTCTTGTCCGACAACTTCATCTTGAGTTAAACCCTTGAAATTAATCGTATCAAGAATTTGATCCAGAACATCCTTCTCTTTCTCTTTCTTTTTTCGTGCCATGACCATGTTTTCTCCTCTGGTACTTCTACCATTTTAATGGTCATTTACACATTTTTTAAGACAGGCTCGTTAAATATTCTTCAATGGTTTCAAGCGGAAAAAAATGCTCTTTTAATTGCTCAATTTCCTTGGCGGTCAGCTTGCCTTTAATTTTGCCTAAAACTTCTCCGCTTAAAGGAAATATCATTTTCTTCATAATTTAATTATAAAGCCATTCTGCCCCGTAAGCAATTGAAAAGTGTACGGGGCGAGGAGAGTGTGATAAGTAGGTTTTTATGTTATACCTACTTGAACGAATCAGTAGTTATTGAATCCGCTAGTACTATCATAGAATCAATAGAAATATTTCTAAAACGAAATGAGTAACACAATTCTTTGAGAAACTCGTTATTCTCATCAAGTTCAATTCCATCAGTACCATTAAAAGTTTTAATTTTCTGTTTGCTTACCAGAACGCACAAAAGGTGGTGTACTGCCAATTTTTCGTTGATATTAGCATGAGCTTTTTGGTTTTTTAGACTGGCATCAATTATTTTTACAGGTCTAAGTTTATTAATCCAATATGCAAACAAAGCAGCTTTTTTCTCATCATTAATATTAATATCATGAAAAATATCAAAATATAACAAGCGTTTATCTACACGAATGATAACATCTAGGACATCAGCTCCACATATAACATATTGATCTTGATTGTAACCTAGCCCGCAATTGAGAAAGTCATGAAACTCCTGATGTAATTCTGACAAAATTGCAAATATTTGATCGTTCGGCGGCGGTTGATACTTGTTAGGGTTAGACAATTATTCCTTCTCCTTTGACATACGGACATTATACTCCACCTGTGTTTTTTGGCTCAGGTAAATGCGAGTAATATTTCTTCTGTGTTTTCAAGGAATCCCTGCCCTTCTTCATTGTTCCAGCGTATTCGACATAGTTCCTTGTATCTCCCTTGTTTTTGACGCGATCTTTGGCGATTTCGCCTACAGTATCAATAATCTCTTTGCGCGTCATTCCAAATGCAATAACATCATTTTCATTAGCCATCTTATCCCCCGATTTAATTCAAAGTTCACAATACAAATATAGCAAACTTTCACATGATGAAACAGGGGAACATAAAGCGCCCACTGCCAGTAGGCGTCTCAAGGTGCCAAAGACTCTTCCTATCCCCCATCTCAGAAAAGCCTTCTTTATGCTGTACGCTTCATGTCGCAGTCAACTTCTCATTCTAATATATACAATTTAGCAAAAAATGAATTTTAATTATAGCACCTGTCAAGCCTTTTTAGCAAATTTTTTCCATTTTTTGCTAATTTTCCTTCACTTTTGGTATAACGCTTGTATAGCGAAATTCTGTTGAAAATTAACTATACTTGTGCTATTTATCGTCAAATTTCACTATGATCTTTAGTTTTTTTGTTCTTTAAAACTCAAAACTGTGACTTACAGAGCTGTTTTTTCTTTGATTTTTCCTCTTTCACATATTCCAAAATATCACCCGGTTGACACTCTAAAGCGGCGCATATCTTGTCAATAACATATCAGGGAAACAGATTCACCTTTTGCGAACCTTGCAAGCGTACCCGATGAAATCCCGACCAACTCCATGAGATCTGTTTTTTTAACCCCTTGCTGGCAAGGATAACAAATAGCGGTCTGTACGAAATACCCATTTAACCTTTCCTTTCTAGTACTTTTTTAATGGACAGTAATTTATGCTTCTTCAATCTTTTCTTTTTCTATAAACCCATATACCATGTCTATAACTTCCAATAGTATCTCCTCTGAAATATTTTCGATAAATTCGTAATTGCGCGCCGTTATATCCAATGTCCTTGCCTGATCACATAATATAACACCTTTTGTTTTAGTTTTTTCATTTAGTTTTACATGAAATGGGTGATTTTTATCCGTATTGGTAATTGGACACACAATAGCCATTTTTGAGAATTTATTAAAGGTTTCGTTACTTATTATTAGTGCAGGATGTCTGCCTTTCTGCTCATGACCGCTTTGAGGATCAAAATCAAGCCATACAACATTTCCCTGTTTTACCATATTTCATTACCAACCGGCTTTCCCCAATCCACTTCATTTTGAGGATCAACGTATTTCTCAAAATTTTCTCCATAAAAATCAATAAGACGCTGTTTAACCGTTTTATGATTTTTTTGCTCAATTTTCTTTATTATTATTTTTTCATTTTCTAAAGTTATATCCACAGGGTCGTTTTCATGTATTTTTATACTTTGAAGAAACGCTTTTGGCAGCCTAATCCCGTGACTATTGCCCCATTTAACTACACTTGTTTGCATATAACCCCCCTAATTACTGTATATATAAAGTATATCCTTTATTATTAAATAATGTCCACTTATTTTTTATATGCTTTAATCTTTCTTTTAGTTTTTTTATTAGCAAGTAAAAAACCTGCTATCCAAAGACAGCAGGCGATAGAACGTTTTCCTAAAATGGTTATTTTAAATCCATCAGTGTCAGTTGTTCTTTAATTTCCTCTTTAGTGAGGTTTTGATCCAAGAGAGATAAAAAATAATTATAATTTTCTATTTGAGTTTCAACTTTGCCCTTTGCTTGACCTTCGGCGTGCCCTTCAATACGACCTTCGGCACGACCTTCAACACGGCCTTCAGCATGGCCCACTGTATAACCTTCTTCGCGAGCAGCTTTCCTTTCACCTGCAAGCTCAATTAGGTTTTTCATTTCGTCCATTTCTACAGTCATGTATCTTATAAAATCTTTACTTAGCTTGTTTACTTGTTTTTGAGCGCGCATTATCCCTTCCTCCTTCTCGCAAAGTTCGTCAATCAGCGGTTTAGCAATTTGATCATGCCTGTATTTCATAAATATACACCACTTCTCATCTGCGGACAAGCTTTCTGTATCTGCTTTCCCGTCAAAATAATCAATTATTTTCCGTGATAGTTTTGGCATTTCGTAAAAAATAATCTCGGTTTTTTCTGTCAGTAAATCATATTCGATTTCCTCTCTGTAGCCGTACCGCCGCGGCACTTTATCGCTCACCGGAAATAATACAAAATCCAGGAAAAAAATTTGGTATGTTCTTCTAACATCTTTATATTTTTCTCCTCTCCTTATCTGAGCTGTTTGAAGCATGGAAACATACTGACTCGCTCTGTCTTTTAGATTGTCTTTTGTTCTTTCAATCTGCATTTCAAGGTCGGCAATTTCCTCATCATTAAAGGTAAGCCTGACGTCTAACCGAGGCGATTTAGCTCCCTTGTAAGCCGGTAAAAGCTCACTATTTAGCACCTTGACATCCATTATGTCCCGGCGAATACAGGCTGATAAAAGGCAACGGAGAGCTTCGCGTGAGTCCTCCGTATCCGAAGCGAGCATGTACTTAAAGACTTGGTCGTCCATAATACTGAGGGGCTGCCCCTGCTCGGCTTTTTCCCTGAAAAACTTTCGTTGTTCATGCAAGGCTTTCATTTTTGAAAAGATATTTTTCATAAAAACTCCTGCCTATATATGGCGCAAGAGTAGCGTTTTGCTTTAGCGAAAATGAAAAAAAATGATTTTTAGGAAAATATTTGACTCGAATGGCTTGCCAACCGCAGTTTTTCGAGCCTTGGCTCTATAAAAAACCACGAGTTTCGCTCTGCGAATGCCACACAGGCAGCGAAAACTTCAGTTTTAGCTGCCTGCAGTTTTACGAGCTTTAGCACCATAAAAAACCACGAGTTTCGCAGAACGAAACTCGAAACACAAAAGCCGCAGGCTTTTGTGTAATGATCCAGGGCTGAATCGAACAGCCGACCTGCCGCTTAGGAGGCGGCCGCTCTATCCACTGAGCTACTGGACCAGTACGGCTAGGGTAGCACCTCGGGAGGGTCATTGTCAACTTGACAGTCAACTTGTTGACTAAGAATGACCAATAATCTAGAATTATAAGAGATTAATTACTGTAGAGGTTTATTGTGATAAAAAGAGGAATTTCCCTGTTTTTTTTATTAATTTTTGGTCTTACCCTTTTATTTGGACAGGAAGTAGTTACTGCGGAAAGATACCTGGAATTAGTATCAAATACATACGCAGGCGTCAGGGATTATGAGGCGTCAATTGGCATTCGCTCAGGCAATGCCCAAATGGCAGGAACCATAAGCGTTCTTTCTCCTGCATTTTTAAGAATCGATTTTTCCCGTCCGGCAGAGCAGGTTATTCTATATAATGGCGAGGCATTAACAATATATTTGCCGGATTTCAGAGCCGTATTAAATCAGCCCATGAACAGAAGACCGGGAGCGCAGCCTTCAGGAGGGACAGCCGGGCTTGGACTTTCGCTTTTAAGGCGAAATTATGTTCCCTCCTTTTTAACAGGTCCAAACCCTGTACCGCTGGATTTGGGCTCCTCAGAGAATGTAATTAAACTCCGCCTTACAAGGCGTACAACCGCAGAAGGATTCAGAGAAATAATATTGAGCATAAATCCAAGTACAAGAACAATTCGCCGGATGGAAGGCCGAACAATAGGCGATAACGTTATCGTTTTTGACTTTACCAATATAAGATTAAACATTGGCATCCCCGAAACGCGCTTTGCCTACGATACTCCGGCAAATGCAAATATGTACAACAACTTTTTATTCAGAGAAGTTGACTAAGGCTCGGGGGACTAAATGGAATCTCTGGGTGAAAAACTTAAATCCGCCCGTGCCGAAAGGGGACTTAGTCACGATCAGATAAGCCGCGAAACGAATATATCAATTCGTTATCTTGAAGCTCTGGAATCGGAAAATTTTTCTGTCTTTCCGGGCGAACCGTATGTCATAGGTTTCCTTAGAAACTACGGCTCGTATCTTGATCTTGACGTTCAAAAAGTAATTTCACTTTACAGAGCGCTTCGCATTCAGGAGCAGCCTGTTCCTGTTGAACAGCTTTTAAAATCTCCTCCAAGACTTCCAGGTTTTATCATTCCGTTATTTGTCATTTTGATTATACTTGGCGGAGCAGGCTGGGGAATTTATACATTAATTATTAACAGGCAGAATAACCCTGCGTCAAATACACCGTTAACGCGCGCTCCTGCCGAATACATCATGGAAGGCAGTTCCATGGAAAGGCGAATGTATAAAAACGATTCAGTATTAATTCCGGTCGAAAACGAAACATATAAACTTGAATTGTACAATCTTGGCGAAACGGTAACCGTCCGCACTCCGGGAGGTTCCAGAAGTCTCGACCTTGGTCAGGAAATAACTATCGATTTAAATAATGACGGCATTCCCGAGCTTAGAATTACTGTGGCGGATTTTGCAAAAAATAATGCCGAGATGGGCGCTTTACTCCACTTTACATTGATGGATGCCGCTGTATACTCTGGCGTAGTAATTGAACAAAACGCGGTCGCCGCAACAACGAGTACTTCAGCCAGCGCGACAACAAGCACTACAGTTATACCCGCTTCTCCAAGCGCATATCCTTTTACACTGCAGGTTGTTTTTCAGGGGTATTGTATGTTCCGCTGGGAAATACTCAACGAACGGGATCGAAGAGGAACAAACCAGCGTTATTTCCAGCGCGCAGATCAGCTTGATATTCAGGCGCAAAACGGTATCCGCATTTGGGTATCTAACGCACAGGCTGCAAGGTTTCAAATTATCGGCGCTGGACGAACATTCCCTGTAGAACTTGGATCTCCGGGCGAGGTTGTTGTCGCTGACTTCCGTTGGGTAAGAGACGATGAAAACCGCTTCCGCCTTGTTTTAATACGGCTTGAGACAGGAAGTTGATCAGAGAATCGCGCCGCAATCAAATCCACAAACAATATTTCATTGATCCGTTCGGCTGCGTAAAAAATCAAGTTGACGCCGAAAACATGATGGCTCATTTAAACAGCGCAGGATGGGAAAACGTTTCTGATGCCGAACAGGCAGATTTAATAATCGTTAACTCCTGCGGCTTTATCGAAAGCGCAAAAAAGGAATCGATCAACGCTGTCCTTGAATGGCGCAAGCTTTATCCAAATAAAAAAATTCTTCTTGCAGGTTGCCTTGCCGAACGATACGAAAAAGAACTCGTAAAAATTTTACCCGAAGCCGATGCGTTTATGGGCGTTAACAATCCGGCGCAGATTACGGAAAAAGTTCCGCACACCAAAAACCACGTCACCGCTAAAGACACAGTGGTCACCACAGGGGAGCGGCCATTGCTATCCATGCCGGGTTCTGCTTATGTAAAAATCAGCGAAGGGTGCAGCAACAACTGTTCATACTGCGCCATTCCGCTGATTCGCGGCGCTTTAGTGTGCAGACCAATCCCTGATATTATTGATGAGTGCCGCGCTCTTTTAAACCGCGGTATTAAAGAGCTTTGCATTATCGGACAGGACATCGGAGCATATAAAATAAAAGAAGACGGATTACCTGAGTTGCTGCGGATGATTTCTGAGATTAATGGGGATTTTTGGGTTCGTCTATTGTACATTCATCCTGATCATTTTCCGCTTGAGATACTGGATTTAATGGAGAAGGACAAACGGTTTTTACCCTACTTTGATATACCTTTTCAACATGCGTCACCAAAAATACTTACAGCGATGAACAGACACGGCACGGCAAAAAAAAATCTTGAACTGATAAAAACAATCCGCGCCCGATTGCCGAATGCGGTTATTCGTTCTACCTTTTTGCTTGGCTTTCCCGGCGAAACGGAAGAAGATTTTAACGAGCTTTTGCGTTTTCAGCAGAAAGCAAAAATTGACTGGCTGGGATGCTTTACGTATTCGCGGGAAGAAGGTACGGCTTCTTACATTATGAAAGGGCGCGTAGCGGAAAAAATTGCAAAAGCTCGCAAAAAAATAATTGAGGAACAGCAAGTTTCCATTACAGAAAAATCAGCTGATCGTTTTATAGGCCAAACATTGGATGTGTTAATGGAAGAACAAATTGATGATATTTGGCTTGGACGATTTTATTGCCATGCTCCGGACATTGACGGCTCTGCGGTAATCACAGGAAGCGAGAAAACAAATATAAAAGCCGGAGACATTATAAAATGCAGAATCAGTGCACGCCGCGGGATTGATTTGGAAGGCAGAATTTTATGATTATATACGGCGCTGTCATTTAAAAAGCGCCAGATATAAAAAACTATTATCGTCTAACCATGTCGTTGAATCTAAAAACAACTGTGGAATTGTTTGAAATAGCAAGGTTCCTTATCTCATACGAATCACCATCAAGGTCTACCAGTCTAAAATCGTAACGATTGACTCTGCTTAACGGCTGATTCAATCTGACTCTGAAAGAATTTCCGCTGCGTAATACTTCCCTGCCAAGCACATCTTCTCCCCAACGGTCACTTGTAACAGGACTTACATACAGATAATATCCTAAATACCCTGTCTCGTTGACTATGGTAATTTCCGGCAGCCCATCCGATGTCAGAAATGACAAACATCCTGAAAGCGCAAAACCGGTGATTAGCGCAATAATTAACAAAAGCCCAATTTTTTTCATAATTTTCTCCTTATTTATAACATATGCGTAAAATAAACACACTGATCTAATGTATCTTATATAAATTGAATTGTCAAATGAAAAAATATTTCAATAAAAAAAGCGGCCAAATGACCGCTTTTGATTTGATGTTTAACGTTTCTTTATCGCATTTCAAAAACTGCAATTGTTCCCGAAACTTCGTTTGCAGCAAAAATTAAAGGACGGCGTGTTGGACTTGCTGCCGCATGTACAGCATAAAGTCCTTCAGGACCAAGGTCTCCCATTTCTGCGAGACTCGATCCGGAAAAGTTACGCGAATTAATATAATCGTAAAACACAGGAGATACAGGATTTGAAATATCATACACCATTATTCCGCCGATTCGTTCAAGACCGATGATTGCAAAGGTGCGGTTTCCAACGCGAAGTGAAGTTACATATTCAGGTTCGGGACCTTTTCTGCCGCTTCTGTTGTCGAGTTCATTGTTTGAATGTGACGCGTTAAAATTTTCCGGGAAATATTCTGCGGTGCGTCTTTCGAATTCATTTCCGCTGTCGTAAACCAATCTGGCTGAACCGCTATTAAGATCCCATATCGAAAATGACCGCGCGCCGTAGAGGTATCGTCTGTTTTCATCGAGACCTTCTTTAAGCGAGTTATTAATTGTGTCCATTCTGCTTCCGTCAATCGTGAACTGTAAAATATCATTGTACGCGTTTGCGCCGGAACCCCACTCGCGCGCATCGCCTTCATTGGCGGAGAGAATGTAATTGATCCCGCGAATCGTTACTGCCGCAATTCCGTCAGGCTGATAAACGCCGTAAAGATTTTGCGCTGCAAGCTCCGCTCTGCCGTTTCTTAAAACATCAAGGCTATTCTGCGCAAGATTGTGATCTTTAAAACCAAGACCCATGACAGACGTAAATCTTCCGCCGGCAATATCCAGCACCGCAATTGCGTTTGCTTCCTGCAGCGCGACATAAGCTGTGCGGCTGTCAGCGCTTACTGCGATATATTCAGGTTCAAAATCGAGGGAAGGATTTAAACCCCTGTTTAAAATGCCGCCGCTCCCAAGAAAAGCGGCTCTTGCCTCTGCGCTGTCAAATGATTCAAAGCCAACGATTCTGACTTCATGCGAAACGGCGTTTACGATTGTTACAGTGCCCGGCGGATCAATTGCTCCTGCGGCATAACCTTGTCTTGGTTCACCTTCGTCTGCTGTTAAAATAAACTGCTCATCCGGCGTAAAGCAAATCATGTCGGGCTGAACACCTGCGCGGTAATGACGAATGTATTCGCCATCATAATTAATAATGACGATATATCCGCGCTCGGCATAATTACTGTGCTGAATCGCAAGCGCGATAATTTTATTTCTTGTGCTTACTGCTACGCTTGTTAAATCACCTGCGTCAAAACCATTCGCATTTCCCATTCCGGTAATATCAATACGGCTGTGCAGCGTAAGCTGTGTAAAGTTTCCGGAACGAAGCGCGCTTACATCAACAATATCAAGACTGCCAAGAGCGCCGTTTACCATATAAATTCGTTTGTTGTCGCTGTTGTAAACAACGATTTCTGCAATGCCGCCGTCGCTGCTTACGCTGCCTGTAGAATAACTTCCAATATGACTTAATCTTCCGTTCACACCCCGATTAAGAGTCTGCTCGCCGACAGACGCAGATTGACATGCGCCCAAAACAATTATCAAAATGCCAACCCATGCTAAATTTTTCATTTAATTCCTCCAAGAATGATTTGAATCATCCTGAAGGAGGTTTATGAGATTTTTGTTAAATAAAAATTAAATTTTCAAAAAGTCATCCGTTAACATCATCGCCTGAATAAAATTCCTGCATAACAAAAAACGCAGGTTTTTTTGTAACGCGATCCGCGTCGATAAGTCCTTTGCGGTTAAAGCCTTCCTGATAACGGTTAAAGCGGCGCGGGCATCGAAAGTCGTAGAGTATCCACGGAGTGGTGCCTGCAATGTACGGGCACTTTTTAAAAACTTCGGTTTGTTTTTCGTAAAGTTTTTTTTGCTTGTCCTCTGTCCACAGATCGTCCGCGCTTCCCCTTTGTCCCGCTCTTGCGTCGCCGCCAAACTCGCAAATTAAAACAGGTTTCCCGGGATTGGAATTAGTAAGTATCTTCGGCAGCTTTTCAAAATCGGGATCATACCAGCCGTAGTACTCGTTAATTCCGATCACGTCAAGATAATCGGCTAAGCGATCCTGAATTAAAAGTTTTTCATGATTAATAAGGCAAGCTGCCGACACAAGCCGTGTGCCGTCAAGCGCTTTTGCTTTTTGCGCAAGCTTCGACATGAAGGCAAGGCGCGAATCGGTATCGGCGTTTTCGTTTCCGACAGACCAAATGATTACGCTCGCGCGGTTTCGATCCCTCAGGATTAATTCGCTTAGCTGATTTTCGGCATCATTGTAAGTATCGTCATTTTTAAAAGCAATCGCCCAGTAAACAGGAACTTCTTCCCAAAGCAGCACGCCTTCTTCGTCGGCGATTCGGGCAAAGCGAGCGTCATGGGGGTAATGGGCAAGACGCAGATACATGCCGTTCATCTCTTTTAAGTCGCGGATTGTCTTTCTGATAATTTCTTCGTTTGTGGTTTTTCCCAAAGCATAGTGATCTTCGTGGACGCAAATGCCGCGAAGGAAAATTTTTTCGCCGTTAAGAAAAATTTCGTATCCCCTTGTTTTGATCTCCCTAAAACCAATTCGATCTTTAACAGAGTCATATGCGCCGCTAGTGCCGAATGTGATTATTGTATTGTAGAGTTTTGGATTTTTCGGGCTCCATAATTGTGGCTTGGCGCTGATTTTAACCGCGCCTTTTCCATTTTGAACGGCAATCTTTTGTTTTATATCCAGCTCGGGGATTTCTAAAAGCGCTTCTCCGCTGACGGGGGTTCCATCAGCGTGAGCAATTTCTACATCCGCCAGTATAAAAGAAAAAGTTCCGTCGGGACAAAGACGAATGAACCAGTCCTTAATAAAAACCTGCGGCAGACGAACAAGAAAAACATCGCGGTAAATGCCGCCGTAGTTAAACCAATCCGTGTTCTCCATTGGTATCCGCTGCGGAAGACGGCGCGCATCTACAGTAACGACGATGCGGTTATCCGTTTTTACAATGCCTGTGATATCTACATTGAACGGCGTTGACGCGCCGTCATGCGTGCCTAAAAATTTTCCGTTCAAAAAAATTGATGTCCGGTACGCGGCGCCTTCAAAGCGAAGCAAAAGTCTTTCGTCAGGTTTGCAAGGTATGTAACGAAAAGTTCTCGTGTAAACGCCGGTGCCTTCAAAATAAAGAAGCTCAGGCTTTTCAAGATTCCACGAAGCGGGAACATTAAACTGCTCAAGGCTTTCCCAATCGTAATCAAGAGGAAGCTCATCCCCGGCTGCGCTGAACCGCTCATCTTTAAACCAGCGCTGCCTTTTGCATGTGTCGTAAAGATCCGCCGCGAAATTCCATTTGCCGTTTAAGGATTCAGTTTCTCTGCCTGTGATGTTTATAAGCGAGGGGGCAGTCAGCATGGGATCAAGATATTCGCTTTCGTAATTTTCATCGTGAATTGCCGATTGATAGTTTCCGCTTTTTTCTTTCATGATAACTATTATCATTTTAACTCTTCAATCCGGCAGATGCAACTCCCACAATAAAATGTTACAATAAATAAATGAATGCCAATGTTCCTTCATACCTCGATCCTCTTAACGATGAGCAAAGGCAGGCTGTGCTTCACACAGGAAAGCCGCTATTGATACTTGCGGGCGCAGGTTCCGGGAAAACGCGAGTAATCACAACAAAGATTGCGTGGCTCATCAGGGAAAAGCAAATGGATCCGCGCTCGATTCTTGCAGTTACGTTTACAAACAAAGCCGCAAAAGAAATGGCGGAACGCGCAAGACATATTGATGAACGAGCGGGCGAAGCGATGCTGCGCACCTTTCATTCGTTCGGCGCATGGTTCCTTAGGCGCAACGGAGCCCTTACCGGTTTAAATTCTTCGTTTACGATTTACGACGACGACGATGTTGTTTCGCTTTTATCTTCCATCATGGAGAACTCTCCCAAGGCTGATGTAAAACATATAGCTCATAATATATCCAGGGCAAAAGATTATTTTCTTTCGCCTGACGATGCGCAGCTTGCGGTAATCGATCATCATAAAAAATTCCGCGAGATTTATAAACGTTACGAAGAGCGCATGTCGCAGATTGGCAATGTCGATTTCGGCGACTTGATTAAAAAACCTGTCGAGATTTTGCGCACTCAGCCTGAGGTTGCACATCGTTTCCGCGAACGGTTCAAGGTCATCATGGTGGACGAGTATCAGGACGCGAACGTGGCGCAGTTTCAGCTGTTAAAAGAATTGTGCGGAGAGGAAACTTACGTCTGCGTTGTCGGTGACGACGACCAATCAATTTACAGGTTCCGCGGTGCGGAGGTTAAAAATATTCTTGAGTTCCCCGATCGTTTTTCCGGCGCGGACATCATCCGCCTTGAAAAAAACTACCGCTCCACGGCTCCGATTCTAAAAGCCGCCTCCTCTGTTGTGGATTACAACCGCGATCGCCTTGGAAAAACTCTTCGCGCCGAAAAGGGAGACGGCCCTCTTCCCGTGCTTGCGTATCTTCCCGATCAAAATGAAGAAGCGGCTTTTTGCGCGGACAAAATAAAAACCTCCGTTAAAAAAAAGAAAACAACATGGTCAGACTGGGCAATCCTCTACCGCACCAATGCGCAATCTTTAGGATTTGAAACGCTGTTTTTAAAAAAGGGAATCCCTTACCGCGTGGTCGGCTCTTTAAAATTTTACGAGCGCGAAGAAGTCAAAGACACACTCGCTCTCCTTGCATTCCTTGTAAACCCGCGTGACGAAGTAGCCTTTTGCAGAGTCGTAAACAAACCGGCAAGAGGCGTTGGCGGCGTAACCGTTGACAAAATCGTCGAGGCCGCAGTCACCGACGGCATTGATTTAATTGAAGCCGGCGGAAAAATCGAACTTTCGCAAAAAGCAAAAAAGGGTTTAAATGAATTTTACAAGACAATAGAAAATGCCGGAGCGTTACTGGATGGAGAGGATATCTCAACCAACAGTTCGGGAGAAGCGCGGGGGAAAAAACACAAGCGCGCGAAGAAGAATCCGGAGAATGCGCAGGCAGGTCTAAAATCCGGTGAAGGATTATCAATTTGTATAGAAAAATTATTAATCGATTCCAGGATCGCCGAGTATCATAAAGAACAGGATGAGTTTTCGGGCAATTCGAAAATTAACAATTTGCAGGAATTGCTGAACGGCGCAAGCCAATACCCAAACAACCTTGAAGGGCTTTTAAAATTTTTGGAAGACGTTGAGCTTGACAGGTCGATGTATGAAAACACCGGGAACCAAACCGAGCTGCAGGACGCTGTGACGCTTATCACTTTTCACAACACCAAGGGTCTGGAATTTAAATGCGTAATAATGACAGGACTTGAGCACGGTATCTTTCCGCGCGAAGATAAAAAGGACAGCGAGCTTGAAGAAGAGCGCCGTCTCTTTTATGTGGGCGCAACCCGCGCAATGGACGAGCTGTATCTTACAACTTGCAAAGAGCGGCGCATGTACGGAAGAACAACGCAAACTCAGCCGTCGCTTTTCCTGCGCGAAGTTGACAGGAATTTTCTGCGGATAGAGGATAATTTAAACAGCCAAAAGCCGCCATTCGTTAGACGTAATTTTAATGCCTTTAATATGGAAAACGCTTCTTCTTCTGCATCCGGTAATGCGCAGGTTAACAAAGAACTTGAGGAGCGGGCGGGCTGGCGCAGAGGGCAGCGCTTGTTTCATGAGGATCACGGATACGGCGCGGTTATGGAAATAAGGGACAGCGATGACGGTCCCGTTGTACGTGTGCGTTTTGACTCAGGGCAGGAAAAGCGTTTTTTAAGCGAGATTCAGGGAAGAGCATATGAAAAAATTGATGAGACTTGATAATATAAACGTTATGGAAAAAAAAATCCCGCAGGTTCTTCGCGCAAGGGGTTATCGTCTTTATTTATCTAACGGCAAACGTTTAATCGATCTTTGGCTGAATGGCGGCGCGGCTGTGCTTGGTCACACTCCGCCGAATCTTTTGCGTGAATTAAAAAATACCGCAAGCCGCGGATTATACGCACCCTTTCCGCATTTTACAGAAGGGCGGTTCATTAAAGCTCTTTCCAAAATTTTCCCGGGACGCAGTTTTCGCCTCTATGCCGCGCCGCCGCAGGAATTAATCAATCTTTTTGAAACAGGCAGGGCAAAGCTTTGGCGGCCTTACGTTGACCCTGCAAATCCGTTCGCTGTAAATGAAGATGCGCCTCTTCTCGTTCCGGCAATACCGGGTATTCAAACATGGCGCGGCGGACTGCCGTTTGGTTTGTGTGTTGCCGCCGCTTCTGAAGAACTGTTATCGCAGCTTCCGCCGAGTGACGCGCTTTCGCCGGTTTTATTGGCTATCGCGGCGCGGGGAGTACATGACCTTCTTGCCATGCCGGAACGCGGAAAGCCGAAATTTGCGCGTCTTAATAAGGCGCTGCAAAAGAGCCAATGGAAAAGGCAGGGGATTTATCTCACTTTGAATAAAGAACATTCTCACAAAGAGCGGGAAACAGTTTTTAATAAATTTCTGGAAGCGGGGTTTTTGCTGCCCCTTGAGTCTTCACAACCGTTGATCCTGCCGGGTGAAATGTCTGACGGCGAAGAAGCAAAACTGGCTGCCATTATCGGTGATTTTAATTTACTAAACTAATTTACGGCAAGCACTTGTTAATTTTGATATTTGGCACTATATTAAGTGCATGAAAAGAACACATTTTATTATTGTATTTTTACTATTAGCCGGGATGGCAGTCTTTGCTCAGGACGCGGATGTGTCATTGTATACCGAAGAAATCAGCAGGCACGATTTATCGATTTTCGAAATACAGGATATTTTACGGGCAGTTAAAGACGAAAATCATACAGGCATCGGCAGTTTTTACAATACTGCCATTCAGGTCTTCATTCGAAGATGGGCGAACTACCAGACTCATCAGGAAAGGGTGGCATTGGAAGAAAGTGCAAGAATGATCCTGCGGGGACTTGCTGCCGAAAGGCATACTGCAGCGGCTCCGCAGATTTGGCAGTTAGTTGAGTATTTTAATATCACGCATCAGCAAAATGACGGATATATCATGTATGAAGCGATTATGGCTCTGGGACAAATAGATGCGAAAAATTACGCTCCGCATATTTCAATATTCCTGGATAATTATAATGAAAGAGGAAATGCTGATTTTCAGTTCAGGAGCAAAATACATACTGTGGTGCCGAGTCTTATCACTGCGCTGGAACTTCTTGGCGAAGCTGTCGGCGTCAGACCAATTTTCTTCGCCTCCATAGGCTGGTATGATAGTGATACAAAGTTAATTGCTATGAACGCGCTTACCAATTTAATGAATACCCTTGGTGAAGTTATTAACGTAATTATCAGCAATGTAATAGCAGATCCTTTTAATACTCCAAACATCAAGTATGCAGCGTGGCTGCAACTGCTTCGAACCCAGGTGCCGAACGAAGCCAAAGCAAGGGTTGCAATTACAGCTCTTGAGGCAAGTTATGCTTTCCCGGCCACATCCCGCGAGTCTTTAAATATCTCAAGAGATATGCGTTTGAGCGCAATAAATATAATCCGTGAAATGGGAGTTCAGGATGATTCAGTTTACCCGTTCCTCGAAAGAACATACAGAGAAGCCTTTGAAACAGGAAGTACGGATTTTGAAACAATCATTCTGGTTATCAGAACTTTAACAGCATCAAGAAGCGATGAAGCTATCGGCCTTTTAACAGAATTCCTTAGGTGGCTCCACTCCAGAAGACGAAGCGGTCCATGGGGAACTGTGGAAAGAGACATTATGGCAGTAATTATACCGGCTATTGCATCTACCGGAACCCAGTCTCAGACAGCGACCCAGCTTTTAACAATAATTTCACGCTCTTCATTGTACACAGGCGCAGAACAAACCTGGGCAAGAAACGCATTATTACAGCTAACCGGAAGATAGTTTTTTTAAATAGGGAGCAGCCTGGAATAAATTCCGCGCGGCTCCCTGCCTTTTTTATTATCGATTAAATGTTATCCTGTCGCCGCTTTTTGTGACTCGCTGCCGCGATGCCGCATCTCGCCTGTTCCATCGGCACTAAAGACAATATTATGAAACAGCAATTTCGGAACATAAATTAGCAATTCTGGAACAGTATAAAATATTCCATTAACTATTATATTTAACCAGGAAGGTATAAGTTGGATTACATTGAAATCTTGCAGGAAATGTTACAGTACATTGATACGAATATCAAAGAAAAATTGAGTGTAGAAAAATTGGCAGCCCGGGCAGGTTTTTCTCCATATCATTTTTGCAGGGTATTTCAATGGGAAGTTGGCTACTCAATTATGGAGTATGTAAGAAACAGACGGCTCTTTTACGCCGCGTCTGAACTTACGTCGTGTAAAAGAATAGTCGATATAGCTGTTGATTACGGTTTTGAAACACACTCCGGTTTTTCAAAAGCATTCCGCCGTTACTTCGGCAACTCCCCCGAAAAATACCGAGAACACGCCTCTTTCGATGTTCCCAAACTGCCTATCCTGGAAAAAAACAAACAATATGTTAATGGAGGTATTGTAATGGAACCAAAAATGATTAAAAAAGATTCGGTTAAGATCGCGGGGTTCGCTCTTAAAACAAGTACAAAAGACGGGGAGAATAATAAAGCTATCCCAAAATTCTGGCAGGAATATTTAAGTGACGGAAGAATGAAAAAACTGCATGGAGAATCTTTTATAAAAAGCCATGCAGAATACGGAGCCTGTTTCCCGCAAAACTCGGAAAACGGCGAGTTTGTTTATGTAATCGGAGTTGAAGTAAAAGACGGCAGCAATATATCAGATGCGTATCATGTCTGTACAATACCCGAAGCTTTGTATGCTGTATTTTCTTCTCCTCCTGCCGATAAAGTGAATTTTACAAAAGAGATTCAGGGAACATGGAAATACATCTATTCAGAGTGGTTTCCAAAATCAGGTTATGAGTTTGACAACGGCAAAGTTGATTATGAGCTCTACGATGAACGCTGCATGGGCGAAACAAACAATGTTTGCGGCATTTATATCCCTGTTGTAAAAAAGTAATTAAGATTATTTAGAGATGCCTGTTGCAAAACGGGCATCTCTATGCCTATAATGATTGCTAAGGAAATGGAAGTTTGAATAGAATTTTTATAAAAAAAGCAGTAACCGGTATATTGCTTTTTGGATTTATTATTGCTGGATTTTTTGATGCATTAATGAATAACAAGACAACATATTCTTCAATAATGGGAATGGATATTAATAGAGTTTATTTCTATACATTCGTCTTATTGATTATTGGCTGCTGGCTTCTTTATAATCAATGGTTTACAGGAATAGGATTTTTAGCTCTGGCAGCATTCAGCTCCTATTTTACGGAATATATAATTATTCACAATTATTTCGCGTCAATCATAATATACATTGGAATAATAACAGATATAATTATCAGACGAAGAATAAAATGGCTGATTCCGCTGATTATTGTTGGAATATTACAGGGTATGGCTTTTCAAAATATTATATTAAGTTATTACCTGGTGGGGGGTATGGAATTTTTAGCTCTATGTATAGGTTCAGTTTTTATTATAAGGACTATTTAAAATAAATTTAAAATTAAAATGTATTAATTGATATAGAAAAAGAATAAAATCGTCTCCAAAGATTTCTCCGCGGGATATGGCATAAAAAGCATCGATATGGTACTATACATATCTGTGACGGCAAATATCTATGAAATTGGGGGAGATAAATGGAAACATACAAGAATCAAGAAAAAAAAAGAGCTGTTTCCTTAATAGAAAAAGGCTGGTTTAATAACGATCCCGGAGACGGCATATTTGTAGATCATCAGCATAAACATGTTTTAAAAAACAGTGACAACAATTTTTATCCGCCGCTTTTAAAAGACGTAAAAGAATATTTTAAATACAACGATATTCATTGGTGGAGAGGAACCGAACCAACAGGACATACGCTGTCATCACAGACCGCCTGTTTAAATCACTTGTTTTTTATAAGAAACGATAAAGAAGCGGTATTGTCGTTATTGTCTGCTTTTTCCAACAATTTTATAGACGTTATACAAATCGTTACCGATAAATATGCTCCGGCATATATTTCATTTGAACAGGTCAGCGACACAGATTTATTAAACGAAGGACATCCTACAAGAGGATCAATGTGTACTTCGATTGACGCGTGTATTTACGCTGTTCATAAAGACGGTTCAAAATGGATTATCCCAATTGAATGGAAATATGTAGAAGTATACGACGATATCGATAAAAGCAGCGGACCAACAGGCGGAATCAGATGCGAAAGATATAACGGACTTATATACAAATCATCGCAATTAATATATGACCGGTTATCGGACAGGAAAAATTACTATTATTTTGAACCATTTTATCAGCTTATGCGTCAGACGTTATGGGCAGAACAAATGATAAGCAACAAGAAAACACAAACAATTTCCGCCGACAATTTTATGCATCTCCATGTAATACCGCATAAAAACATAGAGTTGCTGGAAAAGAGATACGTATGCAGCAGAAACGATATGCCAACCACATGGAGAAGCTGTCTCGCCGATCAAAGCAAGTATAAAATTATATCCCCGGAAATTTTATTCAGCGGAATTGGCCGTAAGTATGACAAGTTAAGACAATACCTGACAGAAAGATACTGGTAGCTGCTACCTTTTCCACAAGTTTTCCACAGGACGCAAAAGCTGCAAACGCTGTGACAGTCACCATTATCCTCTACCCTTGAATTTTAGCAAAAAATCCACAATACTTATAAAACATGAACAAGTTTATTTTCGTCTCGGGCGGTGTTTGTTCCAGTTTAGGTAAAGGTGTTGCAGCCTCCTCCATCGGCGCTTTACTGGAAAGCAGAGGGTTCAACGTCCGCATGGTAAAGTGCGACCCGTACATCAACGTAGACGCAGGAACAATGAGCCCCTATCAGCACGGCGAAGTATATGTAACCGATGATGGAGCAGAAACCGATCTGGATCTTGGAAATTATGCCCGGTTTACAAAGGGCCGCTTGAGCGTCGCAAACTCAATCACTACGGGACAAGTCTACGAAGCCGTAATTCGCAAGGAGCGCGAAGGTAAATATCTTGGAAAATGCGTTCAGGTAATTCCTCACATAACAGACGAAATTAAAAACAGAATACTCGCTGTTTCAAACGAAGAAAGCGACAACGATATTGTAATCATAGAAATCGGCGGGACGGTGGGCGACATTGAATCAATCCCCTTCCTTGAAGCAGCCCGCCAGTTAATCCACGAATGCGGCAAAAAAAACGCAATCTCTGTACATTTAACATTAATCCCGGAAGTGGCGGGCGGCGAGCTTAAAACCAAACCAACTCAGCACTCGGTAAAATCGATGCAGGAAATGGGAATTCAGCCGGACATATTGATCTGCCGCTCCCCTGTGATGCTGGACGAACCCACCTGCAATAAAATCGCGCAGTTTACCAATGTCGATCTTGACGCTGTATTTACTTCACCTACCATTGATACAACCATTTATCAAATACCCATCGTTTTCTTTGAACAAAAACTCGATCAGGTGATCCTGCGAAAGATGGGCGTAGAAAGCCGTCATGCCGACATGCGCCTGTGGAAATCCGTAATTGAGCATTTTGATGCGCGGCAGAACAAAGTGCGGATCGGCGTAGTCGGAAAATATATGGAAATTCATGATACTTACGCGTCGCTCTACGAGGCGATTTTTCACGCAAGCCTTGAATGCGGCGCAGAGGTTGAGACAGTAAAAATCGATTCGTCCGCTCTGGAAAAAATCGATGATACCGATTCAATTCTAAAAGACATTGACGGCATATTGGTACCCGGAGGATTCGGTGAGCGCGGAATCAATGGAATGGTAAAAGCCGCACAGTGGGCAAGAATCAATAAAAAGCCGTACCTTGGCATTTGTCTTGGTATGCAAATAATGGTAATTGAATGGGCGCGAAACGTATTAAAATGGAGCGATGCCGATTCGACAGAATTTACCCCATCTTCAAAACATCCTGTTGTAAGCCTTCTGGAAGAACAAGCAAGCGTAAAAAATTACGGCGGAACAATGCGTCTTGGCGCCAGCGAAACCGTATGCGAAGAAGGCTCGCACATTTTAGCCGCTTACGGCGAAAAGACGATTATGGAACGTCACAGACATCGATATGAATTTACCAATCAATATAGAGATGATATGATTAACTCAGGGTTATGGCTTGCGGCTTTTACCCCTGATAAGTCACTGGTTGAATGTGTTGAGTGGCCGCATTCCGATCATCCGTGGGGCGTGGCTGTTCAGTTCCACCCCGAATACAAATCAAAGCCGATGGCGGCATCTCCCCTGTTCAGGGAGTTTGTAACCGCGGTCAAGAAGTGCAAATGAAAAGAGGTAAAAGTTCCGCATACGGAACGCGCGGCTTACATTTCACAATATCTGTCCTCATGCTGGCATCTGCGCTCTTTGCTTTAATTGCGCTGGGCGCGTGTACTTTCGATTACGGTGAACTGGAACCGTCAGAAAGAACAATGCCGGATTTAATAATGGAAAATGTTGATTATGTACGCATCAGATCTTCGGATCCGGTTGCGCGGCTTTTGGCGGAACGCGTGGAACGTTACGAAAGAATTGGGTTAATGAAACTGCAGGTTTTTTCTTTTGAGCAATTTGCCAACAGCGGAGAAGAAGTTAATGCGGCAGGTTCAGCAGGAAAAGCGTCATATATAATAGAGTCAGGCGACATTGTAATGGAAGACAGCGTAAGACTGGAAGTTGAATCGGAAGATATCGTCATCGAAACAAACTATCTTGAGTGGAAAGACGCTCAGCGAATTTTATCATCAGGTGATGAAGAAGAGGTACATATTCATCAGCAGACTGGTACCAATTTTACCGGCATTGGCTTAATCGCGGATGTACGAAGACGCGCCTGGGAATTTACAAATGTAGTTTCCGGCATATATGTTTTGGAAGACACTGACGAGGAGCAGTCATCAAATGAATAATAGAATAAAAATATTTTGTTCTGTCATGCTGATTCTCGTTCCGGCGTTTGCTGCAGCTAACACCTTTTCATTTCGGGCAGACAGAATGTCAGGCTCAAGAGCGCTGGGACGCGAAACAACCATATTAATCGGAAACGCCGAAGTCCGCTCCGATAATTTAATCCTGCGCGCGGATAGGATTGAAATTCAGGGCGAAGATAACAGATATATCGAATGTATCGGAAACGTGTGGGGTCATGAAGAAGAAAAAGATATACTTTTTTCGACCGACAGGCTCAGATACGATCGCAGATTAAAAATCGCGCGGCTGGAAGGAAACTCAACTTTAGAGGACAGGCAAAACGAAATTGTGGCAAGAAGCCGTTTTATTGAATATGACGATGAAAATGATATCGCGGCTTTTCAGGTCGCTGTCCGTTTATTTAAAGACGATATGGTATGCCGCGCTGAATACGCTATTTATCATCGGAATCAAAAATTACTCGACTTGTCCGGCTTTCCAATTGTTTATAAAGGCGAAGACGAATTCAGAGCTGACAGAATCCGCGTAGACCTTGAAACCGATGACGTAATGATGGAAGGTTCCGTCTCGGGAACAATAATTAATTAAATCCTGAGGGGATCGATGGAAGAATACATCAGGCCAGAATGGCCAATAGACGGTCCTCTTGATGAAGAAGAATACATTCCTGAAGTCCACACTCTTGGCGTATCAAGTTTACATAAAAGCTTCGGCAAAAAAGAAGTCGTAAAAGGCGTCAATTTTTCAATGCAAAACGGCGAAGTTGCCGGTCTATTGGGTCCTAACGGAGCGGGCAAAACGACAATCTTCTATATGATTGTAGGATTTTATACGCCAAACGAAGGGATCGTAACAATGGATAATGTCGATATTACCGGGATGCCGATGTACCGCCGCGCGAGAATGGGAATCGCGTATCTGCCGCAGGAAGCGTCAATTTTCCGAAAATTAACCGTAGAACAGAACATTTGGGCAATCCTGGAAAGCCGCGAAGACCTCGATTTAAATGAAAAGAAAGCAAAATTGGATAAACTTCTGGATGAGTTTGGTATCGATCGCATTCGCTCTCAGTTTGGATATACCCTGTCAGGCGGCGAGCGCAGACGCACAGAAATTGCAAGAGCGCTGGCAACAGAACCTAAATTTTTGCTTCTGGACGAGCCTTTTGCCGGTATCGATCCTATCGCGGTCTTTGAAATAAAGCAAATTATCCGCAGATTGGCAGAAAAAGGCATCGGCGTACTAATTACAGACCACAATGTCCGCGACACATTGGAGATTACAAGCGAGGCCTTTATTATCGCAGACGGATTAATATTCGCCAGAGGACACAGAGATGCCATTCTGAACGATGAAAGAGTACGAAAAGTCTATCTTGGCAGCGAATTCCGCATGTGAGCCTGCATCCACCGTTAAAATGGAACATCGTAAACTGTCATATTATGAATTTTTAGCAAATTTATACCTTTTTCTTGACATTTGCTGATTTTTGGTCTATTCTTAAAAAGAATTTGAATTTTCTTCGGTAAGGGGTGTAGCGATGAGTGTAATACTCTGGATTGTCCTCCCTCTTGCCGGGTTAACCTTAGGCTGGATAATTAGATGGCTTTATGCCAGATTTCAACTTACGGCATCTGAGCAATTTGCAGAACGAATAAAACATGATGCAATTAAAGAAGCAGAAGCAAAAAAGAAGGAAATACTTCTAGAAGCTAAAGAACAGGTAATTCGTGAAAGAAACCAGCAGGAGAGGGAGACTCGGGAACGCAGGGCTGAACTGCAGCGGTATGAACGCCGTGTTGTAGTAAAAGAAGAAGCGATAGATAAGAAAACCGCTCAAATTGAGCGGACTGAGCAAGTTTTTGCAGAGAAGGAAAAAGCTTTTCAAGTGCGCGAAGACGCGCTTTCCAAAGAGGAACAGCGTTACAGGGCGGAACTTGAGCGGATATCGGGGCTAAGCACCGAAGAAGCCAAGGCTTTAATAATACAAGACCTGGAAAACGAAGCAAAACACGATGCTCAATCGCTTATTAACAAAATCGAGCAAGAAGCCAATCTCGCGGCAGAAAAAAGAGCCCGCGATATCCTTGTAACAACGATTCAACGATTGGCAACTGAAGTAACAGGCGATGTTACGGTAACCACGGTTACCCTTCCCAATGACGAAATGAAAGGGCGTATTATCGGCCGCGAAGGCCGCAATATCCGCACCCTGGAAACATTGACGGGCGCGGATATCATCATCGACGACACGCCCGAAGCGGTCGTAATTTCCTGTTTTGATCCGGTGCGCAGGGAGATTGCAAAGATCGCTCTTGAACGGTTAATTCTGGACGGAAGGATTCATCCTGCACGCATAGAAGAAATCGTCATCAAGGTAAGCAAGGACATTTCGCAGAAGATTTTTGAAGAAGGCGAAAAGGTTCTCTTTGACCTTGGCATCCACAATATTAAACAGGATGCTGTGCGCGCGCTTGGGCGGCTTTATTTCCGCACGAGTTACGGGCAGAACGTGCTTCATCATTCAAGGGAAGTGGCGGTTATCGCGGGCATGCTTGCCGCAGAAATCGGCTGCAACCGCGATCTTGCAAAACGCGCCGCTCTGTTACACGACATCGGAAAAGGCGTTGAGTCGGATTCCGACCTTAACCACGCCGAAATCGGCATGGACATGGCGCGTAAAATGGGCGAAGATCCGCGTATTATCAACGCCATTGGCAGTCACCACAACGACATCGAACCAACATGCATCGAGGCTGTCATTGTGCAAATAGCAGACGCAATTTCCGCAGCACGCCCCGGCGCGCGCAAGGAAACCCTGGATAATTACATGAAACGCCTGGAAAACCTCGAAAGTATCGCAACAGGTTTTAGCGGCGTTGATAAATCATTTGCCATTCAGGCAGGGCGTGAACTTCGCATTTTGGTTAACAATGAAGCGCTCAGTGATGACCAAACCCGCGAGCTTGCAAAAGAAATTGCCAAAAAGATCGAAAACGATCTTCGCTACCCGGGACGCATTAAGGTTACGATGATTAGGGAGACGAGGATAACGGAATACGCAAGATAGTGTGTACCTAAATAACTACTGGAAATTGGGTTCAAATTAACTGTACGGTAAAACTTCGAAATAATTCGGCAGCTTTTACCGTGCAGGATAATTTTTTCGTTCTTTATAATTTGTTAAAAGTTTGTCATATTTTTTACCTTCCAATTTAAACTTTAACAATGTCAGGCAAATGCTAAAAATATAACTAATAATAGTGCATATAACAAAACCAATCCAAGTTTGCAGATTATCTGTCGGAAACCAATTAAAAATTATAGCAAAAACAGCAAAAGTAAACATTGCCAAAAATAATAAAAGTAAAAGACGCAGCCAAAACCGCATTTTAAAAATAAATCTTTCAGTTATAATCAGTACACAAAAGAATGCCATTATGAATGCAAAACCGGCAATTTGCAAAATAACGATAAATGTATTGCCGGAAGCAAATAAAGCCGGTATATCCTGTATGTCAGCAGTAAAATGGATAACCAGTAAACTCGTAATGGATATGGCAAGAACAGACAGAGTAAAGGTAGTCGTAAAAGTTTGAAACAACTCCAAAACAAACGGCTTCTCTGTATTTTTATTATTCATTATACTCCTCCAATTTTTGTTTTATCGCAGATGAGTATTGACGTGAAACAATCAATTTTATGTCTTTTTCAACAGTTAAAATAAGCCTGCGATCCAGATCCGGTTCAATTGATTTTATATAGTCAATATTAACAAGGCACGTTTTGCTTATCCGTATGAAATCACCATCTGCAAGTTTTTCTTCCAATTCAAAAAGCCTAAAAGGACTTTCAAATATGTCTTCTATGGTGTAAATAAATGCCCGTTTGTCTGTGCTTTCAATATACATAATTTTTTCAGCCTCAATGATATATTGTTTTCCGTCTTTACGGCCTGTTAATTTCATATCCAGCTTTCGTAATATTGCAAGTAATTTTTCAATATCGTCATTTAAACGAGGACAATTAACAATAATCTCTGTATCTGTGTATTGATTGTCTGCGTTGATACTGATTTTCATATTTAGTATTATATCGTTACATAATCTGCCGTTCAACAGTATATATACCAAGTTGCCCGAATTTGTGACTAAGCTGCCATAATATACGACTAAACTGCATTTTCAAAATAAATGTATTTAATTATATTTAATATAACAGGAGAATATCTATGAATAAAGAAGTAAAGGGCATCATCAATTTAATTTTGGCTGCAATTGGGCTTGCTATGGGCGTGGCTGTTATTGTTTTATCAATAGTAAACACAGAAATTAATACGGTAGAGTTATTAAGGCTGTTGGGTATTGCGGCGGCATCGCTTGGGCTGCTTGCCCTAAACAATTTACCCAAATAAAAAAAGGAAAAATATATGGAAAATAAAAAAGGATTAGTAAAATATTTTTGGCAAGTTATTTCTGCTCATACAATATCATATTTTATTGCCGGAATAACCGCTATGGCATTTTTTGATTATAAAGAATGGTGGTCTTCAGAATATATATCCGCTTTTTACCGTGATATTGATTCACCGATTGTCGCGTTAGGCGGAGGTTTTTTACAAATATTCAGAGGTATAATAGTAGCCCTTGTATTATTACCTTTACGCAAAATATTTTTTGAAGAAAAATACGGCTTGTTAAAATTGGCATTAACAATATTCGGTTTTTCTATTGTATCAACCTATGGAGCTGTGATT
>Ga0209755_10002359_pt1 | contig 26184 bp, 30 predicted proteins | sample TergutCo191P1_FD_187301 | JGI IMG/M metagenome (GOLD analysis project Ga0209755, IMG submission 187301) | Cornitermes sp. P1 segment gut microbial communities from Petit-Saut dam, French Guiana - Co191P1 (SPAdes) (version 2) | ecosystem: Host-associated > Arthropoda: Insects > Digestive system...
CCCCCGCCCCGGCTACAGAGCCGCCACCACCCCCAACAACCCCCGGCGGGCAAAATATAGCCGACCGCACATATTTCAATGTGCCGCTAACCTACACCATCCAGCCCGGCGACAGCCTATACCGCATCAGCCGCCATTTCTATGGCAACACCCAAATGGTAGCGCGGATAATGGAAATAAATGGAATCGAGAATGCCGACCATATAACAATAGGCATGGTGATTTATTTGCCGCAATATCAATACAATGAATAGACAAAAAACCGCCGGGATATGCTCGGCGGTTTTTCTTGCAAAGGGGAGGGGGGTTGTGGTATAATTTGGATAATGCGATAGAAAGGGCGGATGAATGTGAAAATGAGAGGGACGGTGGTGCGAGGGGCTGGCCGCGGGCGGGGGCTGGGTTTTCCGACTGCGAATATATTGCCCGCGGGGGATTTTAGCGCGAGGGGCGTTTATAGCAGCCGCGTTGCCCTGGATGGCGCGATTTATGATGCCATCACAAATGTGGGCACAAACCCGACTTTCGGCAATGGGCAAATTAGCATAGAAACCCATATATTCGATTTTGACGAGGACATAGCCGGGCGAGAAATCGAAATCGAGCTAATAGAGCATATCCGAGATGAGAAAAAATTCACAAGTGTTGACGAGCTTATCTCGCAAATCAAAAAAGACATCATAAATGCCCGCAACCCGTAGGGGCGGCCATTGGCCGCCCGATATCCACAAGCGATGATTATCGCCAATTTGCAATAGGCGGCCAATGGCCGCCCCTACGTCGCGATAAAAATTTAACAAAATAAATTCTCATGGAATTTTCTTGACAAAGGTGTTATTTTCAACTACAATATAGTTGGTGAGATTTTATATTTTTGTGCTAGGAGGGTTAGGATGAAAAATAATGTGATTGTTGGGCAATCCGGTGGGCCGACTTCGGTTATCAATGCCAGTTTGGCTGGGATTTTTAAAAGTGCTATCGATAGCGGGCGTGTTGGCATGGTTTATGGGATGCGAAATGGGGTAAAGGGGCTTTTGGAGCGGCGCGTGATTGATATGCGTGAATATATTGTCGAGGAAATCGATATCGAGCTGCTGAAACGCACACCTTCGTCTTTTCTGGGCTCGTGCCGGTTTAAATTGCCCACGCCTGAATTTAATGAGCAAATGTATATTGATATTTTCCATATTTTGGGTGAAATGAATATTGGGTATTTTTTCTATATTGGCGGCAATGATTCGATGGATACCATTATGAAGTTGTCGGATTATGGGGCGCGGATAAATTCGCCCATCCGGTTTATTGGTGTGCCGAAAACGATTGACAATGATTTGGCAGTAACCGACCATAGCCCCGGATATGGTTCGGCGGCAAAATATATCGCCACCACTGTGAAAGAAATTATTGCTGATGCAAATGTTTATGATACAAATGCCGCGACGGTGGTCGAGGTGATGGGGCGCAATGCGGGATGGCTGGCGGCCTCTGCGGCATTATCTCGCGGCTCTGATTGCGATGGGCCCGATTATATTTTCCTGCCCGAAATTGATTTTGATATTGATAAATTTTTGGCAAAAACCGAAAAGGTTATGAAATATAAACCCCCGGTGATTGTGGTTTCCGAGGGGGTAAAGCTGGCCAATGGCAAGTATGTTAGCGAAATGTCAAGCGAAACCGCCATTATCGATGCCTTTGGACACCGGCTTTTAAGCGGCACAGCGGGCTATCTCTCCAATTTGGTGCAGGCCAAGCTCGGAATAAAATGCCGCGGAATCGAGTTTTCCACCATCCAACGCTCCGCCGCCCATATTATGAGCCGCGTAGATATGACCGAGGCCTTTCAGGCGGGCTCTGCGGCGGTTCAGGCCGCGCTCGATGGGGCTACGCGCCGGGTTGTTATCCTAAAGCGACTTTCCACGATTCCCTATGTTTGCGCCATGGACACGGTGGATGTGTGCGAAATTGCCAATATTGAGAAAAAAATACCAATGGAATGGATTGCGCCGAATAAAGCGGATGTGACCCAGGATTTTATTGAATACGCCTATCCCTTGATACAGGCGGAATTGCTGCCATTTATGGTAAATGGAATTCCTCGGCATATTACAATTTCTTCCAAAGACCAAATCAGAAAGCGAGTGAATTGATTGACCCTTTACAAAAAATGGATGCAGATTGCCTATGACCAAACCGGGTCGAGCAATATCAAGACATGGAATTTATTTTACCCCCAAGAGCGGAAAATCTACGAAACCCTGATAGGCAATAAAACCAACGAGATTTCGGGCAAACTGGCTGATTTGGCCAGCGAGCATGGCATGAGCGACGAGTTTTTTTGCGGATTTTTGGATGGGATTAGCGGGGCATTAAATGAGGAAATCGAGATTTCCGAGCTAGAGAGCGATTCCGATATTAGCTTTTCGTTTGAATTTGAAAATCTGTATAAAAAAATGGTGGAATATAAGGCCAAACCCCTTTATAGCCTGGATGAATGGGGCGGGATTTTTTCGGATGAGCAGCGGGAGCGATTTGCGCGGGAGCAGCGGGAATCGAAAACCGTGCGAGCCGAGGATAAACCCGGACGAAACGACCCCTGCCACTGCGGCAGCGGCAAAAAATACAAAAAGTGTTGCGCATAGATACCGAGATTGTGAAAATAAACGCAGCCGCCCCTGATGGGGGGGCTATTAGCCGCGCCGCCGAGATTATCCGCCGCGGGGGGCTGGTGGCTTTTCCGACGGAAACGGTTTATGGGCTGGGGGCAGATGGGCTAAATCCCGACGCCTGCGCCGCTATTTATGCGGCAAAAAATCGGCCGGGGGATAATCCCCTGATTTTGCATGTGGCGGATATGGCCGGGGCGGAAAAGCTCGCCGCCATCCCCGATTTGGCGCGGCCTATTTTGGATAAATTTTGGCCGGGGCCGCTTACAATAATTCTGAATAAGCATATTTGGATTTCTGATAAAATTACCCGCGGGATGGGGACAATCGCTTTGCGCGTCCCCGAAAACAATATCGCCCGCGCACTGATAAATGCCGCAAATACGCCAATCGCCGCCCCTAGCGCAAATACATCCGGCCGCCCCTCGCCCACGCGGGCAGAGCATGTGGCCGAGGATTTGGGCGGCATTATCCCCATGATTTTGGATGGGGGCAGCTGTGCCTGCGGACTGGAATCCACCGTGGTGGATTTTACCCGCCCCGCGCCGATAATCCTGCGCCCCGGCGCGATTACCCGGGAGATGCTGGCGGATATTATCGGCGAGATAGATGTTTTCAGCAAAATTCTGGACGACACAGAAACCCCCGCCGCCCCCGGCATGAAATACCGCCATTATGCCCCTCGCGGCAAAATAACCATAATCGAGGGCGATTCCGCGGTTAATCGTATAAACGCCCTAGCCACTCAAACTCCGGGCAAACCCCGCATTTTCGCCACCACCCAAACCGCCCACCACTACCCCCCCGAAATCACAGTAATCATGGGCGACAAAAACAACCCCGCCACCATTGCCGAAAATCTTTTCACAATCCTACGTGATTGCGACACAGACAAAATCGAACACATTTTCGCCGAATCCATCCCCGAAAACGGCATAGGCGCGGCTATTATGAATCGGCTGAAAAAAGCAGCAGGACACAGATAAGTTATAAGATGTAATCTGTGAAGGGTGTAAATAACGCAGTTTGGATAACATCAACACAAAGCAACAACGATGTGATAAAATTACGTTACTAGCTGAACAACAAAAACAAATGGCGCACTTATGTACCACTTGAATATGGCACGTGCGAAAATTTGTTTTTAATACGGAGGCATGAAAAATGATGAATTTTGAAAAACGAGGTAACGATTTAAGAGATAAAGCAAAATCCATTGTATTAGAGTTTATGGCATCTGCGCAGAATAAGAAATTTACACAAACTGAAATTTTCCGTGAATGTGGATTTGACTGGAGTGATTATCAAAACGCAAAATCAACGCAACAACAATATTGGGTTGTAGCGTTGCTACGTGAACTTGAGTCTGAAAACAAAATTACCCGAGACGAAAACAAAAAATGGGGATTAGTATAGACTTATTCTATTTCGTACAAAGAGCGAAATAGGGATGTTATTTCAACCCTTCACAGAGTATATCTTAGTATGTAGGTACATGCGTAAAATTTATATACAGTGAGGAAAATTGCGATGAAATATGTTTTGTTAAGTGCAGATAATAATCCATCTGTATATTTAGTTCCTGATATTGTAGCAGATAATTTAGAAAAATATTGCATTGATTTTGGTAATATAATCCGTGGTAGTTTTGATGAAACTGATTTTATTAGACACTTAAACAAAATTTTTCCAGATAACCCGCCGCAGTTTATTGAAATGCTCGATAAAGTTTGGTATGAAATAAAACATAGGAAAGTAAGCTACGAAAATGTGCCAGAAAAATATCAAAATAGTAAATGGTTCAATTTTTAGTTTGTAGCGAAGCATAAGCATTATTTTTGACAAAGGAGGGTTTTTATGAATAACGAGTTTGCGATTAAGATTCATGGTGATGATAATGTGGCAGTGAACATTCACCGTATTAATGAAGTTGGTTTGACTCAGATTCTTTAAGGGGTGTATTAAATGAAATTTGAGTGGGATGAAAATAAAAATGAAATAAATAAAGCCAAACATAGCATATCTTTTGAAATTGCAGAAACGGTTTTTCTTGATAAACACGGCGTTTATTTGTATGACGAAATTCATTCTGGTGAAGAAGATAGATTTGTGGTGATAGGCAAAGAGGATACCTTGAAAACGGAATTAACGGTCTGTCATTGCTACAGAGGCGCGAACGAAGAAATAATACGGATTATATCGGCAAGAAAGGCAACAAAAAAAGAAACCAAAATATATATTTCCGGAGGTATGGAGGAATGAAAACGGAGTATAGCCTAAAGGACTTTAGGGGTGTTATGAAAAACCCTTTTTATGACAAACTAATCACAGAGGTTGTTGTTCCGGTTCGGAATGAGGTGTATCAGGTCTTCGTGGATATAGCGGCGCAAAATGGCGAGGAACCGGAGATGGTTATGCGGCGGTGTTTGGCCGATTATGCTAAGAAGTTGCAAGAGCATTGATAGGTGATATTGTATTGTTTTTGACAAAGGAGGGTTTTTATGAATAACGAGTTTGCTATTAAGATTCATGGTGATGATAATGTGGCGGTGGGGATTGTTAAGATTTTGGCGGGGACTGATGTTTTTGGGGTTGTTGCCAAAGAGGATATTCCTGTTGGGCATAAGATTGCGCTGGTAGATATTGGGAATGGGGCGGATGTGGTGAAATATGGCGCGCCTATTGGTGCGGCTACTGCCGCTATTTCTGCGGGGTGTCATGTGCATACCCATAATTTGCGGACGAAATTGTCGGGGCAGCTGGAGTATAGTTATAAACCCGCTCTGGCGGCCGCGCCTGAGCCTATTAGCCAAAATTTTATGGGCTATTTGCGCAAAGATGGCAAAGTGGGCATCCGCAATGAGATTTGGATTATAAATACCGTGGGCTGCGTGAATCTGCCTGCCCAGCGGATTGTGAATATGGCGCGGGCGAAGCATGCTGGGCGCAAAATTGATGGCATCCATACTTTTGTCCATCCTCTGGGCTGTTCGCAATTGGGGGATGACCATGCCGCTACCCAGCGGATTTTGGCCAATATGGTGCATCATCCAAATGCCGGCGGGGTGCTGGTTTTTGGGTTGGGTTGTGAAAATAATACCATTGAGAGTTTTCAGGAGGTTTTGGGGGAGATTGACCCAAATCGGGTAAAATTTTTGGTGGCGCAGGATTTTGATGATGAAATCGCCGCCGCAATGGGCATAATAGATGAGCTGGTGGATTTTGCCGAGGGTTTTGAGCGTAGCCCGCAGTCTGTTAGTCATTTGACAATCGGGCTGAAATGCGGCGGGAGCGATGGTTTTTCGGGCATTACCGCAAATCCGCTGGTGGGGGTGGCCAGCGATATGCTCGTGGCGCGGGGCGGCACAACGATTTTGACCGAAGTGCCAGAGATGTTTGGCGCGGAGGAGGGGCTGATGGCGCGGTGCGTTGACGAGGGCGTTTTTGATGCCACCGTTGCCCTGATTAACGACTTTAAGGGTTATTTTATGCGCTATAATCAGGAGGTTTATGAAAACCCCTCGCCGGGCAATAAAGATGGCGGAATTTCGACCCTTGAGGATAAATCGCTGGGCTGCACGCAAAAGGGCGGCACGAGTAATGTTGCCGCCGTTTTGGAATACGGCCAAGCCGCGACTGTGCCCGGGCTTAATCTGTTAAATGGCCCGGGGAATGATATTGTTGCTATCACCAATTTAATGGCGGCGGGCTGCCATATTGTGCTATTTACCACCGGCCGCGGCACTCCTGTGGGCGCGCCTGTGCCGACTGTTAAAATTTCGTCAAATACCGATTTGGCCACGCGCAAAGCGAATTGGACGGATTTTAATTCTGGCACTTTGCTCGAGGGCAAAACTATGGAGCAGGTGGGCGAGGATTTTTGGCAATATTTGGTAGAGGTGGCCTCCGGCCGCACCACCCGAAATGAGGAGCTGGATTACCGCGAAATCGCGATTTGGAAGGATGGAGTGACCCTATAATGCATATCTGGCGAAAACTGGCCATAGCCGCCGAAGCTATTATCACCGCCGCTCTTTATGGTCTTTTCGCCTATTTTGTGATTTATGGCATTTTGGCCGGGGGCAGCTCGGTTCGCGCATATTTGTTTAACTTATTATCAATATGCATTATTCTAATAGCGGATGTGTATTTTAACCGCGCCATTGGCAGGCGGGATTTTTTCACGCGCAGCCGCGGCCGCATACGCAGCGGAGCTAGGCGCATCCTGTGTTTTATGCATATTGTGTCCTTTAAAACCGGGCTATACCTATTCTATCTGTTTATGTTAATTATTTCACGATTATCCATCCTCTCGCCCGAGCTGCTCGACCCATATATGCGCACCTTCGTTTATTCCGTTGAATACGGCATTTTGCTGCTATTGCCCCTGGATAAATTTATAGAACTAATCGCAAAAGACAATAGCCGTTTGGATATTTTATTGAATCGTATAAAGGGGGAAAAATAATGAGGCATATTTTGAGTTGTGAGCAATTTTCACAAAGTGATTTGGCGGGGCTTTTTGATTTGGCGGACGAAATCCGCGCAAACCCGCGCCATTACGCTGATTCGCTGAGTGATAAGGTTGTCGCGACCTTGTTTTATGAGCCATCGACCCGCACTCGACTGTCTTTTGAGGCGGCGATTGTGCGGCTGGGCGGCAAAAATATTAGCACCGAAAATGCGCGCGAGATGTCCTCGGCGATAAAGGGCGAGAGCCTGGCGGACACTATCCGGGTGGTGCATGGCTATGCGGATGCGATTATTATGCGGCATCAGGACAATAATTCGGCCAACGAGGCGGCGGCGGCCAGCCGTGTGCCTATTATCAATGCCGGCGCGGGCTCTGGCGAGCATCCCACCCAGGCTTTGTTGGATATCTATACGATTAAACGCCGCAAGGGCGGCATTGATAATATTTCCGTAGCGATTTTGGGTGACCTGCTATATGGCCGCACAATTCATTCGTTAATTAAATTATTATCACTTTACAAAAATGTGGAAATTTTTGGATTAAGCATCCCCAGCCTGCCTTTGCCCGCGGAGTATGTTAATTATATGGCAGACCGCGGGATTATTTATCAGCCTGTTAAATCTTTGGCAGACCTGCCCCCCAATCTTGACATTATTTACCAAACCCGCACCCAGCTAGAGCGTTTCGCAACCCAAGGCCTAGCGGCGGAGGAAATCATTCTAAACAATGCCGAAATGGCGCGGTTTCCCCCCGATACTCTGGTGCTGCATCCCCTGCCACGCAATCGCGAAATCGCCCCGGAATTCGACACAGACCCCCGCGCCGCCTATTTTGACCAATCCGAAAACGGCATGTATATCCGAATGGCACTTTTACACAAAATTTTAACAAAATAACCTTCTCTAAAAACTAAAGGCTAATTTATATTGCATCATGCGAAAAGGTTGTGATATAATGTATTAAGGTCACGATAAAAGGAAGAGGCATATGTTAAAAAAATTTGGTTTTGAAAATAGCTATAGCTTTGATGGATGGGTCGAATTGGATATGACGGCGGATTTATCCGAAGACCTTGATGCCGGCAATCATTATTATCCGAAAATGATAGAGCTTTTTGACAGGGTGCGTATGCGCGAGCATGGCGATGAGGTGGGCGTGTTGCCTGTGGCTGCTTTCTATGGGAAAAATGCCGGGGGCAAAACCAATATTATCAAGGCATTGCGCGATATGGCGGCTGATGTTCTGGGTGATTATCCTCGTCCATGGAGCAGGCCTTTTTTCACTACACCCTTTGAAATCATTTATAATAGAAGATGCTTTGTCGTAAATAAACCCCAAAACGACCGGCCGATAAAATACCTTATTTGTGTTGTGATTAATAATATCGAATATACTTTGGGGTATTCTCTTAATAAACATGGCGTAATTGATGAAAAGCTTGTGAGGCGGATGATTCCCGGCGGTGCTGATGAGATGCTATATAAGCGCGAGGGTAGGAGTATCACAAAAGGCGAGGATGCCGATTTGCATGGCCTTATCGATGTTATGGAAAGCCGTATGGATGATGGACTCTTTTTCCCCTTGATTGCATTATCGGATGAAAAGTTGAAGCTTTTTAATGAATGGTTTCGATTCGTGGCGATGGGGAAACAAATTAATGAAAGCGACAAAAAGCAACAAGAAAAAGAGCTTGGGGCGATTGCAAATAGAATAGCCGACAAAAAAGACGAGCCTTTTCGCGAGAGATTGTTATATTTTTTGCAATGCATGGATGATTCTATTTATGACCTTGGCACTATTACAAAAAACAAAATTCCGGAATTGATTATATTTCATAGAAGTAAACTCACAAGTAAGATATATCTTGATGCGGTAAAAAAACAATTTGCTAATATATGGATAAAGTTTGCGAAAAACTATGATGATGCGCCGGAGGATTTTGAACAGGCTTTTGATTGGGTTAATAGCAAGGCTAGAGACGGCGATGTCGAAGCACACCGCATTTTAGGGGAGATGTATCGTGAGGGAATAGGAGTAACCCAGAATTACAAGAAAGCCGTGGAGCATTTTCGCATAGCGGCGGATAAAGGAAACCTTGATGCACAAAGGCTTTTAGGTGCTATGTATGGAGATGGCGAGGGAGCCCCTAGGGATTCTAAACAAGCATTTAAGTGGTATCTCAAAGCGGCTAAAGAGGGCGACGCGGGTGCCCAAGTGAGTTTAGGATTTATGTATAGCAGGGGTCTAGGTATAGACCGAGATGTGAAAAAAGCCGTGAAATGGTATCGAAAATCTGCAGAACAGGGAGATGCATGTGCACAGTTTAATTTAGGAATAATGTATGACGATGGTCGCGGCATAGAACAGAACTACGAAAATGCCGCGATATGGTACCGCAAATCAGCCGAACAGGGCAATGCACTGGCGCAGCTAAATGTAGGTTATAAATATGAGCATGGCGAAGGTGTAGACAAAGACATTACAAAGGCTGCAAGCTGGTATCGCAAATCTGCTGAACAAGGGAGTTGGCAGGCGCAAGATAACTTGAGCATTGTGTACAGATATGGCCGTGGTGTAGAGCGGGATATTGAGCAAGCCGATAAATGGAAAGATATGTATGATAAACAACGGGCCATAGAAAATGGTGATGAATATGATGTGGTTTATTGGCATGCAAATCGTGCAATACAGATTGATGATGGCGAGGCGGTATTGGCGAGATATCAAACCGCTGCCGGGCTTTCCCTCGCCAGAGCTTCCGAGGGCACGCGCAAACTAATAGAGATGTTCCAAATGATTGACACGGTGCTTCAAAAAGGCATGGTGTTTGTTTACGATGAATTGGATAAAACATTGCACCCTATCGCTTTTAGGGAAATCGTGAGGCATTTCATGTCTCTTGAAAAAAATGCGAATAATGCGCAGCTGATTTTCTCCGCCCATGATACCATTGTGTTGGATTGCAGCCTGCTTCGCCGCGATTGCGTATATGTAATCGAAAAAGATGAGTTTTCATCCTCTAAAATAAAAAGGCTTTCGGAATTGACTGATGTTGCTTATCCCGATATGGAAAATGATTTTCGAAAAGGGTATTATGGCTCATCCCCGAATGTATACAACAAATCGTTTTTTAGCACAAAGGAGGATAAAGATGGAGAACCAAACGCATAAGTGGCTAGCTGTCTCGATTCCTTATTGGTTTCCAGATGAGAGGAAAATTAAGCAATTTCAAGACTGCTTTGAGCAGTTGGTCAAAAAAGATATTGAGCACTACAAACACGAAATAAGCAAGATTCAGCCTGTGAGACATGATGTAGAGCTTTTATTTGATAACCTTTGGATACCTCCTAGAGCCTTAGATCCACGAAAGAATAGTCTACCTATAGCGACAATTCTGGAAAACGGTATTAGAAAAAGGATTGAAAGTGTCCAAAAAGCCCTTGATTCCGAGATCGAGGGTGTGGTTCTTTTTCTAAACCGCAACATATTAATTGATTACCACACCGACGAGAATGATGCAAGAGATTGGTTTGCCTCCATTGTAAAATATCCGCTTTTTGGAATTAGAACAAACTCCAGATATTTTATGTGTTGTTACGGCGGCGACTTAGGTGGATTTGAAGACATACAAAGACAAGGAGCAACCCCGGATTTTTGCATGGGTTCCACCACTTGTAATTCTTGCCGAACCACAACTATTAAAGATTGCTGTCACACCTGTTATTGGCGTTTTATTAATTATGCCCTTAGAATTCACCCATGGCCAGTCAGCTTTACAACCAGAGACAATGAAGCAAATAAAAATGAAGAAATTGAGAAACTATTGCCAATGAAGAAATATAAATACTAATTTCACAAAAATAAAGAGGTTTGATCTTATCCATATCCCCTCAAAAATAAAGCTTGAAAAAGCTGGCGAAATTTGGTATAATTATATTATGCACAATATTTTGACACAATTTTGCCGTTTTGAGGAGGTTTTTCCTTGAAGAAGGTTTTGAATATTATTAGCGATACTAATATAGGCGGGGCGGGCAAGGCATTGATAAATTTTTTGAAAAATTATAATAGGCTGGATTTTCAGGTTGTTGTGGTTTTGCCAAAGGATTCGCTGCTTGCGCCGCAGATTGAGGAATTGGGGATTAGGGTGGTCGAGCTAGACCATATTTCCGATAAATCCTTTGATTTCGCTGCTATCAGGCGGATGCTGCAGCTTTTCAAACAGGAGCAGCCCGATATTGTTCATACCCATGCCTGCCTTTCGGCGCGGATTGCGGCGCGGCTTTATCGCAAATGCAAAATCGTTCACACTCGCCATAGTATTTTTGACGAACCTCTTTACAAGAAAAATTTTCCATATAAGCAAATTTTTGGAATGATAAATAATTTTTTTAGCGATACTATTATTGCTGTTTCCCCGGCGGTGAAAATTCGGATGATGGAAACGGGGACGCGCCAGCATAAAATCACCGTGGTTTATAATGGGGTAGACCCCCTCGAACCCCTGACGGATGCTGAGTTTTTGGCGGGTCGTGAAAAATATGGCTTGTCTGATAAAGATTTTGTTTGCGGCATAGTGGCGCGGCTCGAGCCTGTAAAGGGGCATGATTTTATTTTGAAAGCCGCGCAAATGCTGATTTTAGAGGATGTTGATGTGAAATTTTTGATTGTGGGGACAGGCTCGCTCGAGGAGGAGCTGCGAAATACCGCCGAGAAAAATGGGGCGAAAAACTGCATATTTACGGGCTTTGTTGAGGATGTTCGCGAGGTTATGGGGATTTTGGATTTGCAGCTAAATGCCTCATATGGCACCGAGGCCACGAGCCTCGCCCTGCTAGAGGGCATGAGCCTAGGCCTGCCCGCGGTTGCCAGCGATTTTGGCGGCAATCCATATGTGGTAAATGATGGGATAAATGGTCTGCTTTTTGAAAATCGCGATTATGCCGAGCTTTATAAGGCCATCCGTGTGCTAAAATTCAATGATAAACAGTATCAGCAATATTCCAAGCGCGCGCTGGAAATTTTTGATGAGCGATTTACATCTTTGGCCATGACGGCGGGGATAGAGGCGGTTTATCGCGGTTTGTTAGCTCCGAAGCAAAAGCCCGAAAAGCCCGAAAAAGCCGAACGAGGTGATTGATTGTTTGAGCAAAGCTTTTTTTATAGCCTAGCCCAGCGGATTGGCGCGAAACTGGCGTTTTATGGGCGGCATAGCCTGATTGTTTCCGCGGTGATACGTATATATGCTGTGCTGGCGCGGGTTTGGGGGCGGTCTTTTGCGGCGCGTTTATTTTTGCGGGATTTTGGGCTGGATAAATCGCTGGCTTCAGGCCTTGCTGGGCGCGGGTTTAATGGTATAACCCGCCTAGCCGCACGCACATCAAATATTTGCGGCCCGCTGGTTGTTCAGAGCGGCCTTTTGAAAACCGCTTCGGCATTTATCGGCGGCCTGCCCCATATGTCGGTGCGGGGTTTTGGCATTGCGCTGGCGGGTTTGGCGGCAATCGGCGCGATTTATGAGTATTTTTCACAAAGTGGATTGTTTCCTATATTTCTGGCATTGGCGGCGATTAGCGGCGGACTAATGTTAATAAACCGCTCATTTGCCCAGCTCCTCTCGGGCAGCGTTTTTATGCAATGGGCGACCCGATTTTTCCATATGCCCGAATTGGTGCGACGCTCCCCAACCCCTTATTTTCCGGTATTTTTTACTTTTGTAGGCATAGCTTTGGGGTTTGGCTGGATATTTTTGGATATTAATTTACTTGTTATGATAATCGGCGGCATAGTGGGTGCCGCGCTTGTTTTTTACAAAACCGAGATAGGCATTTTTGCCGCGGCTTTTTTGATTCCGCTAGTGCCTACAATGCTAGTGCTGGGGCTATTTTCGCTAATTGTGGCCAGTTTCTTTGTTAAAGTTTTTGTAACCGGCGAAACCCGCCTAAATTTCGCACCCATCGACCTTTTTGTTATTATTTTCGGCGGCATTGTCGCATATTCGGTTTTCTTATCTTTCAACCCCGCCGCCTCCTTCCCTGTTGCCGCGGTTTATATTCTGTATATTCTCCTGTATTTGGCGGCAAAAAACACCGTAAACACCCGGGAAAAATTGATGGCGGTTTTATCAACAATTCTAATATCAGGTTTGCTGGTATCTCTCTATGGAATTTATCAGCGCATTACCGGAAATTTTGTTATGACCGAGGCATGGCTGGATTTGGAAATGTTTGACGAAGCAATGGTTCGGATTTATTCGACGCTGGAAAACCCGAATGTTTTGGGCGAATATTTGATTTTTATTATAATTTTGGCCTTTGGCGGGCTATATTGGTATCGCGAATATCTGCATAAGATTACCTCATTTGGCATTTTGGGCATCGCGGGCGTCACCATGATTTTGACCCAGTCACGAGGGGCGTGGTTGGGGCTGGTGGCGGCTTTCGCCATATTTGCCCTGCTCCATGATAGGCGGCTGGTTTTGCTGGGAATAATTGGTATTTTGGCCGCGCCCATGTTTATCCCCCCCGCCATAATCGCCCGATTCCTAAGCATCGGCGATTTAACCGACACATCGACGGCCTATCGGGTATTTATCTGGATGGGCTCGCTGGATATGATTCGCGTATTTTGGCCAATCGGCATTGGCCTAGGCGAGGAAACATTTTTGATGATGTACCACAAATTCGCCTATAATGCGGTCTATTCGCCGCATTCGCATATGCTTTATCTGCAATTGATTATCGATTTGGGCATCGCCGGGCTATTGACATTTTTTGCCATAATGATAGCATTTTTCAAATCTTTGCTAATGGCCACAGACCGGGGCGGGGGCGGATTTCGCGCGATTCCGGCGGCAATAGCGGCGGCCATGGCCGGATTTTTGGTTCAGGGCTTTACGGACAATGTCTGGTACAATTTCCGCATAACGGCGTTTTTCTGGCTAATTCTCGCCCTAGGGGCTGGATATAAATTTAACAAGGAATCAGAGGTTAGGAGTGAGGAATTGTGAGTGATATCGAAAGAGGCAAATTTAACAGGTTTAATGTGATTGATGGGGTTTTGATTGTATTGATAATCGCAATGATTGCCGGGGCGGCGTGGTTTTTTATGCGAGGCGGCGGCGGTGATTTGGTTTATGTGTATTCAACTGTCGAATTCCAAAATATGGAAATTGGTTTTTCTGATTTGGTGTCCATCGGGGACGAAATTCGTTGCGCTATTAGAAATTATCATATGGGGCATGTGGCGCGTGTTGAAACCAAGCCTAGTTATATGATTAACTTCAGCATTGAAACCGAGGAATTTGTCCGGGTTTATACCGAGGGCTATTATGACGTTTATATTACAATCCGCGGCCGGGGCACTGCAAATGAGGGCGCGATTTATAGCGAAGGGCAGATTATGCGCGTTGGCCGCGAAATAAGCATGGGCGGCCGAGGCTATGCCCACACCGGGTTTATCACCGAATTGCGCACTGCGCAAAGGGGGTCGAATTAATGGACAAATCAGGAAAATTGTTTGGAAAAATTAGTATTATTGATTTATTTGTTATTCTAATATTGCTCGCAATTATTGGCGGCACGATTTATCGTTTTGCCTCTCCCGCGACTGCCGTTGCTCAGGGGGATGTTGTTATAAATTTCACAGCCAGAATAGATGGCGTTCGGGATTTCACCCTCGAATATTATCAAATCGGGCTTCCAGTTTTTGACAGAATGGCGAATCAGCAAATTGGCCGCATTGTTGGGGTGCGTTATGAGCCGCAATATGCCTTTGGCATTGCCGCCGACGGCCGCGCCGTCCATGCGCCGCGCCCGGGCATTATGGTCGTTTTTGTCGATATCGAAACCGACGGCCGCGAGACAGAGCAAGCCATTTTCGCCGCCGGCACATACGAGCTGCGTGTTGGCTCGATTGTCCATTTCGCCACCCGCTATGTGGAGGTGCAGGCCACCGTCGACGCCATAACCAGCCGCCCCCGATAAAATAATTTGACTACAAACCCGCGGCGTGTTATAATAAAAGCAAGAGCTTTGACAAGGAGGCGAAAACATGGATTATCTCCGCAAAACCGTACACAGCAACACATTAGTAAATTTTAGAGATTTGCCAAAAAATCTACAAAATAGGATGGTAGATGTAATAATTTTGCCGGCAGAAACAGAAGACCAAGAACCCCGAAATTACGCCTGCCGTATCGGGTTTTATCCAGGCCCAGAAGTCCCCGATAGTTTTTTTGAACCCTTATCCGAGGAGGAACTGGCATTATGGGAAAAGGAGTTACCCGTATAGGGATTCTCGACGAACTGATGACCCTGCTTTTAATGTTCTTTCTGATTTAAAGATTTTGTGGTAAAAATTTTATAATATTTTCTTATACAAAGGAGCTGTTAATATGAAGTATACTTTTACAGGCAAAAATGTGGCTGTGTCTGAGAGGATGCGCGAGCGGACAATGACTAAAATTGACCGGCTTTCTCGGCTTTTTCCCGAAAATGCTGAGGTTTTGGTGACTTTTTCGGCGGCGCGTTATGGCAACAAAATCGAAGTGACTATTCCTATGCGGAATAGGCGTATTTTGCGCGCGGAAACTATTTCGGCGGATATGTTTGCGGCTATTGACGAGGCCGTCGAAATCCTCGACCGCCAGCTAACCCGGCATAAAAGCCGCCTAAAGGACAAATCCCGGCGGGATAAAGCCGCTCTGGCCGAGCTGCAAATGTATGTGCTGCCGGATGAGCCGCAAATCGAGGTTGAGGAATTTGATGCGATCAATATCGAAAAGCGCAAGCATTTTCCGCTAAAGCCCATGGACCCCGAGGAAGCCGCCATGGCCATGGATTTGCTCGGCCATTCTTTCTATGTTTTCCGCAATAGCTCGACAAATGATATCAATGTGATTTACAAGCGCAAATCCGGTAATTATGGGCTTATTGACCCAAATGACCCGGCCGACCCATCCGAAGATGAATAGGGAAATTTTGGTAGCTACTACAAATTTTGGCAAACTCGCCGAAATCCGGCAAATGCTTGGGGATGATTGGCGGATTTTCAGCCTTTCGGATTTGGGCATAACCGCCGAAATTATCGAGGATGGCGGCACTTTCGAGGCTAACGCCGCCAAGAAAGCGCGGGAATATTGCGCCCTTTCCGGCCGGATGGCTTTGGCGGACGACTCTGGGCTTTGTATTGATGCCCTAAATGGCGAGCCGGGGGTCGATTCTGCGATTTATCTGGGCGCGAATACCCCCTATCCCCAGCGTTTTGACCATATTTTAACGAATCTCGCAAATGTGGACGAAACCCGGCGCGGGGCGCGGTTTGTTTGCATTATGGCGTTGGCCATCCCCGGCGGCGATATTCATATTATCCGCGGCGAAATAGTCGGGCAAATCGCCCACAAACCCGCTGGCGACAATGGTTTTGGTTATGACCCGATTTTTTACGTTCCAAAATTTGGCAAAACCATGGCGGAATTGACAAATGAGGAAAAAAATTCCATTAGCCATAGGGGTGTTGCTTTGCAAGCCATGCGAGATTTATTGATAGGTATAAATTCATGAAAATACTGGTTTTTAGCGATAGCCATGGCAAATCCGCGCCAATGTCGCAAATAATCGAAAGAAATCTCGGCCATATCCAAACCGTGATATTTTTGGGGGATTATATCCGCGATATCGCGCCGCTAGAGAGCGTTTATACGGATATACAATTTCTCAAAATATCTGGTAATTGCGATTTTTGCGGCACAGCCCCCGATGAAATGATAGCCGAGTTTAACGGTGTTAAAATTTTGCTAACCCATGGCCACCATTACGGCGTTAAAACAGGGCATGACCGAATCCGCCAAACTGCGGCATCGCGCGGCCTGGCGGCCTGCTTTTTCGGTCATACCCATATGCCCCTAAATCGGCGCGATTCCGGCATTTTGTTGCTAAATCCCGGCAGCATCGCCCATCCCCGCGGAAATTCGCGGGCTAGTTTTGCAATGGTAGAAATTTCCAATGGCGAAATTGTCGCCAATATCGCCGAAGCCCGCTAATGGCTGGCTTTGGCTTGGTTTAGCGCGTGATTTACCGCATCCAATAATATCCTACTAGTAACAGATATTTCCAGCGGCGCGCTAATCTCCGTGGACTGATACCTAACAATCTCCGCACTCAGCCGCTCCATTGTCGGCCGCAGCAGCGGATAAAAAACTTCCTGAGTTTCGGCCATATTTAGCAGCTCGACATTTAAAATACTATCCTCATCAACAGTAACAACCACGCTAATCGGCCGATTGTGGATAACTATGTACGCAGTATAGCTGCCCGGCACAAAAGCCCCCATTGCCTGGGCTTCTTGTTGTGTCCCGCGGCTAGGCACAATCGCCCAAATCAGCAAAATCACCAGCGCCAGCCCCACGGCGGCGATTATGGCGGTGCGCACGATATCCTTCATTTGTAAAACAACAATTCTAGTTTTCATGATGTTCCTCCTCAAAATCCTTTTATTGCAGTATATTGCCGAGATGTCCGAATTATACTAGCATTATTTAGCGAGGTGATTCATATCCATATCCGCTATATTCTGGGGCTTCCCGGCTCTGGCAAGACCACCCGCTGCCTAAATGAAATAGCCAGCGCGCAGGAATATTTTGGAAATAATTCCTTAATTTACCTTGTGCCCGAGCAATATTCTCTGCAATCCGAGCGCAATCTTATCGCCGCCACGGCCAATGGGGCGATTTCCCGCGCCCAAGTCCTTAGCTTCCGGCGTTTGGCCTATTTTGTTTTCGGAAAAACCGGCGGGGTTGGCCGTCGTATTTTGGAAGAAAATGGGAAATATATGATGCTGAAAAAGGTGCTGATTGATTGCGCGCCTCGCCTTCGCTATTTCGCAAAAACCGCTGACAAAGCGGGTTTTGTGGACAAGCTATCCGCCAGCATTTCGGAGTTTTTTCATTATAATATCAATCCTGACGATATTCAGTCCGACGACCCTGCGGTTGCGCGAAAACTTGAAGACCTTAGACTTATTTATAATACTTATATACAATATTTAGAAAACGAATATATTTCACAAGACGAGATTTTGGATATCCTTTCGGAAAAGCTAGCGGATGCCGATTTTCTCGCGGATTCGCATATTTGGGTTGATGGTTTCAAAAGCTTCACCCCCCAAGAGCGGGCGGTTTTGGCTGCGCTAATTCCAAAAGCCGCGCAAATTACCGTATCCATCGTTCTTGATACGGATAAAATAGACGAAAGCCGTGCGACTGATGCTTTTGCAGAAATGCGCGATACGGTTATACGTATAAACGACCTTGGCAAAAGCCTTGGCGCAAAAATAGACCCGCCGATTTTTCTTGATAAAAACCATCGCTTCAAAAACGCGCCAGACCTTGATTTTTTATGCCGCAATTTCCTGAATTTTGAACAAGATACATATTCTGTAAAAAATCCCAATATTCGCCTTGTTGCCTGCGATAATATCTATTCCGAAATTCATTCCGCCGCCAAAATGGTGCTGCATCTTTTGCGCGACCGCGGCTATCGCTATAGCGATATTGGAATTGTTTGCACAGATTTGGAAAAATATGGAACAACCCTCGCCGGAATTTTTTCCCAATACCAAATCCCCACATTCGTTGATATGCGCCGCGTTGTGCTGGGCCATCCCCTCCCTGAATTAATTCGCGCCGCCCTCGATATCGTTTCCAAAAATTGGCAGTATGAGGCTGTTTTCAAATTGTTAAAAACAAATCTTTTGCCAATTGATAGGCAAGATGTGGATGAATTGGAAAATTATGTATTAGCAAATGGGGTTCGTGGAAATAAATGGAAGCGTAATTTTGATGGCAACAATTTTAATTCCGATAAACTAAACGAAATTCGTACCCGCATTTGCAATATTATGTCCCCGTTGGTTGACCAGGTTGGTGCTGGCAGGCATTCGATTTTGGAAATCGCAAAGGTGGTTTACCATTTTTTGGAAGAGAACGAGATTCGGCAATCTATGCAAAAATGGGCTGATGAGGCGCGGCTGATTGGCGACAATGCTCGTCTGCGCGCCCATGAGCAGATATGGGTAAAAATTTCACAAACATTTGAAAAAATCGTTGAGATTCTTGGCGATAAAAAATTTACTTTGTCAGAATTTTCCAAAATTCTTACGGCGGGTTTTGAGGGTAGCGAGCTAGCTTTGGCCCCCTCGTCCCTGGATCAGCTGGTGGTGGGCGATATGCGCCGCAGCCGTTTTGCCGCGCTAAAGGCGCTGATTTGCCTGGGCGCGACCGAGGGGGCGATGCCCGCAATCCCCGGCCAGACCGGACTTTTGGAGGATGCCGACCGCGCCGCCCTCAGCACCCCGGCACTTTTGCGCGAGCCGCTGGCCAAGATTCTCGAGGAGGATTTTCTGGTTTATGCCAGCTTTGCCATGCCTGCCGAATTTTTGGCAATCAGCTACCCCCTAGGCGATTTATCTGGCAAGGCCAATTCTCCCGCAAAAATATTGAATCGTATAACCGAGCTAATTCCCGCTGTTTCGACAATCAATGCCGACAAAATCCCCCCAACCAGCCTAGCAAATATTTCGTCCCCAGCTCAAACATATTCGCGTATTGTGGAACTAATTAGAAGCTATTCGGATTCCAATATTAACCTACCCGGTATCTATTTGGATTCTATTCGACATCTTATGAGCAACAAAAATTATCGCAAAAAAATTGTCGAAATACGCGATAGAATGGATTATTTTTCAAAAAAAGACAATCTTTCCCAGCTCTCTTTGGAAAATCTTTATGGCAAAAAGCTACGCGCCAGTATTTCAAAAATTGAAAAATACGCCGAATGTCCTTTTGCGTATTTTTTGCGATACAATCTAAATCTGCGTCAGCGCAAGCTTTTCGAGGTTGCCACTACTGATTTTGGGAATATTTTCCATGATATTATGGACAATTTTGCCAAAAAAATCGCAACAAATCTCGATAAATTGAACCGCGAGCAAATCCACGCCGCTGCATGCGCCGCAGTCCAAGAGGCGATTGAATCCCCAAATAATGCCATTTTGGCCGCCAGTGGGCAGTATGCCCATTTTGCCCGCCGATTGCAAGAAATCGCCATCGCCTCAACTGCGGCAATGGCCGAGCATCTGCGGCGCGGCGAATTTGCGATACTGGAAAATGAGATTAGCTTTTTTGAAATTGGCGATGATACTAGTTTTGTTGATATACAACTGGAAAATGGCGCGTCAATGGGCTTGGAGGGGCGTATTGATAGGGTCGATATTATGGAAAAAAATGGAGAATCCTTTGTTAAAATTATCGATTACAAATCAGGAACAGCGGTTTTTAGCCTTTCCGAGGTATTTTACGGCATCCAATTGCAATTGTTGATTTACCTAGGGGCTTTTATCGAGAAATTTCGCAAATTAAAAGGCGCGAATTACGTACAAAATATTTTTCCTGCTGCAATTTTTTATTTCAATTTGGCAAATCCCATGGTCAATTTTAACAAAAATTTGCTCGATAATCCCGAATACCTTACTGCAACATTACTGAAAGAATTCCGAATGAGCGGGATTTTATTGGACGAAAAAGAGATTTTTTATGCCATGGATGCTAATAATTCTGGCGATTCTACCATAATTCCTGCCGGCCTGAAAATTGACGGCGAATTCACAAAGCGGTCAATGGTGGTTAGCCGTGCCGGCTTTGATGCCTTGATTCGCCATTCTCTCGACAAAGCCCGTGATTATGGCAATGATATCATTTCGGGGCGCATCCCCATCGCCCCCGCCACTCACAAAACCCGCCACAGCTGTCGTTTTTGCGATTATCGCTCGGTCTGCCGTTTTGACGAAACACAACAAGACGGCTTGCGCCGCCTATCGCCCCTCTCGACCGAGGAAGTGTTTATACGTATGAATGGGGGCCAAAAATAATGGAATATATTGGAATCGATTTCCAATTGGAGCATTTTCACGGCCCCATGGATTTGCTTTTGCACCTGATAGAGCGCGACAAAATCCCGATTGGGCAAATATCCATCGCCAAATTGTGCGACCAATATATCGCTTTTTTGCAACCCCATCTCCATCGGGATTTGCACCAAATATCCGCATTTGTGCTAATGGCGGCGCGGCTTTTAGAGCTAAAGGCGCGGTCATTATTGCCAAAAAAAGACAAAGAGGATGCTCTGGATGATGAGGAAGAATTCGCCAAACGATTGGCGCAATATCAGCAATACAAGCGAGTCGCCCAAATGCTACAGGCAACCAAAAATTCCGACCACTATTATCGCCCAAAAAATCCCGAAATTGAAGGGTTCAGCAATTCTGCGCAACCAGAAATCGACGAAATTTTGCGGGATTTGTCGATTTTAGATTTGGAAAAAATTTACAGGGAATTATTGGCGCGAAAACCACGCCCGCCCATTACAAACACCGCAATTTCAACCATTCACGCCGACCCCCTAGCGATTATGGAAAAAATTAACGAGCTAATTGAACATATAAACAAAGTCGGAAAAACCAGTTTCGACAACTTGCTGTCTAAATCCGCCAAAAAATCAGAAAAATTAGTAACTTTTTTGGCTTTGCTCGAGTTAGCAAAAACAAATTTTGTGCATATTTCACAAAATTACCTATTTTCAGAAATTAATTTGGAGCTATTTGCGGCGAATATACAAAAACATGAACAGCAACATGCAGACAACCCCCATCAGGCTTAGGTTTAGGCGTATTCCAAAACTAAATTGCACCACAATTAAATCCAGCGCGATATTTTCTATTCCAAAGCTGCGAAAATATCCCAAAAACCCCAGAAAACTAAGCGCGGCGACACTTTCCGTCAAATCAGAAATAAGCTCGCCCAGAAAAAATCCAACAACAAGCCCCGCTAGCATAATTAACAATAAAACAGCCGAATTCTTTGTGCGCCAGCTCATAGCCGCCTCCTTAAAACCCTTGACATTTCGCAAAAAATCGTATAAAATTAGATATATGTAAATTATACCAATCTTATCGAAATTTGTCAACTTTTTTTGGAGGTTTTATGTCGGAAATTTTAATTTGCGGCGGGCGGATTATCGACCCGAAAAATGGCCATGATGCTGTCGCTGATTTATACGTAAAAGGTGGCGAGGTGGCTGCTATTGGGGCGAATCTTTCTGCGCCGGGGGCTCGGGTTATCAATGCCGCCGGAATGTGGGTGCTGCCTGGTTTAATCGACCTTCATGTGCATTTTCGCCAGCCTGGGGGCGAGCATAAAGAGGATATCGCCAGCGGCTGCGCGTCGGCGGCTCTGGGTGGGTTTACCACCGTTTGCGCCATGGCAAATACCACGCCGACAATTGATAATGCCGAGATTGTTAAAAAAAATCTTAGCATAGCAAAAAATTTAAATTTGTGCAATATGCTACAAATTAGCGCGATTACTCGCGGTCTTTTGGGCAAAATGCTGGTTGATACTGATAATTTAGCCCCCTTAATTTGTGGATATTCCGACGATGGACTTACGATTATGGATACTGACATATATTCCCAAATTTTTCCCATTGCTTTTGCCCAAAACCTGCCAATTTTCGCCCATTGCGAGGATTTGGCTTTGGGCGCAGACCCCGCCGCAGAATCGAGCATTATTGCCCGCGATATTGCTCTGGCGGCGGCTTCTGGGGTGCATTTGCATATTTGCCATGTTAGCTGCGAGGCGAGCATTGAGCATATACGTGCCGCAAAGTCGCGCGGGCAGCGGATTACCGCCGAAGTTACCCCCCATCATCTCGCCTTTTGCGCCGACGATATTCCTGCTGGCAACCCGAATTTCAAAATGTCGCCTCCTTTGCGGACTCGCGCCGATATGCTCGCCCTGCGAAAAGCCCTTGCTGATGGCGTTATTGACGCTATCGCCACCGACCACGCGCCGCACCACCCCGACGAAAAGGCGCAGGGATGGGAAAATGCTCCAAATGGTGTGATTGGCCTAGAAACCGCCGTGGGCGCGGCTTTGACTTGTCTGCGCGACCATCTAACGCCTGCGGAAATTATTTCCAAATTGACCACAAACCCTGCCGCCATCCTAAATATCGACCGCGGCCATCTTTCCATCGGCGCAAATGCCGATATTGCTATTATCGACCCGGATTTTTCTTGGAATGTTGAGCCGGAGCAATTCGCTTCAAAGGCCGTAAATACGCCTTTTTCCCGACTAACAGGAAAAGTTGTTCATACAATATATAATGGTGAAATTGTGGCATATAATGGAAAATTATGCAAATAATGGGAGATTGATATTATGATTATTGATATTTTAATAGATAAAATATTAGAATTCCAAAACCCGACCGTTGTTGGCCTGGATCCTCGGCTGGAATATATTCCCATCGAAATTACCGCTCCGATCATTTCCCGCCTTGGAAAAACCCCGGAAGCCGCTGGCCAAGCGATTCTCGCCTTTAACAAAGGACTGATTGATGCGATTTTCGATATTGTTCCGGTGGTCAAGCCGCAAATCGCCATGTATGAGCAGTTTGGCGCGCCCGGCATTGCCGCCTATATCGAAACCGCCGCATATGCCCGCTCGCGCGGCCTTGTTGTGATTGGCGACATCAAGCGCGGCGATATCGCCAGCACCGCCGAAGCCTATTCTGACGGCCATATCGGGGCGACCGATATTTTTGGCGAAAAGCAGACGATTTTTAATGCTGATTTTGTCACAATCAGCCCATATCTTGGCGCGGATTCCGTCGCGCCCTTTCTCGCGAACTGCAAAGCCCATAATCGCGGGCTTTTTGTGCTGGCAAAAACTTCCAATCCCGGTAGTGCCGATTTACAAAATTTGACATATAATGAACGCCCGATTTACGAAATTATGATGGATTATATTTCCAAATGGGGCGCGGATTTTATGGGAAAATATGGATATAGCTCCATTGGCGCGGTTGTTGGCGCGACACACCCGCGCGAGGCCGAAATTATGCGCTCCATCGCGCCTGGCACTTTTTTCCTGATTCCCGGATATGGGGCGCAGGGCGGGCGTAGCGAGGATTTGGCCGTTTGCTTTGATAAGCGCGGGCTGGGCGGGATTGTGAATAGTTCCCGCGGGATTATCGCCGCCTATCAAACCCCGGAATACCGCCATTTGAGCTATGCCGAGGCCGCTCGCGCCGCCGCGCTGGCCATGAAAGAGGATTTGCGCCGCCATATTAATATCGGGGGTGGCCTGGCTTGAAATATCTCGAATGTCAAATTATTAGAAATTCACAAATAGCATATCAGATATACGAATTGATTTTAGACTGGGCAGAGGAGGGCGATCCCCTAGACTGGGCTGGCAAATTTGTGTCAATCTATTGCGGCGACCCTTCAAAATTGCTGCCGCGCCCGATTTCGGTTTGTGATTATAATGGCAAACATTTGCGGCTGGTCTATCGAATCGCGGGGGGCGGCACAGAGCTGATTTCGCGCCTTTCTGCCGGTTCGCAGGTTCGGGTTATCGGCCCATTGGGCAATGGCTTTGAGGATTTTGCCAATGCGGCTTTTGCCGAAAAAGGCCCAAATTTCGCCATTGTCGGCGGTGGAATCGGTTCGCCTCCTATGCTTTTTTCTGCACGGCTTTTGACTGAAAAATACGGCCTAAAACCCGCAGTTTTTCTGGGTTTTCGCGACAAATCCCAAGTTATTTTAGAGGATGATTTTTCCAAATATACCAATAATTTACAAATTGCTACAGACGCTGGCGACTATGGCGAGCAGGGTACGATATTGGATTTGCTAAATGCCTATAAAGCCCCGATTGATGGGATTTTCGCCTGTGGGCCTAGAGGGATGTTGGCGGAATTGTCAAAATGGTGTCAGGCGCGGAATATTGATTGTTACGTATCAATGGAGGAAAGAATGGCCTGCTCTGTTGGCGCATGTTTGGGCTGTGTGCTAAAAATTCGCTCTACTAGCGGCGTTGCGGGGTTTGAACACAAAAAGGTTTGCGATTGCGGGCCGGTTTTCGATGCAAAAGAGGTGGTTTGGTGATGGATATGTCTGTGTGTATTGCTGGAATAAAATGGAAAAATCCAATTACAGTCGCTTCCGGGACATTTGCCAGTGGGCGTGAATACGCTAATTTCCTGGATTTAGACCGGTTGGGTGCGATTACCACAAAGGGCGTTTCGCTCGTACCTTGGCCGGGAAATTCCACGCCGCGCATTGCCGAAACCTATGGCGGGATGCTAAATAGCATCGGCCTACAAAACCCCGGAATCGAGGCGTTTGTGCGGGATGATTTGCCATTTTTGCAAAAGCAAAACACAAATGTGATTGTGAATATTTGCGGCCATAGCATTGACGATTATTGCGCTGTTGCCGAGATTTTGGGGGATTTGTCGGGGATTGATATGCTGGAGGTGAATATTTCCTGCCCAAATGTTTCCGAGGGGCGCATGGTTTTTGGAACAAATTGGAAAATGACCGAAAAATTGGTAATGGCGGTTAAAAAAATCGCCAAACAACCAATTATCGTTAAACTTTCGCCAAATGTTACGGATATTGATGTTATCGCAAAAGCCGCCGAGAGCGCGGGTGCAGACGCCCTTTCCATGATAAACACGCTCGTCGGCATGAAAATCGATATTCGCAGCCGCAAGCCCCTCCTCGCCAACAAAATCGGCGGCCTTTCCGGCCCTGCCATTTTGCCCGTGGCCGTGCGGATGGTCTATCAGGCCTCACAGGCCGTGCAAATTCCAATTATTGGAATGGGCGGTATCACGACCGCCGCTGACGCGCTGGAAATGATTATGGCCGGCGCAACCGCTATCGGCATTGGCACCGCAAATTTCGCCAATCCCCGCGCCACCATAGATATTCTCGAGGGAATTGAATCGTATCAGCGCGAAAACAAAATCCCGCAAATCACCGATCTGGTAGGGGTCGCATGGAAAAAATAAGAGAGCATTGCATCACCTATGATTTCATGATATAATAACCAAAGAGGTGATTTATCATGAAATGCAAACGCTGTCAATCAACCCATATCGTAAAAAACGGAAAACGTGAAGGCAAGCAATACTTTTT
>Ga0209755_10002360_pt1 | contig 26175 bp, 29 predicted proteins | sample TergutCo191P1_FD_187301 | JGI IMG/M metagenome (GOLD analysis project Ga0209755, IMG submission 187301) | Cornitermes sp. P1 segment gut microbial communities from Petit-Saut dam, French Guiana - Co191P1 (SPAdes) (version 2) | ecosystem: Host-associated > Arthropoda: Insects > Digestive system...
AGCTTGGCTCGTCAGGTTATATCAGTGAAGTTTTTGAGGCTGAAATATTGAACCGCATCGGCTCCGCTGTATTTTTTCTGCCGGTTGCGATATCAATAATAGTCGCAGGCTGGCGTTACCGCGCGAAGACCAGGCCGCGCTATCTTTTTATTCTGCTCCTTCCCGTTATGCCCGTTGTTTTTAACGTTCTTGTGTCTCTTTACCAGTCTGTTTTAAATACGCTCGGCATTTGGCTTATTCTTGCTTTTGGGTTTAGCGCCGCGATCGCGGTGTTTTCCGGCGTTTTGGCTCTTTGCCTGTTTTTTTCCCTGATCGCGCTGGCCGCCCAGCACGGGTAGCGGTTATCTCCTTTCCAGCAATAACAGTTTTTGTTTTAATTCCAGGCCGCCGGCGTAACCTGTCAGGCTTCCGTCGCTGCCGATAACCCGGTGGCATGGAATGATGATCGTAACCGGATTGCGGTTATTTGCCATACCGGCGGCGCGGCACGCTTTGGGGTTTCCGGCCGCTGCCGCTATCTGCCCGTATGAGACAGTTTGGCCGTAAGGAATATTTTGTAGCGCTTCCCATACTCTGGTCTGGAAGGCGGTTCCGTGAAGAGCAAGCGGCAGATCAAAAGTTTTTCGTTTACCTTTAAAATATTCGTCAAGCTGCGCAGCGGCCTTCCTGATTAGGGGAGTTTCCAAGGTCTTGAAATCCCCTGTTAAATTCGCTGCGGAACGCTCTTTACCGCTGAAAAAAACGCGGCAGATATTTTTACACCCGTCAGACGCGCTGTTTTCTTCGGCAATTCCCAGGCTGCAAATCCCGTAATCGTAATAAAAAACGCTTTTCATTTTGAAAGTTTATCATATTAAATGAACAAATACCCTGGATTAAACGTTTTTTTGCGCCCGAAGGTGGTAATTTGCCTTTATTGATGTTATATTATAAAGAGAATGATCTTTTGAATGTAATTTTTTTTTATAATTAAGGAGAAAATAATGAAGAAACCTGTTTTATTGGTTTTAATTTGCCTGATCGCGGTTATATCCTGTGAAATACCGCAGTCTGTGACAGTAAAAGGAACTCCGGGGCTGTATCTGCCTCTGGGCAGTCCTTTTGATGCAATGGATCCGGATCAAAGACTTGAAAATATTATAAGCCCTAAAAAAATCGAAGAAATGATGGACGGCGCGGGGGGTGTTTTCAGCTTCCCCGATCCGGAATTTAACGGCGCGCAGGTATATTTGCTTCATTATCCTATTACGGAAATGAAACTGGATTTGTCCGAGGCGATTAATGACGCTCTGATGGATGACGGCGAGCCGCAGACATTCCCGGTTGAAGCGCCCGGCGCCGTGGAGGATATGCTTCTGTTTTCCCTTGATCTTTCCAATATGGCGCAGCTGATCGAAAAAATGAAAGGGACTGAATTTGGCATTGAAGTTGATGATCCGGATGATACATATTTTTTCGGTCTTAGATTAAAGATTGAAGGCTATAGCATTGATTATAATACTGCGCCTGAAAAGGACGGAACTAAAACTAAATATGTTAATAAAACGCCTGTTGCCGGTTCAATAGTATTTGATCCTTTTAAAGGTATACTGGATTCTGACAATAAACTTCCCGTCTACGCGAAAACCACCGGCGCTCTTTCCGGGACAATTACTCCCAAGATGATTTTTGACTGGACCGAGGCTGAAATTAATACCGCCTCCAGCGATTTGTTAAACGGCAAATATCCTCTTAAAAACGATTTAAAAGGTTTTCTCGGCGGCGACATTGAGTTTAAAGTTGTCAAAGGATATATTTATATCGGCGGTATAGATTCTTCTTCTCCTTCCACAATATCATTAACCGCCGGCTCCGACAGTTTAATTACCGGCAGTAATACGCTTACCAATATGCAAAAAAGACCGGCGTTTCCCGGTTCGTTCAGCAGTCTTATACCGGCTGACAGTCTTGCTCAGGAATATATTGATTTGACGAATGCTTTTAACAATGACTCCGAGTTGAGTTATGATATTCAGATTAGCACATGGACAATATATCCTAACACGCCGGGCGTAAGCGAAGGGGAAAAAATTTACGCAGATATGGTTATCCATCTTCCTCTTATCTTTAATGTAAGCACTCCGTCAAATCATGACAATTATGTAAAACTCAGCCTTGGAGACGTGCTTCCCGAACCAGGCGAAGGCGATATATTTATGCGTACCGGCAGCGATGATGATATTTTCAATTTTATTAAATCTGTAAAGATTAATCTTGAGAATAAAAAGAACACCGTTATTAATGACGATATCCTTTCAATACTGGTTTCCAATACCATTAACGGCGAGATTGCCTATGAAGGGTTTTTTCATTTTTCCGACGAGGAACCGTCTTTGAAACTGGATATGGATGAAATCGGCTATCCTTTCAGCCCGAGGTTTGAAATTCTTCTGAAAAAAGAGACCGGCAAGCAGTTCGCGTCATTGGCGATAAAGCGCACCAGCGACGAAGAGCCGCCCGAGTTTGACTTCTTTTTAACAATAGAAGCCGTGGCTGATATCAATTATTCCATGAAATTCGGAGAATAAAAATGAAAAAATTAATTTTAATATTATTTTGTATAACGTTATTTTTGCCTCTTTCGCCGTATGTTCTAAGTGCGCAGGAAACCGCAGCGGAAGAAACCGCCGTAACGGACGAAGATGACGATGAAGATGAAGATCTTGATGAGACGCCAAGAAGAATTACATTTGCCCGACAGAAATTTGATTTTGGCAATAAAATCGGCGTTGGTTTTGACAATAACTTAATCGGAACGGCTGATATTTTAACAAAAGAAATTGTTATCGATTTGAATGAATGGGGCGACAGGATTCGGGATGACGGGCTCAACTTCAATGTTCATGTTGACGCCGGGATATTTTTCAATTTCCTCAATATGAATTTAGGTTCGGGTGTATGGACGTTTGGCTTCTTCGCCGGAGCTGACGGTGACGTTAACCTCAATCTGTCTAAATCTCTGTTTACGCTCATTACCGAAGGAAATGTTGACAAGAGCATGCGTTCAACCAGCGGTGAAATTACCGCGGCGGGAGGCGTTTTCGCGAATGTCGGCATAACGACATCCGCCAAATACGGAAGGCTGCGCCTTGGCGTTAAACCTTCTTTATTCTCTCCCATTGTTTTTATTCCCAGATCCGGAATAAAGTATCAGCTTGATACCGAAGACAGCATTTCGTTGTCAACGTCAGGCGAAATCAGTATATATTGCCCCATTACGGAAGACGGATTTGATATAAATGAAATGAGATTCGGCTTCGATCTGGGACTGGAAAGCGAATTTACCATTTTTCCCTTTCTTGATGTAGGCGGCGGCATTTCCAATATTCCTATTGTTCCGGCAGCGATGAAAAACCGGATTCGGTACAGCATGTCAGAAGTGAATCTGGATATAAGCGGCAGCGATTTGATGAACGGCAAAGAAATTGAAATGCCGGAATTTGGATTGTCCGATCCCGTATACGACTCCGAAAAGCTGAATATTTTCCGTCCATTACGGTTTGATTTTTACGCCAATGTCAAGCTGTTGCGGTTTGATCTTATTTCCATGACTCTTACTCCGAGTGTCGGGTTTTCGGTAGCCATAAACGACAGTAAAGGATATTTTAATTTTGGCTTTGATACATATACCACCCTGTTAAAGGAACTATTCAAAATCCGTTTGGGCACAACTTACCAGGAATCCATCTGGAATCACAGGCTCGGTTTTGGGTTTAATTTCAGGGCATTTGAGCTTGGTCTTGACGCCTCCCTTAGGTCTTCAAGTTTTGCCGGCAGCTTCAGCGCGCGCGGTTTTGGCCTGAAACTTGGGATAAATTTTGGGTGGTAGAAAATTGTCTCTTAAAATTGTTTACTGAAAGGTATGAGCGTAATCAGACGGCCTTTCAAGTACCGCAATGACGGCGTTGTCTATTGGCTGATAGGAATCAATGTTCTCATTTTCGCCTCCATGATGCTTCTTGGCGGCGATTTCCGCCATTTTCTTACTGTCAGAATGTCAATGATACCTGCCGCTGTAACTCATGGCTGGGTATGGACTTTCGTCACTTATATGTTCATGCATGGGGGCTTCAGCCACATTCTTTTCAATATGTTTGGTTTGTTCATTTTTGGAACCAATGTGGAAAGGCAGATGGGCAGCCGTGAATTTCTGCTGTATTATATTCTTACCGGAACCATAGCGGGAATTTTTTCCTTTGTTGTGTATTATTATACCGGCAATTACATGGTTGCTCTTATGGGAGCATCCGGCGCGCTTTTCGCCGTGGAACTGGCATACGCCGTGTTTTTTCCCGACGCAATTATTTATATTTGGGGCATTCTTCCCCTTCGCGCTCCCGTGATGGTGCTTGGTTTTACCGGACTTGAGCTTATACTTTCGCTTACCGCCCGTAACAGCAATGTCGCCCATCTTACACATCTTGCCGGTTTCGGCGCAGGCTGGCTTTATTTTTTAATCCGCTTTGGGATTAATCCCTGGCGAAGGCTCACAGGGCGTTAGCGGAAATGAAAAAAATAGGCATTCTTTTCGGCGGGAAATCCGCTGAGCATGAAATTTCCCTGTTATCTGCAAAAAATGTCTATGAGGCGATTGACAGGACAAAGTTTGAGCCTGTCCTTGTCGGGATTGATAAAAAAGGACGCTGGCTTTTTAATGACGCGCGGGAATGTCTGCTTAACGCTGACGATCCTTCCCATGTCAGCCTGAGTCCTGATGGCAAATCCGTCGCTCTGCGCGCCGGAGACAACGGCTTTTTTTACGCCGAAAACGCCGGGAATATCGGCTTGGACGCCGTGTTTCCGATTTTACACGGTCCCTTCGGCGAGGACGGTACCATTCAGGGGTTTTTAAAACTTGCGGATATTCCTTATGTGGGGCCCGCAGTTCTTGGTTCCGCGGTTGGAATGGACAAGGACGTGATGAAGCGGCTTCTGCGGGAAGCGGGCGTTCCTGTCGGAAAATTCCTTATTCTTAAGAACCATGAAAAACCGCCGTCTTTCGCGGAGGTTCAGGCCGCTCTTGCGCCTGAAAAAGAAAGGAACTCTCCTTTTTTTATCAAACCCGCGAATATGGGATCTTCGGTGGGGATTAGCAAAGTTCGAAATGAGGCGGAGTATGTCTGCGCGCTGAAAGAGGCTTTTCTCTACGATACAAAGGCTGTCATGGAGGAGTATATCTCCGGCAGGGAGATTGAATGCGCGGTTCTTGGCAACGAAGAGCCGCGGGCGTCCGTTCCCGGTGAAATAATTCCCGCCTACGAATTTTACTCCTACAAGGCGAAATACCTTGACGATAAAGGCGCGGCGCTTGAAATACCCGCTAAACTCGATGATCAGACAGTCAGGCGCGTTCAGGAGCTCTCTGTGAAGGTTTTCAGGACATTATGCTGCGAAGGGCTTGCGCGGGTGGACTTTTTCCTGCGCGGAACGTCAGAACTCATTGTAAACGAGATTAACACCATGCCCGGTTTTACCAGAATCAGCATGTATCCAAAGCTGTGGGAAGCAAGCGGCATTGGCTATACGGAACTTATCACCCGTTTGATAGAGCTGGCAGTCAGCCGGTTTGAAAAAGAGCGGCAGTTAAAAACAAGCGTGGTGTAGTCTACGGCATCAGTCCCGGCACATCCCATTCGGCGGGAATTTTTGCCGGAGCTCCGCTTGAATCTACAAAAGCCCATGTTACTCTCGCCTTGATCAGCAGATCTTCTCCCCGCCAGATATTCTGTTCAATTGTGCCGCTGACCGCGCCCTTTTTTACCGGCCGCGATTTTATTACCAGCGTGTCATCTGTAAAAGCCGGTTTTCTATACTCAATTTCTATCCTGGCGATATAAACTCCGTATCCCAGACTGACCGCTTTTTCATAATCGAAGCCGACATCCTTTAAAAACTCGTACCTGGCGAATTCAAGGTAATTCAGATAATTTGCGTTGTTAACATGTTTGTAACTGTCACACTCATAAGTTCTTACCTTTAATGTACATTGTGTTTCCATGAAAGTATTATAACATATTTTTGAAAATTTATTGACAAATTATTTTTTTTTGATATATTGATACTGAGATAAAAATTAATGGTTCTGGATGCGTATGCGTGCTCATATGCATCGTCAAACCGGCGTAGTAATGCGTTGTTTTTATCGTTATATTTTATAGATTCCCTCTATAGCCTGTAACGATTCGACGCGCTGCGGGCTTTTTTTTATCTACGGGGGAGGCTATGATAGATCTTCACTTGCACACGGATTACAGCGACGGGATTTATCCGCCCAAGGAACTGCTTTCTTTGGCGGTAAAAGCGGGCTGCGATTTCATTTCCATTACCGATCATGATAACATCCGTGCGATAAACGAAATTTTCGCGCTGCTGGAAACCGGACATAATGATATAAAATACATTACCGGTATGGAAATGGACGCGGTTTTTAACGGTCTTAAACTGCATATTCTCTGCTATAACTTTGATCATAACAGCGAGTGTATTAAAAATTTATTTAAACACGTCGCTCTTCTTAAACGGGAATACAAGGCGCGTTTGAATGAAAATATTATTTCCTCCTGCGCTGATGAAATGGAAAAAGCCAAATATAAACCTTCCGCGGAATTTATTATAGAAAATATTCATAACGCCGGAGGTTTTGTGTCTCTTGCCCATCCCATTAAACTGCAGAATAAATTTAACATGAGCCTGTCCGCGCTGGATTTATTTACCGGGGAGCTTAAAGACAAAGGGCTTGACTGCATAGAGGCGTATCATTCGCTGCATGACGCGGATGATGTAAAAAATTATCTTGAAATCGCGGAAAAATACAGATTAAAGGTCACCGCCGGCAGTGATTATCACGGCATTAATAGAAATTATAAATACAAAACGGATGTCAATATAGGAAAGGTTACTTCTTATGATCTGACTTTGGACAGCGGGAAATTTATAAAGGAGCTTTTATAATGAAGATAATAGCGGTTATTACGACAAAAGACAGAACGGAATTGTTCGCGAAAGCGGTTGAAACCGCGGCTCTTCAAAGCAGAAAACCCGACGATTTGATTGTTGTCAGCGATTCCGGCGAAGAGAACATCGGGATTGAAGAGAGTATCTGCGAAAAATACGGCGCGATTTTAATTAAAGACGCTTATGCGCATAATTACGCGGGATCGCTTAATACCGCGATTCATAAAATTATTTCTGGCAGATTATTCAATGCGCGGGATTTTTCTGACATCTATATCGCTTTTTTGGATGATGATGATTACTGGGACGCGTGTTATCTGGAAAAATGCGAGGACAGCCTGAAAAACGGCGAAGATTTTGTTATTAGCGGCATTAACTATATAAAGGACGGGGTAATTAAAAAACTGTCCATACCACAAAAGGTGCAAATGGATGATTTTCTTGCCGGTAATCCGCATATACAGGGTTCCAATACCTTTATTAAACTTGAAACCCTCTTGAAAGCTGGTTTGTTTGATGAAAACATTCCTTCTCCGACAGACAGGGATCTTTTTGTCCGCGTAATGATGTCAAATCCCTCATATACAACGGTTAATGAATGGCTGGTTAACGTAAACATATCGGAAGACAGGGAACGTATAACAACCAGCAGAGAAAAGAAAATTAACGGTTTTAAAAAATTTTATTATAAATACGGCGGTTTGATGAACGGCGGCATTAAAGACGCTTTTTTTGAGCGGATTGAAAGGTTGTTCAATATTGACAAGTCATGCATAGAACCCGCGTCCGCTACGCCGTATCCCGCGTCCTATAAAAGTTTAACATATAGTGGAAAATACACCGGAGCGCTGACAGCCGGTTTTATCGCCACAGAATACGAATCAGGGCTACGGCTGCTGAAGCAGCTGATCGCGTTAAACAGGGAAAATGTTAAAATAATAATATTTATTAACTTTTTGAATAATACTCTTGAATATGAAAACATTTTAAATAAAAGCGGCTGCGGTTATTGCCTGATTACGCACGATAAAATACTGGTAGATTATAAAAGAAATCGTTTCGCCGGGCTTGCGTCCGAAGATCAAATAAAAAAATTTCCGGTTCATGATATAGCCGTATCCCGCACCATGCTTCAGTATTATCTTTACGAACAGTCGAATGACGGCGGCGTTGTATGGGTGATTGATGATGATATGGAACTGGCAGATCTAATCCCGGAACCGGATGGATTTAAAAGACGCGGGATTGATATTGACGGGGTAATCGCGGAATACCGCGGCGAATATGACGCTGTAACCGGAAATTACGCGCTGGACGCGCCGCTGCCCGTTCTTTCAACCCTGCGCACCTCTCTGCTTGATTACGCGTATTCAAAAATTAACGCCGTGTCCAATCCCGTTTTTAACCGGCTGATAGGCGACTATTATTATGATTTAACCGACGAAAGCAATATCCATCTGGAAACGCCGGTTAAAATGCCTGATGGTTTAAATAATCCGCTTGACATTATTTTCAGCGGAAAAGCGGCCGCAAGGCCGTTATATGCAACCAACGGCGGCGTTAAGGAAGTCAAAAGCAGGGGAGGCAACACTTTTATTTTTAACCGCGAACTGTTGAAAATTCCAAACTGGTCGCTGCGGGTAAATGATAAAACCGGCAGAAGAAGCGATTACTTTTGGGTGTTATTGGCAAAAGAACGCGGATATAGGCTCGCGAATGTTCCGTTTGCGTTAACGCATAACAGGGCTGCGGAAAACGGTATGACAGGGTTCAATTATAAAAAAGAGGAAAATAAATTTCTGCTTGATTTGATCGGATCTTCATTTACAAAAGCCGTCGAAGAGGCAGGTTTTAGTTCCGGGAGGAGGGATTTTTTTTATAAGTATAAATCGGCTTTTACGCGCAGACTGGTTAAGTATACTGCGTCCTATTATAGAATAATGGGGCTGTTAGACGTAATCGGCGGTGAATGTTCCTGCTCACAAGATTTTACGGCGGAAAGATTTTTGGAATTTTTAAAAACGGCCGAAAGTTATCTGCATTATGAGAGTGTTATCAGCGCGTTTAACATTCTGCACGGTAAATTGTATATTCAGTCAAAAATGCAGTCCAGAGGCGTTATTGAGGAAGAAATAAAAAATATTTTTTATACGGACGATCTTGTTCTGCTTGGTTTTGGGAATGAAGGCATTGTTTATCATGACAGCCAGTTCGTCTATAAATGGTTTTTTAAGCGTCCCGATAACCTGGAGTTCATGAAAAAATTGAATTTCGGCGGCTGTGAGCATTTGTACAGGATTGACATTTACGATACAGGAGAAAAATGCGTTATCCGCTACAAATATGAGCAGTCGGAAGCGTATAACGGCGGATATACGGAACAACTCGCGGATTTAATTTCTTTCGCGAAATCAAACAATTTTATTATTTCAAATATCAAAAAGAGCAATTTTATTATTGTGAACAATACGCTGAAGATGATAGATTACGGACATTCCATTGAACCTTACAATGAAAAAAAATACCAGCGTTCTGTTATGCGCTGTTACGAGATGCTCCGTTACTATTTTTTGACAGAAGACGAATTTAAGTGTTTGATAACGGAGCATTACAATGTTAAAAAGGCCGGGGCTATAGATTATGGCTATGAAAATTTTGAACTGCTTGTTCAAAAAAGAACAAAAGAGATCATTCATGATACGGAAATAATTGAACTGTTAAAACATGAGAGAAATTTTAAAATCCTTGATTTTGGAGCCGGAAAATGCAAGCTCGCTAATGTTTTATCCCGCGATCATGACGTGACAGCGTATGATATTGACGCTGAGACCTTGAAGAATTACGGCGGCAAACATCTGAAGATTACGGACAACCTGGATTCTCTTGAACCGAATTCATTTGACATTGTTTTGAACAATCTGGTTCTTTGTGTCACGTCAAATGAAGAGAATGGAAAAATAACCGATAATATCACGAAATTTCTTAAACCGGGCGGAAGAGCAATAATAAGTTTTTGCAGCCCCTTTTTTAACAGCGTTGAACGCACTGAATTGCGCACTAACGGATATGGCAGCCATTATAACAGTGTAAGCATTTTTGAAAAAAAGACGCGCGGTGAAATGGTTGTTAAAAGGGAGTATCACAGACCTGTTGAGTACTATAAGAATCTTTTAAACCGCCGCGGATATAGAATAAATAATATTATCGAATGTAACGGCGCGGATACTCAGACTTTACTGCCTGTGGCGGAACATTTAATCCTGGATTGCGAACTTGTAAAAAAAGACACGCTTCTTGCGGATTGTTCTCTGCTTATAAAGACTAATCCGATGGAGTACAGGGACATATACGCCTCGATCAGGCATATTACATGCCAGCTTGAAAAAGAAACGCGGTTTTTTGAACGCATTGCCGTTGTGGATTCATTCCCCAAAAAAGAACGTTCAAGGCGTTACTCTGACGATAATCTGCAAATGCTTTTTTCTGAGCTGGAAAGGGCAAAAGAAAGCGGATTGATAGATCGCGTTATAACCGCGGACAATGAGCGGGAAATAAGCAGAATATACAAAAAATATTTTGATATTGAAGCGAATGATCCTCATGCCGCAAACGGGCAGGGATTGTTTGCCACATTAACTGGTTTTGAATCTGTAAAAACTCCGGTGGTTTTTCAGACAGACAGCGACATAATTTTTCATAATAATAATCCATGTGAATTTATGTCCGCTTTACGGCTTGCGCGTAATGGAGCAGTTACAGTTTCGCTGAGTATCGCGCACAGGGAAAATTTGGAAGAAAAAATATGTAATAGAGTTGAAGTGAGAAACTGCTTTGTCAATCTGGAGCAGCTCGGAAAACTGCTTCCTCTAGCGAATATAAGCGAAGACGGCATAGTTCAACTGCCGTGGCACAGGGCTTTAGATAAAAAAACTGACGCGATTGCCAGCGCGAACATTCGTATGCATAGCAAAGACCTGTTTTTTATTCATCCTGAAAATAGCCTTAAAAACATTGAGAATTTAATTGCTTACGCAAGGCAGAGCGCGGAAAAAAACAGGATAGCGGAGTCCCAGTTCGATTCTGTCAATTTGGCCGGAACGCCCGAAGAATGGCTGATAAAAACGGAGGCTTCAGTCATTTTATACATTAGAGGCTATAATACACCTAACGGAAAAATTAAAAGGCTTTTTGATTCTCTTAAGAAGCAGACATATCAGGATTATTTTATTATTTATGCCGATGACGCATCGCAAAACGGAAGCGCTGATTACGCGGAATTCATTCTGGGATACGATGTTTTTTTCCGCGGTAAAAGTTATTGTCTGCTTAACGGAAACCGAATGAATGAACTGGCGAACTTTGTAACAGTAATGAAAAATATCGCGGTAAATCCGCGGGCAGTAATAATTAATATTGACAATGATGACTGCCTGGCGTCCGGCACGGCAATAGAAAGAATCGTTTATGAATTTGAAAGAGGCGCGGAAATAACCTGCGGTAACTGTCTTCGTTATGACAGACCGCTGCGGAATTACAGGGTATATTCATTTGATAAAGTCTGGAAACGCGGCGGCGACAATATCTGGCTGCATCCAAAATGTTTCCGCCGCAGGCTATTCGATTTTATTGATATCGGGAACGATTTAAAAATTGATGGTAAATTCGCTGATGTTAACACCGACTTCGCTTTTATGCTTCCGATGATAGAACATTCATCGAAATGCGTTTTTATTGAGGATTTGCTCTATTATTTTGAACCGTCAGCGGATAATATTAACTCAACAGGAAAACATAAAAAAGAATATAAAGAAGAAATGCGCCAAAAACTTTTGGAAAAAGCGAGGAGGAGATATGAGGAAAATCATTGCGGTAATAGGAGACGGAACGATTGATGAAAAAGGCGAAAAATACCAGCTTGCGTTTGAATTGGGCAGGTCGCTTATTGATAACGGGTACAGGATTCAATCGGGAGGTAAAAAAGGAATAATGGAGGCGGCTTTCGCGGGAGCGAGATCATCAGAAAAATACGCGGACGGAGACACGATAGCGGTTGTTCCTTCGTTCGACAGGGATTCCGCCAACAAATACGCAGATATTGTCATTCCGACAGGACTGGACATTATGAGGAACGTTATTGTTGTGAACGCATGCGCGGTCGCGGCAATCGGAGGAGGCGCAGGTACGCTTTCGGAACTGGCCAACGCATGGGCGCTTTATAAACTTATAGTCGCCTACAGCAACACGGACGGCTGGAGTTCAAAACTCGCGGGGACAAGGGTTGACGGCAGAATCCGTTATAAGAATATTCCTGATGACCGAATCTACAGCGTTCAGACTGCGGACGAAGCGATAGAGATAATAAATAACAACATTGATAAATACACCCGCTGCCATCATGGCATACAGTAACAAACACTGCCCGTAATTCTCCGGTTAAGCCTTTAAAAAGATGCCGGTTTATGAGATAGTTGATTATGTTTAATTATTGCCCATCCTGCGCGTCAAAGAAAATTGTCTTTAAAGAAGGAAAGGTTTTTCATTGCCCTGACTGCGGATTTGTTTACTATCATAACATTGCCGCCGCGACAGGCTGCATTATTCACGTGCCGGAGGCTGACGGCGAAATATCTGACCGGTTGTCAGGCAGACTCATTTTCCTTGTCCGCGGCAAGGAGCCGGGTATAGGCAAGCTTGATCTGCCGGGCGGTTTTGTTGACATTGGAGAAGGCGTTATTGAAGGTCTTTACCGTGAATTAAAGGAAGAAATAAGCTGGACGCCGCCTGTTCCCGAAGGGTCGGATCTTTACCGTATTTTTAAATTGTTCGCTTCATTCTCCAACGTGTATGAATATAAAGGCATTAAATACAATACCTGTGATATGTACTTTTCGGTTACCGCTCCTGGTTTAAAGCCGCAGGACTTATGTCCCGAACAGGCGGAAATTTCCGGCATCTGTTTCCTGAAACCGGAGGAAATTGATTTCAGCCGGTTCGCTTTCCCCTCTACCATAAAAGCAGTAAAGAAGTATCTGAATATATCAACCTGAATTTTAGGGCCGCTGCTGACGATACAATTTCCGCTATCTTGACTATTTTGTTTTTTTTTTGCATTTTAAAGTCATGTACAGAAATCATCTATCGTCAAATTCAGCTATTCCATCTGAATACCGTAAGGCCGCGGAACGCCTGTTTCCAAAAGACGGTTTCTTTAAGGGTCAAAAGCCGGATTTGAAAATTACCGCTGAATTCGCGAAGGCACTTGGCATCGGGGTTGAGCACCAGCGTCTGCTTGCGATTGACAGAGGCAACGAAGATATACAGACGTTTTTGGGTCACTTTCAGAATAACCTGGATTTGCTGATTCAGAAAACATGGGTAGATAAGTCTGATGAAACGCGCAAGAACACGCTTCAGGATCAGGTTCCTTCGTTTGTAACCACGATTGAGAAAGGCGATTATTTCAGGGCATTTGACGAATTCAACCTTATCCTTGAAGAACTGGCGTATCTTTTCTTTGGAGCCCAATGCGAGAAAGATGATTTTGCCGAATATACATTTCGCATAGACGCGCAAATGGGGCTTTTCTGGTGGTATGGAAGCAAACTTGCCTCTTTAAAAGAATTGAAAGATAAAAACGGAAGCACCGATGACAAGGTTCTGTGGGCGTTATTGCTCCTTGGGCTTTGCTACCTGACAAACTTCTAGGGTACTGCCCGGAGAAAATTTATGAGTAATGCAAATAACGCCGCCGGTGTTCCCGAATCCTCGGGTACGGATTTTATCAGTGAATTTATTAAAGAAGATCTGGCTGATGGAAGATTTAATTATGTGCACACACGGTTTCCTCCGGAGCCGAACGGCTGGCTTCATATCGGACATTGCAAGGCGTTTTATATCGACTTTTCCATGGCGGAGCGTTTCGGCGGCAAGTGCAACCTTCGCTTTGATGATACAAATCCCGAGAAAGAGGACATCTCCTATGTGGAGGCAATCAAGCGCGATATAAAATGGATGGGCTACGATTGGGAAGATCGCGAATATTACGCCTCTGATTATTACGAGTACCTTTATGAACTTGCCGTCAAGATTATCAAAAAAGGCAAAGCCTATGTTGATGATCTGACCGATTCAGAGATTAGCGAGTACAGGGGAACATCTGTTCCCGATAAAAGCAATATTTCCGCGGCCAATAGCCGCATTACGCCTCCGGGACGGAACAGTCCTTACAGAGATCGTTCTGTTGAGGAAAACCTGGAACTCTTTGCCAAAATGCGCAAAGGCGAATTCGCGGACGGAGCGAAAACCCTACGGGCGAAAATTGATATGACGCACCCGAATTTAATTATGCGCGACCCTGTGATGTACCGGATACGGCGCGAGTATCATTACCGGACGGGAAACTCGTGGTGCATTTATCCAATGTATGATTTTCAGCACCCGCTCTCCGACGCGAAGGAGGGGATAACCCATTCGCTCTGTTCGCTTGAATACGAAATACACCGTCCCCTCTACGAATGGTTTATCCGGGAGGCGGAAGTTTTTCCCTCGCGCCAGATTGAATTCGCGCGTCTTAATCTTACTTACACAGTCATGAGCAAGAGGTGGCTGTTAAAACTTGTGCAGGACAAGCGCGTTTCCGGCTGGGACGATCCCCGTATGCCCACGATAGCGGGTCTGCGGAGAAGAGGGTACACACCTCAGGCAATCCGCAATTTTGTTTCACAGGCCGGCATCGCAAAGACAGACAGCATGGCGGACATCGCTTTTCTTGAGTACTGTCTGCGCGAAGATTTGAATAAACGCGCCTCCCGCGTAATGGCAGTTCTGCGTCCGCTTAAATTGATAATCGAAAATTGGGAAGACGGCAAAAGCGAAGAACTGGAAGCAGTCAACAATCCCGAAGATGAATCGGCGGGAAAGCGCCTTGTTCCCTTTTCCCGCGAACTGTGGATTGAGCGCGAAGATTTTGAAGAGACGCCGCCTCCCAAATATTTCCGGCTCTTCCCCGGAAACTCGGTGCGTCTGCGTTACGCGTACATTATCACATGCGCCGGCTTTGACAAAGACGAAAACGGCAATATTACGGCAGTGCGCTGCGTATATGATCCGGAAACAAGGGGCGGGAACGCCGGAAGCAGTTCTGACAACAAAAAGGTAAAAGGCACAATTCACTGGGTCAGCGCGGCGCATTCGGTTCCGTTAGAAGCGCGTCTTTACGATTACCTTTTCAGCGTTGAGCGGCCAATGGATGTCTCGTCAGGCGCGGATGGTGCTCCAGGAGACTTTACTGACAACCTGAACCCGAACTCGCTGGAGATAATCACCGGCGCGCGGGGAGAGCCCGCTGTCGCGAATGCCGCGCCCGGCGATATTTTTCAGTTTGAGCGCCTCGGTTACTTCGTCTGCGACCCCGATTCGCTGCCCGCAGCGCCGTCTCAATCAAAACGGCTTGTGTTTAACAAAACTGTGGGCTTGCGCGACACTTGGGGAAAGATTGTAAAGAACAATAAGTGAAACGAAACAGCAAGCATCTGTAACATTAACTGCCGGCCTTTACGAAAAAATCTTAAACGAAGATACAGCGAAAGGAATAATTACATGTAAAATAATATCCGCCGAAAAATGCGCTATCATTGCGGATTCCAGTCCTTTTTTCCAATAAAGCCATCCGAAAATAATGCCGCCAATTCCATTTAATACAATAGCGCGAGTAATAACTATTCCAGTTAAATCTACAATTTGAGCAGTTGCGGGCAAGTGTCCAATGCCAAACAATACGGCCGCTAAAATTATTGATAACCATATGCTAAATATTGCGGGATTTCCGTCTTTTGATTTCTTTATTTTAAAGGTAATCCAAACCAGTAAAGAAACGACAAACAGCCTTAATAAAATTTCTTCGGCAATTCCTCCGTAAAATGACGCAAGAAAACCTTTCCACACAGGCGCCGAGACTTCCATGTTTTGAAACTCAGGTATTAACCGGTTGAAAGGAATGCTAAGCGCGGCTATTAAAATCCCCGCAAAGACGCCTAAACCAATGGATAGCAGTAATAATGATTTAAATTCTTTTGTTTTATTCTCTTTTTGTAAAATACCCTCCAATATTGGCATTCCCATTCCAATTCTTTTGGAAAAAAACAATCCGAAAAATGCCGCTACTGAAAAAATAATAAGACTATTTAGTAATGCCGAAAGAACTACAAGAAATGGAGAAACTTCAATTTCAATTGATGTAATTGCCAGTTGATAAGGTATAACCAGAACTGATGTGATTAAACATAAAACAAGCAGAACAAAGAATAACTTCCAATTTATTATTTTTTTCATATATTTCAACATTCCTTAGAAAGGATTGTATCAAATACTATGTTAGTTGTAAATATTAAAATATTTGTTTTTATCGTTATATGATATACCATAAAATATTCGAGAGAAATTTAAAACCGCTAATTTATATATTGACAACTTCTTATAAAAACAGAAGAGTATAAAAGTAATTTTCATAATGGGATATTAATAAAGAAGATTCGTACGCTATAAATATTCAGGTATTTATAAACATTGTCTAAGCCTGTTTTTTGCCTATTCATGAACTTCATAAATATACCCATATTTGTGTCATTGAAGGCTTACAAGAGGCACAAACAGGCTTAAACGTCCAACATACGGGGTAAAAAAGTGAAGTGCAAACACTATACTAATACATAAAAATCTTGACATACGCATAAATTATGCGTATAATATTATTATGACAGCAAGGGAGGTATTAAGAATACTCCGCAAGGACGGATGGTTTCAAGTATCACAGCGTGGTTCTCACATTCAAATGGAACATCCGAAAAAATCCGGGAAGGTTAGTGTTCCGGACCATAAAGGGGATATCGCTAAAGGGACATTAAACAGTATTCTTTCTCAGGCTGGACTAAAAAAACAAGAGGCGTTATGAAAAAAATTATTTATTTTGCCGTTTTTGAAAAAACAAGAACTGGCTTCAGCGTCTATTTTCCGGATGTTCCGGGCTGCATTACTTGTGGAAACGACTTTGAGCATTCTATGCTCATGGCGCAGGAAGTTTTAGGACTTCACCTTTATGGTATGGAAAAAGACGGTGAGCCGCTGCCACAACGCACGGATAATATCCCGAAACTTGAAAACGGAGACATTGTAGCCGCTGTCTCTGTTTTTCCGGCTCTGGTAAAAGATGAGATAGAAAACCGCCGGGAAAAAACAAACGTTACAATACCGCACTGGCTTAAAGCCGCCGCGGAAGCGGAAGGGCTTAATTACTCGCGTCTGCTGGAAAACGCGATTAAAGAAACACTTGGCATAGCTTCATAGTCAAATATTACATCAGAGTATTCCGCAGGTTACGTTTGCCACTCAATGGTTATTTTTTTCGTGAGACATCGCGGATAGTGAAATAGAAAAAACGCTAAGTCTATATCCTGTAAAGAATTATGAAACATTGTGAAACAAGATGAAACATAAAAAACATGGAAATTCTTATTAGTAAGGACAGGACTCGAACCTGCGACCTCCGGGTTATGAGCATGGCTATAATTGCGCTACTGAAACCCATTGCGTATTATCTGGGATTATTAAAACATGGTGGAATAATTCTGCACAAGTTATTTGGGTGATTGGGGATTACGGCGGCGTATTGAAGGTTATCTGGTTCTCTGATTCTGTATGTCGTTTTATATGTCGTTTGGGGAAATTCCCCTTGACTAACCTTGCTATTTGACTATACAATTAAGTATAGACAGGAGTTGCCGTGTTTACTTGGACTAAAACGAAGAATGAATTAAACAAGGAAAACCACGGTTTCTATCTATCGGATATTGTGGATATTTTTGACGATCCACATTTGATGGAGTTTTATGATGCGGCACATTCGTCTATTGACGAAGACCGTTACATAACTTTGGGATGTTTCCATGATAATCTCATTCTTTTTGTGGTAACAACAGACATGGCTAACGGAAACACCCAAATAATCACGGCACGAGAAGCAACCACGAAGGAACAGGAGGCATATTATGACCACTACAGAAAAAGCACGAATAGCGGCAGAAATTAAGGCATTCAAAAACACCGATTTTTCAGATTGTCCAGAATTGACCGATGAACAACTGGCACAGATGAAGCCTTCTCATTATCGGAATATGGCAAATTATAAGCCTATCAAAAAGACGGTTAATGTTCGTCTTGATGCTGATGTGATTGAATGGTTGCAGAGTGCTGGGAAGGGGTATCAGACACGGATGAACTCAATTCTTCGGGAAGCAATGTTGCATTCGGTGTGACTACCAAGTCTTTAATTGTTGTCAAAATAAATATTATCAAGATTAAAATAATTATAAAACATAATGCTTTTAACAGAAATACAAAAATATGATTAATATCGGTGTACTTCTTATTTAATTGCTTTTCATTTTCGTCGTTGCTATTTTTTAAATCTCTAAATAAAATTTTTTTACCTTTTTCTAAATTACCACTTAGTATTTTATCTAATGACTCATAATCAATATGTTGCAAAACTGCTGGTTTCAGAGCATTAAATAATAAACGAATAGCCCTGAATAAATTATATAATATTAACAAAATAAATAATAAAATGATTAATAGTATACTTATTGATATTAATGGTTCGTTTTTAATATGATTAAATAAAAAGTATATATTATAGAAATAATCTTTCAAAACAAACAGTATTATTGTAACTATTAAAGTTAATATTGCAATTGCCATAGATAGGCGTTGTTTAAACGACTCATAGCGTCTATTGTTCACAGTTTGTTTTTCCCTAATTATCATCTCAATATATTTATCTCTATTTTCCTTCATAGAAATACCTCTCTATTTCTTTTCCTATCCCTAAATCTAGTATTTCGTCTAACCAAGCCCATTGTCCATTTGGGTTCAAATCAAGAAAATAAATTTTATTGTTTTTATCTACTATTAAATCAATACATGCAAAGTTTAAATTAAAACAATGCAATAATCTGTTACATTTACTTTTTAACTCATTATTAATCTCCGTTTTCGTGTACTCAACACTAGAACAATTATCTACCCTCCAATCAATCTTTGTATTGTCGTTAGATTGAGATAATATTTTTACTGGAAATATATTATCGCCAATACAAGTTATCCTAAGTTCATATTGTTTTTCTATGTACTCTTGAATAAAAACAGGATAGTTAATTATCTTATCATAGTCACATTTTTCTATAATAGCAGTATATGGAATATAGGTATTCTTTTTCAGTTCAAAGTAACCTAAGTATAACGGCTTGATACAATATTTTTTATTCTGTTTAAGATATTGGTTCAATCGTGATTTATCATTTGTTATTATTGTTTTAGGAATATAGAAACCTACGTTCTTGGCATTTTTCAGTTGTATTAACTTATTTTCTGCTTTTATCATGGCATATTTATTATTAAGAAAATTAACATCAATAGAGTTAATGAAAGAGTCAAAAACATCATAAGCCTCATTTTGTAACTGTCTTGATAAATCATCATTTGCATTTTGTATATTTAAATAAGGTAAAACTGGTCTTCTATAGTAAATACCACTTATTTTCTTTTGATTAATTAATAAATTACATTTCTTATTTTTAATATACCAGTTTTGAGAAAAATCAAAATCATAATCTGATAAAAAATTATCAGTATTGAAACGAAAATGTTCTTTTGAAACAGAACCTAAAAAATAATCAATTGTATTATCTTTTGTGTTTGTTACAATCAATATCATTTTAAGCAGTCTTATAGTAATTATCAGAATCGGTTTCTTCATTCCTTGTATTAGTACAGGTTTGAGTACCTAAGGTTATTCTCCTGTCTTTATCTGTGTCCATTTGTTCAGTTTGTGTATCTGTACATGTAGATGTACCTAAATAAGTTTTTCTATCTTTATCAGAATCAGTTGTTTCCTTTGCCTCAGTGATTGTCTGAGTTCCATTTTGGAAACCATGATTTCTATTTAATTTTTTAGCATATTTTATTAAAAGAATTTCATTTATATTCATATAATTCTCCTTGTTAGTAAATATTAAAATAAATATGTTATATTGTCAATGTAACTATTGACAAGGCAAATGTGGGTATGTATAATCAATATTGTTTGGTTCTACGGAATTGAATATTAATATAATTTACAGAAGGAGAAAGTAAAATGGCAAAAAACACTGTTAGAAGCTCGTCAAAAACTGCATCCAAAGCAAGCAAAGCCTTGAGAGATGGGAGAACATCAAAAAGCACAAAAAGTTTGGCAGGTTCTGTATTGTCAAATCGTAAAAAGAAATCATAGTCAATAATACCTAAAACATATAGTAATTTATGCTTTATACTCTACCCTTATCATAAAGCAAATAGTCGTGCTACCTATCATTCTCCACACCCCACCGCACCATGTTAAAAACAAGGTCGTCTAGTTCTCTAATTAAGGGACTGGATTCGATAGCTCTATATTTTTTTTCCTTTGCCCGATTCGCCGCCCTGATACGTTCAAGGTTTTTGTCTGTCAAAGCCCCGGACTCCTTTAAGACTTTGAGAAAATGCAAATACTCTTTAGGAAAGGCTTGTCGGTACTGTTCAGCAATTAGTTCATCAAAAACCTTCGGAGTAACTTTTTCTTTGGTTTCAATGTTACTCTGCCAGCCAAACTTCGGTATCGCCTGATACGCTTCAATAAAGAGATTCTGCAATGCTTGATATACATCGAAGTCTAACAAATCATAAGCAGTTAAATCCCTTTTGAACTTTGCCTTTATCCCTCGCCTTCTGACAATTTTATACTCAAGACGCAGGATATTTACACCATTAAACATGGCAGGAATAGACTGCTTTTTCTTTCGCTGAACTTCCAGTATTTTGTTATACATAGAAAATTGATAAGCCCCTGTTGGCGTTAAATATGTCACTGTCTCAACGCCTGTCATAGTAGCATATTCACATCGGGTATATCTTGCAGGATAACCAAACAATTTCATATATTCCGCTGGTTGTTCTTTGGTAATTATACTCATTCCGCATTCAATCATTTTTATAATTGCCGATTCCAAACTTATGCCTGCTTCACTTTCCAGTTTCTCTATTGCTTCCTTAACCTGCTGAAATGTTAGTTCCACAATATTTTCACCCTTGAAATATTTCGCAAGAGAACCATGAATAATTATACTGTCAGGAGAAATGTAAACTCCCATATTTTTTATGTGTCCTGAATACGTGCGAGTATCTTTCCACCACCTGTCTTTTAATCGGTCGATTATCTCATCATTTCCATAGCGTGGTATTTTCAAGCAGATATTGTCTATCATTTTAATGCCCATTATGTTTGTCCCCCATCATGTGGGGGTTCAGGTCTCTTGTTACAGCAGATGGTATTCAATCAATACTCTCATCATAGAAAAATATTTCAAGATAACGCCAATCTTCGAAAAATTTCATTTTAAGATAATAGTTATTCCATTTGGCAGTTGCTTCCTGTTTTGAATTCTGAATAAACCCCACAAGCCGTACTCTCGTTATTTCTTGATTTGGGTTTTCTTTCTTTTTAGCGGCAATAGCATCTTTATTAATCGTATAGAATGACCATTCCAAATTAACTCCATCATCAAGAAAATCGTGATCAAGAATTATATGTTTTTTACTTGATGAAAATGCTTCATATGGTGTTTCACCAAAAAATAAAGGAATTTCTTTTCCCTCTTTATATGTGATATAAAATATATCCGGTTCTGAGTTAATTCTGGCTAACTTATAATAAGCAACAGCCGTCTTTGTATTAATCATTGTTGTCATAAATAATCTCCTTTTGTTTAATAGTTTCAGTTGTCTCGTGTGAGACTGCTACTACATTTCCCTCGTGGATTTTTAATGCCACGGAAACAAGTCCAAAACGAACTTTTGTTGAATTTTCTTTAATCCGTTCCGAGATTTCTTTAATACGTTTTTCGTCAATCATTTTTTCCTCCCTGCGTTTGCCTGTTTAATTTGTTCATTAGCAGAAAGCCAAGCCTCTAATGTCTTTTTGCGATAAAATACTCTACGCCCAATCCGTACGACTGGTAATCGCATTTTGTCAAATGTAGTAAGGCAGACCCGAAGCATTGCGGTGGCTTCTTTTCTTGTTAATAATTCAACAGTTTGTAAGGTATTCATTTTTATCCTCCAAATTAGTTTTTCCATGAACTATTTTTCAATGGATATTAATAATCTATCAACTAATTGGAAAGAAAGAGGATATTGAGACTGATTTACACTGATTGAAACTGATGGTTTTTACAAGAAGTTAGTCTTTGCTGTCAGTTAATGCGTTTTCCCATCTGTAACTGTTTATGCTTTGAACATTATATGGCTGACCATCTGGTTTACAAAAATTACTGACAATATAATTATTAGAAAAAGACGGCATTTTCATTTTAGCCGCCCAGTCATACAATGTTTTAATTCCCTTTTTATATTTTAGAATAACCCACCTGCCATTTATTCTTTCGCCGCTAATTACTTTATCATCATACATTTTTTGAATTAGTGGGGGCATTTTTTCACGTTCAACATATTCTGATATTATTTGCGGTGTGACATTTTCTTCTGCTAATTCGAGATTTTGTTCTTGAGTAATATCCTCTATCACTGATTCAGGAATTTGAGAGAACTGTTCACTTATTCTTGCTTCTAGTATTTTTTCCTCGTATGCCATCTTTTTTATAATAGTTTCCCGATATTTTTTAATGCACTCTGGCATCTCAAGATCGTTTTCAATTATTCTATTGTATTCCTCTCTTGATATACCTGCATTCTCTGCTATTTGGGCTTCAATTTCAGTTTCCAAAGCCGAGTATCCGATACACGAAACGAATAATTCCTTTTCTTCTTGCTTTTCCATAAGCCAACTATAAGACATCACAGGCTGTTTTCCAACACCCCTTCCGAGGCACACGAAGGTATTTTCCTTGCACTCGAAGCCCCTCTGCCATATCGACGTAAGTCTTAGACGGTTTAATTCAAGGAAACCCCCTTCCTATCTTTTTCTGTGGAGGTTTATCAAATCCTTAAGGAGTATATTCAATCAGCAAGGTTAAATTAGTGTTAATATAACTCGTATCGCCATATCCTTCTGCATCATATCTGGCTGTTCCATCTCCCATAAAAGCATTTGCTTTTGACGGATTCCACCCCATACCACGGAAAGAATTGCCCCAGTTCTTTGTTCTATCTCCGCCGATGTAGATATTTGGTATTTCTCCGTACCCTGTTGCTCCTTGAGGAACTCTTACCGTAACAGTTCTTGCGGCTGTTCCTACTCTGCTATTAAGATAATCAATCCAAGGAGCAATTTTGCCAAGTGTAATTTCTGAAGGGATGTTTTGTCCAAATACCTGTACGCCAATATAAGTTACATCGGGAATATATAAACTTTGTAATCTCGTATGAATGAAAGCCTGCATTTCAATGGTCTCGACTTTTGGAATATTTGCACTAATGAGAGAATAACACCCATTAAAAGCATCTCCGCTGATTTTTGTAACATTTGGAAAATCTATGTTTGCCAAAACTCCTTGTCCAGCACCTGTGCTGTGAGTTCCTAGATTGTTAAAGGCATTGCGTCCAATAGTGGTTATATTAGTTCCTTTAATACTTTTTAGATTGCTAAAAAACCGGAAGTTAATACCATATCTTTCACCACCCAAGTCAGTTGGAGGATAATATGTACCATCTGGTATGCTCGTTGCATCTTCTGGCAAAATAAGGCTTACTATTTTACTCTTGCCTTTCTCAATAGTGGGCAAACTTGGGTCTGGATTAAAAGAACCATCATTCCAAAGACCACCTCCAGAGGTTTGGTTACCTCGTGTACAAGCAGAAAGGTCTAAATCCACATATTTTCCATCTGCTTCAATTTCATTTAACAATGTTGCCCAATTTGCAGTTGTAAGTTGACGATTTTCTATTCTAGCAATTGGATTATCAGGAGTATCTCCTGGATTTACAACTGGATTAGAGGTGTTGTTTTCGCCTGTATCACAGACGGTAAATGCCAACGCAATTAAAATAATGATGATTGTCTTCTTCATTTTCTTCCTCCAAAACTCAATTTTAGTATTCCCCTACAGAGAATTATATCATTCTCCATAAGGTGTTTGTCAATCTATGTGTCTAATAATAGGATTAGTTATTCTCTATAAGGGAACTCTATGAACGAACAGGAACTAAGGGGCATTCTTAGCAAGAATATCAAACGGCATCGGCAGAGCCGCAACCTCTCTCAAGCCGATTTAGCCGAAGAACTCGATATATCGGTCAATTTCCTGTGTAACATCGAAAACGGCAACCGTTGGGTTTCACCTCAAACTCTGATTAAGTTTGCCTCCGCATTGAACATCGAACCTTACGAACTGTTGAAACCTGCGGAAGCATTACCCTCTGATGTAACTAACACCTTGAACAAATGCTTTGATGAGGCAGTCGCCGCCGTTACCCAGACATTAAACCAAGTTCGGGGCTACTACCTCCCAAAAGCAAAAACCAAACGCAAGGGCTAATCCACTTTTCCTCCTACATATTTCCTCAAATCATCAAGACGTTTCCCAATTCCCATCATGAGTATTTTTACCCCTTTGGGTGTAACCGTCTCCATTTCCTCATTGAGAAACAAGCCCTGTATCATGTCCCCCATCGCCGTCATTTCAGCAGATATTTCCATTAGTTCGTATTGCACTCGTTCCCATTTTTCTTTCTGTTCAGTCATAAAAACCTCCTACATTGTAGTTGCTCTGAAGAGGCTTTCCGTTTCCATTAAAATGTGTTTTTTTGTAATTTTTCATGCTATGCTCCCACTCTAAGCAATGTATATGCGGTTTCTGGCAACAATCCGCCGAAGGTTTCTATTTTGGCTTGCCGTATTCGTTCTCTGTCCCCTGCTATCATGTGTCCTGAATAGTGGTTGAGCATTTGAAGTGTTTTAAGTCCAGTTTGTTGTTGTAACAGTTTTTCGTTTATCCGTTCTCTCATATATGAAGTGAAGTAATGCCGCCAGCCGTGGAAGATATAATTTTTCGCTGTTTCTTTACTCATTCCGATTGATATCAATGCTTCACGAAGACCGTCAATGAACAGGCTTGCTTCCATTGGTTTGTCGGAGTTTTTCTCTGCCCAAAATATAAAACTCTCCATGCTTTGTTCGTGTGGATTAGTTGCCGCAAGTGTAAGCAAATCTTGAATAAGCCCCGGAAATGGCACTTCTACTGTCCGACTTTCATTAGTTTTTGTAGTCTATAATTTGTCATGTCTATTCCATGAATGCCTGATATATAAACAATCTTTCCCTAAATCCTGAACTTTCAAGACCTGTATTTCACCTGCTCTCATTCCTGTTACTATTGCAAGCATGATTGCCAGCCTTGCTCTTTCATCTTTCCATTGAACTTTGAAAATAGCCGCTGTTTGTTTCGGAGTTAGTATATTTCGCTCCGCCGCCTTTCCTGAAAACCATATAATTCCCTGCGTGATTTTTTATTAAATCATCTCTTTGTTGAAAGCCAATGCCAGAGGAATAGTACCTACCTGAATAATGTTGTTCTTCCGTTTTGCCGATTTTGGTATTCGTTCCCCATTCTTTTCAGGCAGAGTTTCAAAATACTCGATGAAAGATTCGATTTCCTGTCGTTTTAATTCGCCTAACAACTTCCCTGTAAAATAAGGAACCCAGTATTTCTTGACCACTCCTAATTGTTCATGGCAGTACCGCCGATGTATGCCGTGATTCTTCCGCAACTTCTCTCTGACATACGGCGAATTGACATAATCCCAAAAATTGAGAATGAACTGTGCAAAGTCAATGTCTTGTTTGGTGTCTGTGATGACTGCCGATTTCAACAAACCTCTGCGTTTCAACTCATTAATAATTGATTTGGCATCGGTTTTATCGGCTTCCTTTGTTAAATCCCTCAATGTATACTCTTTGAGATTTACTACATTATTGTTTTTGTTCGGCACTCCGTTTTTGAACCAATCATAAGCAACCTTGATTGCGGCGGCTTCATCGGTCTGTCGTGTGCTAATAGGCGGCAGGTAGGTTCCAGTCAATTCATTTTTGAACGCTACCAGATAAGATGAGCGGTTAGCCCTTTTGAAAACAGAAAATGGAAGTGGCTTCTTCATTTT
>Ga0209755_10002361_pt1 | contig 26168 bp, 23 predicted proteins | sample TergutCo191P1_FD_187301 | JGI IMG/M metagenome (GOLD analysis project Ga0209755, IMG submission 187301) | Cornitermes sp. P1 segment gut microbial communities from Petit-Saut dam, French Guiana - Co191P1 (SPAdes) (version 2) | ecosystem: Host-associated > Arthropoda: Insects > Digestive system...
TCAATTTTGGCATCGTATATATGGATTAATGCTTTTACACATCACCCCATACCACAATACCGGAATTACTCAAAAATGTTCTGAGAACCCGTATCACACTTCAATGTTTTCAAAGAGCGGATATATATACTTCATTAAGAAGATAATATTCTGCGCGATTTCTTTTGCGCTACCGTACTTGCCGTCTCATTGGGGAGGCACTTTCGTCATAGCCCTATAAATATAACATATCTTTTTTCGAAATGCAAGCTTTTTTTACATTTTTTTCAAAAAAAATTTACTGATGCCGAAAAACCGCGTTTTTGAGGCCGTTTTGGGGGTTACGGCCCATCCCCGCCATCCGCGCAGGGGGGCGGACGACGGCGGCGGCGGCAAAACCCACCGGCAAACCCGGCCGGATCAGGGCTGGACCGGGCCGAGAACGACGGGGACATGGGCCACCGGGGCGGCCTCGGGGGCGGATACGGCAATATCCAGGCCCTTAGCCCCCCTGCTATCGGCATAATCCCACACCAGCAGAACGGCGGTTAAGGCTGACACTAAGGCAAGGCGGTACAGAGCTTTCATAATATATATCCTCCAATAAGGTTAAATTCTTATTAATAATATACGCGCCAGGTGTGAAGGGATGGAGAATAGTGTGTAAAATGAGTGTAAAAAGTTAAAATTCCCAATCCATATATTATATTGAATATAGATAATCCACCCTAACGCCGGAGAGAGATTGATATGCCAGTAGCCGATAAGAGCTATTTTTCTAAGGAACACATTGAGCGCAGCCACCTGAACGCCTCGTCCGCGCTGGCCGAGCAGGCTATCCACTGCCTTGAGCTTGTGGCGGAGCTGGCCTCGGCCGGGCTGCCGTTCCAGTTCAAGGGGGGGAACTCGCTTTTGCTGATATTAGAGGAGCCCAAAAGGTTCTCAATAGACGTGGACGTGGCCTCGGACAAGCCCCGCGAGGAGATCGAGGCGGCTTTGGACAGGATCGTCAAAGAGTACGGGGTTTTCGCAAGGTGGGAGCGGCGCCAGCACAAAACAAAACCCTGGCTGCCCATGACAAGCTACTACCTCTTCTACAATAGCGTAATAGACCCGCAGCCGGACAACAACATCATGTTCGACGTGCAGATGCGGCGCAGCGCCTACAAAACCGAGTTCAAGCGGGTGTGCTGCGGCGGGCTCTACAAGTCGGAGGCGAAGGTCGAGCTCCCGCTCCCATCGTCCATCATTTCCGACAAGCTGCTGACGCTCGGCCCCGCGACTCTCGGCATCCCCTTAGGCAAGGGCAAGGAGGCGCAGCGGCTCAAGCACGTATACGACGTTTCCCGCCTGTCAAAGACTCTGCCGGACGCGGATAATATGCGTTTAAGTTTCAGGCAGTGCCTCGATCAGGAGAACGATTTGCAGGAGACAAGGAATTTTACGGCGGACGACGTCCTCAAAGACACGCTGGCGTTTTTGTGGACCACCGCAAAGCACGACACGATGCCGGAATCTTCCGGCATCCCAAGCCTCGCCGAAAATATCAGGGGGCTCGCGCCTTTCTCCGGGCACCTCTTCCAGTCAGGCTACAACTGGCAGTGCCTGCGCCGGAACATGGCGCGCTGCGCGGTGTGCATGACGGCCGCGGTAAGCGATAAGGCCGGCAACAAGGAACTGCACGGCGCGTTGTCATTGACAGTAGAGAATGCGGGGACGGACTTTAAGGGGACGCTTGGAATCGGCGACCCGCTCACCGCCAGACTGTGGGAAACGGTGCTCGCGTGGCGGGGCGGAGACGCGTTTTGGGCGAAGTAACGCTACGGTGCAATCTCTGCGGGTGTGAGTCTATGGCGCTTGTCTGTAAGGACAAGCGCCGCTCTTTTTGGCTGTGCAATGATTGCGCCCTGATATCAGTCCCTCCGCAACATTGGTTATCCGTTGATGATGAGAAAAAACGGTATGATCTGCATGATAACGGCATATCCAACAATGGATACGTGAAATTTTTATCGCAGATCGTTGATGTATTAATACCGGTATCACGTCCGGAGATGAGGGTTCTGGATTTCGGCTGCGGGGAAAACGCTGTCCTTTGTCAATTAATTAATGATACCGGCATTGATTGCCGCGGGTATGATCCGTTGTATCAACGTCCATTGCCGGATGTCAATAACACGTATGATGTAATTATTTTATGCGAGGTAATCGAGCATCTCCGCGATATCAATACAGAATTAAAACTGATTGGCACATTGCTGCGCGGCGGCGGCATCGTCATCCTCAGAACCCAGCCATACAGCACTCCATCGTCATTCCCCTCCTGGTGGTACGCGCAAGACCCAACTCACATCAGCTTCTTCAACCATCAATCCCTGAGCAAAGCGGCCGCCATTATCCGCAGGCAGCTAAAATCAACTCATCACCCCGATATTTTCATCCTGCAATAACCGGCCCGCCCCATCCCGGCATACAAAAAAGAGGGGCGGATTCCGTATCGGAACCCGCCCCTCTTTCCATTCCATCACATCCCTGTACCGTCATGTCAGAATGACAGTACCCTCCACTCTACGCGCCTGTTCTTGTTGTGGCAGGCATCTGTTTCGCTGCCGCTGCAGTTGGGGTCGGCAGGGCGCTCTTTGCCGTAGGATGTGATTTCTATCCTGTCGGCGCTGATGCCGTAAGAGACGAGGTAGTCGCGCACCGCGCGGGCTCTGGCTTCGCCGAGGCCCATGTTGTAGGCGGACGTGCCGCGTTCGTCGGCGTGGCCTTCGGCCATTACGCGGACGCTGGGGTATTCGCGCAGAACGCTTGCCGCGCGGCCCAGGGCGGTAATGGATTCGGACCTGAGTTCCGACCGGTCATAATCGAAGTAGATCGTGACCAACGCGTTCCGCAGGATGCTCTCCACATCGACCCTCGGCGGCGTGGGCGGAGGCGGCGGAGGCGGCGGAGGGGGGGGCGGCGGAGGCGGGGGCTCCTGCACCGGAGGAGGAGGCGGTTCGGGATCTACCACTATCGGCCTTTTTGGGCACCCTGCCCCGACTGCGAGCGCAAGGGCGATAACAAGCACACTTTTTAAGATTTTGTTCACAAAAACCTCCGGTTTAAATGTATGTTTTTCAATTAGTTACGTTGTACCAGCCTGGCATATTGTGCCGTTTGGCCGTAATTTCACTTATACAATAAATATATATCTACGCCGAGCGCAATTCAAGTTTTTTTTCAAGAACCTGCAATATTTCCATCTCACCTACCCCGCCCACAATAGCGGACTCCCCCGGCGCGACGGGCAGAATGAAGCGCAAAGCGCCGGATTTCGCCTTTTTGTCGGCAAACATCGCGGCGTAGATCTTGTTGTAATCCGGGGCCGACGGCAGCGTTATTTGCGGCAGCGAGGTGGTAATCCGGTCAAATTCCACCCAGTGCGCCTTCGGGAGCGTCCCGTTTATTTTCGCCAGTTCCACCGCGCAGCCGAGGCCGATGAGCACCGCCTCGCCGTGGAGCAGCCCCTCAAACCCGTAGTATTGTTCGAGGGCGTGGGCGAAGGTGTGCCCGAAGTTTAGCAGCGCGCGCTTGCCGGTCTCGCGTTCGTCCTGCCCGACGATGGCGGCCTTGATGCCGATGCACCTTTTGACGCACTCTATGAGCGTCGCCGGCGTATCTTTGGTAACGGCCGAAAGGATATTGTCCCAGTTGATCATCATGTACGAGAACATTTCGCGCCCGCCGAGGAAGGCGTATTTGAACGCTTCGGCGTATCCGGCTATGTATTCCCGCCACGGCAGCGTTTTCAGAAAGTCTATGTCTATCCAGACGGCAGAGGGCTGGTGGAATGCGCCTATCATATTTTTGCCGGACGGATGGTCAACGGCGGTCTTCCCGCCAACGCTTGAGTCCACCATTGCCAGGAGGGTCGTGGGAATCTGTACATAATCAATCCCGCGCATAAAACAAGCCGCCGCGAACCCGGCCATATCGCCTACCACGCCGCCGCCCAGGGCTACAACGACGCTTGAGCGGTCGAGACGGGCGGAGACGAGGGTGTCGAGGATGGCGGACCAGTTTTCGACGGTTTTGTACTTCTCGCCGTCGGGCAGTTCGTGTACGGGGCAGTCACCAAGCCCGGTTTTTAATGCGTTGATGTAGGGCGCATAGATTGAGGCGATAGTAGTATTGGTGACGACGGCGCATCTGCGTCCGGCGAAATGTTCATTGTAGTACGACTGGAATCCGGCGGCGGTCCCGCTGTCTATATATACCGGATAAGAGCGGCCGGCAAGGTCAACTGTTAGCTGCATTGCGGCTCCTTTACCATTCATCCGCTACCGTTGTTGGTTTGTCGGTGCTGATGATCTTCCCGTCTTCCAGAAACAGTATCCTGTGCAATCCCAAACTGAGCCTGCTGTTGTGGGTTGCTATGAGGAAGGTCTGGTTCAACTCTTTGTTCGCTTTTTCGAAGAGCGTGAGGAGGCGCTCGCCGTTTACGCGGTCGAGGTTTCCTGTCGGCTCGTCGGCCAGCACGAGCGCCGGTTCGTTGAACAGCGCGCGGGCGAGGGCTACGCGCTGGCGTTCGCCGCCGGAGAGCTCGGTTGGGAAGTGGTTCAGGCGTTTCGACAGATCAAATATCCCCAAAAGGTCTGCAGCGCGCTTCATGCACTCTTCCTTAGTTTTCCCGCTTATCAACCCGGGGATCAGTACATTTTCGACTGCCGTGAAGTCGGGCAGCAGGTGGTGAAACTGGAATACGAAGCCGATGCTGCGGTTGCGGAACGCCGCCAGCTCGGCCGCGTTGAATTTGGAGATGTCCTTTCCCCCTACGCAAATTGTCCCGCCGCCGTGGCTGTCGAGGCCGCCGAGTATTTGCAGGAGCGTGGTCTTGCCCGAGCCCGACATGCCTACGAGGGCGACCATCTCTCCGGCCCTGATGGAGAATGAGGCATCTTTGAGGACATCGAAGGTTCCGGCGTCGTCCTTGAATTGTTTGCACAGGCCTTTAACGTCAACCATGAGTTCGTCAGTCATATCTTATAGACTCCGCCGGCAGCAGCGACGCCGCCTGTTTTGCCGGGTAGATGGTCGCGGCCCAGCATATTACGTTTGCGGCGATGTAGACCGCGAGAACGTCTATGGGGCTGACGACTAACGGCAGCTTGTTGATGAAGTAGAGGTCGCCGGGGATGGGGATGAGCTGCCATCGCTGCTGGATATATCCCAGCGCGGCGCCGAGGGTCACGCCTACGGTGGAACCTAAGAAGCCTACCACGACGCCGTTCAGCCTGAATATCCGCATCACGGCGCCTGATGTAGCGCCCATGCTCATAAGTATCCCGATCTCGCGCCGTTTTTCGAGTATCATCATAATCAGCGACGAGATGATATTAAACGCGGCGACAACCATGATAAGAGATATTACGATGAAGATGATCAGGCGTTCGAGTTTCATCCACTGGAACAGCGATTTGTTCTGCGTCTGCCAGTCGAGCACGCGGTAGGGATACCCGCCGAGGAACTCCAGTACGTTGTTGGCAATCCGGTCGGCCCTGAAGAGGTCGGTGGTGCGGATCTGTATTCCTTCCACGCCAATCATGTTCATCATATTCTTCGCGGACTCGAGTGAGATGTAGACGTAGTTGAGGTCGTATTCGTACATACCGGTTTCGAAGACGCCGGCTACGGTGAAGCGGGCCATTTTCGGCGTGAGTTCTTCTACGCCGTTGTCGAGCGGCAGGCAGTAGAGAACAATCTCGGCGCCTTCGCGCGCAGACATCTGGTCGGCCATCCCTTTACCTATGAGAACGCCCGGAAAGGCGCGGCCGCGGCTAGAGACGGTGGAGTCGAGTTTGAAAAAGCCGCTCTTCACAGCCTTGTGGACATCGGTCACCGTTGGCTCAAGCTCGGGGTCGATGCCGTGGATCAGCACACCCTCCTGGCGGTTCTGGTACTCGATGCCGCCCTTGCCGGTGATAAACGGGGACGCTCCGATTACCTGCGGGTGCTCCATTATTTTTTGGCGCAGCTCTTCGTAGCCGTACAGCTCGCGCGTGTGAAACCGGCAGACCTTGGCGTGCGCGAGCGTGCCTACGATCCGGTCGCGCACCTCTTTTTCGAAGCCGTTGGCGATCGAGAGCGCTACGATGAGGACGAACGAGCCGAGGCACACGCCGGCGGCGGAGATGTAGGTAATCCACGATACGAAGCCTATGGTTTTGCGCTTTCCGCGCAGGTACCTAAGCGCTACGAATGATTCCATTTTTCCGTTCATGCTGTTACATTCGGCCTTTCAATGACCCGCCTGTGGTGGCAGCGGGCCGCGAAATAATGTTAGTTTGTATACTGATATTGGAGTCGTCCGAGTGGCGCTCGGCGTAGAATATGCGCAGAGTGGCCTGCTGCCCGGGGGTGAGCCAGGAGAAACTGCTCAGAGTAAAATTGCCAGTGACCTCTTCGTGGATGCCTCCGAGATCCAATACCAGACGCTTGTCGATGAATATCCACACGTCATCGTCCCCCGCAAAATTAAACACCATACTGGTGTCAACCCTGAAGTCGAACGTGAGCTCCATGGTAAAGGCATAGTTGTTGGAGGCCACCCCGTTGTCGGTAGATGAGCGCCACTCGTTGCCGAAGCCGCGGTTATTTAGCGGGAAAAACTGGCTGGTGCCGCGTCGGGAGAACTCGTACATGCCGATAGCGGCATTTGTGAGGTTGAACACCAGTTCTTCCTGAAATACTATATTCTTGAACGACGTGTCGTGCCCGACATTGACGTTGCCGTTATACATGACGTTGGCGGTCCACTCGTTGCAATTGGCTGTCCCGCCGGTACCGTTGCCGCAGCGCTGCCGGATGCCTGGCGTTGGGGTGTAGCTGGGTGCGTAGTTGCTCCCCTTGCCGAAGAAGCTGTTGCCGGAGCCCGTGTAGGTATTCCAGTCGCGGAACCAGTGGGCGATGCCGTAGTTGCGGTACGGGGTCCGCCCCACCTGCGGCTTGTTCTGTGCATCGAGCAGCGAATCTACCATACCAGTGCGCCGCCCGCCGGTGTGCGGCTGCTCGAACTCGGGGTTCGACCTGTTGGAGCGGAAGTCGTATAGCGTCACCGGGACGCTGATGGTCTGCGGCAGTTCATCCGGCGGCGGAGGCGGTTCTTCTACCCACGCGGCTTTCAAATTCACATCGCGGATGATCACCTTAGCGCTGTCGTAGCGCACCATCTGCGGGTCAAGCCATCCTAAGAACGCATAGCCCCATCTTGTCGGGCTTGCGGGAAACTTCGCCCCCGGCGCGGTGCCGCTATCTACTTCTATTGGCAAAATAGTTGACGGAGTACCGCCGTTTACGTCAAAGGTCACCGTGAACTGCGTGACGGGCTCTTCATCTTTGCCGGTTTCGATACCGCTTGTTTTAACGTAGATACGCGCCGCGCCGTCGGGGTCAATCAGCGTCAACTGGCTGCCGTCGCTCCTCACAACGTAAGTAAACTTCTCCGCTGTGCCGCTTTTGAAATCCAAAGTCAACTCATTTCCGTTTACAGACCACGTACCGGATGTTGAGTCCAGCACGGTAACCGTATCGCCGGACCGTCTTTCGGTTGATGCCGCGAAAGCGCCGTTTGTCTTAAAGACATACACGGTGCACTGTTTAATTTCGGCGACACAGTACGCCCACCCTTCACCCGCGCCGAGGATAAGCCTGTCGTCTATGACACTACTGCCGCCACCGCCGCCATTATTAACAACATCGCCGCCGCACACCGCCAGAATGAGTACCGCCAGCGCACATAAGAGCGGCAGCGCAACGCGGCCTATTCGAGAGTTATTTGAAGATACGCCCATAGCACACGTCTCCTTTCCTGCAATAAATATTGATACTAACACCTTTACAAACACTAAACGTCAATACAAAAACATCAGTGCCCTTCCGGCCTCAAAAGCGGGAACAGCACAACATCCCGTAGCGTAGCCGCGTTGGTAATGAGCGCGATGATGCGGTCTATGCCCATGCCCCAGCCGGATATCGGCGGCATGCCGTACTCCATGCAGAGCAGGAAATCGTTATCGATATCCATAGTCTCCGTATCGCCGTGCGCCCGCGCCTGCGCCTGCTGGCGGAAACGCGCGGCCTGATCGACAGGGTCAACCAGCTCCGAATAAGCGTTGACCACTTCCCACCCGTTGACGACAAGCTGGAACCTGTCCACAACCAAAGGATTACCGTCATTGCTGCGGGCAAGCGGCGACAGGTCCAGCGGGTGGTGCGTAATGAATATCGGATTTATCAGCGCGGGCCGCGACACCTTTTTGTACAGCAAATCAATAAGCGTGCCCCGTCCGGCCTTGGCCACATTGACATCCGTCTCAAACTTGATTCCCTGCCTGTCAAGCTCCTTCTGCAAATCTTCCTTGGTAGAAAACTTGTCGATATCAATCCCGCAGTCCCTCAATATCAAATCCCGGAAAGATATTCGCGGCCAATCCCCGCCGAAATCAATATCAGTATTGTCATACGTCAACTTTAACCCACCCTTGACCGTCATCAGCAAATGCTTCATCAGCTTTTCCGTAAACGCCATGTTATCCTCATAATTCCAATAGGCGGCGTAATACTCAAGCAGCGTGAAATCCGGCAAGTGCGAGGCGTCTACGCCCTCATTCCGAAACGACCGCGCGAACTCATACACCCGGTCAAACCCACCGGCAATAGCCCGCTTGAGATACGTCTCCGGCGCGATCCTCAAAAACACATCAATGTCAAGCGCGTTATTATGCGTAACGAAAGGACGCGCAAGCGCGCCAGTAGCCTTGTTCGTCAGAACCGGCGTATCAATCTCCGTAAACCCGTTGTCATCTAAAAAATTACGGATGGTACGGATAATCTTAACCCTGTCCTTAAACCGCTCCCGCGACTCCTCAGACATTATCATATCCAAATAACGCCGGCGCAAACACAACTCCGGGTCGGTCATCCCATGAAACTTCTCAGGCAGCGGACGCAGCGTCTTCGTCAAAAACGTGAACGACTTTACGTTGATCGTCTTCTCCCCTGTCTTTGTGGTAATCATCTCCCCCTCGACTCCCACAAAATCCCCTATGTCAACCAAGTTCTTGAACTTGCTGAAAACCTCCCCCAGCTCATTCTTCTGCAAGGCGAATTGCAATTTCCCGCCGATGTCGTAGATATGCCCGAACGCGAGTTTGCCGAAATACCGGATTGACACAACCCGTCCGGCAACTTTAACATTTGCCGCACCGTCGTCGAGCTTTGCGGCTTCGGCGATGGTGTGGGTCCTCTCAAACCGCTCGGCGTATGGGTGAAACCCCGCATCCCTTATCTGAGGGATTTTATCCAAGCGTACCTGCATCTGCTCGTTGATCTCGCTTGCTGTTTCGACCAGCCCGTTCTCTGCCACTTTAACTCTTCCTTTATCTATATAAGTTGATGGGCGGCCCGCGCCGCCCGTGATTACCACGCCAGCGGCATCCGCAAATCTTTCGTCTTCCCGTCTGCCGCCATCCTTACGATATACATCCCCTTAGGCAATTTTAACATGGATATTGTGTGCGTGCCGGATGTGAAGCTGCGTTTGCCCACCATCTTCCCGTTCATCGCGAATATCCTTACGTCGGCCTTATCCTTCACCTGCAGCTCTATCCCCCGGCGCAGCACCTTGTATTTGACGGCGCCGGATGTTTTTGATACCGATGTTTTGCCGGGCTGCCGCACGGATACCGGCGGGGCGCTCCAGTCCACAAATTTTGAGAGCAGGCGGATGTAGGCGAGCTGGTAGCCGTTGCTGTTCTCGGTGATTTCCCATGTGTTAATCGGCCAGTCGATGCCGGACTCTATGTACATCTTGGCCGGGGGCGTGGTTGCGCTGTCGGGAATACTAACCAGAAAGCACCTCGCGTTGTTGGCCGCCGAGCCGCAGCCGGATGGGCAGCAGCCGTCCCACTTGTATCTGGAGTTGGGCCCGCCGGGCAGAAATCCGGGGGCCGGGCCGGGGGTAGAATCTGTAACTGTACCCCACGTCGCGCTGCCCGCTTTAAACCACGAGTGGTAAAACTCCCGCTGACTGCGCGTCGCGCCGTAGCGTTCCATATTCGTAAGAAAGACCATATTGTGCGGGTTGACGCCGTGGATGTAGTGCAGGTACCCCTCGGCGCGCGCCCTAAACTCCTCTTTGTCAACTGACGGGTCTACCTCGCTCCATTTATAGAATGTCATCCCGTAGTCGCCCTTGGCCTTGTTTGAGCCCCAGTTGTAGTCTTTGATAAACGCGCGGTAGCCGTCTGACGCGTACGCCCCGCCAAAGTCTTCCGGTTTCGCGAAAGCCGCGCGCATCGCGGTTCGCAGCGTGTCCTTGAGCGTGGCGCGTCCGGCGGAATTTCCCAGATACCTCATGTAAAGCAGGTGCGCCGAGTGCCTGTAGTGATCCATAAAAGAGCCGCCCCATACAATGCCCCACTCGAACATCGGCAGTTTGTAGAAGTTATCCTCCACATACGGCAAGAGCGTTTCGTCCCCCGTCAGTTCAAAAAGATACCACGCCGCGGCGGCCACATTCTCGGCACGCCCCCAGGTGGAACTCTCCTCCTGATTACCCGCGGCAAGGCCGGATGAGTTGTTCGACGACTGGTTATTATTGAACACGGAATCAGGATTGGCAACCCCCCACCCCCACGCCTTGAGGGCGGCGGTCTTGAGGCTCGCCGCGTAGGCATCATCCCCGCGCTCGCCGAATACCCGCGCGGCGATGGCAAAAGCCTTGACCGACCCGAACGCGGCGGTCGCGTTGGCCGGGCCATAGTAGCTCGGCTCGGTAACGCCCGACGGCGGCGAGGCGCTGCCCAACCCCTGCACGCTCAGCATCGACCCGTCGGTATTCTGCATCTTAAACAGCCAATCAAGCCCGAACTTCACCTCGTCCAAAATATCGGGGACGCCGTTACCGGACTCTGGGATGCCAAAGTCGTCGGTAAACGCCGCGGGATTTTCCTCATACATCAATAACATCTCGGAGATGTAGTCGGCGTGCCACTTGGTGTACTTGTTGTAGTCCCCCGCGTCGAACCACCCGCCGCTGAGGTCGCGCTCGGTCGCGGCGTCGTTCTTGGCGAAAAAGCTGCGGGTGCGCTTGTCCTGCTCGAAGCACACGCCGTCGGCCCACTCCGCACCGGCGTATTGGGCTGTTTTTTCTATCCCGGCGCGCTGGTAGTAAAATGTTTTGACGGCGGCCTTGAGGACGTTGTTGTAGACGCCGTCGCCGATGGTGAAGTTGTGCGAGCGGAGGCCGGCGGCCGCTTGAGTGCCTGTTATATGGTAGCGCCCGGGCACTTTCACGCTTGAAAAATCGAAGTGCCATATCCTGTCGCCGGACGCGGCATCGGCCTGCCCGTTGTTAAACAATTCCGCGCTGCCCTCAAAGACCATTGCCCCGGTCGATTCGTCAATCACCTGAAACGGTCCGGGAACGACACCGGGCACACCCTGGCCGGCGGGCACGTAAAGGCGGCCGACCGCGACCTTTTTGGCATCCTCGCGGTAGCCGAACTGGTCTACGAGTATCTCGCTTGGAATCTGGGCAAAAGACGCGAAAACGACTGCCGAGACAGCCATCAGCAGGGCGATTCTTCTTGCGGTCATACTGGTATCCGCCTTTCATAGCAGCGGGCGGTTACGGGCCGCCCCCGCCGTGTCGGGTTGGAGGGATTTATCGGTTGATTCTCCATAATATAATATATTGTCATGGGTGTGTGGGGATAATTCGCGGTAAATACGGCGAACGGCTGACCCTGCCCTGCCCGACCACTTTCCCGCCCACGTCTACCTTCCACAGGAGCATCTGGGAGGCGGCGTTGATGTTGGCGCTGACCGACTTTTGGGCGCCGCTTAGGGGTATGGCCCTCACTAACCGCCCGCGGGCGTCGAAGATTCTCAGACTGCCGGACACCGCGCCGCCAAGGTCGTACCGGAATATCCCACTGTTGTCGAATCTGAATTTGGGGGCGGCGCCCTTCGCGATGACGGGCGTCTTTTGGGCGACAGGCGCCGTCTCGTCGCCGTACCACTTCATTGACCTCGGCGCGGTTACCTCCGCCGGCACGGCGGTACGGTTTGCGGCTTCGGGGTCGGCGGCGCTCCTGTCGGCGTTGGAGAAGAATATCCCGCTTGAGGCGGTGAGCGCACCCCTGCCGTCGCCGAGCATCTGCGCTGTGCCGGAGAGCACGCCCTCGGAGTGCCACGATGTCCCGCCCACCTGCGCGTTCCCCGATACCCTGGTGCCGGAGCCGTAGACGAACGACGACCCGTGGACTCTGGCGTTCTCGGAGACCTGCCCGTCCCACACCACCGCGCCGTCGGAGACGACCGCCGAGCCCGTAACCGTGCCGCCGGCTATGAGGGCGTAGTCCTTTACGACGGCGTCGCCGCTTACCGTGCCGCCCCGCACGACCGCGCGGCCCTCTATGCGGGCATTGCCGCTCACCGTACCGCCCGTGACCCGCGCGTTCGGCCCAACGTAGGCGGACGCGGCCACCGTCGCCGACGAGGCCATGAACCCGCCGCCGTTAGCGTGCGGCCCGCCGGCCGGGTTTGACAGCGGCTGGAACCCCTCGGGCTTCGCGCCGGAAATCTCCACCATGTACGGGAACCTGTATATGGTATAGTAGTACTGATCCCACTTGATCTTATGGTCTGCGGCGGGCGTCGCGGCTACCACCAAGTACATCTGGGCCTCCCCTGCCTCCATTGCCATCTCCAAATCAGGATTTCCGTCGGACGCTCGCTTGAGGCCGCTGTACCGCGCCGTCACGCCCGCCGACGACGACGCGGCGTCGCCCGTTACCGCGACAAGGCCGTACCGCCAGTCGCTGCCGGGATTGTCTAACAGAAAGTTGGCGTGAGGCTCGTAGCCGGCTTTCTTTGTATAGTTCTGGATATTGTTCTTCGTCTGCACATCGCCCCTGAACCGCACCCTCACGCTGCCGGATCCGTCGGGGTAGAGGCGGATGATGTTGTAGGCGTACCGCTGCGGGGCGAATGCGAACGGGACAACGAAGCGCCCGTTTGCGCCGCCTGTGCTGTCGAGCGCTTCCAGATAAGTAAACCTGTGCCGGCGATGCCGCTCGGCGACGCCGCTTGCGTTGTAGGCGCTGCGGAACTGCGCCTTGCGCCTGTAGTCGTATATCACGTTCTTCATGCCGAAATCGCCTATCATGTCGCCGAACTCAACGCTGCTCATCTTATGAACGCGGATTATCTCGCTGAACGGGTCGGCGGAGTTGCGGTTGCTGTCGTTTGGGCGGTAAGCGTTGGCCCACACGTAGTTTATAAAATCCATCCCCTTCGTGTCCATAAAATATTCCAAAAACAGCCAGTTGTTGTAGCGCGTGTGCGCGTAGCCCATGTGGAGGTGCGCCTGCCGCGTGTAAACCTCGGTAGCGCCGTCTACGCTGTTGAATACCTGATTGGTCATGAAGTTGGCGTGCGATTCGTGTATCCACCCCACGAAGTTGCCGTAGGGGTTATCTGCCTGAAACCCGCCTGACATCTGCTGCAAACCGTGCGTGAGCTCGTGGGTAACCGCGGTGCTCGTAGAGGCGCTGGGCGGAAGCCACATAATGGGCCTTTTGGAGCTGCCGGAGCCTGTGGTGCCGCCGTAGAGCGTACCGCCGCCGTCAGCCCAGTCTATACTGCCTGACGGGCGCGATATTATGATGTCCATTTTGCACTTCGCCGTATTCGTAGCCGGATTCTCGTGGGCGTTCGAAAATTTGAAACCGCCTACTAAGCTGTCGTACGACATCTCAAGGCGGTCGAGAATGTTTGTAACCTGCGACGCGCTGAGGCCCGCGTTTTCGCCCGGGTTCGTGCGGATTACAAACCGGTCGGACTGGTGGAGGACCGTCCACCCTTTCGCGTCGGTATAGTTCGGGTCCGCGTTGGAACAGAGGTTGAAGACGTTGCCCAATTTCGTCTGGCCGACGGCAAACGACGTCAGCAAAAATACAAATACGGCCGGCGTCAATTTCATTATCAATCCTCCGTTAGAAATACTGCGATTAAATATTTTCGTTATCACGATCACGCGCGGGCGCGATAAATCGCGCCCCTACGGTTATTGCCGCACAAAATCATCCGCATCACACAAAATCATCCTCAAAATATTACCTGACCACCGCGCCGCTGCCGGCCTTGCCGATGACCCTGCCGCCGGCCCCCTCAACCCGCCAGAACAGCATCCGGGACGCAAATACCCCCGTGTCAACCGTCCCCGACACCCCCGTAAGCAAAACCGTCTTCACTAACCTGCCGCGCACGTCGAACATCTTCAATCTCGCGTTATCGGCGCCATTGCCAAGATTATACGTAAACACGCCGCGGTTGGTCATCCTGAAAGAGTTTGCTTTGAGGGATAACGCCGTCACAGACTGGCGGACGCTTGTTGTGGCCGGTTCGTACCACTGCATCGACCGGGGCTTTGTGGCCTCTACCGGCGGCTGCGTTCGGTTGCCGCCGAACTGGACCTGGCCTATCATGCCGGCGTCAACGAGCCCGTAGTAGACGCCGCTCGTCGCCGTAACATCGTACACCTCGCCGTCGCCAAGAAGCTGCGCTGTGCCGGAGATGTTTATCGCGGCGTCAATCCAGCACGTCCCGCCCACACGCGCGTTGCCGGATACCCTCGCGTTGGAGTTGTTGATGTTCGGTGCGCCGTCTACACGCGCGTCGCCGGTGATCTGGGCGTTGTAGATGTTCGCCCCATCGGCTACGACCGCCCTGTCGCCCACCGTCCCGCCGGCCACCATCGCGTAGTCCTTAACTACCGCGCTGCCGCTGACCCGCGCGTTCCCCTTTACGACCGCGCGCCCCTCTACGCGGGCGCTGCCCTCCACCCGCGCGGTTCCGAGTACCCGCGCGTTTTTGCCAACATAGGCCGTGGCGGCAACAGTCGCGCCGGTCTGCACAAAGCCGCCGCCGTTAGCGTGAAAACCGCCCGCGGGGTTGGACGGCGCCTGAAACCCCTCCGGCTTCGCCCCGCTCACCTCTACCATGTACGGGAACCTGTATATCGTATAGTCGAACTGGTCCCAGCTTATGCGGTGATGAACCGTAGGGGTTGCCGCAACGACCAGATAGAGCTGCGCCTCCCCGCTTTTCATATCGATGGAGACATTGGGGCTGCCGTCCGACGCCCTCATGAGATCGCTGTACCGCGCCGTTACCGTGCCGGTTGCAGACGCGGCATCGCCCGTAACAGCTACGAGGCCGTAGCGCCAGTCGCTGCCCGGATTGTCTGGCAAGTTTGCGGCGACAGGTTCGAGGTTGAGGCTTTTTGCGTAATTGGGGATGTTGTTCTTAGTCTGCACATCGCCCCGAAAGCGCACCGTTACAACGCCTGCGGGCTGGTCGGGATAGAGGCGCACTATGTTGTACGCGTACCGCTGCGGGGACACGGCAAACGGAGACACGAAGCGCCCGTTCTCGCCATCGGTGCTGTCGAGCGACTCCAAGTACGTGTACCTCGGGCGCTTCAGCATCTCGTTGGGATTGAGGTTCTTGTTGAACGCGGCGCGGAATTGGGCGGACCCGCGGCCGGCGTAGGCAGCAACAGGGTGCTTGGAGCTTTGGTTAATGTCCCAAATCACCGACTTCATCGCGAAGTCCCCGAATATGTCGTTAAACTCGCTTTGGCTAAGGCTATTGCGGCGCATGAGCTCCGACATGGGGTCGTGGTTGGAAATATTGGAACCGGGCGGGAGCCAGAGGTCGTTTACGGCTTTAACGCCCATTTGATGGATGATGTACTCGAAGAACTGCCAGTTGCAGTAGCGGTTGCGCGTACTGCCGAGGTAGCGGTTCGACATGCGCGTGTACATCTCGGCGCAGTAGTGGATTTCGCCCGGATAGACAACGTGCGGCATCAGGTTGGCATGGGACTCGAAAAACCATCCCCTGAAGTTTGTGCCGGAATTGGTAACGCCGCCGCTCATGCCGCCTGCCATAGACTGCAAACCGTGCATAAACTCGTGCGCGAGCGCCCACTTGTCCGAAACCGCGCCGCTGGAGAGCCACATGCCGGGCGCCAGCGGGCTGCCTATGGTCCCGCCGAACGCGTGGCCTTCGCTGCATGCCGTGGTCCCGCCGCAGCACTTCCCCGACCCGCACTGGCTGTTGGGAGCGTTTGTGCAGTTGCTGCCGTTGCGCAAAACGTAAACGCCCATCTTATACTTCGCGGCGCTCGCGGCGTAGGGCGCCGGGAAACCGTCGCGGTGGACGTAAGCGTCGTAAATAACCTCCAGTTCGTTCAGCGCGGTACGGGCCTGCGCGTCGGTGAGGCCGGCGCAATCGCCGGCGTCTTTGCTGAACCATACGGTAAACCGGCCAGAGTTGAGCGAGTCCTGCCAGCGGTGATCAGGATCCTGATTGGCCCGCATCTGGAAAACCTCGGCGATATCCTGAGCCGAAACGGGCGACGCCAACGCGATGGCAAATACAACAACCGGCATGAATCTGGACATGGCCTGCACCCCATACATTAAAATTTTTGGAGATATCCGCTATATATAATGAATATATACAATTTTTTGGGGAAATGCCAATTTTTTATAAAAAACGGGAATTTAGCGTAGCTAACGCGAATTATCATTTTTGCCGAATTTTGTTTCAGGTATTGACTTTTGAATCGGATTGTAGTATTTTATTAATATAAGAAGCTCGGGGCAGGGTGAAGTGTACGGAATTTTTCGGCTCTACTCCCATTCTATTTGGTAAATGATAATTTGGCGAAGCTAAAGTCAAAATCAAGGTCAAATTCTTATGGGATAATGTTTTGTCGGTGCATTGAGCAAACGTGGTACCGTTTATGGGGAAAAAGCGGCAGCCAGCGTCGCCTGCGACTCTTCAGAACCCGCACATTAACAACTCGGCCGCCGAACCATTCGCTCACGGTTGCAATACCCGGTTCGTATAGTGAAGTTTGGAACACCCGGTACGCGACACGGCCCACGCCCTGAGCATGGGGCTTTGACTTACCCACATACCTGTGAAGCGAATTCCACTGATGCCGGGCGGCGAGTTGTCCTATTGATGCTAATGGTTCGGCGGCCGAGTTGTGACAGCTAATGATTGCATGCTCCCGCCGGTGCCGCACCGTTCCAATGCGCGGGGACACAGATCGGCGCCGGCACAGTGAGGCGACAAAACATAATCCCATAGTCTTTTAAAATCAAAATCAACGTCAAAGATAAATTCCCATTTACCCGTCCCGTCTGCGCTCCGCGGATCCGGCGCTGTTGGGCGAGTGATCTCCAAATATCTGTCTTCGTAGCATAGTATATATTTGATATAGCATATTTTGTCTTACTGCCAGTATCAATTCCGCCCGCATTAAGCCGTGTTTTATGGTCAGGATTTCTGTTTTTTTGTAAAAAATGCGGGTTTGGTATTGACTTTTTTGAGGGAATTTGTTATTTTTAATGAAGAAATTGAATTTTTAACCATTACAGGTGAAAGGAGCAGGTTATGGCCCCAAAGCCACTATCGCATAAAAAAGAGGCCGGGAAGCCGGAGAAGAGGCCGGGCGAGCCGAAAAAACTGTCGAAAACGGGTGAATGGATGAGGGCGCATCCGGATGGCGTTATAGAGATCCACGATCTTAAGGCGGTATTGAAATAATGCGTTATCTGATTGATGCGAACATATTTCTTTTTATGCTATGGGACAATAACCGGCTTACGGGGGTGGTTAAGGATATTCTCGGTGACTACGGCAACAGGGTATACATTTCGGTCGAGAGTGTGAAAGAGATAATCCATTTGCGGCAATGTGGTAAGTTTACATCAAAGAAACAGATGTTTACGGGCAGTGTTGTCGATTTTATTAACAACGAAACGGCGCTGGAAATCAAGTCCATAAAAGAGGAGCACATTAAAACGCTCGAGCGTATTCCGATTTTAAACGATCACAAGGATCCCAGTGACAGGATTATAATCGCTCAGGCGATAACCGAAAAGATCCCGCTTGTCAGCAGCGATACAAAGTTTCCATTGTATAAAAAGTATGGGCTTGAGCTTATTTTTAACGCTTAATTCATGACACCTCGTTTTCCTTGCCCTTGCAGACGCCCAAGCAGAATAGTCTCCGGGCGTGGTATTTTGACTTACCCGCGTACCGTAGAAGCGAATATCTTTCATGCCGGGCGGCGAGTAGTTCCATTGGTGCTAATGTTTCTGCGGCCGAGATGTGAAAGCCTGTGATTGCATGCTCCCGCCCGTGCCGCAAGCCGCCTCTTTTCCCCAGTATCATGGGATGGCCTCAGCTCAATGCACCGATAAAACATTATCCCATAATATTTTGACCTTGATTTTTATTTTGACTTTAGCTACGCTAAATTGGGGTTTATTGTTGTATTGGATATACGGTTTTGTAGGGGCGTTGCGTGCAACGCCCCTTCGGTTGGATGCGTGCCAAATGACAATTTATCCGACACGTCCACCGGAAACAAAACGAATTTGTAGGGGCGATCGTCCCCGATCGCCCGCCGGAATTGCGATATTGCGTTTGATTTCAACGTATAACGCAATCCGTGCGTTGCGGGCGACCGGGGACGGTCGCCCCTACAAAATCGTGCGTGTAATTTCGCGAAACATTACAATCATCAACACAACGATAAATTTACATTTGTCACATAATCCCCAAAAATAAAGGGAAGACCAGATTACCGGCCTCCCCAACACAGTCCTAACGAACACAACGTGCCGACAACCCGTAGCCCTTGGCGCCGTCGTCCTCGCCCACGCTGCCGTTGCCGTAGACCATGTACCGGTACCACGCGTTGCCGCTCCCGTCCTCCGTGGCGCTCCACCAGCTGCCGTAGTCGCCGGCGCCGTCGAAGGTGCCATCCGTGAAGCGGAAGCCGCCCGGCAGAGCCGAAAAGCCGAACTCGTCCGTACCGTTGCCATCACCACTCCAACCGCTTGTCGATTTCAACTTTCTGCCAGCGACACTACTACCACCTGCAGCCGTAACTAAACTATTCCAGTCTTCACGTGTAGGCAACCGCCACCCGGACGGACAAGCCGTCATCGCGGCATCCCAAGTATACAATCTACCGTACTTTGTACAGTTGGAATTATCATCACCATAGCACCAACTGTTACTCGTTGCGCAATTAAGATTTTCCGCCATCCACGTCACCCCGCCAATAGTTACCGTCTTTCCGGGAGAAGTACAACTGCTGGTATTGGGACTGATACTACCGCCGGAATTACCGGGGTTGTCACACCCAGCCACAACCACCGCCGACAACGCCACCGCCGCAACCAATTCAGCAATCTTACGAACAGATACCCTCATACCGCACACTCCTTTGATTTAAATTGTTGAATTGTTGATATGTAAAAAAACAAGATTTTTCGTATTTGGTGATATGTAAAATGGCAATTTGTTGTTGCAACGTATGATAAAAACAGAACGATTTTGTAGGGGCGATCGCCCTCGATCGCCCGTGCCTGAATTGCGAAAATGCGTCTGATTCAACGTATATCGCAACCCGTACGTTGCGGGCGACCGGGGGCGGTCGCCCCTACGGCGGTATGTGTGATAAATGAAATTTTGCCGCAATCCCGGCATCGCGGGCGTAATTGTCGTCATGTCCAACACCATAATGTAATCCCCACAAAGTTTTCTGCCCACCGTCCCACCCAAAGGCGCAACCCGCATCTCGCCCGTTTATACTATGAATATACGTTCCCGCCCCCGAAATGTCAATTTTTCCAACAAAAAGACCGCCGTTTGCCCCGTGTCGGCGAGACACGGGGCCATTTTTGCCTAAATTTTGCTTTTTGGGCGGGAATTTAGTATATTATATGATAGAGAGGAAGTTGTCCAAATGGTACAAATCCCGTCCGGCGCAGACCTTCTGCCGCCGTCAGACGACCATATATTCAAGACGCTGCTCACGAACCCCAACGCCGGGGCCGTGCTTAAAAGCGTTATTTCGGCGGTTTTGGAGCGTCCGGTTACGGCGGTGCAGATACGCAACAACGAGCTGCCTGTGTCGGACGACGACGAGAAGAACGAGCGTCTCGACGTGAACTGCGTCGTAGACGGCGGGGATCAGGTGGACGTGGAGATGCAGGCGTCTCATCGGGTTGAGCGCTCGGACGACGAGTACCTGAGTTTCATAAACAAGTCGGTCTATTATTTGACGGACTTGCACTCGTCGCAGAAGTCGAAAGGGGTGAAGTACCGTGATATGGTGCGGACGTATCAGGTTACGTTCTGTACGCATCCGGTTTTCCCGGATTGGCCGGAGTTTGTGAACCGCATATCGCTGCGGCGGTCAAATGGGGTGCAGATAAGTGACCAGATTAATATGGTGATTGTTGAGATGAGCAAGCTCCAAGGTCTCTTAAAGAGGCCGCCGGAGAGTTTGACGTGGCTTGAAACTTGGTCTGTGTTTTTCAAGTTCGCGCCAGAACCTGAACACAGGGACTTTATCAATAAAATCATTGCGTTAAAGGAGGAAGTGGCAATGGCTACCGAATTATTGATGGAAATAAGCCAAGACGAGCACGAGCGCGCCCGTCTGAGGAGCCGTCGTATGGCCGAGCATGACAGGTATTCCGATATGGCTACCGCCGAGGAACGAGGCGAGATTAGGGGCAAGTTGGAAATCGCGAGAAAATTGAAAGCCGAGGGTAAGAATGTTGACTACATCGCAAACTTGACTGGCCTCACGGTAGACGACATCCTGCGCCTGTAACCGCCGTCCATCCCACCGCCCCCACAGGCGGCCACAGCGGGGCCGTAAATTTTGTTGTGTTGACCCCGCCGCACAGTTTATATTATAACTATGGAACTAAATATTAAACGAGCCATCCCCGTCATACTGCTATCGCTTGGCACGCTCTTTCTCTCCTGCTGCACCTGCACGGAGATGTGTACGACCATTACCTACGAAGTCACGGGGACGCCTCGGGACGACATTGAGGTACAGTTCTTCGACGGGCTCGGCACTTTAGACGCCTATCCCAGCATCAGGCTCCCGTGGAAGCTGACGTTCAACGTGCAGAGCCGCGGCGACGAGTATCAGGACGGAAAGCACCCGAACGGGAAGTTCACGGCCTACATCGCCGCCTCATCCCCCGCCCATCTGGTGGATCTCACGGTGTCTATATACGCAGGGGGGAATCTGGTGCAGACGGGGCACACTACTAAATCGCGCGATTGGGCGCGGGCGTACTATCAGGTGGATTTGTAAAAGAGTTTGGAGTTTGGAGTTTGATTATGAGGGATGTTACTATAAATGCCGGGGAGCAGGTACGGCGGGCGGCGGAGATTATCCGGGGCGGGGGCGTTGTCGCGTTCCCGACCGAGACTGTCTACGGCCTTGGGGCGAACGCTTTTGATGAGTTGGCGGCGGCGCGGGTGTTCGAGGTCAAGCGGCGGCCGTTCTTCGACCCGCTCATCATCCATATCGCCAATAAAGGTCAGCTTGGTGATTTAGTTACGGATATCCCCCCGTTGGCGGAAAAGCTGACAGACAGGTTCTGGCCCGGGCCGCTGACCGTCGTCTTGCCGAAAAAAACGGCCGTCCCGGACATCATCACGTCGGGGCTGCCGGGCGCCGCCGTCCGCATGCCGTCAAACAATATCGCGCTTCAGCTGATCAGTGCCGCCGGGGTACCCATAGCCGCGCCCAGCGCGAACCTTTTCGGGTACGTCAGCCCCACCTCAGCCGAACACGTACGGTCGCAGCTGGGTGATTCGGTTGATATGGTGATTGACGGGGGGGAATGCGATGTTGGGATTGAGTCAACGATCATTTCATTTATGGGGGAGCAACCAACACTGCTGAGGCCAGGCGGGACGGCGCTTGAAGATATTGAGGATGTTATCGGCAAAGTAACCATCCCGGCAAACAGCGATTTGAAAAACCAGTCCCCCGGCAGGAGCGATCAGCACTACGCCACGTCAATACCGTTAGTATTAGTTGATGATATTACCGGTATTAATGATGTCAACGCGGGATTGATAGCGCTGGCCCCAAACTCTGATATTGGAGACATCGGCAAATTTACGAAAGTCGAATACCTGTCGTCAAACGGCGACCTGCGCGAGGCCGCCTGCAACCTGTTCGCCGCGATGCGGCGGTTGGATAATTCCGGTGTTGGCCTCATCGCCGCCCTGCCCATCCCCAAAACCGGCCTTGGATTAGCAATCAACGACCGCCTTGCCCGGGCGTCAAGAAAAGGCGTGCATATTTGACGCCGCGTCCATCGCCGAGATTAAGCTTGCCGTTGACGCCGTCCCCTTCCAGGCCTTATCAAACGCAGTACCGTGACCAACCGATGTCCTGATTATCGGCAGCCCCACGGTAATGTTGACACCTCTGTCGAAATCCCGCGACTTGAGCGCCACAAAACCGTGGTCGTGCAGCATCGATACAACGCCGTTGAACTCGCCCTTGAACGCCCGGTTGAAGACCGTGTCCGGCGGCAGCGGGCCGGCGATGTCTATCCCCAAACCGCGCGCCTCATTGACCGCGGGGGCAATCTCCCGTATCTCCTCGTCCCCAAACAACCCGTTCTCTCCCGCGTGGGGATTTAGCCCGCCGGCCGCCATGCGCGGCGGATCGATGCCCAGGCCTCTGAGGGACCTGTGCAGCAGCTTTATCTGTTTCAGCACCCTGTCTTTAGTGATCAGCTCTATCGCGCCGCGCAGCGATACGTGCGTGGTAACGTGCGCCACCGCCACGCCGTCGAGCACGAACACCATCGAGTAGTCCTCCGTGCCCGTCTTGTCCGCGAAAATTTCGGTATGGCCGGGATAATCGATGCCGGCGAGCTTCAGCGACTCTTTGGAGATGGGGTTCGTAACGACTCCGGCGGCTTCTCCATCCATCGTTAATTCTATGGCCTTGATGATATAACGATAGGCGGCGCGTCCGCAGGAAGCTTGGGGGATACCCGGTGTAAATTGGGATGTATTGATCTCCCGCATATCAAGCACATTTATCGCCCCGTCGCCGCCAGCCGCATCCCCGGGGACGTGAACAATATTGAATGACGGCGACAACCCGCAAACTTCCGCGGCCTTTTGCAGCACCTCAAGGTCGCCAACAACGGCGATACGGTATTTATGGCGCTCCGCCGGGTAGCAAAGCGCCTTAACCGCGATCTCCGGCCCAATCCCCGCCGGGTCGCCCATAGTCAGCAGAAATACAGGGGGCCTGTCCACCCGCACCCCCTACTTCATGCCTATCTTGAGCTCTATGCCCTGCTCATCGTTGGTGTCGCCCACCGCCGGGAAGAGCCAGCCCCGTATGTCCATCGTCGCCTGGTCGTCGAAGGGCCTAGTCACTATCTTGCCGGAGCGGTACTTCAGGTCAGACACGGCGCCCTCGGCGTTGAGTGTAATGCGCATGTCCATCACATCTGGCACAGCGCGGGGATCGTACTTGCGGGCAAGCTCGTCGAGCACCATCGGCTTGTAGTAGGCGCGGGCAATTGAGTCCACCATCGCCGCCCTGGCGAAAAACGGCAGGGCTACGAGCGTGCGGGATAGCGTCCTCTTCGCCATGAACGGCAGGGACGCGGCAGACTGGCAGCGGTTCATCGTCAGCTTGTCTATTATGTCCAAAAGGCTGCCGTTGGGGAAGAACTCCTTTATGTCGCCCTCATATTTATCATAGCCGCGCCGGTTCACGGTCAGCGTGCCGTTCTCGTTTTTGGCTATGTGCCACATCTCGTCTACCTGGCTCTGGCCGTAGCAGGTATCGCCGTCGGCCACGAAGAACTGGCGGATGATGCGGGTTTCGCAGTAGTAGACGCTGTTGTCCTGGGAAAACGAGTAGGGCCTCACGTAGCCGTTCATGACCTGCGTGACCACGCGCTGCCCGCCGGACGGTGTGTTGATGTACCAGTCGTTGATCTGCCAGAATATGCCGTTGGCGATGAGCTCCATGTACTCGCGCTTGGCCACGGGGGACGACGATGTTTCGCCCTCGGCGTAGGTCCAGAAGCCGGAGATCTCGCGCTGGACATCCGCCGTCTTCGCCGAGTCGAACTGCTCGAGGTTGCGGTAACTCTCGAAATCGGAGTTTATAAGCCCGGCAAGGTTAGACGTAAAGCCGGAGCGGTAGAGCCCGGTGGCCAGAATGCCTATAACTACAAGCAGGACCAAGAGGATAAGGGCCTGCTTGAACGAGGCGTTCCTTCTTCTGGGGACGCGCAATCTTTGCATAACGTTATTCCTTTCTGTTGCCTATTAACCGTAAAAATTCCGCCCGGGCGGCCGGCTCGCCGCGGAAGCTGCCCAGCATCGACGACGTTACCATAACCGAATTCTGCTTGGAGACGCCGCGCATCATCATGCAGAGGTGCTGCGCCTCTATGACCACCCCAACCCCCTCGGCGGCTATCGGCCCCATGAGCGATTCGGCGACCTGCCGCGTCAGCCGCTCCTGCAGCTGCAGGCGCCGCGAAAAGCAGTCCACCAACCGCGCCAGCTTGCTCACGCCGTACACCCGCCCCCTCGCAATATACCCGATGTGGCACTTGCCGAAGAACGGGAGCATGTGGTGCTCGCACATGCTATAGACTTCAATGTTGCGCACTATGACCATCTGGTCGCAATCCTCCGAGAAGATTGCCTTGCCCAAAATTTCGCCGGGGTCCTGCGCGTACCCCTGCATCAGGTGCCCCCAGGCCCGGGCAACGCGCCCAGGCGTACCCAAAAGCCCCTCCCGGGAAGGGTCCTCGCCTACCGATTCTATGATTTTTTTGACTATTTCCTCAGTCATCCCGCACCCGCCCCCTATCCGCCAAAATTTACGGTTTAAGCCCCACGCTACCCATAAATATAATATCCGTCACCCGCAAAAACACCATCAAACAATATTTTTTACTTTTTTCCTTGACTCTCTACCTTCACATATATTATACTTATGATATTAGACGATATTAGCGTTACGATTTGACGGCATCGTCAATCACAAAAACGGGAGGGGTTTGTGGGCCGAAAAGCTGGAAGTAAGTCAAAGGGCGGGCTCGTACGGAGTTGCGAAGCCGCGAAAATTTTGGGGGTGTCACGTGAATACGTCAGGCAGATGGTCATAAACAAGATCCTGCCGCCCAGGTACCTGTTCAACGCGAACTCATGGCGCAAGATATACATCTTCGACCGTAAGCTCGTAGAGCGCTTCGCCGACCCGAAGGAGCGCAAGAGCATCAAGTGGAAAGAGCCGGAAAAATGCAACTGGATGACCGCGGTAGAACTGTCCAAGGTCATAAAGTGCAACGCCGACTGGATCTACAACGCCACTAAAAAAGGGTTTTTGGAACCGGAAATCGTCATCGCCAGCAGCAAACAGAAGTTCAGGCTCTACGACCGCAAGAAGGTCGAAGAGGCCATGAAAATGAACATCGACCGGCGGAGCAGCAGGCGCGGGCACTCCAAAAAAACCATGCAGCTCATGGAAAAAATCAAGGACCTGCACTCCAGAGGAATGAACGACAGCCACATCGCCATCAAAACCAAATCCACCCAGCCCTTCATATCAAAACTCCGCAAAGAGCTCGGGTTAGTGTCGAACGCCCGGATCGCGTCGGCCAAGAGGAAAGCTGAGATGGAAGCGGCGGCGAGGCAACGGTAGCAGCGTTAGTAGCGTCAATACCATATATTTACAGGGCACGGCGATCCCTCCGCCTTGCCCTTTTTTATTTACAACACCTTACCTGTTTTCTCTCTGACTCGTATTGCTATACGGATCACAACGGTAAATGGGAATTTGTTGCGATAATGACGTTGTAGGGGCGTTGCGCGCAACGCCCCTACGGTTGGATGTGCGATAAAAGGAAATTTATCCGACACGTCCACCGGAAACAAAACGATTTTGTAGGGGCGATCGTCCCCGATCGCCCGTGCCGGAATTGCGATATTGCGTTTGATTTGACGCATACTGCAATCCCGGCATCGCGGGCGGGCACACAGGCCCGCCCCTACGTGGGATTGTTGGTGTATTTTTCGGAATATTGTAATCCATGCGTTGGCGGGCGACCGGGGACGGTCGCCCCTACAGGTATTATCGTTGGAAATTGCCATTTGGCGCACATTCCGGCACCATTGTCTGAACCTTGATTTACATGATTAAATGATTTCCTTGATTAAAAATCAACGTCAAA
>Ga0209755_10002362_pt1 | contig 26136 bp, 24 predicted proteins | sample TergutCo191P1_FD_187301 | JGI IMG/M metagenome (GOLD analysis project Ga0209755, IMG submission 187301) | Cornitermes sp. P1 segment gut microbial communities from Petit-Saut dam, French Guiana - Co191P1 (SPAdes) (version 2) | ecosystem: Host-associated > Arthropoda: Insects > Digestive system...
CGGTTTTCGCTGTCCCTCAAAAGTCTCAGTAAAAGGTTCGTCCTCTGCGGGGGGATATTTGCCGTCGCCGAAATTATGGGAGAGCATCTGCAAAAGCTCCAGCCGCTTGATTCCCGCCTTGCGCAGATAGTATGCGCTGTAACATCTCTCCTCGTCAAAAAGCGAAACTAAAATATCCGCAACATCAATCGTATTCTTTTGAGCGGATCTGCTTTGAATCACAGCCCTCTCGATAATGCTATGAAAGCCGACAGTTTTAGTCGGCTCGCCTGTATTGGAAACAGGAAGCTTCTGCTCAAAGTAAGTTTCCATTCCGCTTTTTAATTCCTGCAAATCAGCTCCGCAGGAAAACAGAACTCCCTGAACTTCGTCAAAAGCAAGCGCCGCATACAAAAGATGTTCCGGCGTAAGGTATTCATGATTACGAAGCCTTGCCTCGTTATAGGCGGCATCGATGATTGCCTGTACATGACCTGATACTCTCATATCAATCCCATCCTTCCTTCTATATTATACCGTAAAAATCATAATTTAACTACAAAAAATATTTATGCAGGTTCCACAATACATCGAAGCGGAAACTCGTTTATCTGAGCCACGGCATGAACCTGCTCGGCTTTGGTCACTGCAATATCCCAAGTAAAAACCCCGACAATACCCCTTCCTTTTTCGTGAACATCCAGCATAATTTTGTTTGCGTCCTCAAGCCCTTTATGAAAAATAAGCATTAAAACTTCAACCACAAATTCCATTGTAGTATAATGATCGTTGAGGAGAATTACTTTGTACTGCTCAGGTTCCTTAACTTTTTCAGTCGTCTTGGAAGCCGGCTTATCCTTGACTTTCGGTTCCATTGTATTATTTTAAGGGATTGTTAGGCAGGTTGTAAAGTCGAGGGGTATGGTTTATTCTAAAATAACCTGATATGGCAAACACAACAAAAGCATTGATTGTTCAAAGTGACAGAACCCTTCTCCTCGACGTTCACTGCGAAAATGCCGAAGACGCAAGGCAGGCAATCATCCCCTTTGCAGAATTGGAAAAATCCCCCGAGCATATTCATACCTACCGCATAACCCCGCTCTCACTCTGGAACGCCGCAAGCGCAGGGCTTACTCCAAAGGACATTGTCAAAGCCCTAAAAGAACATACCCGTTATGAAATACCAGACAGTATTATAGAAGGATTTTCGCTTTTAATGTCTCGATACGGAAAAATCAGAATGATTCAGGAAGGAGACAATTCTTCCTATCTTTTTTTACAGATTGATGATGAGGCAACACGCTTGGAAATCGGCGAATCAAAAGCGCTTAAAAAATACCTGACAAAATCATCGAAAGGTTTTTTGCTTCCGCTTGTGAATCGCGGAACTGTCAAACGCGAATTGATAAGAATCGGCTGGCCAGTTAAGGACGAAGCTCCTCTCGCCAAGGGCGAAGATTTAGAAATCAAACTTCGTGATACATGCGTTTCCGGAAGACCTTTCGTCCCCAGAGATTATCAAGTGACGGCAGCTACCGCATTCGGCGGCCACGGCGTAATCGTTCTTCCATGCGGCTCCGGCAAAACAATTGTCGGCATGCAGATTATGGCGATGCTAAAAACCAACACGCTTATTTTGACAACCAATGTCGCCGCCGTTCATCAATGGATCGATGAATTGCTTGATAAAACAGAACTTACAAAAGAGCAAATCGCGGAGTATTCAGGAGACAATAAATCTGTCGCTCCTGTAACTGTCGCCACCTATCAGATAATTTCGTGGAGACCCGAAAAAGACGGAGACTTCCCTCATTTTAAATTGTTCCGCGAAAGAGCATGGGGCCTTGTCATCTACGATGAAGTTCATCTGCTCCCCGCTCCTGTGTTCCGCGTAACAGCAGAGCTTCAAGCAATAAAACGCCTTGGACTTACCGCAACTTTAATCCGCGAAGACGGCGAAGAAGACGCAGTCTTTAGTTTGGTCGGCCCCAAACGTTATGATGTGCCATGGAAAGATTTGGAAACAAAGGGATGGATTGCCGAAGCACTTTGCACCGAGATAAGACTCGACCTTCCGCAAAAATTAAGGATAGCATACGCGACTGCTCCCAAAAGGGAAAAGTATCGTATTGCCGCGGAGAACCCTTTAAAAGAAGATATCGTTTTACAATTAATTCAAAATCACAGAGAAGAGCAGATTCTCGTAATCGGGCAATACTTAACGCAGCTTGATTCGCTTTCAAAATTATTAAACGCGCCGCTTATTACAGGGAAGACTCCCAATGCAGAACGAGAGCGCATATATTCAAGTTTTAAAAAGGGAGAGGTGCGCGTTATCGTTGTTTCTAAAGTTGCAAACTTTGCAATCGACTTGCCCGATGCCTCGATGGCTGTGCAGGTTTCAGGCTCCTTCGGCTCGCGTCAGGAAGAAGCCCAGCGTCTCGGGCGCATATTAAGACCCAAGGCTGCAAAATCTGACAACTCTTGGTTTTTTTCACTTGTGTCGGGCTATACTGTCGAAGAAGAGTTTGCGGCAAACCGCCAAAAATTTTTAACAGAGCAGGGCTACAAGTACGCGATTCAAAAATGGGATATTAACAATCCCGATTCGGGAACGGCAAAATGAAAACAGAAATTTTCCGCACTGCGCAATTCTGGAAAGCGGCTTTCATTTCCATGCCCGACAATTCTTTCTTTGAACTGATGCGAAGCATCTTTGGAAAAATCAAAACACCATTCAACAAACAGCAGCTTTTAAACGACCTTGAATCGTTTTTGCTTCGCAGCGACATACAGGAAACAATCGGCGCATACATCGATGATACAGACGCAAAGATCATCACGGCGGTTGCGCTCTTTGGAGAGCCCTCTCCCCAACAACTTGAAAATTTTTTCTATGACGAGCACAGCGCAATGGAACTTCAGGACATCATTATAAATCTTGAGGAACGCTTTATTTTATACCGTGCCCATTGCGATAATAATGCAAATTCGCGTCTTGCGCTGAACCCGATTTTAAAACAGGTTCTCCTTCCGTTTACGACGCAGACTTCAACCCTCTTCCCGGCAGCCCCGGAAAATAAAAAGTCCTCCGCTCAACGCGCGCCGAAAACACAATCGGCACCAATCATCAATGACCTTACTTTAACCGCTCTCTTTTCTTTCATTTGTACATGGGACACTTTTTACAAATCGGAAAATGTAATCCGTAAAAAGGTCATTGACGAGGGGAAAGTTCTTTTCCCCGTTCTTGACCTTGCCAATATCACAGGAGCATTTCAGATACTCGGGCTTTTTTACGCACACGACGAAAGACTCCTCCCCGATAAAAAGCGCTTTGATGAATTCGCATCCCTTTCGGCGCGCGAACGAAGTCAATATCTCGCCGCAGCATTCATGCTTTACGCCGAACTATCTCCTCCGTTTGAAATCCTTCCTCCGCTTTTTAAAAGCAAGATCAAAGACATTGCATATTTGATACACAACTTTTTAAATTTATTAGAACCTGATTCTGCCTATCTGGACTCGACATTAAAAAGGATGATGGAAGTAACCAAAGCGCAAACTGGTGTTGTTTCGCATATTAACATAAACGCAAACTCCGTTCTGCTTTTGGATGCATTAGTAAAAACAGGCGTACTGCAAACCGGAAATCATTTAACCCGCCTTGTTCGCTTTAACGACGATAAAAGGAACGCTCCCGTAATCGCGATTGATTCAGGCGGTTCTGTCATTGTTTACCCGGAAATTAATTTTAATGACGCGATCAAACTTGCGTCCTTTTTAAACATCCGCGAGACAAGCTCTCAAAACACTGCGCCTGTTCTTCGTTTTGAACTGGACAAAGATTCAGCCGTCCGCGCATTTAACAACAACATTGGCGCAGACGAAATTATCGACCTCTTAAAAAAACTTGCGGGCGAAAAAACGCAGTACGACACGTTAACATGGAACTTAAAGGATTGGGAAAAGCGTCATAAGGAAGTCTCTTTAAAAAAAGGCGTGGTCTTGCAGCTTTCGCAGGAACACAGCTATATAGTGGAAACAAAACCACTAGCTGACCTTATAATGGAAACGCTTGCGCCGGGTGTGTACTTATTAAATGAAAACGCAATGACTGACGCGCAAGAAGCTTTAAAAAAAGCGGGCATCGATATAATTGCACAGCGCAACATTATGCGTTCAGAAAAAAAGGACGGCTCTGTTACAAGTTTGGGCTATTACCCGTCTTTTTCTTCGTTTGTATCGCAGGAAAACAATATTGTTTCTTCCGCTTCCATGTCAGAAGAAGGTGGTTTTTCCCGCTCCTCTGGATACGAAGAAATAAAAAACGCCTTTCGCACAATGCTGGAAAAAGTCCAATTAAGCGAAACGGAAAAAACAGAACTAAGCGCAAGAATAGACAGGAAACTTGTCCTTTGCGAAAACCAGCTTAAGAATGCCTATGTGCGCTACGAAAAACTTGAAGCGCGTCACATGGATTATGCGGGAAAACAAAACATTGTCAGGCAGGCAATAACGCAGCAATCACCTGTAGAAGTTGTCTGGTCTGTCAAAGGAAAGGAAAAGAAAAATTACGGCGTTCCAAAAGCGCTGGAAAAAAACGGAGGCGATTTAACGCTTGTTATTGAAAATGAACGGATACCAATTGCAAAGATAAGCCTTTTGCGCAGAATTAAAAAATCGATTTTTGAAAACTAATTTTACAGATAGCCGTCTGCAATCACTGCCGCTTTCCTGAATTCACTGTGCAAAAGCTGCAGGGCAATGTCGTCAAGAACGTTCTCGATATTTTTCGGCCATGTTTTTTGTTTTAGGTCTTTAAGCGCGTCTTTAGCGGTTTTCTTGTCTATCTCTGCGCATGCGTTTTTAATAATGAGAAGCTTCTTGCGTAAATAATCGCGGTCATTGTCCGAAATAGTATCATCGCCGTTTATAGAGCCTCTTTCGTCCTCTGCCGATCTGTAATTGTCTATCAGAGTCTGAAGCGCGTTTATAAGCGCGGGAGTTTCCGCAGCTATTGTATCAAGGTCGCGGGCTCTTCCCGCTCTTTCAAGCCTTAGCGCAACTTCGGACAGATTTTTTTCTCCCACATTGGCAAGAGCGCTCTTTATTCCATGAACCGCAATAATGTACGAATACATTCCTGCTTCATCCAGGTTTTCCAATTTGTCTTTTAAGCCTTCCAGTACATTTAATACATTTTCCGTGTCCATTATAAAAAACTTTTCTAAGTCAGAAGCCTTGGACATATCCTGCGCAGAAATTACCATGTTTTTATTTTCGCGCTCACGCTGTTTTTGCCGCGCTTCTTCCACAACTTCGGGCGGTTTTCTGTTTCTGATAAAATCGTTTAGAAGGAGATTCATTTCGCGCGAATCGATGGGTTTGGAAATAAAACCGTCAAAACCGTTTTTAAGGAACATTTCAGCTTGACCAACCAGGGCGTTCGCAGTAAGCGCGATGATTAAACCATTGTAGCCCATCTCGCGGATAATTTTTACGGCTTCTATTCCGTCCATCTTTGGCATCATGTGATCCATAAAAATAATGTCGTAAGTTTTGCCGTTTTTAATTTTTTCGATCATTTCAAATCCGCTTGATACCGTTTCAACTTTTAAACCGTACGGCAAAAGCATTCCTTTTGCGACGTACAAATTCGATTCAACGTCATCAACAACAATGACGCTTCCGTAAGGCATATACTCGCGAAGGAAACGCACCTTCTTCGAAATTGCAGTGCCGGAGAAACGGAAGTTTCTAAGCTTGTCCGCAAGCTCGGTGCCGCACAAAGCTTCGCCGACTTTCTTTTGCGGAATACGCACAGTAAACACAGAGCCTTTGCCAAGTTCGCTTTCTACAGAGATACGACCGTTCATTAAATCGACAAGACGCTTTGTAATGCTCATTCCTAAACCGGTGCCGACCGTTGTACGGTTTGCCTCCAAATTAAAACGTGTATATTCGTCAAAAAGCGCGCTTACCTGTTTTTCCGTCATGCCTTGGCCCGTATCGCTTACGGCAAAAACTACTATTACGTTATCATCCCCGGTCTGCGGATCATCTGCCGCTTCGCTGGAAACAGCCAATTTGATCTCACCCTTGCTTGTATACTTAAACGCATTGGAAAGAATATTATTTAAAACTTGTTTTATTCTGAGTTCATCGCCGAATAAATCATGCGGCGTGTGCTCGTTTATTTCCAGCACAAACTGTACAGGAGTGCTTTCAAATCGAAGGCGGTTTAATTGAGCCGTATCGTTTATCAAACTTGGAATGTCATATTTAACAGGAACAAGCTCCAGTTTGCCCGCCTCAATTTTTGACAAGTCAAGAATGTCGTTTATTATGTTTAATAATAAATCGCCGGATTCGTATATCTTGCTGATCGCTTCTTCTGTCTCATACGAAAGCGATTTGTTCTGCAACTGGATTTCCGCAATGCCAAGGATCGCGTTCATCGGCGTGCGGATTTCGTGGCTCATGTTTGCAAGGAACGCGCTTTTATAGCGGCTGCTTTGCTCTGCGTATTCTTTTGCGGCGACCAGCTCTGTCGTGTCAACCGAGTACTGCATGTGAACGCGTTTGCCGTTCGGCCATGTAATATATCTGTCAACATTTCTGTAAATGCGGTTTGTCAAAGAGCTGTGTTCTTCCCAAACGATCGGAGTGTCGGGGTCTTTGTCCAATTTAAAACACGGGCAGAATTCACATCTGTGATTCAGGTCTTGCTGCAAAAGTTTATAACAAAGCTGTCCAACGCAGTCGCCCTCGATACTGTAATGCTTCTTCATGCTGTCGTTCATAAAAATAATTTCGCCCGTTACAGGTTCTGTTACATAGATCATAACATCCAAGCCGTTCATTATATTGCCCAAATTGGAGAGCATGTCTTTTTCTTTCAGCGCGGTATGCGCCGCCTTGTCGGCTCTCATCATCTGCGAATAAATACGAAGCAGAATTGCGCTTAATGCGGATGCCATCAAAAAGCCGAAGATAACCAAGAATAATAATATGTTTCGCATATTTGCATGGTAACTTTCTATTGGAGTTGAAACACCAAGATACCAGCCGTTATTCAGCCTGCGTACCGAATGTACTTTTACGCTTCCCAGAGGATTTACAAAACGATGTGATTGAATTGTATCGCCTTTTTCCAGCATGTATGCTATATCATTAATGCCGCTTCCTTCAGCTTCGCGTATATGCATTCCGATAAATTCAGGAAACGGGTATGCTATTATAATCATATTTCTATCCAGCAGCATCCACGTATGAACGCCAAGTCCTTTGCGTTCGGAAGAAAAACTATAAATCCTGTCTATTAAAACATTTATACCTATAACTGCAATTCGATTACCGTCATCATCATATATACAACGCGAGTAAGAGAAGGCTGTTTCGCGCGTTAAAACATCAACATAAGGTTCTGTACTTGCAATCTCTCCATTTGCTTCGTTTGCAACAATATACCATTCGCGTTCCTGCGGAGTAAACAATCCTCTTGCATGCATATCTGCCCAGTCTGTATCAGGCGCGTTTCCGCTAAAGCCGCCCTGCTCCGGCCATTTATAAATGTCAAACATTGCAAATATGCTTAAAAAACCGACAATATTCGCTTCAACTCCGAAATTGGTCATATCAGTCATGTATGACGTAACTTCTTCATAAGATACGCCTTGTATCATCATTCTGCGAATTGTTTCAGATACAATGCCAAGCATCGTTTTTAATTCTTTTAGATCGGCGTTAAACTGTTCTTCGATATTTTCAGATAACGCATGCGCGTCGCCTTCCAAATGCTGTCTTTCTACGCTTACCGTTAAAATGTAACAGCCAAGTCCTGTTAAGGCAAAGGCAAGAAAAACAAAAAGAATCTGAGCGTAAGGCAGCCGGGTGGAATACTTTTTCTTTAAAAACGACCTAATCCTCGTCATAAACACCTGTTATTTAAAGAAGTTGAATTTCCCAAACTTATGCAATTTGCCGTTTGAACGATTCGTAATCTCGTCTATAGTTTTAAAAATAAAAGCTGCAAAAGCACTTTCGTTTCCGGCATCGGAAGTGGAAAAACCAATTGTAGCATAAGCCTCATTGTGCGCGGCAGAAAGCAGCCCATGGGTAAGCGCGCGAAACGATGCAAGTGCCGACGGACCAAGGACATCAGCGGCATCATCTTTGGATGCTCCCGCAATATCAGGAAAAACAAGCGCAAGAGTTCCCCGTTTGCGCGACGAAAAAAGCGCCGCAATTTCTTTTGCAAGAAAGAACCATCCTTTAATGTGATCGTTTATCATTATTTCGACATCAGAAATGGGAATTTCCGATGCGCTGCTTCGAATTGAAGGAGGTGAACAAATTAAAATGGCTTCGTCTATGCGCTCAAGGCGGTTTTCTGCGGCAAGAACCAATGTACGGGCAGAAATCGGACTTGAAGGATTCCAATCCAGAGATAAACGCTGAGCTATTTCCTGCGGAGAATTTTTCGGCGCGCCCGAAAGCCTGTTAGGTATCAATGCGGCGGCATACTGTTCAACTTTACTAACAGTTTCAGCTTCAACAGCCCGGCAGAGAGCCGACTCATTCCCCGCGATGAATATACCTCTGGTCATTCTACAATTATACATCCAGAAATAATATCTATCAATACTATTGTTAATGGGTTAAAATAGGAAAATGCAGTTAGTAAAAGCGGCTATGATCGGCGATATAGTGGGAAATCAAGGTCTGGAAACATTAGAAACCTGCCTTCCTGCGCTCATTAAGGATGAAAATCTCGATTTTGTCACCGTAAACGGCGAAAATGCCGCCGAAGGTTTCGGCATGACCGAAAGCGATTATAGACGCATCATTGCCGCAGGCGCAGATGTGGTTACTTCGGGGAACCATGTCTGGGAAAAACGCGAGTTTTGGGAAGTTTTAGAAACAGAAAAAAACATGATTCGCCCTGCAAATTACCCGTCAAGCTGGGAAATCTCCCAAACCGTTTCCGGCACAGGGTTTGTGAGCATTAATAAAAAGGGCATTCATTGGATAGTTATAAATTTACAGGGACGCGAACACATGACGCCGATTAATTGTCCTTTTCAGGTTTTTGACCGTTTAATAAAAATGTTCGAAGGCAGAGCTTCCGACATTCATCCGCTTGTAACAACAGACGGCACAACTGTTCCGTTTGCCCTTCCATTGATACTGGTAGATTTTCATGCCGAATCCAGCAGAGAAAAAGAAGCATTAGCCTATTATATCGATGGACGCGCATCTTTAATCGCCGGCACACATACGCACGTTCAAACAGCAGACGAAAAAATCCTCCCCAAGGGAAGCGCGTACATCACAGACCTTGGCATGACAGGTAACGTAAACAGCGTAATCGGCATGAACCCTTCCATTTGCATTGAACGCGCGCGCAAACAGGTGTTATACCACATGGAACCTGCCGCCTTAGAAAAACCTGGAAAAATCCAAGGCGTAATCGCGGAGATAGACGCAAAAACGGGTAATGCGGTATCGATTAAAAGAATATAAATGTCAAACTATTCTTTAAAAAATAATAATATCCTATCATTTACATTGGATAACAATTAAAAATAACACGTGAATATTTTATACTATACTTTTCAAAAAAAGTTAATTTTTGAGTGTTTCTTGTGCAATCAATTAAGATAAGCTTATCAACTAAATTTTTATTATAATAAGCTATTTATTGCACTAAATTACCGCCCATTGATTGTCCTATAAATTTTGCTTTATTAATTTTATGTATTTCTAATAATTTTAAACAATCATCATATTTAATTATAATTATTTTTTCTTTTTGATTTTATTTTCTTCTGCGAAGGATTGTTTTATAGCGTTTACAACCTCTCCAATTATATCCTGCCTTAATTTTTCCAATTCATCTTTTGGACTGGAAAAAATAAAAAGCTCATGGGTTTCAATTCCTAGAGCTTCTGCGAGACGATCAAGTACTTCGGGGGTTGGAAATTTACGGCAGGTCTCAACAGTAGCTAAATATTGAGAAGAAATACCAGCTAATTCAGCCAGTTTATCCTGAGAAAAACCACACTTACGGCGGTATTCTTTTATATTATTTGCCAATACTTCCCTTATATTTGACATTTTTCAACCTTTTGCCTTTAAGAATAGAATAATTGCTTTTCAGTACTTGACTTATTGGCTTAAAGAATAATATTATATTCTTAATGGCTAATTATTAAAGGTTTTTGCTTTTTTACAGTGATTATTCAAAAAAAGCAATGAAACTCACAGCTTTTAAAACTAGGTAAAGAAAAAGGAGTTTTTAATGAAAATTAAATTAATCGGAATTATCGCTATCACTGTGATAATCACATTAGGAACAGCAGCTTGTGCGTCATTGACGATTGTAAGCGTTGATTGGGACTCTCTAACAGGACCCGCCAGGGTTAGACAGTATTTCAGCGTTAGTACAACCGATGTTACAGTTTATGCCAACTACAAAGACGGAAGCCGTAAAGAAGTAACATTTTTTTCTACCTCTCATAACAGAGAAAGTACAGGCAGACAAACCGTAATTGTAACCGTACTCGGTCAGGGAACAGGCACTTTTCAAACTGAAGTAATGGAATTGACAGGTATTCGCGTTGACAGACCACCGACAAAGAACACATACAATATAAACGAAAGAGCCGATTTGGCAGGGATTAAAGTGATGGGATCATGGAAAGATATGCCTGACGCAGAAATTCCAACTTATGAAATTATCGTTACCAGCTTTAACTCAAGCACGGCAGGCACTAACAAGCTTGTTACTATTAACTACAAAGGGAAAACAGCGACATTCCCAGTTACCGTAACAGCCGCTGCTACCACCCCAACAGCGCCTACTACAACCCAGCCATCACAGCCTACACAACAACCATCCGCTTCCGGATTCAATCCTGCGGCAAACCAGCCATCTCCTATCGGTACATGGAGACGGTCAGATGGGTTTACATTGACATTTAACGCTAACGGAACAGGCACATTGACGACAAGTCCAACTGCTACTCCTTTTAACATAACATGGACTGCAAGCGGTAATAGGTTAAGGATGTTTCTTAATGGTGAAATGTTTTCTTATCAATTATACAGCATAAGTGGAAATACACTTACATATGAAGTCATTAATATTGACGGAACAATGCTAGCGAACCGCAATTCTACAGAAACATTAACCCGGCAATAGGCGATAAAAGCTGTTTTTATTTGGGGACATTCTGAAAATCTTTCAGGCTATGTCCCCAATATTTTTTAACATTTACATTTTATTTTATTCCACCTAACATTCTAGTTATGTGCAGTTTACCTGTTTACATTCTCCTATTGTTATTTTTATTTATTATTCCATAACCTCCATTATAGGCTAATGCATATAATAATGATATTAAATCCATACTTAGATTAAAATGTAATTTATTTATTCCATTAATATTTCGATAACCAATTTCACTACTTAAAAAACTATGGAAGATATTATTATTAAATAAATTAAAAGACCATTTAAATCTTAAACCGGCAGTAAAAATATAATTATTCCAAATAATTTTTGAATTCTCCAAAAAAATATAATTTATTGACCAAAATGGTCCAAAAAATATATTTTTTCTATGTACTATATTCCAGTTAACATTAAAATTAAAAAAACTTATTCTTTCATATTCATTTTCTATAGCCGATTCATCCCATAAAAAATTATACCAATATTTAAATGGACTTATGCCTATTCCAATATTTGTATTTTTATGTATAAATTCAAATGATAACAATTCTATAAACAATTCATTATTGTCATCATAATTTGATGAATAATTTATTCCAAAACCGGTATTTGCAATGCTAAAATCAAGTTCAAAATAACTATCTGCGTACATGTTATAAGATAGTAAAAATAGAATGAAAAACAAATATTTTCTCATATATTTCCTTTATATAAATTATATCATATATTTTATATTTTTCAATATTTAAAATAAAACATTAAAATTAAATCTTTTTGTTACTGGGTCTATTCGATATGAACAAAAATATATATCTTTTAAATCATTTCTTCTTAATACAATATCAGAATCGGCAATATTATTTATATTTTCTTGGAAATTTCGAATAATAGTTTCCCTATAACTATCATTAATATATTTTTTCATTGTTCTAAGAACATATTTATCTTCTTCAGGATAATTATAATAAATAAAAAGCTCTTTTGTTTTATAATCCATATCATAAAATTCGTTTTTTTCTTTATTTCTCCAGCCTAAATTTATATATTCAACATTCCTATAGCCAAAATCAGGATTATCAATATTTAAATTCCTGTTTAATTGATTATTTATGTTTATATAACCTGAATCGCTTATCAGTTCTTGACCTTCATCAGTCATTAAATATGCATATAGTTTTTCAACAAACTCACTTACAATTGTATTATTAGAATCATAATAAATATAATTATATATAAAAATTGGATATGTTTCATTAAATATTGTTTCGTCAGTTGGATTAATTCCGTTAACTGACAGCAAAACAACATCTTCACTTGGATATTGTTTCTCGGTAAATGTATACATATTATATGCAATAGAATACTGTCCCGAGTCATAATCATTCATTAATTTAATTACATAACCCATTCCTGATAAATAATTTACGACCCTATCTGTAAGTACATTTTCCCCCATAAATTTAACCATTCTTATCTGTGAGCCCGAATCGCTGTTTCTCTGATACGCTCTAATAGGCATGTCATCACCGCCTACCTCATTCCAATTTTTTATTTTATCGCTGTAAATATCTTTTATTTGTTGTATAGTTAGATTTTGGACTGTGTTATTTCTGTTTATTAAAAAAACAAATCCTTCCTTTGTGATTTCTTTTTTAGCCAGCATTATTCCGCTGTCTTTAGCCCTGTTTAACAATTCATCGCTATAATCAACGCTTAATAAAATATGCGTGGTTCCCTCTAAAAAACTCTCAAAAGCATCAACTGTTTTACTATGTTTAACTTTACTATCATTAGAACTAAATCTATCCCTTAAAGATTGATGCAATGGGATCATTGTTGTTGATCCGTCTATAACAAATTTATCAAAGTTGTCTCTTAAATACTCAATATCTTTGGTAAAATCGAATAATACTATATTTTCTGAGGATATAGTTCCTGATAAATCAGGAGTTCCTTTTGGAACACATGACGAAAATAAAATGCATAGTTGAATAATTATTAAGCAATAATATTTTGTGTTTGTTATTAATGTCATGTACTTTAATTAACATAATTCAATATTTTTTGTCAAGTACCATTTTCAAGTACTTTATTTCAATAAATCTATTTAATCTTGTATAATGGCAGATAACGTCTGAGATAACTGACGTTTTGCGAAGCTTAACCGCCGGCGTAGTACATACAGTTTGTTAGGTGATGGTTTTGCATTTCTTATTTTTTTCCTATCTTATACATATTTTTTATTGTTTTGTATAAGTATAAGAACCAGTAAACCAACCATTAGAAATGGTAAAAGTATTACCTGTTATTACAATATCACAAGAAGAAACTCCAGTATATGTTTTTTTAACCCAAGAACCATTTTCCCAATCATGTGAAGAATTTTGAGTAAATCTTGTATTTGTAGAATTTAGAGAGAAGGGTCCTTTTTGCCTATTTGTACCATTTAAATATTTTATTGTAAAATCAGAACCATCGAAAACATATATCCATTCTTCACCAACCCATGTTCCTTCTAAAATAGTTTCTTTTTTGAATAAATCACACCCAACTAAGACAGAAGCAACGATAATCCCAAACAATAAGATAATCAGTATAAAATAATTTCTCTTTAACATAAAATTTCCTTAATTATTATTTTTGGAATTAAATTCCAATTATTTTTATTTTAAAAATATTTATATCTTTTTGTCAACCTGCAAAACTGTCATTTAACGTTCTAAGTAACTTACGTTTTGCCAGCCCGAATAAGGGCTTGCGTAGCAAGACCAGGGCTGGCAAAATGTGGGTGATTAAAACCGCTTTCGCGGTTAATTTTAAAGTGGGAACAAGCAAGAACCGAAGGTTCTAATCGACACCTAGCTGACCGAACCCCGAGGGCGTAAACAGCTTTTAAATTGCTGCGCAAGCAGCTTAGCTGTTACCGTTTGTTAGGTGAAGTGTCTTTTTTAGTCACTTTTTCTTTGTCTTTAAAATTCGCATTAATTCCATCATTCAAGGGTTGATTAACCACGCTATATACCATATTATCACACTCTATCTTAAATCCAATCAATTTATGCAAAAATGAAATTAGCGAAACAAATGCACAAATAAATAATATCATTAAATAATACCAAATAATTTCAATATTATTATTAGATATTAATATTAGTACAATTATTATTGTTGAAGTTGAAAAAAATATTAGGTTGATTATTAACAGTGAAACCCTATAAAAAAAATATGTAAAATACCCTGAAATATAGCCATTAATTTCATACGTTGCCTGAAGATGTCCCATAAAATAACCAAGCCTATATTTATATTTTTTAAAATACAAAGAAAAAGAAAATCTTATTTTTTTTAAGAATAATCTTAATAAAAACATTATGAGCATTGCAAAAATACTTCCAAACACACCAAGAGTCAATATGCCTGGAATTGTTGTTTTTAACCAAACTTCCATTTGTAATTACCTCCAAAATTTAAGTTTCTTAATAATAGTATAACAATTACCATAATATTCGGCAATAGTCGTTTTTCAATTATTCAAAATTACTTTTCTAATAAACACATACTGACATTTCGCCTAACTCAATATATACAAAGAAAACCAACAATTCACACATCGCATACATACAACTAAATCATCACACATTTAAAGCGTATGCTTAACAATTACTTATAGGAACATGTGATATTAATTTAAAAATTTAAAATTTATAAATCTTTCGCAGCGAGGGCAGGCTAGGCTTAGGGAAAACAATATAATCTATAGTTATTACAGCTATACTAAAGAGGCAAGGGTTATGCACCCATGCCTTTGTATATTAGCTATAATAATTTCAATATCAATTTCGACCCGTCAATTGCATCAACGCGCTTCTTGCCCAATTCTGTTCCGCGCCTGTGTACATCGAGGAACGCGAAATCATTGTTAAAAGCTGAATCGTTGCCTGTGATTGTGTTCCGGTTGCTGCAAGAGCAGGGATAATCAAATTCATATTGTCTCTTTCAACTGGACCCCAAGGACCGCTTCTTCTTCTGGAATGGAGACCTCTTAAAAATTCTGTAAGAAGAGCGACAGCTTCTTCGGATTTAATCGCTGTTAAAGTTCTTACAACAAGAATTATCATTTCAGAATCTGTATTGCCTGTTTCAAATGCTTCTCTGTAAGCTCTTTCAAAGAATGGATAAACAGAATCGTCCTGAACTCCCATTTCGCGGATTACGTTAAACGAGCTCATGCGCATGTCCCTTAAAAAATTTATTGTTTCACGGGATGAAGTGGCAAATGAATAACTTGCTTCGATAGCTGAAATTGCGACTCTTGCTTTTGTTTCGTTAGGCGCTTGAGTTCGAAGTAACGCTTGCCAAGCTGCGTACTTTACATTCGGCCCATAAAAGGGGTCAGTTATTATTTCGCCTATTATGTGACCGACTACTTCACCTAGACCATTCATTAAATTAGTGAGTGCGTTTGCGGCTATTTCTTTTCTATCATTGTCATACCATCCTATCGATGCAAAAAAGACAGGTCTTACTCCGACCGCCTCGCCAAGCTTTTCAAGCGCGGTAACAACGCCCGGCATTACAATGTGAATTTTACTTTTAAAATTAAAGTCAGCATTTATTCTTTCATTAAAATTCTCTAAAAGAATAGAAATATGCCGAGCATAATTTTTTGCTTCTATTTCACCTAAACAAACAATAGTTTCGTACATGATAAACCCGTCATTTATCTGATTCGTAATATTGAAATATTCGGACAATTGCCAGACCTGCGGAGCCGACTCCGTATGCTTTTCGGCGGCAAGCCCACGCAGAATCATTCTTGCAGATTCCTCCAGCGCCACTCTTTCCTGATTGGTCTGATAATTCGCCCATCTTCGGATATAAACCTGAATGGCATTATGGTAAAAGCTTCCGATGCCTGTGTAATTTCCGTCCTTAACTGCCAGCAAAATATCCTGTATTTCGAAAATCGTTACATCATGCCTGTTGATTTCTTGAGTATACAATGACACATCCGCGTTCTGAGCAAAGACTGTCATCCCGGCTAATAGTAAAAATACGATAAATAAATGTGTTCTTTTCATGTCCTTAATATAGTGCCATTTATTAAAATTAACAAGTGCCTATTTTTAATTAATTCGTCAAACTACAATCGGTTATAATAGCCGCCAGTTTTGCCTCTTCGCCGTCGGACATTTCACCGGGAAGAATCAAAGGCTGAGATAACTCTGCAGGCAGTAAAAACCCTGCCTCCAAAAATCGATAAAAAAGCGTTTCCCATTCCTCATTAGAAGGCGGTTTTTTTAATGTGAGATAAATCCCCTGCCTTTGCCATTGGCTTTTTTGTAGTGCCTTATTAAGCCTTGGAAACTTGGGCTTTCGCTCAGGCGCGGCGAGAATGTCGTGGATACCACGCGCCGCAAGAGCCAATAAAACCGGTGGCAGCGGATCGCTTGGCGGCAGGCTGTTTAACAGGTCTTCGCGGTCTTTAGTTTGCATAGCAGCAACACACAAGCCAAACGGCAGTTCGCCGCGCCATGTTTGGATGCCAGGTATTACAGGAACAAGGATCGGCGCATCTTCGTTAACAGCGAATGGATTGGCAGGGTCAACGTAAGGTCGCCAAATTTTTGCCGGGCCTGTTTGAAACAACGCGATTAACTCTTGCGGCGGCGCGGCATAGAGGCGAAAACTGCGTCCCAGGAAAATCTTAGAAAGGGCTTTAATGAACCGTCCTTCTGTAAAATGCGGAAAGGGGGCATATAACCCTCGGCTTGCGATATTCTTTAATTCACGCAAAAGATTCGGCGGAGTGTGACCAAGTACAGCCGCGCCGCCATTGAGCCATAAATCCACAAGGCGCTTTCCATTGGATAAATAAAGACGATAATCTCTTGCGCGAAGCACTTGCGGGATTTTTTTTTCCATAACGTTTATATTATCAAGTCTCGTCAATTTTTTCATAGGCTCTTCCCTGAATCTCGCTTAAAAAACGCTTTTCTTGCCCTGAGTCAAAACGCACGCGAACAATGGGGCCGTCATCGCTGTCTTTTATATCTATAACCGCGCCGTACCCGTGATCCTCATGAAAAAGGCGCTGACCTTTGCGCCAGCCGGCTTTCTCCTCAAGTTCTTTGCTGATTTGTGAATTACCAGACACGGAAGCGTTTTGCATGTTGAATGCATTAAACGTTCGATTTACAATTGGTCTCTGCGTCTGTTCAAAAGGCTTTTTAAAATCATCTTCTATCCGCAGAAAATTTCTGTCAACTTCGCGCAGAAAAAGGGAGGGCTGAGTTTGCATTGTTCTGCCGTACATGCGCCGCTCTTTGCAGGTTGTAAGATACAGCTCGTCCATTGCGCGGGTTGCGCCCACATAAAAAAGACGGCGCTCTTCTTCTAGCTCGCTTTCTTTTTTGTCTTCGCGCGGAAAAATACCGTGTTCAAGTCCTGTCATTATGACGCATTTGAATTCCAAACCTTTTGTGTTGTGAAAAGTGATGAGCGTCACAGCATCCAAAAGCTCGGTTTGGTTCCCTGTATTCTCATACATCGATCTGTCGAGTTCGACGTCTTCCAAAAATTTTAAAAGCCCCTCAAGGTTGTTCGGGTATTGGCTTGCGCCGTTCAGCAATTCCTGCAAATTGTTGATTTTAGAATTGCCCGAAAACTCATCCTGTTCTTTGTGGTACTCGGCAATCTTTGAATCGAGTAATAATTTTTCTATACAGATTGATAGTCCTTCGCCTGATTTTAAAATTTGTGATTGCCTGTCTGCGGATTTATTTTTCTTGTCCACGGATTTACACGGATTTTCACGAATTTGAGATGAGGTTAATAATTCTTTTGCTTCCAGTATAATTTTATAGAATTCATTTAATCCTTTTTTTGCTTTTTGTGAAAGTTCGATTTTTCCGCCGGCTTCTATTAAATCGATGTTTTCGGTGACTGCGGCTTCGACGATTTTATCAATGGTTACGCCGCCGACGCCTCTTGTCGGTTTGTTTACTACTCTGCGGAAAGCAACTTCGTCGCGCGGGTTTACAAGGAATGCAAGGAGAGCGAGGGCGTCTTTGACCTCTTCGCGCTCGTAAAATTTTAAAGAGCCGACCACGCGGTAAGGGATTCCTTTTTTTAAAAACAGCGTTTCAAATCCCAGAGATTGCGCGTTGGTGCGGTAGAGGATTGCCCAGTCTGACCATGTTGTTTTCTTTTTTTTAACAGAGGTTTTTATTTTGTCCGCGCAAAAAGCCGCTTCTTCATTTTGATCGGGCAGATACGCAAGCACGGGAAGAGGGCCGTCTCCCTTTTCGGCGCGAAGAGTTTTTCCAAGGCGATCGCGGTTGTAATCCACGACAGAGGAGGCGGCTTTTAGAATCGGAGCTGTGGAGCGGTAATTTTTTTCCAGGCGGATGATGTCCGCGCCGGAAAAACGATCTGGGAACTCAAGAATATTTTTTACCTCCGCGCCGCGAAAGCGATAAATCGATTGGTCGTCGTCACCGACAACGCAGACGTAAGTCTCCTCTCCGCACAATTCTTTTAACAACTGAAACTGCGCCACGTTTGCATCCTGATACTCGTCCACCATGATGACCTTGAACCGTTCGCGGAAACGCTTCGCAACCTCAGGCTGAGTGCGCAAAATCTCGACAGGTTTTTTAATCAGATCGCCAAAATCGACATTGCCAATTTGTGACATGCGCTCCTCATAACTTTTATAAATCTCGCGAAACTTTTTGTGATGATCGATTACCGCAAGCTGCGCATCGTCAGGCGAAAGAAAATAATCTTTTGCCCTCGATATATTATGAGCTATATGTTTTACATCAGCCTTGGGGGAGTTTTCCATTATAGAAGATAAAAGCGAAACAACATCGTCGTCGTCGTATATCGTAAACGAAGAATTTAAACCGGTAAGGGCTCCGTTGCGCCTAAGGAACCATGCGCCGAATGAGTGAAAGGTGCGCAGCATCGCTTCGCCCGCGCGTTCATCAAGCAGCTTTGCGCGTTCCGCCATTTCTTTTGCGGCTTTGTTTGTAAACGTAACCGCAAGAATCGAACGCGGATCCATCTGCTTTTCCCTGATGAGCCAAGCAATCTTCGTTGTGATCACTCTCGTTTTCCCGGAACCTGCGCCTGCAAGGATTAAAAGAGGCTTTCCTGTGTGAAGCACAGCCTGCCTTTGCTCATCGTTAAGAGGATCAAGGTATGAAAAGACACCGGCGCTCATGGGCTATTGTAACATTTAATTTAGGGAGTTGCATCTATTGTAATAATTACAAATATTTTTTTACATTACTAAATTTACCACCGCGCCTGTTACAAGCGCGAAAACAACAGCAAACGCAAGGTACAGTAAAAAATGTTTTATCCCAAGCACAATTTTTAATGCGCCAAGGTTTGTGATTTTCGCGGCAGGTCCTGTGATCATAAACGCCGCGGCTCCTCCCATGCTCATTCCGCTGTGAAGCCACGATTGCAAAAGCGGAATTGTTCCGCCGCCGCAGACATAAAGCGGAACCCCGACAGTTGCTGCCATAAGCAAACCAAAGCCGCGATTACCGCTTCCAAAGAGACGCGCAAATGCTTCTTGAGGCACATACCTTTGAAAAAGCGCCGAAAGCAGGATGCCGATTAAAAAATAAGGACCCGTGGCTTTTACGTTCCTGCCAAAACTGCGAATGAGGTGACTGTCACCATGACTGTCACTGTGACTGTCACCATAAAAATTAAAAAATTGTTTTCCCTTGAATAAAAACCGAATCGCCAATCCCGCAGCTATGCCGCACAAAAAGCAGCTGACCAAACGTATCACTAAAGCTGGCGTACCCAGTGCCGCCGTGTAAAAAAGCAGCTGCGGGTTTAGCAGAATAGAACTCATCATGAAAGCGGCGAGCCAGTCTTCCCCAATTCTCTTTTCGTTGCTGTTGGAATTGATTGCAGCAAAGGACGCTACGATTGGGATTGTGCCGTACATGCACAAAGGAGAAGCAATTCCAAGCAGCGCCGCAGGAACAAGTCCTAAGATACCCAGTTTCTTTTCGCGAAGGGATGTGAACAGTGCGTGTATTTTATCTTTTGCAAAAACAGAGATGATTGAACCAAGCGCCATCCCCAGTATCCAGTACCAGAAAATTTGCTCAAGCTGAATAGAAAAATAATACCAAATGTAAATTGCTTCGCGCCGGATTATTTCAAACATGGTTTGGTTATAATCTGATTAATCTGTATTCTCTTGAACCAAGCCCGATGTCCTGCGCGCGTGCCAATGTTAAAAGTCCGTTTCTGGATTCAATGCGTTCCCTTAAATCTGCGCTGTCCTGCGCGGCGTAAACCAAATCGACACATGCTTGATCAAGCGCGACAGGATCAAGTGAGGCGAGTATGCCGATGTCTGCCATTGTCGGCGCGGTTGGTCTTCCGTTACAGTCGCAGTCAACCGAAAGATGATTCATTACGTTTATATAAATCATTCTGCCGGGGTTTGCATCAGCGATTGTTTTGGCGGCTTCCGCCATCGATTCAAGGAAATCGTCCTGCGCGCCTCCCCATGGTCTTGTGCGGCTTTTGCCTCCCGAGTGTATCCACGCCTTGCCTGCACTAGATGCGTATCCAATGGACATGTTTTTTACCGCGCCGCCAAAGCCGCCCATCTGATGTCCCTTAAAATGCGAAAGCACAATATGAAAATTAAATTCATTGAATCGTGCGCCTACAATGTTCTCCGATAAATGCTTGCCGCCCGTAACAGGAAGACTTAAGTCCGCTCTTTCATCAAGAATCACAACAGGAGCAACTGCGGCAAACCCGTGATCGCGCGCAACCTGATAATGCGCGGCGGCGCTTGCGCGTCTTCCGCCGTAAGCCGTGTTAGACTCGACAAAGGTTCCGTTTACGCGCCGCACTAAATCGCCAATAAGAGCAGGCGATAAAAAATGAGTGTTACCCGGCTCTCCTGTGTGAATCTTTACCGCAACATTGCCGTTCGCTTGAAGACCAAGCGCATTATAAACTGCCATCAGTCCTTCCGGCGTAATGCTTGTGGTCATGTAAACAACAGACTTGCCGTCATCAACCGGAACCTGTGTTTCTGTTGGTGTAACTGTCTGCGCCTGTACCTGCCTTGGAGAACATCCAAGGATACTTAAAACCGCGAAACATATAAAAAAAAATGTAAATAACTGTTTCATAATTTCTTCACTATCCTCATTACAATGTGCGCCGAATTTTTCGAAGCTATCGGCAGGAACTCGTCAAAGCTCATGGGTGATTCTGTTCCCGCAATGTCAGAGAGTGCGCGTATAACAAGCACAGGCGCAGAGAAGAGAGCGCAGCAGTGAGCGATTGCCGCGCCTTCCATTTCGACGGCGATAATGCCGGGAAAAGTTTTGCGGACGTTTTCGATACGGGCAGGTTCGTGCATGAAGACATCGCCAGAACCTATTAAACCGCGGCGGTGTGCAAAGTTGGCTGGTAATATTTTTTCTTTAACAAGTTCGTCAACGGCAGTTTCCGCAAGCTTGATAAATTTTTCATCGACAGGAAAAATCTGCGGCTGCCCCGGAAGCTGTCCCGGCTTGTAGTTAAAAGCCGTAACATCAACATCGTGATAAACAAGCCCTGTGGAAATTACGGCATCGCCGAATTTAATTTCCTGATTATCCTGCTTACTGCTGATTCCGCCTGCAGAACCCGTATTGATAACGCAGCTTGGTTTAAACTTTTCGATAAGGAGCGCGCAGCCAACAGCAGCGTTTACTTTACCGATTCCGCAGCGAAGGAGCGTCACGTCCTTGCCTTCGAGCTTGCCTGTGTAAAATTCAAATCCGCCGATTTTTTGCGTTTCGAATTTTCCCATCACTTCACAGAGCAGGCTTAATTCTTTTTCCATTGCGCCGATAATTCCAATCATAACATCTCCACTATTGGTATATAAGGTTGAGACTGCGTCTTGTCAGCAGTTTCTTTCTTGGTTGGATCCCATGTAGTACAGCGATTGCGTCCTTTCTTCTTTGAAATATACAATGCTTCATCCGCTCTTCTGATAATGTTGCTGACATCGGTCGGGGTTTTATGATCAAATGTATAAATGCCAACGCTGATTGTAACCTGTGGAAGCGGATCACTCCACGGCACTTTCATTTCGGCGGCGCCAAGCCTTAAACGTTCAGCGATATTTAATGCCGTTTTATCATCGGTATTCGGCAAAAGAACCGTAAACTCTTCGCCGCCAAAACGGGACGGTATATCGTCTTCGCGCACATTTTGTTTAATAACATGAGCAAGCATCTCCAGAACTTTATCCCCCGCAAGGTGTCCGTAAGAATCGTTAAAGTCTTTAAACTTATCAACGTCTATAACAATAATCGAAGACGGATGAGTGCTTCGCCTTGTACGGTAAGCCTCTTCGTTAAGACGCGTAATAAAAAAGCCGTGGTTGTAAAGACCGGTCTTAACGTCGCGCAAAGAATGATCGTAGTGCAGCAGATTTTTTATCGCCTGCGAAACAAAGCACATAAGCTGCTGAAGAAAAAAAAGTTCTTCCCTGCTGTATCCTTCCTTGAAAGTTTTAGGACCGATTAAAATAATGCCGTACAAGCCAAAGGGACCAAGTATCGGAACTGCGATTTCCGTGTTTAATTCGAGGTACGGCTTTACCGCCTCGTCATTTCCCAACTGAAAAGCTAAAAGCTCAAAATTGATCGGCTTGGGATACTTTTTAAAAAACGCTTCAAACGGCGTAATGCAGTCAACATGAAGATCGATATCAGCAGGCTTATAATTTTTATACGCCTTGATCGTAATGTCTTCTCTGTTTTGAATCGGCTTCCAAAGAAACGCAATAAACGAAGGTAAAAATTGATCAGAAATCTGATGAACCGTCGCGCTCATTATATCGTCTATACTGTCACGGTTAAAAATTTCTAGTCCCCTTACAAGGAGACTTTTAAAATCACGAATCTCGTGGTTGAGCGATTTTATATAATCTATAACTCCGATATCGGTTAAAAGCTCAAAGTATTCCTTTATGATGGGTCTTTCCAGAAAATTAATATCATCTGTTTTCGCATCATTAAGATATTCTTCCATTGCGCCTCATGTTATAGAAAAGTATTCGCTGATAGGACGGCGCCACTCAGTGTTACTGTCTTTTGATTCCCATTCATAAATTCTTTTAATTGTAAAATCCCTCATGTCGGGAGGATTATTGTAATGGACAACGCCAAAGCGTCCTCCGCCTATATAACAGATGGTATCGTTTGTTTCAAGTTTTTCCATTTCGTTTAGTCTTGCAAGAACGCAGTCAAAATGTACAGGGCGTCCCGATTCCTTATCGGTGATTGCGGCGGCGATATCCGTGATTTGTTTTCCGCACCAGGGGCACTCGGGAGTAGTGATTGGATTTGCAGGCTGTTCGGGCGCAGTCCATTGGAGACGTTCGTACATGCTCTGGCGATTTTTCTCAAATTTTTGTTCAGAAAAGAACTTTTCCCCGTTGCTTATGGGTGTGTGTTTTTTAGTAAATTTTTGACGGTTTTTTTTATGATTTCCGCCCTTTCCGCCGCTGCTCATCGCGTCCGCCTTTAGAATTAATGCCCATCAACTCGTTGCTCATTATAAGAGCCAGTCTCTGGATTGCCGCATGAAGATAGTTATCGTCATTAATGCACTGCCGAAGCGTTTCCAGCTTTTGTGCATTCATTTCTGATAAACCTGTATGTTCTATCATCATACACTCTCCATGAAGGCTGACGCAAGATGTTTAATAGTATTATTTCCAACGAAAACAACGTCAAAGCGAATCGCCATATTACTATATTTTCGATTTTCTAAGAGGAAATACTTAGCAGTTTTAATAATTTTTTGCTGTTTTCCTGCGTTCAGGCTGTATTGAAGGTTCTCAATGCCGAAAGTTGACCATGCTTTTACCTCGATAAAGACAATTGTATCGTTATCAAGGGCGATTATATCGATTTCTCCGAATTTTTTACGGTAATTTCTGGTAATTATCTTCATTCCGGCAGTTTCAAGAGCGCTTGCTGCCTGCTCTTCCCCTTTTTTTCCCCGGGAAGCGTTATCCATTAGCTTTCATGTATTCTGCTGGGTCAATCGCTTCTTTAATAAATCTGGTTCTGTCTTCCAGCAGATTGAGGGTTGTCACTGTCGCAACGCTTAAAACATTGCCGTTTTCATCAGTCAGCATTTGAACCACGGGTCTCATGGGCGCATTTGAATGAACATTTACAACCCTTGCTATAGAACTGTCATTAAGACGCACAATTGAACCGATGGGATAAATGCCCATTACTTTGGTAAATGCGATGATTACCGTAGGATCAAAACGGCGGCCATTATCAGCCATAAGGTTTTTAATTGCCTGATACCCGGTCATCGAATTACGGTATGATTTTTTGCAAATCATCGCTTCAAACGCATCGGCAACAGAGACAATTCTTGCGCCTACGTCGATGGCGTTTCCGGTTAATCCGTCGGGGTATCCTTTGCCGTCCCAGCGTTCATGATGATGGAGAGCTATCGAATTAACCTCGCTTGGACCAAAAAGCTCTTTTGTAACAATCTTTGAAGTATGCAAAGGATGGCTCTTTATTTGTTCAAGTTCGGCTTCGGAAAGCCCGCCTTTTTTTTCTGTAATACCCTTGCTCAGTCTAAGCATTCCAACGTCATGAAGGAGAGCCCCGGAAACAACATTATGCACCTTTTGCGCAGGCAGTTGAAGTTCTTGCGCTGTCAATGCAGAAAGAATTGCCGCATTTACAGAGCTTTTTGCCAAATCAAGACCGGTTACTTCGCCGCCAAGGATGAAGCCTACAAATTTATCAGGGAAATCGCGTAAATCCTGAATTACAAGGTCGGTAATGCCGTCAATTACCCGCATTTCTGTATCTCTGCCGGCTTTAAGACTGTTAAAAATACTGTTTAACTTTTCGATATTGCTCTTATACGCTCTGTAAGGACCGGAATTGTGTCTGACATCACTAATTGAAAATTTTAAGGCGCTTTTCTTTGTAGGTAAGACATGTTCCTCCGGGATTTCTTCCGCCCCTGCGGCTTCTGTGGCTTCTTCTTCCATTGCCTTTGCCAACTCGGCTTCCAATGCTCTTAAAGCATCGGCGGCATCGCTGCTATCACCCGCTTTCTCGATCTCGGTTTTAACATCAACAAGAGCGCCGCTTGTTTTTACATATTCGACGCCAAGAGTTACTAAAATGTCGATGTCCTTTTGGCGCAGCGGAACCATTGCCGACACCAGCATATTTTTTCCCTCTGTAAATACAGGTTCAGAGAATACCTGTCCGGGTCTTAGATCACTGGTATTTATTACATTCATCCCTATGAGTATCGGCAAATAATGGAAAAATTCTTACTTTTATTCCTGATCGACCGCAACGGCAGTTCCGGTTGTAGGAACAACTGCGCCTTTTGTCTTTTTCTTGATGATAAGCTCTTTGATTTTGGCGCCTTTTCCGATCTTTTCGCGGATATAGTAGAGTTTTGCGCGTCTTACCTTACCGGGGCGGACAACTTCAACTTTTACGATACGGGGCGAATGAATCGGGAAAACCCTTTCTACGCCTACGCCGTAAGAAATCTTTCGTACGGTAAAGGTCTTTCCAACCTTGGAATTATTCATGGCTATTACGAGACCCTCATAGATCTGTACGCGCTCGGTCTTTCCTTCTACGATCTTAAAGTGAACCTTAACAGTATCACCGACCTTGAACTGGTCGAGTTCTGATTTCATTTGAGCGGCTTCAATTGCCTGAATTTCGTTCATCGTTCTCTCCTATTAACCGGTCAATAATACCGTTTATTTCATTGTTAAAAAGCCCCAACTCTCTGCCCTGCCGAATCAAATCCGGTCTTTGCCGCAGGGTTTTTTCCACCCTTTT
>Ga0209755_10002363_pt1 | contig 26136 bp, 21 predicted proteins | sample TergutCo191P1_FD_187301 | JGI IMG/M metagenome (GOLD analysis project Ga0209755, IMG submission 187301) | Cornitermes sp. P1 segment gut microbial communities from Petit-Saut dam, French Guiana - Co191P1 (SPAdes) (version 2) | ecosystem: Host-associated > Arthropoda: Insects > Digestive system...
GCTTTTATTTCCAGTTCCATTTTCATTGATTCAATAATACAGATCGTCGTTCCCGCTTGAACAACTGCGCCTTCGCTGACAGAGTAACGAAGAACAGTTCCCGCGACAGGAGCTGGTATAACCGTGCCGCCGCCTGAAGATGAAACTGTAGCAGCCGGAGCTGCGGGTGCAGGAGCAGCCACTGGAGCGCTGACCGGAACAGCTGCGCCGCCGATTTCCGCGATTGGCTGTTTGGAAGCGACCTGAGTTCCGATTGCCGCGATGAAATGCAGTTTTCCATTGGCTGTCGCCTTAATTTCCAGTTCCATTTTCATGGATTCCAAAATAAGTATTGTCGTGCCTGATTTAATATCTGCGCCTTCCTGCGCGATGTAGCGGAGTACAGTGCCCGCGACAGGAGCCGGAATTGTAACTGTTCCGATTCCGCCTGAACTTGCGGCGGCATGCGCACCTGAAGGAGCTGCGGACGGAGCTACAGCGACTGTTCCTGCCGGAGCGACGACTACATCGTAATTCGCGCCGTTTACATTGACAGAATAGCGGGCTGCCTGCCCCGGCGACGCGGGAGCCGCGGCGGCAGGAGCTTCAGCTTCCGGCTTAAAGACGACAGGACCGTTAGCGCGTTTTTTAAAGAAGTCCGGGGCGACTTTCGGGAACATCGCATAAGTGAGAACATCCTCGGTTGTGACAGTTGACACGCCCAAAAGCTTCTTTGTCTCTTCTTCGAGCTTGCCGTATTCCGCGGGAATGTCATCGGCAGGGCGATGGGTGATTTCTTTTTCCATCTTAAGGGCTTCAAGCGCTTTCTTTACTACATCAGGGTTTTTCGGCGCCGGGCATGAACCGTACTTGCCCGCGGCCAAATCCTGGAATTCGCCTGAGAGTTTGTTGTAACGGCCGAACAGTACATTGAACACGGCCTGCGTTCCTACAATCTGGCTTGTCGGCGTTACAAGCGGCGGGAAACCAGCGTCCTTCTGGACAACCGCGATTTCTTTTAACACGTCATCGATCTTGTCGGACGCTCCCTGTTCTTTAAGCTGGCTTTCAAGGTTGCTCAACATTCCGCCGGGAACCTGGCTTGCGAGAATTCGCGTATCAGCGCCGAGGAAACTTGATTCAAATTTTTTGTAGTTCTTGCGGATTTCGCGGAAGTAAGCCGCGATTTCGAGTAACAGAGCGTTGTCCAATCCTGTGTCGTATTCTGTGCCTTTAAAAATTTCCACCATTGTTTCTGTCGGGCTGTGGCTTGTTCCCATCGACATCGACGAAATTGTCGTGTCAAGAATTTCCGCGCCCGCTTCGGCGCATTTTGTAAGAGTCGCGACAGACATGCCTGTGGTCGCGTGTGTGTGTATTTCAATGGGAAGGCTTGTTACTTTTTTGATCGCTTTTACAAGGTCGTAACCTTCGTAGGGTTTTAAAAGCCCCGCCATATCCTTAATACAAATCGAATCCGCGCCGATGTCGATCAGCTGTTTCGCGAACTCCGCGTATTTTTCTATTGTGTGGAAAGGCGTTACCGCGTAGGAAATTGTCGCCTGAATGTGCTTGCCTGTTTTTTTTGCCGCTTCCGCCGCGGTTTTAAAATTACGCGGATCGTTAACAGCGTCAAAAATGCGAAAAATATCGACGCCGTCTTTTGCGGCGTACTCGACAAATTTGGCGACAACATCATCGGCATAATGTCTGTAACCAAGCAGATTCTGACCGCGCAGTAGCATCATTATTTTTGTGTTAGGCAGAGCGGCTTTTAATTTTTTAAGCCTCTCCCACGGATCTTCGTTTAGAAATCTGATGCATGAATCAAAGGTCGCTCCGCCCCAGGCTTCGAGCGCGAAGAAACCGGCTTTATCGAGCTTCCCGCAAATTGGAAGCATATCCGCAGTGACCATGCGGGTAGCGAACAGCGACTGGTGCGCGTCACGCAGCACTAAATCGGTTAATTTAACTTTTGGCATTTTTCCCTTCCTTAATTTTTATTAAGCCTTTTCCAAAAACACGAACCGCGAACCGAAGGTTCGACGGTTCGAAAGTTTTAAAAAAGTCTTTATTTATTTGTTTTTTTATATTCATTTACGGCGGCTGTAATCGCCGCAGTTACAGCGTCATTATTTCCTGTTCTCGCCGCGGCTGCAGCGGCAGGGACCTGTTTGTCTTTTTCCGCCGCGTATCTGGCCTCGACTCCCTTGCCGAGCTTTGTAAGCAGATAAATCATTAATAAGAAAATAACTAACATCGTTATCAATTGGAATACATCGCGGCTAATAAACATTTCCATTAAAGTCATAATTCCCCCTGTTTATATAATAATATCTAAAAATTCACTTTTTTTCAAGAGAGAATTATTTTAGTTTCTTTCTTAATTTCCGGCGTTTGTTGCGTTCTGCGCCGGAAGTCTTGTCTAATTCATCTGTGTACTTAATTTTTACATCGCCTGCTTCATAAACGCGGACAGCCTGTTTGTCGGGAAGTCTGGACGCGGCGATTAGCCAGATGATTCCGAACAGAATCATGAAAAAGCACAGAATCTGCCCTGTGGAAAAACTAAACAGCGGATGAGCGTAAGCTGTTGGAAGCGATGTTTTTACAAATTCGATACGGTAGCCAAGATCGGCGTCCGGCTCGCGGAAATACTCGATAATAAAACGGAAAAACCCGTAGCCAAGGAAATACAATCCAATCAAAAAACCTTTAAACGGTTTTCTGTTACGAAAAAACCAGATGATCAGCCAAAGAACGATTCCTTCAAACAGCGCTTCGTATAACTGTGAAGGATGGCGCGGAAGATTTATCATGGCTTGATTTACCGCGATGCCGGTCTTTTCTGCGATCTCTATGACCCAGTTTTCGCCGGCGGAAAGAGTTTCCGCACCCGGGAAGATCATTCCAAGAGGGCTTGCTGTCGCCCTTCCGTATAGTTCCGCGTTTGCGAAATTACCAAGCCGCCCGAATGTAAAACCCAGCGGGATAGCGGCGGCGAACATATCGCCTATTTCGCGGAAATTATACTTTTTTACCTTGGTGAAAATTATTACGGCAAGCAGCCCGCCGATTGCGCCGCCGTGATAACTCATTCCTGAAAGCCCTGTGAATCTTCCGTTTCGAAACGGCCAGAAAATAAGCCACGGCTGCCTTCTGTAGAAACCGCTTGTTTCGTAAATCAATGTATGAAATAACCTTGCTCCTAATAAAAGCCCGAGAATTCCTATAAAAAACAGACTTGCAAGGTGATCATCTGACATCGGGAATTTCCGCTCTTTAACCTGTTTTCTGTAAAGCAGATACGCGGTCGTGAAAGCGAAAATATACATCAGGCTGTACCAGCGGACAGGAAACCCTGTTATAATTTCCGGTTTAAGCCATGACGGAAAATTAACCGCTAAAAGCGGAAGTGAAATATCAGGCATTTAATCATTACACCTTGACGCCCTGCTGCATCGCTTTTGTCAGTTTCATTTTTAAAAAGTTATTTTCTTTTTTTAATTTTGAAATCTCAAACTGCTGCGATTTTACAGTTTCTATTAAGTCCCCCTGGCTTAACGCGCCTGAGTGAAGAAGGTCTTCGACATATTCCATTTTAGAATCAAAATCGATTTCCGCTTCCATTTCCGCTTCCTGAAAACTTTCATCTATATGTTTATCATCCGGCGTAAAATTATCATCCGGGGATTCCATAATTTTATCGGCGATGCGGTAAATCGCCTGCGACAAAATTGACTGCGGCTTATAAAGAACAATCGGCAGCCTTGACGCTAAAGCGGTGTCCTGAACAACATCGCGGTAAATAATTCCAAGGTGCTCAAGCTGAAGGTCAAGGTACTCTTCGCACGAACGTCGGATTTTCATAGCGACATCCGCGTTCTTCGGCTCATCGACCATATTCATGATTAGCCGCGGAGTAAGAGAGCCGAGGCGTTTTAAAAAATTTTCATGCGAAGCGGGATCGATCGCTTTTATTTCCGGCAGCATTTTTGGTATGTAGAGTTTTGAGTGACCCGCTCCGTCCTTCCTGATTTTTTCTAAATACGCGCGCGCAGGAGATCCTTTTGAACAGGAACTCAGCATCAGGCGGAAAACAGTGTTCTTTAAAAAGACATAGGCGTTTAAAACCGCTGTCACAGCGGGAGCGGAAACAACGATGCCTTTATTTGATAAAAGGAAAAAATCCAAAATTGAAAGATGCGTTCCGGCTCCAAGATCCAAGATAAGAATGTCGGTGTCTTCCTTTAACGCTAAAAGTCTTTTTACTAACGCCTTTCTTTGATTGACAGTCAGATTCGCAGTTCCGGGGATTTCATTATCGCCGGGAATGAAGCGAAGACCGCGGACATCGGTATCAGTAAGCACATCGTTAAAATTCGATTTTGTATTATTCAGGAATGTCCCAATGCCGTTTTTCGGCGACTGCGATCCAAGGACAAGGTGAAGGTTAGACGCTCCAAGATCAAGGTCAGCCAGCACAACCCTGTGACCTGACTGCGCCAAAGCGACAGCGAGATTCGCCGATACAAGCGATTTGCCGACTCCGCCTTTTCCGCTTGCAATTGGTAATATTCGCATTGATTATCCCCCTTAATGAAGCACCGTCATTCGAATTATTAATTTCAATGCCTGCTCCGCTGTTATCTTTCTATACTGATTCTTTTAGCTCAATCTTTGTCTGAGCCTGTTCTTCAAGCGTCTTTTGCTTTTGAAAATCCTTGTTGATCATGATCACCGCGGCAAGCGCGAAAAAATCGCCGCTTAAAACAAAGCTTTCGATCATTGTAACCTGTCTTGTTATTATAGACCAGCCCAGTAATATGAAAACCCCGATGCACTTTCCCGCGGCAAAAAGCGGTATATACGCGCTGTAGCGGTTTGCGTCGAGCCAGATAAATAATGCCATAAGAGGGAATAACGCGCCGGGCGCTGAAAAAATAATTTTTATTGAAAACCCCCAGCTTCCCTGAAAAGACAACACAAAGGCAAGGATTATTATCCTGAAACATTCATATACAAAAAGCCCGCCTTTAAGGAGCTTAGTTATCTTCATTGTAATATAAAATTAATACGCAAATTTGGATAAATCAAGTAGCAAAGAGTGAAGAGTGACAAATGAGGAATGAGGAGTGAGGAGTGAAGTGATAAATTAATACTGGAATTATAGATTATTTTACATTAAAATTAAAACGAGGTGTTCTATGAAAACGAAAATATTCTATATTGTTTTAATAGTATTAATTTTTCTTGGGTGTGAGCAGCCTCCTTTGGCGGAAATGGAAAGCGCAAGGGAAGCGGTTTTTAGGGCGGAAAATGACGTGAATGCCGCGCTTTACGCCGCAGGAACGCTTTCCCGCGCTAGAAGCGCAATCGGTCAAATGCAGCTTGAGGCTGATTCAAAACGATATGAGTCGGCAAGGACTTACGCCGCAGAAGCGGTTCAAGCCGCGGAAAAAGCGATAATTGACGGAAAAGCCGGAGCGCAAAGGGCCGCAAGCGAATCATCTGCGGTTGTTTCCGGGTTAAGGCAGGAAATTGATCAAGCCTCAAGCAATGTAAGCGGCGCGCGTTATTCATTAATGGATCTAAATTATGATGATTTGGACAGACGCCTTGTTAATGCTCATAACACAGCCGATCAGGCTGAATTTGATCTTGCGGCAGGCAATTTTCAAAACGCGATTGATAAAGCGTCTACAGTGCGCTCAGACCTTGCAAACATAAACCAGACAGTCGCAAGCGCTGTTGTCATAAAGAAGAAGTAACGTTTTAACAGAGTATATAATGAATAAAAAGCAAACAGTAAAGCAGCAGGCGGTTTCGGCGCTTGTGGAAAATAAATAATAAAATGGCCGGCGAAATAAAACAAATCGCAAGACGCCTAATCTTAATTCTGACAGGCGCGGTTTTGCTTGCGGTTAACATAAAATCATTTGTTCACGCCGGCGGAATTCTCCCCGGAGGTTTTACAGGACTTACCCTTCTGATACAGGAAATATGCTGGCGTTATTTTGATCTTCATGTTCCGTTTACAGTTATTAATTACACTTTGAATTCAATTCCAGCCATTATTTGTTTCAGGGTTATCGGAAAGAGATTTACTTTATATTCTGTTTTAATGATTGTAGTAAGCGGCCTGTTAACTGATTTCATGCCGTCGATGTTTACAAATTTTCTTAATACTCATGACGTTCTTCTTTCCGCTGTTTTCGGCGGGCTTATTAACGCGATTGCGACAAGCCTTTGCCTTCATGCGGATGCGACTTCCGGCGGAACGGATTTTCTTGCGATTTTATTTTCGGAAAAGTACCGCAGAGACGCGTGGAATTATATACTTGCGATTAATTTTGTTATACTTACCGTCGCGGGAATTCTTTTTGGAATCGAAAGAGCGCTTTATTCAATTATTTTTCAATTTGTAACAACAGAAACCCTTAAAGTCCTTTACCGCAATTATCAGCAGAGAACGCTTTTAATCATTACAAATAAACCCGATGAAATTTTTAAGAAGATAAGCGAGTTGACAAATCACGGAGCGACGCTGATGGAATGTACCGGCAGTTACGATATGAATAAAAGGACAATGCTTTACTCTGTCGTTAACGCCAGCACTGTAAGAAAACTTATTACCGCAATCAGAAAACTGGATTCCGAAGCGTTTATCAATGTTTTAAAAACAGAGCAGCTTAACGGAAAGTTTTATCAGCGCCCGAAAGATTAAATACTAATTCATCTAAAGAAGGCGGCTGCGCTCCGTACCTTGTGCAGACAATAGAAGCTGCTTTGTTGGCGAAGCTCAGCGCGTTATGTAAATCATCTTCGCTTAAGTTCGCTACGGCGTTATGTGACAATTTGCCGCGCAAATGAAGCCATGAAAGGAACGCGCCGTGGAATGTGTCGCCCGCTGCGACAGTGTCGGCTAATTGATCTATTTTTATTCCGTCTGCGCGGGCTTTGATTAAACTTCCGTCATCGCGTTTTAAAAACGCGATTGCTCCGCCGGGACCAAGGGTTGCAATCGCGAGCGTTGCTCCAAGATCGATAATTTTCCGAAGAGCGTCCTGCGGCGTTGTATCAGGATAAATATATTCAAAGTCTTCGCTTGAAATCTTGACGATTGTGCAAAAATTCATCCATTTATTAAAACGCTCAATATAACTGGCTCGATCCTTAATCATAAACGGCCGGATATTCGGATCAAAAGCGATTACTCCTTTTTCATCGCGCCAGATTTCCGTTTGACACTTTTTAATGAATGTTTCGATTGTTGTTGCGATTGGCTCCATGTTCATGGAAACTGAACCGAAAACTATGCATGTAGTTTCGCGGGGAGGTTTCGGCAGTTCGCCGGCGGAAAGCAGCCGATCAGAAGTTCCTTCTTCATAAAAAGCGTATTGAGGTTCTTTGCCTTCATCTGTTTTTATAAACGCAAGAATCGGATTTTCATCACATCTGATAATCAAATCATCTTTTACATTGTGAAGGCGCAGCCTTTCGATCTGAAGGCTGCCAAAAAAATTTTTTGAAATGCGTCCGATGAAAGCCGCCGGCGCGCCCAATTTTCCAATCGCCAAGGATGTGTTATAACAGCAGCCTCCGGGGAGCGGCATGAAAACATTGCCAAAGCCCGGAACTTGTTTTTGAAACATATCGATTACAGCTTCGCCTATACATAGAATCATTTTAATTATTATTATAACATGAATTAATAATAAGGAATAAATAATGAATGATAAATTGGATATAGAAATTCTGGATACTACGTTACGCGACGGAGCACAGGGAGAAGGCATCAATTTTTCTCTGCGTGATAAACTTGCCGTGACAGAAACGCTTGACGAACTTGGCGTAACATGGATTGAAGCCGGAAATCCCGCAAGCAATCCCAAAGATATGGAATATTTCCGCCAGGCGGTTTCTGTTAAATTAAAAAACGCTAAACTCTGCGCGTTTGGATCAACGCGCAAAAAAGGAATTAAAGTAAAAGATGACAGCCAGCTTCGCTCTTTGCTGGATGCCGGGACGGAAAACATAGTCATATTCGGCAAAAGCTGGGACCTTCATGTTAATGAAGTGCTTCAGGCCGAACCTGAAGAAAACCTCGCAATGATCGCTGAATCTGTAGAATTTTTAAAAAAAGAAGGACGCACGGTTCTTTTTGACGCTGAGCATTTCTTTGACGGATGGGCGTCTGATTCCTGTTACGCGATTAGTGTTTTAAAAACCGCCGCGCAGGCAGGCGCGGATCGCATTGTGTTATGCGACACGAACGGCGGCACATTTCCAGACAGGATAACCGCCGCTCTTGAGGATGTTATCAGCATGTTTCCTGAAATTAAAATCGGAATACACGCGCACAATGACTGCGGCCTTGCTGTCGCAAATTCAATTGATGCTGTGCAGGCTGGATGCACGCATGTTCAGGGAACGCTTGCAGGATTCGGAGAACGCTGCGGCAACGCCGCGTTAGCTGCATTAATTCCATCGCTTGAATTAAAATTCAGCCTTCGCTGTCTGCCGCGGGGAAACCTTGCGCGCATAGGAGAGCTGACAAGGCGGGTAGCGGAAATCGCAAATGTTATTATAAGCGATGATATGCCATACATCGGCGCACACGCGTTTTCGCATAAAGCGGGCATGCACACAGACGGAGTTTTAAAGACAAGCCGGTCTTTTGAGCATGTTAATCCTGAGGCTGTCGGAAATGACAGATATCTTCTGATGAGCGAAGTCGGCGGAAGGTCCGCAATCGCCCAGCGCGCGAAAAAAATCGATCAAAGCCTTCATAAAGATCATCCTGTTATTATTTCGTTAGCTGAAAAGCTAAAAAAACTTGAAGCAGAAGGATGGGCGTATGAAGGAGCGGACGCCAGTTTTGAAATCATGATACTTCGCGAGCTGGGACGTTACGCGCCATATTTCACTATTGAGGCGTATCGCGTAACAAGCGAGCATCCTGTCAGGGAAAAAACCGAGTGTTCTAACGCGTGGGTAAAGGTTCTTGTCGGCGATCAAAGCGAAGTCGCCGCGGCGGAAGGGGTAGGCCCTGTCGGCGCGTTAGACAGCGCTCTCCGCCGCGCGCTTACGCGTTTTTTTCCCGGGCTTTCAAAGGTAAGACTGGAAGATTACAAAGTTCGCGTAATTGATGGAAAGGACGCTACTGACGCGAAAGTGCGCGTTTTAATCGAAACAACCGACGGTCAGCACAGATGGAACACAGTCGGAGTAAGCGCCGATATTATCGACGCAAGCCGCGCCGCTCTTGTTGATTCAATCGAATATATGTTAATCAGGAATTTGGAGTGAGGAATGAGTAATAAAAGTATTTGTTTTAAATGAAACATACAGGAACAATGATAAATATATATTACTTCAGTGCGACAGGAAACAGCTTTTGGTCTGCTAAAAAGATCGCGCAGTTAATTAAAGAGTCGAGTCCCTTTCCTGACTGCGAATTATTTAACATTGGCGTTCTGGCGCAGAAAAAGGAAATTGAAATTAAAGCGGACGCGGTTATTTTTATATTTCCGTCTTTCGCGTACGGCATGCCGCGTGTTGTACGGAATTTTATTAGGAAAGCTGATATCAAAACATCATACTGCGCTTCTTTTGTTACATACGGATCAAGCCCGCGCGGAACAATGGGAAGTTTATTAAAGATTTTAAAAAAGAAAGAAATCGGTAAAATGTACTTTGGAAGCATTCCCGCGGTTGAAAATTATCTTGCGATTTTTGGAACGCCTGATGAAGAAACAATCAAGCGGCGCTGCCAAATGCAGGAAAAAGAAACAGAAGAAGCCGCGCGCTGTATTATAGAAAGAAAAGAAAACAAGGTAAGCGAATTTTATCCTCTGTCTTTTTTTATTTACTGCCTTTTTTCGCTTGGAATTAAAATATTTTATAAATTTTTCCGCGTAAGCGGTGAATGTACAGGATGCGCCGTCTGTGAAAAATTATGTCCGGTTTCCGCAATAAAAATGAAGGACGGACGCCCCTTCTTTTCATCAAAGTGCGAACACTGCCAGAGCTGCATTAACAACTGTCCGTTACGCGCAATCAAATTCGCCCGCGTAAGATTCGGCACGCCGGGCTACCGGCATCCTCAAATCGGAATTAGCGAGCTTATGAAATAAAACCTGAGCACCAGTTAATCGCGTTCTTTAACAATTTTTGAAACTGCGGATTAAGCCAAACCGGAACAAAATGCCCCGGCGTAAGAACGCAGACGCGTCCCTTACCCTGAGTGCGAACATATCCGGCTGCGTAAATTCCCGCGGGCGTGTTAAAGTACGGGTCTTCCTTGTTTTTACTTTCTTCTCCCTGAGGAGGTGAATATGAAGCAAGAAGAACGTCGGCGTCAGAAGCTGTAATTTCAATTCTGTAATGTTCGTCGACTTCGCAGAATAGTTCAACGCCTTCGGTTACAGGGTGCGGCTTTACAGGAGCTACAGTTACAGGGCAGTTATTCGGATGCCCCAGAAAGCGGCAGCCGATCATGTTATCAATATCTTTTAAATTTTTACTGTTAACAGCGGTGCTGTGTACCGCCACAAGTCCTCCGCCTGCTTCGACATAATTAATAAAAGCTTTTTGCATTTCTTCGGTTCTCCACGGCTGTTTGTCAGTTTGAGAAACCTCATCAGACTTGCACATAAGGACTACAGGAAATTCTTTTAACATTCCGGTGTTAAAATCATTCGCGTTTAAAATAATTTTAAAATCAAATCCTTCCTGTTTGAGCGGCTGTACGCCGTCTATCGCTGTCTGCCCCGGATGCCAGTAATCATCGCAAATAAGTAATACTGATACGTTTCGCGTTTCTTTCATTTTTTTCTCCTTATAAATGGCGCGAAATAATTATAACATAAAAAATGACGGCGGCTATAGATAATTACAATAAAGCAATGTAAAATATTACCATGCTTGATTATAAATTTATCGTAGAAAATAAGTCGGCTGTATCTGGAAATATTGCCGATCGTTTTATGAAAGCCGATGTTGAAACAGTTGTAAATCTTTACGGCAAGCGGACAGAGCTTACCACGAATCTTCAGGCGCTGCAGCAGAAGCGCAATACAAACGCCGCCGCGATGAAAGGAAAACTTTCGCAGGAAGAAAGAAATGTCCTTATAGAAGAAGGAAAAAAATTAAAGGATGAAATCGCCGCGGCGGAAGCGGAACTTTCAGTTATGGAAACTGAGCTTTTAAAAGAAGCGCGGAAGATTCCGAATATGGCGCATCCGGACGCGCCTATCGGCAAAGAGGAAAAAGATAATTTAGAAGTAAAAAGATCGGGGGTGATTCCTAATTTTAAATTTGAACCCTCTGATCATGTAAAACTTGGAACTGATCTTGATATTATCGATTTTGACGCCGGCACAAAAGTTTCCGGCACAAAATTTTATTATTTAAAAAACGAGGGAGTGTTTCTTGAACTGGGTCTTGTGCGTTATGCGCTTGATATCCTGCAAAAAAAAGGTTTTACTCCTTTCATTACGCCGGATATCGCCCGCGAAGAAATCCTTGAAGGGATCGGTTTTAATCCGCGCGGGGAAGAGTCTAACATTTACACAATAGAAGGCGATGAATCGCGCTCGTGTCTTGTCGGGACAGCGGAAATCACATTGGGCGGTTATTATTCAAACACAATTCTCCCGCGCGAAAAACTCCCGCTTCGCATGGCGGGGCTTTCCCATTGTTTCAGGCGCGAGGCGGGAGCGGCAGGCCAGTTTTCAAAGGGACTTTACCGCGTTCATCAGTTTACAAAAGTGGAAATGTTTGTTTTCTGCCTGCCTGAAGATTCCGGCCGTTTACACGAAGAGCTGCGTTTAATAGAAGAAGAAATTTTTGAAGGACTTAACATTCCTTTCCGCGTTGTGGATACCTGCACAGGCGATCTTGGCGCGCCGGCGTACCGCAAGTGGGATCTAGAGGCATGGATGCCCGGCAGAAATAACGGCGAGTGGGGAGAGGTAACTTCAACTTCCAACTGCACCGATTATCAGGCAAGGCGGTTAAATGTCAGGTTTAAGGATACTGACGGAAAAAATAAATTTGTTCACATGCTCAACGGAACTGCTGTCGCTGTTTCGCGCGCTTTAATCGCAATTCTTGAAAATTTCCAGCAGGCGGACGGATCTGTCAGAATTCCGCGCGCGCTTGTTCCGTACTGCGGGTTTGATACAATAAGGAGAAAATAAAATGATTAAAACAAATTCTTTTAAATCAAAAAAGGCGCGCGTTCTTTTTTTGACTGCGCTTGTTATCACAGCTCCTTTATTAACAACCTGCGAAACTTTGCAGGCCCTTCTGCCTGAACCGATTATCACTCTTCGATCTGTAGAGTTAAGAAATTTCAGCGTTAACGGCGTCGAACTTTTATGTAAAGTGAATGTGGAAAACCGCACCGCTTTGGATATTCCTGTTCCTGATTTTAATTGGGAATTTTTCTTGAATTCCAATTCGTTTGTAAGCGGAGAAATTAATTCCGGCGGTTATATGAGATCGCGCCAGGCGAACATTGTCGATATTCCTGTCAGCTTAAGTTATCTTGATATTTTTGACACTTTTAAATCATTAAAGGGAAGCAAAGAAACAAGTTATGGGGTATCGATTGATGTTAAGCTTAACCTTCCCGTTATAGGAGAAAAAGTCTGGAATTTTTTCCGTGAAGGAGTCTTTCCTGTTCTGCAGATTCCCAAATTTTCCGCGCCTTCCATGAAGATAGACGGCATAGATTTTTCCAAAATTGAATTGGCTTTTTCTATAAATGTTGAAAATCCGAATAATTTTGAGATTCCCTCTCCGCAGCTGCTTTACGATTTCTTTGTTAACAGAAGCGAATATAACTCAGGGATTACTGTTTCCGCCGCGCCTCTTGCCGCCGCCGCTGTTACTCCCATCATTATCGCGCTTTCTTTAAACTACGCGGATCTGTTCAGAACAATTTCCGGTTTACTGACATTAGGTGAAGCGCCGGGGCTTGTCGCGTTAAGAGGCGGTTTTGACATTCCCGCTTTCGCTGATGAAACTGTGCGGCAGGAAATTACCGGAACTATTCCGTTATTAAGAACGCCATCGATCAGTTTCCGGGGAATCACTTTAAAAAACCTTTCGCTTACAAGGGCGGATTTTGAATTGTCATGGGAAATTGAAAACAACAACAGCTTCGCGATGAGAGTAGACGATCTTTCATACAATTTAAATGTCAACAACACCCAATGGTCAAGCGGCAGAGTTCCCGGTTCTCCGCAGGTCAGCGCGAATTCAAAAACGGTAATTAATTTTGATTTCTCTGTTAACAGTCTGACTGTCGTAAGCGAGATTGCAAGTATTATAACAAGAGGGACGAATATCGCTTATGCGATGAGCGGGAACATCAGCCTTGGAGCCGCTTTAGCTGGTCTTCCGAATTATCAGGCGCCGTTAAATTTTTCCGGCAGCACCCGTATCAGCAGATAGCGCCCAAATCAATATCCGCGCACCCGCGTTAAAATCGTTCTGCCTTTTTCTGTCAGATATTTGTTCTCGTCCGGTATGTTGACATAAACAAAACCTGTTACATAAGGCGTTATTGTATAGATATTCCATAATAATGAGACGCCTTCTTTAGAAAGATTAATTGAATCAGGCGGCCAGATATTGTCGCGTAAAAAATAATTAACTTCATAATCATTTTTAATTAAATCGGTTAAAACAGCGTCCGGGACAGGGTTAATTATTTCGTTAAACGCAAGAATTTTTTCCGCCGCGATGTCTATGATATAGTAGAAAAAAGCGTAGTTTCCGTGAGCTGTGCCGCTTGTATAAAAATAGCTGTTATAATAAATAATTATATAATCAGCGTCATGATACTCAATATAATAATTTTCAATCAGGCAGGATTCATAATAATACTGAGTCCCGTCGTCATAAAATACTGGCGGATAAAACCCTGAAATATATCTTTCTGTAAAATCGTTTTCCAGATGAAAAGCGAAATTGTCAAAGTCTTTATTTCTATATATTAATTTTTCTATTAACGCGGCTGTGCTTTGGGAATAATTAATATTCTCAAGGTGAAATTCAAAATGGATTTTATGCGTTCCGTATAAAAGGTTTTCATAATTATAATCCTTATGTATAATTCCGGTGTCCGGCGCGGCAGGCGTAGTAATGCCGGAGTTTACGGCGCACCCGGCTAATAAAATAACAGAAAATATTATTAATATTTTTTTCATATAGACCTCCAACTGATTATAGTATATATTTAAACGTGTTTATTTGATTGAATTGTGTTTTAAATATTTGTATTTTTTTAATTTTAATTGTCTGTTTTGGACAAACTTAATTTTAAAATATTAATTATTTTCATTTTAGCGGTTGCATATATTAATTTTATGTCTTAAAATTAGTTAACGACCGTTCGGTAACTTATGACTAAATCTGAAATAATAGAAACGGCTTTTAAAGTGTGGGGCCGCAATTATTATAGAAAAACCAGTCTTTCCCAGCTTGCAGGCGAATTAAAGGTGAGTAAACCGGCGCTTTACCGCCATTTTGCGAGTAAGCAGGTTCTTACTGCCTCAATGACAGAAAGCTTTTTGGATGAGTTTTCTTCATATATAAGCGCGGATTTTAAACACGCGCAGAGCGCAAAAGACGCCGATGAAGGTATTTTTTCTATAATAAAAAGCATAGCGGGCTTTTTCGCGGAAAATCCGTACTCGCTTATTTTTTCGTTAATGAGTATTTATGACAGGGACTTAAACGGCAATGTGATAATAGAGAAATTGAAAATTCGGGGAGCTGACATCGCTTTGCTTAATACGCTGATTAATAAAAAATATCATGACAGCGCGGTTCTTGCGCGGCTGACAATCGCAACGCTCACTTTTCAGGTATCGTTTTTCCACATGAGCCATAATACTCTTGTTAATCCGCTTTCTTCTGATGATGTCGGAAAATTGACTGTGTTAATTAATAAAACGATTAATGTCGGTCTTGGCTATACTTTGGATCACTGCGCCCTTGATTTTGAAAAGCTGGAAACACAGGTTAACACAGAGCTTCCCGATTTGCAGCCTGAGCCGTTCTTTAAAGCAGTCGCCGAGGCGGTGGCGGAAGCCGGCCCCTGGGATGTATCGATGGATATGGTCGCAAAAAAACTGGGTCTTTCAAAAAGCAGTCTTTATGTGCACTTTAAAAATAAAAAGGATATGCTTCGCCGCCTTTTTGTCACCGAATTCAAGCGCATCATCGCGTTTGCCAGAAGAGGCATCAATTTTTCCGGCAGCGCGGCGGAGCAGCTCTACCTTGGAATATTTTCAGTCTCTGTCTACCTTCGCCTTCGGCCTGAAATTCTTGTCGCGATGGACTGGATACGCACGCGTAAACTGGACATCGGCAAAACAGACAAGCATATAGAAATTTTCAGGCTCTTTGAAGATGTAAATATTGAACTGCTTAAATGCCGCGGGGCGGAAAAATGCGAAACCGAAAAACAGATGACTTCCCATTGGATTTTATTTTTATTAATAAATATTTTAACATGTCCTGACGACGTGTTTACAGGCGCCTGCGCTGACAGTAACAGCATCAGAATTTTATATAAATTTATATTAATGGGTCTTGGAGGATTTATAAAATGAAAAAAAATTATACGGCGGGAATATTTTTCTGCCTTATGATGATCTTGGCGCTGCCTTTTAATCTACAAGCGCAGCAAGCAGCGTCGCAGCAAGCAGTGTCGCAGCAAACAGCGGCTGTAGTCAGGCTTACCGCCGATGAAGCTGTGGATCTTGCGATCAGAAATAACCTTGGGCTTGAATCATCGCGCACAAGCCTTGAAACAAAAAGAAGAGCATCAGAACTTTCCTGGAATCAATTTATTCCGACAGTTGATGTGGGCGGCGCGATACTTCGATTAAATGAAGCGCCGGCAGGGATGACTCTTCCTATTCCTCCTCCTGTTGGACCTATTATAATACCCGGCGGTTCTCAATGGCGAGTAACTGGTTCATTGTCAGTATCTCTTAGTTTTAATGCCGCTATGATAGAAGAAATGAAGAGGTTGCGTATTGAATATGAAGGCGGTCTTTTAACTTACGAAAAGGCGAAGGCTCAGCTTGAGCGCGATATACGCAAACTGTACCACAATATGCTTTTAATGCAGGAAAATCTTAATCTTCTTCACAGCAGCTTTGAGAACGTTGAGCGCCAGGTACAGATAGCGCAGGCTAATTACAGGGCGGGTTTTATTCCTGAGCTGACGCTTTTACAGGCGCAGGTAGCAAGAGAGAACATGAGGCCTGTAATCGATCAGGTTGAAAACGGATTAAAACTTTTAATGGCGCAATTCGCGTTTTTTTTAGGAATGTCTTATGAAACTGAATTTGAATTAACGCCGATTTCAGATGATCTTGAGTTTATCCTGGTTGATGCCGCGGAAATGATTTCGCAGGCTGCCGCGGGCAAGCCGGAGATAAATGAACTAAGAAATACTATACTGTCTTTGAATAGCCTAAAAAAAGCTACAACGCTTAGAATTTATTCACCTACGATTTCTTTATCATGGAGCGCGGATCCAAGTTTCTCAGGCGACCCATGGAAAGATTCATGGTTTAATATGGACAGGTGGAATCAGCAGCAGGGAATGTTCAGGATAACGCTTGGTTTTCGTTTAAATGGATTACTGCCGTTTGGCGTTGAATCCCAGGGGCTTAAATCATTAGATGATCAAATTAAAATCGCGACAATCGGTTTAGCGCAGTTAGTCAGAGGAACGGAAATTGAAGTTTATAATATTGTGCTTGCCCTTGAAAGAACGCGGATAAACACGCAGGCGCTTGAACAGACAGTAGCTCTTGCGCAGCAGGCATACCGCCTTACAGAGCAAGCATACCGCGCGGGCCTGCAGGATTATTTTCAGGTTCAGAACGCTGAGCAGTCTTTAAGGCAGGCGCAGGTTCAGCTTTTAGAACAGCATTTTACATATTTAAACGGACTTATTGATCTGGAATATGCAATCGGCGTTCCGTTTGGAACGCTTTCAGGGAGAAGATAACAATGAAAAAAATATTGCACTTAACGTTATCGCTGTTAATTGTAATTACATTCGCCGGATGCGAGCGGATAAACCAGTTTCTTACCATTGTCGGAGTTCTTGAAGCTCCGGATGCCGAGGCAAGCGAAGTGCCGGTATTCGCCGTAAACACCACGCTTGCTGTTAGGGGGCAAATACAGGATTATCTGACATTTTCCGGCGATATCGTTTACGGCTCGACAGTTGACGCATATCCTGAAGCGGCGGGAAGAATAACCGCGCTTTATGTTTCTGTCGGAAGGTGGGTAAACAGGGGCGATCCGATCGCGGAAATCGATCCGTCGCGGCCTGGGATGGAATTTATGACAAGCATCGCGACAGCTCCGATAAGCGGAACAGTTGTAATGATGCCGGCTCAGCTTGGAATGACTGTTACACAGGCGGTGCCGCTTGTGCGGATAGCGGGCGGAAGCGGGCTTGTAATAAAATTTAATGTCGCAGAACGTTTTATTTCCAAAATGGCGATGAACCTTCCATGCGAAGTAACCCTTGACGCGTGGCCGGGAGAAATATTTTTAGGCAGCGTAAGCGAGATTTCCCCGACAGTTGACGCGACATCGCGCACGATGGAAGTGCGCGTCAATGTAAGAGACGCTCAGTCAAAATTAAAACAGGGAATGTTCGCGAAAGTGCGCGTCATTACCGAGCGTAAGAATAATATTGTAAAGATTCCGTCTTCCGCTGTGATAAACAGATTTGGAGAGCAGTATGTTTATGTAATAGAAAGCGATCAGGATGATCCGCAGTTTACGGTAGTAAGAAAACGTATAATAACGCCGGGGATTATCATTGACGGAATAGTTGAAGTGCTGCAAGGGCTTGAGCCTGATGAAGAATTTGTTGTCAGGGGACAGACGCTTCTTGACGACGGATCGAGGGTTAATGTAATTGAGCGCGTAATGCCCTTATCGCCGCAAAGCGGCGGCTCAAATTAGGCGAAACGGAGTAATTTTATGAGCATGGTTAAAACAGTCGTTTCGCGACCTGTAACAATTTTTATTATATTCGTACTTTTAATAGGACTAGGCGCTTTCGCGCTTGCGAATCTTCCAATCGATTTGTATCCGGAAATAAGCCTCCCGATGCTCGCTATATACACATCGTATTCAGGCGCGGGCCCGGAGGAGGTTGAAAGATCTGTTACGCGATTACTGGAGGCGTCTTTGTCGGGCGTATCGGGCATGGAAAATGTCACTTCTATGTCCAGCAAGGGAACGAGTCTTGTGATTATGGAGTTCAGCTACGGCACTGACATCGCCGAAGCCGCGAACTCAATACGCGATTCGCTCGATCAAATCAGAAATTATCTTCCTTCAGGATCAAGATCGCCGATTATTTTTAAAGCTGACCCATCGATGCTTCCAATCATGACGCTGATGATAACGTCGGACAGGCGCACATCGGAAGAGTTACGCGAAATCGCCGATGATACGATTGTTCCGCGCATCGAGCAGACGCCGGGGATTTCCACAGCGTCGGTAAGCGGGGGAAGATCAAAAATTATCCGCGTTGAAATTCCGCAGAGCCGCCTAGAAGCCTACGACTTAACAATAACGCAGATTCAGCAGATGATTGCCGCGCAGAATATTCAAACAGCCGCCGGTACAATTGTGGAAGGCGGGATGTCTTACCTTCTTACAACGATGGGCGAGTACACGTCGATAGAAGAAATTAAAAATACCGCTGTCACGTACAGGGGAGGCTTTACAGGCACTGCCGTGGAAATGAGGTCTGTATATCTGCGCGATATCGCTGATGTTTACGAAGACTACTACGATGAAACAAGTATTGTCTATGTAAACGGACAGGCGGCTGTTACGCTGTCTGTTCAGAAACAGAGCGGAAAAAATTCCGTACAGACAGCTAACGATCTTCGCTCCCGTCTTGACAGAATTTCCCGCGAGCTGCCGACTGATATTGTTATATCAGAACTTTTTAACAGCACAGATATCGTGGAAAATTCCTTAAATCAGGTAACATCGACCGCTTTTTTCGGAGCGTTCCTCGCCGTTTTTACGCTCTTTTTATTCCTTCGTTCCTTAAAACCGACAATAATCATCGGCATCAGTATTCCTGTTTCCGTAATAATTACAATGCTATTAATGTATTTCTGGGGGCTTACTTTAAATTTAATGACGATGGCCGGCCTTGTTCTTGGAATAGGAATGTTGATCGATAACTCAATTGTAATTCTTGAAAACATTTACCAGTACCGCGAAAAAGGAGCGAAATTAAAAACCGCCGCGATACTTGGCACGTCTGAAATGATAGTCGCGATAACAGCGTCAACGCTGACGACGATCTGCGTTTTCGCTCCGATGGTAATGTTTCAGGGTCTTCTTGAAATGGCAGGTGAACTTTTTACAGGTCTTGCGTTTACTGTCGTAATTTCGCTGGCTATTTCACTTGCCACTGCGATTTTTCTTGTCCCGGTTTTGTGCAGCCACTTTTTTCCGATTGTTACGCGAAAACAAAAACCCCTTAAGGGCTTTCTTCTTGCGATTGACAACGGTTTTGCGAAATTTTTCTCGTGGCTTGATAATTCATACAAAAATGCGGTAAAAGTTGTCCTGCGTCATAAAGTTATAGTAATCGTGATTCTTGTAATTCTGCTTACCATAAGCGGTTTAATGATTCCTGTAATCGGCTGGGAGCTGATGCCGCAGCAGGAAAGCGATAATGTCAGCATAACGGCGACTCTTCCGATGGGAACACCGTTAGCTGAAACTGAAGCGGTTTTAAGGCAGCTGCAGATAATCGTGGAGCGCGAGATTAAAGGTTATAAAGATATAACAATCCAGTCCGGGGGCGGCAGCATAATGAATCTTGGAGCAGGCAGCACAAACTCAGGCTCTTTGCGCATAACGCTGCCTGAATATTCGCAGCGCATAGAAACCGCAAATGAAATGCAGAATATTCTTGAACCGTTTTTAAAGCAGATACCCGGCGTTGAGTTTTCATTTTCTGGCGGCCTTAGCCTTGATATGCTCGGAGGAAGCAGCATTGATATAAAGCTGCGCACGGACAATCTTGTTAAAGGAAAGGAACTTGGAGAGAAGATTGCCGCGCTTTTGAACGAGAGGCTTTCAAGGTACATTATCGAAGCGGCGGTCGATTTACAGGACGGTCTTCCTCAGTATGAAATTATCATTGACCGCGAAAAAATGTACGCGCTGGGGCTTAACACATATGTTGTCGGAAACGAAATTAAAGCCGCTGTAGACGGTGTTACCGCGACAAGATATAAAACAGGCGGAAAGGATTACGATGTTATTTTGATATTAGCAGAGGCGGATCGAAGCACGCTGCCGGCGCTCGATCATATTTTTGTCAACAGCCAGCTTGCAGGTCGCGTTCCGCTTTCAAGCTTTGTTCATTATCAGCAGGGCGTAGGGCCCATGACAATCAACCGCGAAAACCAAAGCCGCGTTATAACAGTTTCGGCAAGCGTAAGGTCTGGCGTAAGCACAAACCATCTTCAGACGTTAGTCGAAAATTTAATTAGGTCTGATGTTTTAATTGACGATGATGTTCTTATCGAATACGGCGGCGCGAACGCGCAGATGGAAAGAATATTCACAAGATTTGTGTTAATCATTATTGTCGCAATTGTTCTTGTATTCGGAATTATGGCAAGTCTTTTTGAATCATTCCGCTCTCCGTTTATCATCATTTTAACCATTCCGTTATCTGTCATCGGAATTGTGGCTGTTTATATTATTACTAACACAATATTCAATATGCTTACCGCTGTCGGTCTTCTTGTGTTAATAGGCATCATTACAAATAACGGAATCATTCTTGTTGATTACACTAATCTTCTGCGCAAAAGAGGTTACGCGCTAAACGACGCGATTGTCGAAGCTGCAAGAAGCCGTCTTCGCCCGATATTGATGACAACGGTTACAACAGTGCTTGGCCTTGTTCCAATGGCGTTTTTCCCCGGCGAAGGCGCGGAACTTGTCGCTCCCATTGGGCTTACCGTTCTTGGCGGCCTTTCATTCGGCACATTAATGACGCTGTTTTTAATGCCGGTTATGTACGCTATTATTAATAAGAACTCCGACAAGAGAGCCGCCAAAGCGCAGGAAAACCGCGAAAGAATCGCGGCAGGCGAAGGCCGCGCGAAAAAAGCCGCGGTATTGCCGAAGCAAAACGCGCAGACGCAAAGTACGCAGACTGAACCTGAAAAAAACATCACGGAGGAATCATGATCCGGATAGAAATTATCGCAAACCGATCTGTAGAGGAAAATATTTTCGACGCTTTTTTAAAAGAGAATGTCGGAAAGCATTACACTAAAATTCCCAATGTGTGGGGCGTCGGCGCGTGCGGCCCCCGCATGGGAGACGCTGTATGGCCGGAAGAAAATTTCTGCCTTGTTATCTGGTGCGAAGAAGAAGAAGCGCGCGGCATAAAACGCGCGGTATTGTCTGTGAAGGGAAAATTCCCGGGCGAGGGAATAAAGCTGTTCGGTGTTTAATTTTATGGAAGTCTGTTTATAGTGTGTCTGCATTATAGACAGATTCTAATTAATTTCGGTGTCGATTTTCGCCTGCAGGTTCTGCTGTATGTACTTGCGGATCTTTACGCGTATTTCGGGGCTTGTTTTTTGCATAAACAGAATAACATAAATTCTTTCCCCTTGTTCTTCGCGGCTGCCGAATACGATTCCGTCCGCGTTTATTAATACGGATTGCAGTTTGATTTGTATCGCCTTAATCAGGGTGTTTTTCTTAAAGTCAGGATCGGTTTCAAAAACGCAGGAAAAGCCAACTACGCTTATATCCTTAATAGTGCTGTTAATATAGCCGTCGCCGTGAGGCACATTCATCGTTGTGTTTTTTTCATTGTCAACAGTGGCGCGAAGATACTTGCGCCTTCCTTTTGCGTTTATTTTTTCAAGGATCTCTACAATTTTTTCCGCGGTATTGCTCATGTCAACTTTTAACGGCATATAACCGCAGGTGACTTTAATTTTATCGATATATTTACTTTTTATTTCTTCATTGTTATTTGTCGTAAAACACCCGATGCTTAATGTCGGAATCAAAGATAAAATCCCGGAGATCCATCTGTCCCATTCAGGTTCGGTCATTCCGTCGTCAAGATTCGCGTATATAATTGAGTTGGGATAATTTTTTAGAGCGCGGGCAAGACGGGCTTGATCCCGTGCGACATAAACTTCATATTCAAGCTGCGTAAGATCCTGAACCACCTGACTTATAATTGACGGAGTCGGATAGAGAAAGAATATTTTTCTTCCCAATATATCCTGTTCCGCGGAATCAGATTTTTCAGCTTCGTTATCTGACACTTACAAGTTCCATTTCAAAGATTAAAAAACTGTTAGCGGGGATAACCCCTTCTATTTCCATATCGCCGTAGCCAAGTTCAGGCGGAATAATTACAAGGCGTTTTTCGCCGACCTTCATATCCAAGACAACTTCATCCCATCCCGGAATTACCCTTCCAGTCCCGACGTTAAACTCAAGCGGCGCGCCTCTTAAAGATGAGTCGTCAAATACAAAGCCGTTAACAAGTTTTCCTTTATAATGCACGCTGACACTTCTTCCGCGCGCCGGAGTGTTTCCGTTTCCTTCGCTTAAAATAATGTAACGAATACCTGACGCGGTCTGCTGAGTATTGGGATAACTTTCGGTTATTTTCGCGATATCTGCGGTGCGCTGCTGCTGCTGGCTTCTCTGCGCTCCGGCTCTTACCTGCGCAAGCAGTCTGTCAAAATTCGCCTGATCGGCAATAAAGGCGTTTGCCTGCGCACCGTTGCGGATTATGGAAATCCTTTGAATCCTGTCGCCCTGCGCTATCGAGTTTACAACATTCTGCCCCTGAACGACATAGCCGAAAACTGTATGTGCGCCGTCAAGGTGCGGAGTGGCGATATGAGTTATAAAAAACTGACTGCCGTTTGTTCCCGGCCCCGCGTTTGCCATGCTTAAAGTTCCCGGTCTGTTATGCCTTAGAGTGGGATCAATTTCATCGGGGAAATTATACCCGGGTCCGCCTCTTCCGTTCCCAAGAGGACATCCGCCCTGAATCATAAAATTGGCGATTACCCTGTGAAAAGTAAGTCCGTCGTAAAAGCCTCTTCCCCTTGCGGCATCCATCTTTCCTTCCGCTAACGCGACAAAATTACAAACTGTAAGCGGCGCTTTCTGATACTCAAGACGCACGAATATATCGCCCTTGTTTGTTGTAATCTGCGCGAAAAGCCCATCGCCCAAACTCTGGGCATCAACTGTTTCTGCTGCGCACAAAATTAATATCACTCCCATTAAAGTTAAAATTGATAATCTTAAAAATTTCATGTAAATATTGTAGCAGATTAACATATTTTTATCAATTGACAATCACTCAATTAAACAGGTACATTGAACACATGAGCGAATACATAATTTCAGGCGGCGTTCCGTTAAACGGTACAATAAAAGTGAGCGGAAACAAAAACGCGGCTCTTCCCTGCATTGCCGCCGCGCTTTTAACGGATGAAGATGTCATTCTGCGGAATATTCCTGATATCGAAGATGTACATGTAATGATGGATGTTTTTATTTCTCTCGGAGGCGCGGTTGAAAACATCGGACCGAACGCGTATAAGTTTTCGCTTAAAGATATAAAATCATCTGTTATTCCTGATGAAGAAGCCAAAAAAATAAGAGCGTCAATACTTTTTGCCGGCCCTCTTCTTGCACGTTCGGGAAAGGCCGTGCTTCCTCCGCCCGGGGGCGATGTCATCGGAAGGCGCAGGCTTGATACTCACTTTTTAGTGTTAACAGAATTGGGCTCTAAGGTGAAGGTGAGTAACGCGTTTACTTTCAGCGCGAGAACGCTCGCGGGTGCGGATATTTTTCTTGACGAAGCGTCAGTTACGGCGACTGAAAACGCGATTATGGCTGCGGTGCTTGCTAAAGGTAAAACAATTTTAACTAACGCGGCAAGCGAGCCGCATGTGCAGGATTTATGCAATATGCTTGTAATGATGGGCGCTAAGATTGATGGAATAGGCTCTAACATTTTGAAAATTGAAGGAGTTAAAAAACTTTCCGGCTGCGATTTTGAAATCGGTCCTGATTTTATGGAAGTAGGCTCTTTTATCGGCTTAGCCGCTGTAACAGGCGGCGATCTTCACATCGTAGGCGCTAGATCCCAGGATATGCGCCCCGCCAAAATCGCGTTTGGAAAACTTGGAATTGTCTGGGCTCATGAAAATAATATTATTCATGTGCCTAAAAATCAAAGCATGGAAGTAAATCACGACCTTGGCGGAATGATCCCTAAAATTGATGACGCGCCGTGGCCGGGCTTCCCGCCCGATCTTATCAGTATAATTATTGTCGTCGCGACTCAGATAAAAGGAACTGTTTTAGTTCACGAAAAGATGTACGAATCGCGCATGTTTTTTGTGGATAAACTGATTGGAATGGGCGCCCGTATTGTGTTATGCGATCCTCACCGCGCCGTTATTTCAGGTCCCGCCAAACTGCGCGGCTCTGAGCTTATAAGCCCCGATGTCCGCGCCGGAATGTCAATGCTCATCGCAGCAATGTGCGCCGAGGGAAAGAGCGTTATACGAAATGTTTATCAGATTGAACGCGGATATGAAAATCTGACAGAAAGACTTTCCTCTCTCGGCGCACAGATAACAAGAACAGGGTAGAATCAGCGTATTATGATAACCGTATCAGCAAGCCTTATGCGCGAAATAGAGCGCATAACGATAGAAGAAACGGGAATCCCTTCCATTCTATTGATGGAAAACGCTGCAGTCCGCGTAACGGAACACTGCCTTAAGGCGTTAAACGGCATTAAAGACCCTAAAGTTTTAGTCGCGTGCGGCGCTGGCAATAATGGCGGAGACGGATTTGCGGTTGCACGGCATCTTTATTTAAAGGGAATTGATGTAAAAGTTGTTCTAGCTGGCGCTATTGAAGCAGTTAAAGGCGACGCTAAAACTAATCTTGATATAATTAAAAATCTTGGAATGGAAATTGATTTAAATTTCCCTGCGCAAAAATATGATTTAATTGTTGACGCAATATTTGGAACGGGATTAACTCGCGATGTAGAAGGAAGCGTCAGGCGATTAATAGAAGAAATCAACCGCTACGCAAAGCATATAATATCTGTGGATATACCATCGGGCGTTCATTCTGATACAGGACATATCATGAGCTGCGCTGTGAAGGCGTCGGAAACTGTTACTCTTGGTTACGCGAAAACGGGGCTTTATCTGTATCCCGGCGCTGAGTATACCGGTATTATTCATGTTGAAGATATAGGTATACCGCTTTCTTCATTTAAAAGTAAAAGTATTAATATTATGACATCAACGCAAATACTTACAGAAAGCGAAGCCTTTAATCTGCTTCCCGCACGAAAAAGGCGTTCAAATAAAGGCGACTTTGGAAAAGTATTAGTTTTCTCAGGCTCTAATGAAATGCCCGGAGCGGCAGCTCTTGCGTGCAGCGCCGCGTATATGACAGGATGCGGTCTGGTGCGCGCCTGCGTTACGCCTCATACCGCGCAGATAATACATAAATGGCAAAGAGAAGTTGTTACGCGCAATGTCATTGAAAAAAACGGAATGTACTGTAAAGACAGTCTTAAAGACTTGGATAAAGAAATAAATGACGCTGGCGTAATTATTATTGGCCCCGGCATCGGAAGAAGCGGCGATGTTACAGAGTTTGTAATTGAGCTGTTAAAAATGGTAAAAGCCCCTGTTGTGCTTGACGCTGACGCGCTTTTCGCGGCGGCTCAGGATATCAGCGTGCTGAAAACGCTTAACGTTCCATGCGTGATAACGCCGCACCCCGGCGAAATGAGCAGATTAACAGCGCTTCCTGTTCAGCAAATCCTTGATAACACAATCGCAGCCGCCTCGGGTTTTGCGAAAGAATTTAATGTAATAACGCTTTTAAAGGACGCGCATACTGTGATCGCAAGCCCGAATGGAAATGTTAATATCAATATAACTGGGAACAATTCTCTTGCTAAGGCAGGGACAGGCGACGCGCTGGCGGGTATGATTGCCGGTTTCATCGCGC
>Ga0209755_10002364_pt1 | contig 26132 bp, 24 predicted proteins | sample TergutCo191P1_FD_187301 | JGI IMG/M metagenome (GOLD analysis project Ga0209755, IMG submission 187301) | Cornitermes sp. P1 segment gut microbial communities from Petit-Saut dam, French Guiana - Co191P1 (SPAdes) (version 2) | ecosystem: Host-associated > Arthropoda: Insects > Digestive system...
CGACTGCGCAAAGGAATTTAGCGCAGCAAAAAAGCGTGTGCTTTGCGAAACATGGGGCGTTCCCCTTGACGATATTATGCTTGCACACATAGACATCACCCACAGTATGCTTGGCGCAGAGGTTGCGCAAAGGCATTTTTGCATAGATGACGCAGAGATTTTGCAAGCCATTTCTCGCCACACTTTGGGTGACAAAAACATGAGCCTTTTGGATAAAATCATTATGCTTGCGGATTACATTGAGCCAAACCGAGAAGCATACGACACCACGTTGCCGCTACAACGTGAGCAAGCGCAAACCAGCATAGAGCAGGCACTTATCACGGGACTGCGTGCCACAAACGCAGAACTGACCGAGCGTGGCCGCCCTATTCATCCGCTGAGTGCGCAAACGCTACGCAATTTGGAAGGAGAAATATAATGGACAATAGAGAATTTGAAGCCGTAAAGGCACTGCACGCAGAGCTTGACAAGAAATTTGCGCAAAACATTGTGGTTTTGGAGTTGGGTCAGTTATCACCTATTGCGGATTATTTCGTGATTGCGACAGGCGGAAGTGCGCCGCAACTTGCCGCACTTGCCGAAACTTCTGAGGAGAAACTAAAAGCCCTCGGGATGATTTTGCATCACACCGAGGGCGTAAAATCCGGTAAATGGGTGTTGCTGGATTTTGGCACAATAATAGTGCATCTTTTTGACAAAGAATCCCGTGATTACTACAACCTCGAACGTATTTGGGGTGACGCACGGGTATTGGAGTTTTAGGACACTATCCCTTAGCCAGTGCTTCCCAAAGCCCCTGCAAGTACGTTGCGCCCAGGGCTCGGTCATAAAGACCGTAGCCCGGCCGCGCAGGGATTGCATCAGCAACCAAACCCTCCCCAGCACCCACAACCAAATCCGGCTTCGAGAGAACGTGTGCGCCAGCCGACGTGTCCACGGTATCCGCCGTGCGCCGTGCGCACCGCCGGGCGCACTCGTTCCATATCATGCGGCCGTGGTCGGGGCGCATCCAGCCGGTGAAGTTTGTGTCGCTAAAGGCTTTCATTATCTCGTACATATCCAGCGAACCGCAGGACGAAAGATGTGCAGATTCGTAAAAATCTGTCTCGTTTTCGAATTTCAAATTACGCACGTGTGCGAAATGAATGCGCCCCTCGCTTCCGAATTCTCTAATCATTCCGGGAATGTCTGCGCCTTTTCGTGCGCCAAGAGAGCCGGTGCAAAGGGTTAGCCCGTTGTATTCGCTGGGGTGCAAGTCTAGGTATTTGCGGATGTTATCCCGGCTTATAATTAGCTTTGGCAGGCCAAAAATGGGCTGTGGCGGGTCGTCCGGGTGGACGGCCATTTTTATGCCAAGGCGTGCCGCATGGGGAATTACCGCATCCAGAAAATATTTCATATTGTCGTAGAAATCTTTTTCTTGGTAGCCTTCGTAGGCGGCAAGAGTTCCTCTGATTTTTGCCAGCCGCTCGGGTTCCCAGCCTGGCAAGGCGGCGGATTCCGCAAGATATCGTGCCGCCAGCTTTTCCGGCGTAATGCGTTCCATAAATGCGGCTTCGTAGCGCATTGTATTTGAGCCATCGGGCAGGGGATAGTACAGCTCGCTTCGTGCCCAGTCCAAAACCGGCATCATATTGTAGCAAATGCACTGTATGCCGTGTTCTGCAAGGCGTTCCATGGTTAAAATGTAGTTTTCGATTTTCGCATCACGGGAAGAAAGCCCCAACTTTATGTCCTCGTGGACGTTGACGCTTTCGATAACTTGCACTTCAAGACCGGCGGCGTTAACCGTCTCTTTCATTGTGCGGATTCGCTCGCAAGGCCAAGCCTCGCCCGCCGGGATGTCCAAAAAACTGGTGACAACCCCGGTGATTCCCGGAATTTGGCGAATTTGCTCCAGCCGAATGGAGTCATGATTCTCCCCAAACCAGCGAAATGTCATCTTCATAGCATTACCCCCGGCAAATTTGAAGTCATCTTCATGGCTTTACCCCCGGCAAATTTGAAGTCATCTTCATGGCTTTACAGCCCCGCCAATGCCATCATCTCTTCAATGGCTTTTTTGCTTACCTTGCGCCCCATGTACTCTACAAGGTCGTCTGCCGCTCCGGTGAATGTACACGCCGGCTCGTATTTTTTAAGTACGATTCTGTCGCCGTCCACAAAAACTTCAAGGGAATCCCTGTCTTTGATGTGCATAACCCTGCGTAATTCGCACGGAAGCACCACACGACCAAGTTCATCAACACGCCTTACAACACCCGTTGCTTTCATAAATAATCCTCCCTGCAATGTAGCGATCTCGAGTGAAACCGTCTATGGAAATAATTCCTATGGAAATGAGTTACAGGGGAACTATAACATAACTGTAAAATATTGCAAGTGATTGGCGCAAAAAAATTTTTTGTGTCGAAAAAAATGCCTTGCGAGGGGTTTGCAAAAACGAAATGGTTGGTGTCACTAACCGGATGAAACCGTCAACCGCAAAAAATTCGTAACAACTTTTGCACGTTGCAAAATTTTCGGCTATAATAGCGTCAACCCATCAATAGGAGGAACATAAAATGTATCTTTTCACATCAGAATCTGTGACAGAGGGACATCCCGACAAAATGTGCGACCAAATTTCGGACGCAGTGCTGGACGCTATTCTCGCACAAGACCCAGAGGCACGTGTTGCCTGCGAAGTTGCAACAACCACAGGCATGGTGCTTGTTGCCGGAGAAATCACAACAAAGTGCTACGCAGATATCGAAAAAATCACCCGTGAAACCATTCGCAAAATAGGTTACACATCGGGCGAAATGGGCTTTGATGCCGATGCTTGCGCCGTTCTTGTAACCCTAAGCGGTCAATCGCCGGATATCGCAATGGGCGTGGATGTTTCACTTGAAAGCCGAGACGGGGCGCAAACTGCCGATACCGGTGCGGGCGACCAAGGCATGATGTTTGGTTATGCCTGCGATGAAACGCCGGAGCTTATGCCGCTACCTATCTCCCTATCCCACGCACTCACCCGCAAATTGGCGGAAGTGCGCAAAAACGGAACTATTCCATATCTTCGCCCGGACGGCAAGGCGCAAGTTACCGTAGCATATGACGAAAACAAAAAGCCCACGGGTGTAACCGCCGTTGTTGTTTCTACCCAACATTCCGAAGACGCAACAAACGAGCGCATTCGTGCCGATATTCTAAACAGCGTAATCAAGCCGGTTATCCCGGCAGAACTTCTTTCGGATGATACAAAGTACTTCATTAATCCTACCGGACGTTTTGTAATCGGCGGGCCTGTAGGTGACGCAGGACTAACGGGAAGAAAAATTATCGTGGACACCTACGGCGGATATGCCGCCCACGGAGGTGGCGCATTCTCCGGCAAAGACCCCACAAAAGTAGACCGCTCTGCGGCATACATGGCACGCTATATCGCCAAAAACATAGTAGCGGCAAAACTTGCCTCACACTGCGAAGTTCAGCTTGCGTACGCAATCGGCGTGGCACGTCCGGTTTCTGTTTACGTTAACACAAAAGGCACGGGAACCGTTTCAGACGAAACCCTTTCTGCCGCCGTAAACGAAATTTTCGACCTGCGCCCTGCGGCAATTATCAGCCACTTCAATCTGCGCCGCCCCATCTACAAGCAAACCGCCGCCTACGGTCACTTCGGCCGCACAGACGTTGACTTGCCGTGGGAAAAAACCGACATGGTGGAAAAATTGCAGGCAAAGTGCAAGTAAAGGAGACTGTATATGAAAAAAGTTGGCATATTAGGTGCGTGCGGCATGGTTGGCGGCACAATGCTGCAAGTTTTGCGTGAGCGCAACCTACCCATTTCGCAGCTTTATTTGTTTGACGTTGCGGCCACAGCCGGTACACAAGTCGAATTCATGGGCAAAACCATCACCGTGGAAGAATCCACAATGGATATTTTTGACCGAGGGCTGGATATTTGCTTATTTGCCGTGGACGGTCCAATCAGCAAAAAATACGCACCAATCGCCGCCGAAAAGGGCTGTGTCGTAATCGACAACAGCTCCGCATGGCGCATGGAACCCGGCGTGCCGCTGGTGGTGCCGGAGGTTAATGCGCCCGATATTTTCACCCACAAGGGCATTATCGCAAACCCTAACTGCTCCACAATTCAAGCCATGGTTGCGCTGTTTCCGCTACACAAGGCGTTTGGCATAAAGCGTGTAATTTACTCAACGTACCAATCCGTTGCAGGTGCGGGCGTTGCCGGCATCGCAGATTTGAAGCGCACCGCAAACGGCGAAGCACCGCAGGTTTTCCCCTACCCCATCGCCGGCAATGTTATCCCACGCATTGATGTTTTCGAGGACAACGGCTACACCGGCGAAGAAATGAAAATGATACTCGAAACGAAAAAGATTCTCCATGCGCCGGACATGGCAGTGACTGCAACCACAGTTCGTGTTCCCGTTGAAATTGGCCACAGCGAATCAATCAATCTCGAATTCGAAAAACCCTACGAACTGGACGAAGTGCGCCGCATTTTAGAAAACGCACCGGGGATAATAGTCCAAGATGACCGTGAGAAAGATTTCTACCCCACGCCCAAGCTAATTGCCGGCACAGACGAGGTTTATGTAGGCCGCATCCGCCGAGATTTTAGTGCAGAAAACGCACTTAATATGTGGGTTGTAGCAGACAATGTGCGCAAAGGTGCAGCCACAAACGCCGTACAAATCGCACAGAAATTGATAAGCGGGTAAGCAAAAAGTGCGCCCGGCGCACAGCGGACACCGATGGCACATTTGCAAGCGTACGCATTCTCACGAAGCCAGTTACAATTTCCTGGCGTACTAAAAAGGGGCTGTTGCAAAATTTGCAACAGCCCCTTTTGTAACGCATCCCACAATATTACAAATTTGAGATGTCTTCAAACTCTAAGCATTGCAATTTTTTTGCTCTTGGTGGAATTATACGAGATGGTGTTTCGATTATGAAAACAGGTGTTTCGTCTGTGTTTACGCCATAATTATAGTTCCGCAAAATGTTTGTGCCGATTATAATATCGTTTTGCCGCTCAAATTGGATATGCGTTAACGTGTTTGTTGCCGAAACGCAGAATGATACGGGGATACGTATTTCCGGGGATGGTATCACAAAATCGTTAAGTTTCATTTCTGATACGACTTGATTTCTAGGCGAAAAAGACGCATACACTCTTGCGCCGGATGCAGGGCGAGGATGTTTTCCTGTCGCAGACGGCTTTGCTCCGCCAATGCCATACATCGCAACCATCATTCCAAGCGTCAATTTGCTCAAATCAAAATCAACACCAAGTCCTCGTATAATCTCTATACCCATGTAGCTGGTGGTGGCACCAGAGTCTATAACTGTCGGAACTGTGAGTTCTTTTTTTGCCAAAGCTCCAATGTATGTAGCATTGATTAGCATTTTGTCAAAGTCATTTTTCTTTATCCGTACTTTGCCCATGTTGTGAACCTCTAAATTATATTGTCGCCAAAAACATAATGCAGTGTTTTAGCGTCAATATCATTGGTTGCAACAAAATGGTTCAGTTCTGCAACCGAATCTGCAACGTGCAATAGGCGACCTTGGCTAATCCCGTAATCGTACACTTTTTCAACCGTGAGAAGGCTGTATTTATCGGGATATTTTTCCGCAACCTCTTCAGAATTGCGAAGCAAAAAGAAAATGGTTTCAACATCGGTGCTGTCAACTTCAACTTCTGTGTCGCAGTTGGTGCAATCCACCGTTTCCGCTATTTCCTCATCGTTATGCACCGTTTTTATAAGGTGATTGCATCCCGGGTTAGGGCAACGTAAAGAACGCCTGCTCTGCAAAACCTCAATCCGAACCAAGTCGTGCAGTATCTCCCCCGTTAAGTCCCAATCAAGGGATAGTCGGGTCGAAGCTCTAGCCACAGTAATGGAGTCTTGGTACGAGAGGGAGTTTACATAGTCTTCAACGGCAACGTATTCATCAAGGCTTAGTTGTATTTGCATCCTCTCCGATAACCGAAAAGATAACATCGTCCATATCCTCCTTTGCGGTATATTTCATAAACTTGAATATGATTTCGCCTTTTCCTACTGAAATTCTTACGGGAAAATCGGTGTCGGTATACCATGATTTTTTTCTTGCCCAAATAAAATCCGCACCGTCACAAGATTTATTGGCATAGAGAGTCTTTTTATTGTCGAAAAAAGCTGACTTTGTTTGCAGGGAAGTACTCTCCGTGGCTGTTTGCTGGACATTTGTGTCTTCATTATCTGTAGAATTTAGCTTTGTGGGGTATGCCTTTCTTCCTTGTGTAAATATTGAATGGTTGTTCCAATTTATTGAAATATGCTTTTCCACAATGGTGGCAATGTCATATTTAATTTTTGCCAAATCGGGAGAGCGATTTTTTCCTTGCACGTGGCATATATTTGCAAGTGTATTTGTAATTGTGTCCAATTGTTCTTCATTTGATGACATTATTGCCTGTATTTCTTCCGGCGTTCCTGTGAATTTGTCAATCAGGTAGAACAGTCGGGTTTTGAGATTTTTTGTGGCTTTTGGGATATTAACCGTCTTATCCGCAGGCAATAAAATGTTTATTTGCCGTAAAACTTCAGCTATTTCGTGCTTGATATTTGTTCGGCTTGTTGGTTTGGCAGGGTCAAAACCGTTGGTGCTGTATTTGTATAGGTCGGTTTTGGGCTTTGCAATAACAAGCAGATACTGGCTTTTTACGTAGAATTCCGCAATTATGGGGTAGTCTACGGTTTTTGTTGTGCGGGTATCGCCCTTTGTTTCGTAGGCAAACAGTTTTTTGCAATATGTAAACACAATTTTTTGCTCCTCTCCTTCCCAGCGTACGCTAACCAAAGAAAGCTCTTCGCCGTACGTGTTGGAGCAAAGGTGCGGAATTATCCCATCACTAATAGACTCATTAAAATGAGACATGGCTGCATCTTGGTTTTCCAGCAATGCTTGCGTGGTGCTTAACAGTGGGTAATGACGTACGTATACGTCTTTGATTCCCTCTGCGGTAATGGTATCAAGCCATGATAGCACTATCTCTTTATTTTCTTCGGACTCGTTTCCGAAAATTTCAATGAGTTTAATTCTGTCCTCACGCAAATCTGAAGTTGTGTATTTGATTTTGTTTGCAACCATAAAATCGTCAATTACATTCCTCGTGAGATAATTTTCATTTTTGTCCCTGAAAATTCCGAGAAAAGAAAACATGGCTTTTTCCTCCATTGTGCATCCCTATTTTCCTCAATAATACTCCAAAAAAACATTGCCCGCAACGCATTTTTCCGTTTGAACCGGTTAGTCACACCAACCACTTCACAATTGAAAGCGTTTGAGCATAGCAAAAAAAGGGGCTGTTGCAAATTTTGCAACAGCCTTTTTTTGTACATCAGAAAAGTGAAGCCGGCTTCGAGAGAACGCAAACGCACCGCACACACTCCCTCGGTTTCCGCCGTGCGCCGGGCGCACTTTCTTAAACCGTCTCCAAAACCGGGGATACTTTTGCCGGTTCTTTCTCCCGCTCCATGTTCCGCTGTGCCGCAGAAAGCATTAGTTTTATGCGGTTAAGCTGATTCACTTCGCTGGCACCGGGGTCGTAGTCTATGGCTACAATGTTCGAATTGGGAAATTGCTTGTGCAGCGTTTTTATCATGCCCTTGCCGGTAACATGGTTTGGTAGGCACGCAAAGGGCTGGGTGCAAACGATGTTGTTAACACCCGTGTGAATAAGTTCAATCATCTCTGCGGTGAGAAACCAGCCCTCGCCTGTGATATTGCACACGGATACAATTGGCTTTGCAAGCTCCGCCATTTTGTCTATGGATATGGGCGGCGTGAAGCGTTTCGAATTGCCTAATGCACGCTTCATGTGGCGGCGGTACATCTCCACGAAACCGATGCCGATTTTCCCCACGACTTTGAGTTTTTTCGAACCGCCCAGGTAATCTGCAAGCACGCCTGCATTGTATCCGTTGTACAAAATAAAATCCGTCAAATCCGGCACAACAGCTTCTGCATTTTCGTTTTCCAACAGCGTTACAATATCGTTGTTTGCCGTGGGGTGATACTTCACCAAAATTTCGCCAACCACGCCAACCCGTGGCAGTTCGATATCTCGCAGGGGCAGTGCGTCAAATTCCTCAACTATTTCGTAGCAATATTTTTTGAAAATGCGGCGGTTTCCCGTTTTCACATTCTCACGGCATTTGTCGTTCCATTTTTCGTACAGTGCGTTTGCCGCACCCGCCTCCGTCTCATACGGGCGGGTACGATACAATACACGAGAGAGCAAATCGCCATATACAAGAGCCATCATCGCCTTGTTGATAAGGGTAGGCGTGAACTGAAAGCCCGGATTTTTTTCAAGCCCCAGCGCAGAAAGAGAAATGACAGGCACTTGCGAAAAGCCCGCTTTTTCCAGTGCCTTGCGTATTAGCCCAATGTAATTTGACGCACGGCAACCGCCCCCTGTTTGCGACATGAAAATGGAAACATTGTTCGGGTCGTACTCGCCGGAGAAAAGTGCGTTTAACACTTGCCCCACCACAATTAGCGTGGGATAGCACGCATCGTTGTTTACATATTTCAGTCCCGTTTCTATGCACGCCTTATCCATTGCGGGCATAACCACAAGATTGTAATTTTCGGAGCGGAACGCCGATTCCAGCACATCGAAATGAAACGGGGCCATTTGCGGACAAATTATCGTATGGGTTTTGCGCATTTCCTTTGTGAAAACAACCCGTGGCGCACGTGGCTTTGGTTTGCGGTTAAGAATTCCACGCTCACGGCGGACGGATAACGCCGCAAACAAACTGCGTATGCGAATACGTGCAGAGCCGAGACTCGTTACCTCGTCTATTTTTAGCAAAGTGAAAATTTTGCCTGCGTTTTCCAAAATTTCCTGCACTTCGTCCGAGGTTACGGCATCAAGACCACAGCCAAAAGATGTAAGCTGAATCATCTCCACATCTGTGCGTTTGCGTACCCAAAACGCCGCCGCATACATCCGTGAATGATACGCCCACTGGTCACGCACGCCAAGTGGACGTTCAATTTCGCCCAGGTGAGACACGGCATCTTCGCTTAAAACAGGGATGCCGTAGCCCGTGATAAGCTCGGGAATTCCGTGGTTTATCTCCGGGTCTATATGGTAGGGGCGGCCGGCAAGCACAACTGCCGTAAGCCCGTTACGCTCGATGTAGTTTACTGCGTCATCGCCCATTTTTTGCACATCACGGCGGTAGTTATCCTGCTCGAGAAGTGCGGCACGCAGTGCGACACGCACCTCATCGGCGGGAATATCCGGAAACTCTTCTATCATTCTTTTTTCGAGCGATTTTGCATCACCCAAATTGAAAAACGGATTCTCGAAGCGAATGCCCAGCTGTTCGATTTCCTCCACGTTGTTTTTGATATTTTCGGGGTAGCTGGTGACGATGGGGCAATTGTAATTTTGGTCTGCGCCCTCGGTTGTTTGCTTTTCCATGGCGATGCTGGGATAGAAAATATACCGCACGCCGCTTTCGATTAACGCCATAATATGCCCGTGCGCCAGTTTTGCAGGATAGCATTCCGACTCGCTGGGAATGGACTCGATGCCCATTTCGTACAGCGCACGGGTAGTGCGGGGCGATAAGCGCACGCTGTAACCAAGTTTGGTGAAAAACGTAAACCACAGCGGGTAATTTTCATAAATATTCATCACCCGGGGGATACCCACAACGCCACGCTTCGCTTCGCTTTCCGCAAGCGGAGTGTACGCAAAAACCCGCTCGTATTTTTGCGCATATAAATTAGGAAGCTCTGCGTTTTGCGAAGTTTTGCCTAAGCCCTTTTCGCAACGATTTCCGGAGATGAACGAAGACCTTGGGGGTGCTACCCCCAATCCCCCGGCAGGGGACAAGTCCCCTGCACCCCTATCATTGGAAAATTGGTTGATTGTAAGCAGGCAATTATTTTCGCAGGCTTTGCAGCGGGTGTGTGTGGTGGCTACTTCCAGGGCTTTGAGGGCGGTGGCGGAAACAAGGGTGGATTCTATGCGGGGGCGGCCTCTCTCACGGGCAAGAAGAGCCGCACCAAATGCGCCCATTAGCCCGGCAATGTCCGGGCGGATAGCTTCCCTTTCGCTAACAAGCTCGAAAGCACGAAGTGCCGCTTCGTTGTAGAAAGTTCCGCCTTGCACCACAATATGCTTGCCCATCTGGGACGGGTCTGTGATTTTTATTACCTTTTGCAACGCATTTCTAATAACGGAGTATGCAAGCCCGGCGGAAATATCGCTAACAGCCGCACCCTCTTTTTGCGCTTGCTTTACACGAGAATTCATGAAAACTGTACAGCGTGAGCCAAGGTCTACGGGGTTTTGTGCAAAAAGCGAACCCTTTGCAAATTCCTCGATGGGTAGGTTGAGGGAACGTGCAAATGTTTCCAGAAACGAGCCGCAACCGGCAGAGCAAGCCTCGTTTAGCAAAACGGTGTCTATGATGCCGTTTTTGATTCGTAGGCATTTCATGTCCTGTCCGCCAATGTCCAAGATAAAATCCACCGCTGGGTCAAAAAATGCGGCGGCACGATAATGGGCAACCGTTTCCACCTCGCCCATATCGGCATTTAATGCGGCTTTGAGAAGTCCCTCGCCGTAGCCGGTAACGCAGGAATATTTGATTTTTGCCGTATCCGGCATTTTTTCATAAATTTCCGATAACGCCTTGCGTGCCACATTAAGCGGGCTTCCCTCGTTGCTTTCGTAAAAGGTGTGTAAAACCTCACCGGCTGTGCCAATAAGCACCGCCTTTGTGGTAGTGGAGCCGGCATCCAGCCCAAAAAAGCAATCTCCGGAATACGTTCTCAAATCGCCCTTGGGCACGATGTGGGTATTATGCCTTTCTGTAAATTTCTCGTAATCTTCCCGGGCTTCAAAAAGCGGGGCAAGGCGGGAAATTTCAAATGCAAGTTCCTGTTTCTCCAGCAAATTATCTATCAATTCGGAAATGGTTTTTTGTTCGCCTTCGTTTTCCGCACGGATTGCCGCACCCAAAGCCGCAAAAAGATGACTGCTTTCCGGGGTAATAACTTGGTTGTCGGGTAGCTTTAGAACGTCGATGAAACGTGTGCGCAGTTCCGAAAGGAAATGCAGCGGGCCGCCCAAAAATGCGATATTGCCGCGAATGGGCTTTCCGCAGGCAAGCCCGCTGATAATCTGGTTCACAATTGCCTGGAAAATTGATACAGCAAGGTCGGAGCGAGACGTTCCTTCATTTATAAGCGGTTGCAAATCGCTTTTTGCAAAAACGCCGCATCTTGCCGCAATGGGATAAATTACCGTGTGCGACTTGGCAAGTTCGTTTAGTCCGCTTGCATCTGTATCGAGAAGGGTCGCCATTTGGTCTATAAACGAGCCTGTACCACCTGCGCAAATGCCGTTCATCCGCTGTTCTATCGTGTTTGAGAAGTAAATGATTTTTGCGTCTTCGCCGCCAATTTCGATGGCTACGTTTGTTTCCGGCGCAAATTTTTCTATTGCATCCGAAACGGCAATAACTTCCTGCACAAAAGGCACGCCAACCCAATTTGCCAGCGACAGCCCCCCGGAACCTGTAAGCATTGCGTAAAATGTGAAATCGCCCAAGGCCTCCCGGGCTTCTGATGCAAGGGAAAGTAAAGTTTCCTTTATATTCGAATGATGCCTGCGGTATCTGTCAAAAACCATATTGCAGTTTTCATCTGTAACGGCAAGCTTAACCGTGGTAGAGCCAATATCTATGCCAAGGCGGTATGTACTCAAGAAAAAATCCCCTTTCGTGGTTGTCTCACAGAGGATTATACCGCATTTTTAGAGGGAATTAAAGCGGAAAATAAAGTGGGTACGACCCACAGCGAAAACCGAGGGCACGTCTGCAAGCGTGAGCATTCTCTCGAAGCCGGCTTCAATTTCCGAGGGTAAAATAAAGTGGGTACGACCCACAGCGAAAACCGAGGGCACGTCTGCAAACGTGAGCATTCTCTCGAAGCCGGCTTCAATTTCCAGGCGCACGACAAAAGTGAACCGGTTAGTGACACCAACCAGTTCTCTCTTACCGTGTAAAAAATTTATAATTTTCTGGAAATCTGCAAATGATATTGCAATAGTGTTAAATTTAGTTTACAATTCTTCAACCAGAAAGTTTTACATTTGACTACCGTGTCCGTTTTTGATATAATTTTTAGGATAATACGAGGAGGGGGAAGTGGCAATGATTAGCCAAGCTATTCACAACCAAAACTCTATACTAGGTGCCGCCCTGCGAGGGCAGGAAGCACGTGTAAACGCCATACAAAACAATATCGCAAACGCAGAAACACCTCGTTTTACCGCACGCAGGGTAGACTTTGAGGCGGCGTTAAGCGATGCCATTTCCGACTGGAGACGAACCGGCACACTGGACTTATCCGGTACCCGTGCAACAACAAGTTTCCAGGATTTTGGAATGCGCTACCGCATAGACGGCAACAACGTAGATATCGAGCGTGAAATGGTAGCACTTTACATCCACTCTGTTAGGTATGATGTAATGGTTAACAGCGTTTTGCACAACTCACGCCAGCTTAACACTGTACTTCAAGGTAGATAATAAAGGGGGATGCAACCGATATGAGCTTCTTTAACACCATGAACATTTCGGCAACGGGCTTAACTGCGCAACGCTTGCGCATGGACGTTATCGCCGAAAATATAGCCAACGTAAACACCACCCGCACCGCAGACGGTGGCCCCTACCGCCGCAAAACCGTTGTTTTCGAAGAGATACGAGACAACGACCCATTTTCTCTGGCTTTTAGCAATATATTCGGCGGCGGCGGAAGTGTTCCTGCGCCACAGGGTATGGGTGTGCGTGTTGTGGGCGTTGTAGAAGACGAGTCTCCCGGGCTTTTGCGCTACGAGCCAACCCACCCCGATGCAGATGAATACGGCTATGTGCGGTTGCCAAATGTTAACATTGTAGAAGAAATGGTTAACATGATTGCCGCAAGCCGCTCTTATGAAGCAAATATTACGGCAATGGGCGTGGCACGAACTTTAACCCAACGCACGCTTGAAATAGGACAAGGGAGGTAGTTAGATGTCAGCCATCACAGCAATGATTGATACAACCCCGGCAATGGCGGTAGTTCAACCGTTTCCACCGGATTTGCAAGTTCTTCGCCGCTCTCCCGATGAAGTGGAAAACCCGTTTTCCTCGTTCTTTAATGCGGCACTTAACATGGTAAACGACACAAACACGATGATTGCCGAGGCAGAACAACTGCAACTGGATTTTGCCACAGGGCGGTTAGATGATATTCTTGCCGTTCAAATGGCTATGGACAGAGCCGGAAACGCACTCAACTTTACAGCGCAAGTTACAAACCGCATTATCGAGTCCTACCGTGAAATTATGAGGATGCAAATATAGTTCCTATCTTGAAAACTTCCAGTAAACTCCAGCGAAGAGACGGGGTATATAGATGCCAGACCAATTAAAACAAGTTGCAGACCCGATAAAACAGCGGTGGGATGTATTAACGCCGCCGCAGCGTTATAAACTCTTGGGAGTTATAGCGGTGGTTTTGATTGCACTTGCCCTTACTGCGTTTATTGCGTTTCGCCCACGATGGGAAACCATCGTAAGCGGGCAAGATATGCAGGCAATTCAGCCTATGCTGGTTGCGCTGGACAATGCGGGTATTCGCAATCGCCCTATAAATCACGGTTCAGGTCTTCAAGTTGACGCACGCCATTGGCAGGAAGCCATTGCCGTAATCAACGTAGAGGGTGCCGCCCCAAACAGCGAGCATTTCACATGGGCAAATGCGCTGGACACAGGACTTGGCACAACAGATGACGAACGCCGCCGCCGTGATATTTTGGGCATGGAGGGGCAAATAGAACGCCAGCTTGCCATGATGCACGGCGTAAACACTGCAATCGTAAACCTTTCCGTTCCCACAAGCCGCCCTTTTGACCGCAATGCGCCGCAACCATCTGCCGCCGTTGCTCTCAATGTATCTCAAGATTTCTCGCCCATGCAGGGTCGTGAAATGGCAATGCTTGTGGCACGTAATGTAAGTAGGCTTGAACCGGACAGCGTTATAATTATGGACCAGTTTGCCCGCTCCATATGGAACGGCGCAGACGATGTTCAGGATAATCCGGTAAGCACGGCGCATCAAATGCGTGACCAATTTCGCAACCAGGCAGTGATGGCCTTGCGCCAAAACTTTTCCCTGGTATTCGATGAAATAGACGTGGTTTTTAATCCCGTATTCGATGATACCTTGCTTACAGAGGAAGTAATCACGATTTTCACCCCCTCCGAGGGTGTAGACGGCAGAGGAATTCCTCACCTGGACAGGGGTGCCCGTGCGGAAGTAACCGGCGGTGCCGGAGGAATTGAACCGGGGCTTGCCCCAAATGCCGCAATGATACCGGGATATATTCTTCCCGGCGGTGGTGTAATGGAAGCCGCCCACCGTGAATGGGACAGAGAATACAGCGTGGATACAACAACCACGGTTATACAAACAGGTCCCGGATGGGTAGACCCCGACCGTTCGACGGCGGCAGTCACCGCTGTAGTAGAGCGTCATATCCCGCAAGCCCTTTGGATGACGGACGTTCCCGCAGGGGAAGACCCACTCACCCAAGACGACTGGGACCGTTTCAAAATGAACAACTCCACACCACGGTCGCTAAACAGCGACTTTGAGGATTTTGATTATTTCCTTGCACAAGCCGCCGCCGCACTGGGAATTCCGGAAGATAACGTGTCTCTTGTTGTCCTGGAAAGGGTTATCCCCCACGACCTGCACGTGCGTGTTTGGGATATCCCCACAATTTTGATGGTGGCAGTGCTTCTGCTGTTGCTTGCAATGTTGCTGTTTGGTCTATTGCGCCGCCAGCGTGACGCAGAAGATGAAGAAGGCGAACTTGAACCTCAACTTGCAGTGGAAGATTTGCTTGTTTCCACACAGCTTGAAGAGGCTCGTGAAGAAGAAGCCGCCGCACTTGAGGAAATTGACTACCACAAGGAAAGTGAAGTTAAAAAGCAAATTGAGAAATTTGTTAACGAAAAGCCGGAATCTGTTGCCGCACTTTTGCGCAACTGGATAAATGTCGAGGAGTGGTAGGCAATGCCCATTACTGCACAATCAACCATTGCGAACTTATCAGGACGTGAGAAAGCGGCAATTTTGCTGATTACCCTGGGTCCGGAGCGGTCTGCGCAAATTTTTAAGCATCTCAAAGAATCTGAAATTGAGTCGCTTACGTTGGAAATTGCCAACACGCAAACCGTTTTGCCCGAGGTACGTGATGCCGTTCTTGAAGAGTTCTATCAAATTTGTATTGCGCAGCAATATATTACCGAGGGCGGAATCGCCTACGCAAAAAACATCCTGGAAAAAGCCCTGGGAGAGAACAAAGCATTCGAAATTCTCAGCAAACTCACGGTTTCCTTGCAGGTGCGCCCGTTCGACTTCATTCGAAAAACCGAAGCATCTCAAATCACAAACTTCCTCGCAAACGAGCATCCGCAAACCATTGCGCTTATTTTGTCATATCTGCGACCAAAGCAAGCCGCCGATGTTATCGGAAGCCTTGTGCCTGACAAACAAGCCGAAGTTGCCCGCCGCATAGCTCTTATGGAAGGCACCTCGCCGGATGTTATCAAGGAAGTTGAAAAAGTTTTCGAAAAGAAACTGTCCGCTCTTATGACGGAAGACTATACGCAAGCAGGCGGCGTGGATGCAATCGTAGAAATACTAAACGCCGTAGACCGTTCCACCGAAAAACACATCATCGAAACCCTCGAAGTCGAGGACATCGAGCTGGCCGAAGAAATCCGCCGCCGTATGTTCGTTTTCGAAGATATCCTCATGCTTTCCAACCGAGATGTACAGCAGGTTCTAAAAGAAGTAGACCAAAAAGAACTTGGCATCGCACTCAAAGGTTGCTCCGAGGAGCTAAAGTCCCATATTTTCTCCAACCTATCGAAGCGTTTGTCTGCTATGATTCAAGAAGATATGGACTATATGGGTCCCATCAGACGTTCCGATATGGAAGAGTCTCAGCAAAAAATCGTAAACGTCGTACGCAGACTGCAAGAGTCTGGCGAAATTATAGTAGCCCGTGGTGGTGGAGATGATGTTGTCCTCTAATCGAGTTCTAAAATCCGGCATAGTAAACATGGATGTCGAAAATGTCGTTGTTATAGATGCCGGTGTGCCGGATGAAATTTCGGCGGCTTCTGCTGTCGAAAACCCCAACAAGCGTGAAGAGGATGCGCAAACTGCCGCCGCAAAAATAATTCGCCATGCAGAAAGACAGGCCGAGGGAATTGTAAGCGATGCAATAATGGCGGCCGCACAAAAGCAAGCCGCAATTCAAAAGCAAGCCGAATCGGATGCGACAAAACTCCTTGGCGAGTCCCGTGAAAACGGCTACAACGAAGGCATGGCGGCGGCAACCGCCGAGGGTGACAAAATAAAGGCCGAAGCGCACCAGCTTCTCGAAGCGGCAAAAGCCGAACAAAAAGCCATGCAGGAAAATCTTGAGCCGGAAATCGTAAACATGATTATCTCCATAACGGAGAAAATTTTGGGCGATACAGCAAAAATAAACCCCGCCGTTATTCTCAATATTGTTAGGCAGGGTTTTGCGGCAACAACTGTCTCGGGCAATGTAACAGTGTATGTCTCCGCCGATGATTACGACGAAGTTGTAGCCGGTAAAGACGAACTGCTGTCGTTTGCAGACGGCTCTGTTAAACTCGAAATCACCAAAGATTTGAGCCTATCCTCCATGGACTGCATAATCGAAACGCCTTTCGGCAACGTAGATTGCAGTCTGGGTCAGCAATTCGAGGCAATTCGCACAAATCTTACTTATATCCTTAATACGAACAAATAAGCGAGGTAGCCGTGAGTATTCTAACTAAATATCAAACGGTTCTTGATAAAAGCTACATTCGCAAGCTGGGAAAAGTCTCGCAGGTTGTGGGTTTAACAATTGAATCCATAGGTCCCGATGTAAACATTGGGCAAACCTGCAACATAAAAGCCGGTAAATACGACGATGCAGTTTTGTCCGAAGTAGTTGGCTTCAAAAACAATAATATTTTACTTATGCCCTTGGGCAATATGCAGGGTGTGGGTCCCGGCAATATGGTTGAGGCGTTAGACCGCCCCATTACAGTGCGAGTTTCCGAATCGCTGTTGGGGCGAGTACTGGACGGTCTTGGCAGACCTATGGATGGCAAGCCCCCAATAGAAGACGGCGAGCTGTACAACGTAACAAACCCTGCGCCAGACCCCCTAACCCGCAACCGCATCGAAGAACCGCTAATGCTTGGGGTAAAGGCGATTGATGGACTTCTCACCATTGGCAAAGGCCAGCGTGTGGGAATTTTTGCAGGCAGTGGCGTGGGAAAAAGTACGGTAATGGGCATGATTGCCAGAAATACTAAGGCAGACATAAATGTAATTGCTCTTGTTGGCGAACGCGGTCGTGAGGTTCGTGAATTCATAGAGAAAGACTTGGGCGAGGAGGGCTTGGCACGTTCTGTGCTGGTGATTGCGACAAGTGATACGCCTGCGCTGGTTCGCCTTAAAGCGGCGGAAGTTGCAACAAGCGTTGCCGAATATTTCCGTGACCAAGGCAAGGACGTAATGCTTCTGATGGACTCGCTTACACGGTATGCGATGGCACAACGTGAAGTGGGGCTTGCGATAGGCGAGCCGCCGGTTTCACGGGGATACACGCCTTCGGTTTTCGCAACCATTCCAAAACTTTTGGAACGTGCAGGGCATTCGGACAAAGGTTCAATCACCGGATTGTACACAGTTCTTGTGGACGGTGACGACCTTACTGAGCCGGTAACAGACACCGCCCGAAGCGTTTTGGACGGTCATATCGTTCTATCGAGGAAAATTGCAAACCGCAACCATTATCCCGCAATTGATGTATTGGCAAGCGTTTCACGCTGTATGTCCGACATCGCCGAAAAGGAACACAAAGATGCGGCAAACCGCTTCAAAAAAGCGATGGCTGTGTACGCCAACTCGGAGGACTTGATAAACATCGGCGCATACGTAAAAGGCTCCAGCGAGGAAATTGACGATGCCATCCAGAAACACAGCGCAATGAACGATTTTCTCACCCAGGGCATTGACGAAACATTCGATATAACCGATTCAATCGAAAAAATAAAGGAAATTGTGGGTGAGGCCTGATGCCCCGTTTTCAGTTTAGGTTACAGCAGTATTTGGGCATTAAGGAGCAAATTGAAAACCAAAAAGAGCTTGAATATGCCAAGGCTTTACGCCTCTTGGAAGAAGAAAAGCAAAAACTCGTGGACTTCATCCGAAGCAGAGACGAAGCAGTGGAAAATTTACGAACCCGTGTGGCAGAAGTTATTTCGCCATTCGAAATTCGGCGGCTTAACAATAACATCGAACGCCTGAAGCAACAGATAATACAGCAGAAAGAGCGTGTTGCGGCGGCGGAAACTTTTGCAGAGCAAAAGCGGCAAGAACTTGTGCAGGCAATGAAAGAACGCAAGGCTCTTGAAACGGTAAAAGAGAACGCACGTGAAGAATTTTTGATAGAAGCCAATTTGGCAGAGCAAAAGGAAGTTGACGAGCTAGTAAGTTTCAAATATGCCAAACTTGGGGAAACCCCTATACCATAGTCAAGGAGGGCTGCGAATGCGCCCCGACCAAAACAATCCAACCGAGAAAAAAGGCAAGGGCGGTCTAATCGCCATAGTATTGATTCTTTTTTTGATTCTTGCGGCGGCGGCGGTTATCGCCTTTGATGTAGGCGGCGTACGTTCGCAGTATATCATGGGATTTTTTCGTGATGCCCCGCTGATTGGAAATCTTCTTCCACCCGAAGAAGAAATCGACCCTATCGATGAAATGACCGAAGAAGAAATGCGTCTGGCACTTCATGTATACAGAGATGAAATTGCAGGACTTAACACACGCTTGCACGAGCTTGAGGTTGAGCTTGCACACGCAAACGCAAGGATTGAGCATCTTGCAGGTTTTGAGGAGCGGTGGCAACAGTACCGTGAGGCAAGTGCGGCGTTTGCACAAATTCTTGCACACAATGATTCCGAAAATTTTGTAGAGTTTTTCGAAGATATAGTAAATCATGATTTGGTGCCGCAAGACATTTTGGCGGCGGCATTTGCACAGGCTGTTGCGATTAATATGTACCATGATGGCATGGGCGACCTGGTGCGCACCTACAATGCCATGGAAGCAGGGCGAGTTGCAGAAGATATGGAACGGCTTCTGCTAACAAATCAGACACTTGCAGTGCGTTTGCTTAGGGCGATGGGCAACGCTCGTCGCGGCGAAGTTTTTGACGAAATGGAATACATTGTTTCGTCACGGTTTGCGATTTTACTTTCTGTTGAGCCGCCTACTTTCGAGCCGCTTGTTCCACCTCCGTATTTGCCGGAATTCGAGTTTACTCCGCCGGAAATCATCATTATAACGCCACCCACCGAAGACGAATATTACGAATATGAAGACGAAGATGACACCGAAATTGATGCGGAAGAAGTTACCGACCCCGCAGAAGAACCCGAGGGAGAACCCCTTGAACCGGATGATGAATAATTTACCGATATGACTGCACCTCGGTGCGTTATATAATGCAGGAGAACGAAATATGAAAGCCTCCCGCTGTTGACGGGAGCGGCTCCGTGAGCCGCCGACATACGCCGGGCTTTGGAAAGGAGGAAACCCATGAAGATAATCGACATGGCAACAGGCAAACTGCCGGACGTATCCGCAAAACAACAAAGCTCGCAATCGAATACATCGTTTGAATCTCTCTTCACCGAAGCAGAGCAACGGCAAACAGTTAACACAACCGAAAATCAAAACGATGACGAAAACCAAAATCGTTCAAGCGAAACGCCACAGAGCAATCCGCCAACATACTACACAAATTCGGTTGAAGAAGAACCGGAAGAAAACGCCGCAATTTGCGAAACGCCGCAGTACATCGCCTACGACCACGCCGCTCCGGAAGAAATCGTGTACATTGCACCGGAGGAATTTTTGGCAAAAGTAGCGGAAACCATGTACGTTCCCGAGGAAAAAGTCACGGAGTGGCTGAACAAAACGGACTTGACAACGAAAGACCTTGCCGAGCCGCAAGCAGTAGTGAAATTTCTGCAAGTAGCCCTTGATGCGGAAAGTCCGCTGGAACTCTTGAAAGACGAAAAGTTCCCGGAAATTTACAAGGCTCTAAAGGAAGCAGTGGCGGAAACAGCTGTTAAACCCACGGCAAAAGATGCGAACGCTACCGTAAAAATAAGTGCGGAAGCCGCAGAAGTACTTACGGATGGCATCGAAGCTACAACTTCTGATGGGGAAGTAGTTGTCAAAGCCGCTACAAAAAATATTGCCGCAACCACCGATGATGCTGTGCCACAGGCACTGCGCCAAACCGAAGCTCACAGCGAGCCCGTACATTTGGTAGCAGAGCAAGCGGACGCAAACGTCCCGATTGAAGCATCGGCAAATGATGCACCGCCGGTGAATCCGGCAATCGCTACGGAAATCGTGACGGTACGTGCAGAGCAAAGCGTTCAACAAGCTGCACCCCCACCCCCTGTAGACCCTGCCAATGTGATTGAACAAATCATGAACCAGGTGAAATTGCAGGCAACGGGCGGCAATTTCAGCGAAATCCGCATTACGCTTAGGCCGGAATCTCTTGGTGACATCGTTCTGCGTGTGATGACGCAAAACGGGATTGTGACTGCGATGTTTGAAGCCGAAAGCCAGCGTGTGAAAGAAGCACTGGAAGCAGACTTTAACTCGCTTAGGGACGCATTAACCGAGCAAGGCATAAAATTTTCGGAACTTTCGGTTTACGTACGGCAGGATGAAAACGAGCGCATGAACCAATTCGAGCGTGCCCGTCAAAACAGCCGCAACCGTGCAGAAAGCATCGAAGAAGTGGAAGAACCGGAGCAAATCTCGTATCACAACGGCGTGATTGACCTCACAGCCTAGGCGCACAAGGTGCGCACCCAATACCACGTTTGCGCAGTTTGCAAAATCAGCCATCTGCGTCAAGCGACATAAATTTGAAAGGAGGAAACAAAATGGCAAATTGGGGAGATATCACAACCGTACCCGAAAATAACGTGACGTGGGGAACAACAACACGTGAACCCCAGCAAGACCTGGACCGTACCGCATTTTTGAACTTGCTTATCACGCAGTTGCGCCACCAAGACCCCCTTAACCCCATGGACGACCGGGATTTCATTGCGCAAATGGCGCAATTCTCTGCGCTGGAGCAAATGATGAACCTTAACGCCACATTCGAGCGCACCCAGGCTTTTGGAATGATTGGCAAAGTGGTGGATGCAGATTTCTTCTGCCAAACATCGCAGGAACGTATTGAAATCGACGGTGGGCTGGTAGCTTCTGTGCGCCGTGACCCTGCACGAAACACCATTTATCTTGTGGTTGCAGGTTCACTAGACTCGGACGGAAACCGTCGCATGATTGACGTTCCATTTGATGCAGTGCGTGAAGTTTCCGAAGATTTCCATCTGTCGTTCTTGATGAACGAAATTCACAACCAACTGCAAGGGCAACGTGCCGCCGATTTGGTAGGTCAGTATGTAATGGGCTTTTCTGTGATGGGCAACGAGCAAGTTTTTGTAGAAGGTCGTGTAGATTCCGTTTCTATGCAGGGCGGATTAGCGATTGCGCACGTTGGCAACAGAGAACTGCTTTTCCCGGACGATATCGTTTCCGTATCCACACAGCGCAGACTTATCGAAACCGAAGATTTCCGCCACAACGCATTTACCCACGGCAAACTGGTTGATATCGATGTAGTTCGCACCGGCAACAATGCCCGCTTGTACCTTGTGTTCAACTACATGAGCGAAGACGGCGAACCCGGTCACAGGCGCATTCATGCGCAAAATTTCAACCATGTAACAGGTGCGCTAACTTATGTTGGTCACGAAATTACTCATGGTGCGGTACACGGCAATGTGGAATCCATCACAATGCGCAACGGAATTCCGTTCCTTGTTGTGCCCATGCAAGAACGTGACCCGGATGCAACAGAAATTGAAGATATGTACAGAACTGTACGCCGTGAAATTGATTTCCTTGCGTATCTTGCGGCACGCAGTGGGGCAACGGGGGATGAAACACCATGATTCCGGGCGTGCATTTGACGAAAATTGGAAATGTTAACGAAACCGTACAGGTAAAACAGGAGGCACCCCTCCGCACAACAACTGCATTTGGCGATGTTCTCGCAAAGCAAATTGAAAGCGGCGGTAACAACCCCGTACAGTTTTCGAAACACGCAGCACTGCGATTAAACGACCGCAATATTCAACTTTCGGGCGAGCAAATAAGCCGTGTTGCGGATGGAATTGGCAAGGCTAACCAAAAAGGAATACGTGATTCTCTGGTGCTTGTAGATGATGTTGCGCTGGTGGTAAACGTAAAAAGCCGCACGGTTATAACCGCCGTTTCCGAAATGAAAGAGAACGTGTTTTCAAACATTGATGGCGCAGTAATAGTATAGCCGGACCCTAAAGGGAGGCTAAAGATTCCCGAACGACAGACGGAATCCGTGCGCACGGGCGCACACCCGACACCGAGGACAGGTGTACAAAGCTCGCACGTTCTCTCGAAGCCATTTTCAAAAGTTGGTTTTAGAAGCCATTTTTAGACGTTGGTTTCAAAATTCATTTTTAGAAGTCATTTTTAGAAGCGATTTCGCTTGAAACTTTCGTGCGTAGCAAAATGAACTGGTTGGTCTCACTAACCGGATTGCGCTAATCGTTTTCGAAGTTGTAAAAAAAAATTTTCTACCTTGAGGGAGGTAATTTATATGATGCGTTCCATGTTTTCCGGTGTTTCTTCACTAAGGGTACACCAAACTCGTATGGACGTTATTGCAAATAATATCGCAAATGTTAATACCGATGGTTTCAAATCCCAACGTGCAACATTTACGGATTCTTTCTATCAAAATTTGAGAGGTGCAACCGGACCCGACCCCACTTTTGGACGTGCGGGAACAAACTCGCAACAGGTAGGTTTAGGGCTACGCCTTTCTTCCATCGACAACTTGATGCACCAAGGTATTGCACGTCGCACAGACCAACCACTTGATATTGCAATTGAAGGCGAAGGATTTTTTATCACACGTGACCGTGGCGGTGCAAACCTTTTTACCCGTGCAGGTACTGTAAGGCGTGACGCACACTGGAATTTGCACATAAACGGCAATAACTTGATGGGTTGGAGTACCATCCGTTGCAGCAACACCCCGGGCGGCTGGGCTGTGGAACGTGGCGCATTGCAGCCGCTGTCTCTGGTAGGCGAAAAGCAAGCTATGCCTTCAGAACCCACCACGCAAATAAACATGGTTGGTAACTTAAACCGCTCGCAACTTTCCGAATGTCCCAACACAGGTATGCAGTACGTAATCCTCCCCAAAACAATTTACGATAGCCTGGGACACCGATATACAATAAGTATGCGTTTCACATATCACCCCGAAATTTCCGAAGCGGCAGGTTCGCCCAACGGTTACTGGACAATGGAAGCAATGGGTGGATATTACGTACTGGACGACGATGGCAGATGGTCAAACACCACCGGCACCCCAGCAGTTCCCGTTACATCCGATACCGCCGATGCAGTACGCCTTGTACACGCACGTATGGAAGGCGCACGCCCCAACGACCCCCCTGCACTAATTTCTTTCTGCTTCTTGGGTGAAAGCCGTGGCGGCGCACCATTTGGCGGCACATCTGTTGCAGGTTTTGCATCACAGGCGCACACTGCGGTTACAGTAGCGTTTGACTCGATTGGTAATTTCCTTGGTATGGGTCATGTAAATCGTGACGGTGACGGCAACATTATTTACGAAACAGGCGGCTGGCCAACACCTCAAGCATTTAATTACGACCTTGCAGGCGTAAACGCAGCCACTGCCGATATAGCCGGCAGAACTTTCTGGAGAGAACGCTCTGTTTCAGGCATGGCAGTAATGCCCGTACAAGGCGTTGCACCATCGGCTACTTTTGGTGACACAGAGGGGCAAGCCTCTCGCTATGCAGATACCCCCTCCGAACCGGCTGGCGGCTATGCTGTAGGTGACACCCTTATCCGTCCCGGCGAATTTACTTTCAACTTCGTAGAACTTATGCAGCGTGGTCAAGCAAACACAAGTGCAGTAGCCCTTACATGGGATGGCGGCGGTCCCGGTTTCCTTGAGGAAATTTCTATTGGCGACGACGGCACCATTATGGGACGTTTCTGCAACGGTCGTGACCGTATACTTGGGCAAATTCCTCTGGCGTTTTTCACAAACCCCGCAGGTCTTGACCGTGTAGGTAACAGCTTCTGGCGTCAAACAGCAAACTCCGGTCCGTTTGACGGCGTAGGTCGCATAGGCACAATGATTGGCGGTGCGCTGGAAGGCTCAAACGTAGACCTTGCCAACGAGTTTACCGATATGATTACAACCCAACGTGGTTTCCAAGCCGCATCTCGCACAATCACCGTTTCGGACGAAATGTTGCAGGAACTTGTAAACTTGCGCAGATAATTTGAACCCGGAATTCTCCCCCGTTTTACCTAACGGGGGAGGGTTTCGGACTCATTTTTGCATATATTTCTAACAACATTTCATAAGAAAAACATTGTATCTAACTTTACCCTGTGGTATGCTAGTCATTGCAACAAAAAAAGGAGCTGTTTCGACAATGATAACCGTCACAAAAATCAACGACAGAGACATTATCGTAAACTGCGATTTAATCGAATTAATCGAATCAACGCCCGATACCACTTTAACCACAACCACCGGGAAAAAAATCTTAGTACGTGACACGGTGGATGAAGTCGTGGACAAAATAGTTGCTTACAAAGGGCGCATAAACAAAGTTAAGGGTTAAAAATCGCTCTCAACTAAAAAATTCGCCCGGGAGGGGATGTAAAACGTGGAACTAGGTACACTGGTAGGAATGATTTTAGGTCTTGTATTCATAATTGCATCAATACTCATCACCGCTTGGGGCGGCGATGGCGGCATAGGGGATTTCCTTGACGCACCATCTGCCATGATTGTTATCGGCGGTACAATATGCTCCGGTCTTATCGCCGTAAAATTGAAAAACTTTATAGTTGCGGCCAAGGCTGCGGTAATTACTTTCAAGCCCCCAGTTCTAGACCCCGCAGGCGCAATTGATACCATCGTTGCCCTTGCAAACACCGCACGTAAAGAGGGCGTACTTGCCCTGGAAGAATCTGCGGCAAACATGGGTGACGAATTTCTCAAAAAAGGTATCATGCTCATAGTTGACGGTACCGACCCCGAGCTTGTAAAGGGCATAATGGAAACAGAACTCGGCTACACAGATGAACGTCACGGCGGTGTTGCCGCCCTTTACGAAAACCTTGCGGCATATGCGCCCTCCTGGGGTATGATGGGTACGATGATTGGGCTTGTACTCATGTTGCGTGACCTTGAAAACCCGGACACCCTAGGTCCTATGATGGCACTTGCACTTGTTACCACTTTCTACGGCTGTATCTTGGCAAACTTCCTCTTTAACCCAATCGCATCAAAACTTCGTGACATAAGCAAAGAAGAAATACTCTTCCGCACGGTAATGGTCGAGGGAATGCTATCCATCCAGGCTGGCGAAAACCCTCGTATTATAGAAGAAAAACTTAAATCATTCCTTGCACCCGCACTGCGCGGAGATGTAGGCGCATCCAAAGGCGGTGGCGGTGGCATGGCCGGGGAGGCCGCAGGATAATGAGAAAAAAGGGAGCAAAAAAACAAGAAGGACCAAAAATGGTTTTGCCGGGATGGATGGCAAGCTATGCGGATATGTTTACCGTTATGATGGTTTTCTTCATACTATTGTTTGCCATGTCTCAAATAGATGTAGAGCTGTTCGAGCGGTTTATCTCCAGCTTCAACCCCACCCGTGAAGTTGAGTTTAGCCCAATTCAAGCCGCCGGCGATATTTTTGCCGAAGATGGCACAGGGATTTTACCTGAACCAGACC
>Ga0209755_10002365_pt1 | contig 26128 bp, 21 predicted proteins | sample TergutCo191P1_FD_187301 | JGI IMG/M metagenome (GOLD analysis project Ga0209755, IMG submission 187301) | Cornitermes sp. P1 segment gut microbial communities from Petit-Saut dam, French Guiana - Co191P1 (SPAdes) (version 2) | ecosystem: Host-associated > Arthropoda: Insects > Digestive system...
GCCGGAATGTGCGCCAAATGGCAATTTCCAACGATAATACCTGTAGGGGCGACCGTCCCCGGTCGCCCGCCAACGCATGGATTACAATATCCCGCAAAATACACCAACAATCCAACGTAGGGGCGGGCCTGTGTGCCCGCCCGCGATACCGGGATTGCAGTATGCGTTGAATCAAACACAATATCGCAATTCCGGCACGGGCGATCGGGGACGATCGCCCCTACAAAATCGTTTTGTTTCCGATGAACGTGTCGGGTAAATTGGCATTTACCACATAATCCCCAGAAATAAAGGGGAAGACCGGTTACCGGCCTCCCCCGCACAATCCTCAAAACACAACGGCAACGCCCCGTGCCGCAAAAGGCGCGGCTCGGGGCGGCGGCTTGCAATTGCGGTGCTATTGCGGGGCCGCGGAGTCCCGAACGCAACGCACGCTATACAGGTTTGTCTTGTGGTTGCTGAACCTGTCCACGAAGTCGTAGTTGTAGTCCATGTACCGGCTCCTGGCGCTGCTCGCACCGACCTCCGTGGCGCTCCACCAGTTGCCGAAGTCGCCGGCATTGCCGAAATCGACGCTGGAACCGCCGCCGCCGGGCAGGGCCGAAAAGCCGTATTCGTCTGTACCGTTACCATTATTATTCCACCCACTCTTAGATTTCAATTTTGTTCCAGCGTTATTACTAGAATTTCCTGACGCATTAGGATCAACATATTTCACAAGAGTCTCCCACTCCGCATCGCTCGGCACATGCCAGCCAACCGGACAAACACCCTGAACCCCGCTGGGACTGGATTCTGAACTCGATGCCCCGTCCATTACCGTTGCCCAATCATACAAACGGCCGTAGGTATCACAATTGGACGCCAAACTATCATAACAAACACTACCGTCTCCTGCGTCGTAATTCAAATTCTCTGCCATCCACGTCTGCGTACCTATCGTCACTGCACTATAAGTTTGCCCATCCCTCGAATCGGTAAATGTACTAACTGACGCACAACTCGAACCTGTCAACTGCGCCGGTTGATTCTGTGTCTCGGTATCGGAAGCTCCCGCAATACATGTTCTTGTTTGCAGGCCCGGACCGGTGCAGGTTGCGGGGGATGTTTGCGCCCATTCACTCCATTGGATACATCCGGCGGCGCACTGCGAACCGGTCAACTGCGCTATTGTTTGGGTTTCAAAATGTGAGTTATCAAGTGTGCAGTATTTTATTTCCAAACCGGGCGCGTCGCAAGTAGCCGGTGTTGTTACGCTCCAGTTACCCCAACTGTGCGTGTGACCGCTGCCGCCCGGATTATCATCCCCGCACCCAACCACAACCACCGCCGCCGCAACCACCGCCGCAGCTAATCCCGCAGCCTTACGAACAGATACCATCATACCGCACACTCCTTTGATTTAAATTGTTGACATACCAGCCAAAAGCGTCCCCCGCAGTTCGCCTGTCCATACAATAAATCTACATTGCCGCAGTAGGAATGTCAACTTTTCAAAATTATTTCCGTAAGCACGGAAATCCCGTCCCGGAATCAGGAACCCTGAATTTAGAGATTGAAGAAGGGAAAACAGGCGTTTTTGGCCCTGTTTTGGCCGATTTTGGGGTGAGGTTGCATAATTAAGTACATAATTCCCTCAATACTCCTCCCTGACCGTTGCGATGAGGCTGCCCTTTTTTACGTCGAGGGCGCGCAGGGTGACGGTATTTGCCGGCGCGCCGGACTGGGTTACCGTGGCGGCTATCACCACATTTGCCCCTCTAAAGCGGCCGAGCCTCGTAAGCGTTCTGTCGGTTGTGTCGGCGGGGACCTTTCTGGCCCGTACGCTGCGGAACTCTTCTAAGGAGCCGTCGTACACAATCATGTGGCACCCGGATGATACCAGGTGATAGCTGACCTCGCCGCGTATTAGGGCAGACGTGCCGCTGTCTGCGTTTAGGGCTACAAGCGCGATTCTTGAGTCGCCGGGGAGAGATTTCACTATGGACGAGCCGGCGGTTGTGAGCGCCGCGCCTATGCTGCCGGCAGACAGAAGCGCCTGCCTTGTTTGCGGCTTTGGCGGGTTAGACGGGTCCAAGGGGTACTCCGCGTATTTTGAAAGGTTGATGGCAGTCGTCCACATATCAGCGGCAAAGCTCACGTGGAATACGATGCGGGCGGCGGCGGCGTCTACCTTAAACGCCCTGCTTCTCTCCATCACCCCAAACATCCCTTCGTATTCGATGTAGACGAGATGCCTTCCGTTGGGGACTACGACCGTTCCGGCCTGCCCGTCGGTTAAAGTTAAGCGGTCGCGGCCATTAACAACGGCGCGCACAGCGAGACCCGAGCCGTCGAGTGAATATGAAGCCCGCTCTACTACGATTTCGGACTCACCGGCTCCCGCGGCCCTTTCCTTTTGCTGCTGCGGCGTTTTTTGGGCGTACCCATGCCCGCAACAAACGACGGCAAGCAGCAGCGGCATGGCGCAAAACCTCAGAATTTTATCTTTCATTTCCCCTCCGCAGACATTTTCATATTTAGAAGCCCGCCTTGTAAACCGCAAAGGTACTTATGCTGCCGCCCAGGCCGGGGAGGACGGCGAAGTTCAAGCCGTGGGCCGGGGCGCCGGAGGCGGTTTTTTTGGGTAACGGCCTCCTGTAAAACATTGGGCGAAGGACATTATATATGTAGGTTATCGACAGGACAGTGTATCCCGACCAGGCGAAATTTGTGTCAACAGTGCCCAGAATTAACATGCCGAGCGCGGCTCCACCGAAAATCACGGACGCGCCCGCGTAATCCTGCTGAATGACTAAGGATCCCAGCCCCGGAAGCAGGCTGTTCATATAGATTACGTCCGATATCTGCCGTATCGTAAAATCACCGCTGTACAGGTATGTCTCCGTTACCTTCGCTACCATCTCTTCCGGCTCCGCCTCCTGCGCCGGTTCCTCGCTCTCACCGGGGCCGTGCGCAAGCGTCTCAGACGTTTCCCCGTCTTCGGCGGGGACGGCGGCCTCGTGCGCGGCGGCTTCCTGCGTCTCCCCGTCCACGGCGGAAACGCCGGCCTCGTGCGTCTCCACGTCCACAGCGGGGACGCCGGCTTCTTGCGCAACGGCCCCGTGCAGGGCGGGTTCCGGCGTTTCCGCGCCCCCGCCGTGCGCGAAGGCCGCCGTGCAAAATATGGCCGTAAGCAGCAACGCCGTCTTTTTCATAGCCTTACCCTTAAACCGGTTAAGGTTCAAACCCCTGTCCATTATATAATATAACTCCACGGGCGCCACAGCGCAAGCAAAATATTAGTTATCCCGTATTAGGGCCTCCCCGCTCTAAGCGGCTGAAACTACGCCGTACATTATTATTGTAAAAATACCTTGCCTTTTATTATTTTTGGGAGATATGCTTCTATACCGGTACGTAGTCAAAGAGCACATATTTCCGTTTCTCGCATCTTTGAGCATTGTGATCTTCCTGTTCATCATGCAGCAGGCGATTTTGATGCTGGATCGCATTGTGTCTAAGAATATAGACCCGCTGATTGTTTTGGAGGTGTTTTTGATTCAGCTGGGGTGGATTTTGGCCCTGGGGATCCCCATGGCGGTGCTGGCGTCTACGCTTATGACTTTCGGGCGGATGGCTGGGGACAACGAGATCACGGCGATTAAGGCTTCGGGGCGGAGCATGGCGGCGCTGATCGTCCCGGTTATGGCGGCTTCGGCGGTGGTGACCGTGGCGCTTTTCTGTTTCCACGACCTTGTGCTGCCGGAGGCCAACCACCGGGCGGCCAATCTTTTGGGGGATATATCGCGCAAGCGGCCCGCGGCATTCATTGAGCCTGGGGTACTTATCCGCGATTTCCAGAACTACGCGCTCTACACCGAGGAGGTCAACTCGTTCACCGGCGACCTGCGGGGGATACGCATCTTCTCGGACGCGCCGGGCGAAGACCCGATGGTGACCGTGGCCGAGAGCGGGAACATCAGGATGACGAGCGACGGGGAGTATCTGGAACTGTCGCTGTTCAACGGCGAATCGCACAGCATGTCGCACAAAAACGACAAGGACTACTTCATCGCGCGGTTCAAGACGCAGGTTATCTATATAAAGAACGTGAATTCGCAGTTTGAGCGGACGAATTCGAACAACCGCGGCGACAGGGAGAAAAATCTGGCCGCGATGATGGCGGACGTGCGGGCATTCAAGGCGTCGAACCGGGAGATGGCAGCGGAGCGTGCGTGGGTGACCGATTCGATAAGCGCAGTCAAGTCGCGGCTTGACTCACTGCCTAAGGCGGAACCTGCGGCCTCCAAAGCAGACATTAAATCCGCGCCGGCCAGAAGCAAGGATTCATTGGCTCCGGCCTCAACCCCTGCCAAGCGGCCAACAGCCCCCAAGGCAGACGTTAAGCCCGCGCCATTCAAAAGAAAAGATTCATTAGCGGCGGCCTCAACCCCTGCCAAGCGGTCAACAGCCCCCAAGGCAGACGTTAAGCCCGCTCCATTCAAAAGAAAAGATTCATTGGCGGCAGCATCAACCCCTGCCAAGCGGCCGGCAGCATCCAAGGCAGACGTTAAGCCCGCGCCATTCAAAAGAAAAGACGCACAGGCGTTATCCTCAAAACAGCATCCGGCAGCATCGGCATCCGGAACAAACGTGAAATCCGCGCCGGCCAAAGGCAAAGATTCCCTTGCATCATCCGCAGCCCCGGTCAGGCTCCCCGCGGCCCGGCCCGGCCCCAACAGCTTAAGCCGCCGGGAAGAGGGCCGGCTGCGGCAGTACGAGGCTAACATCGAGCGGATCGACAGGGCCAGCAAGGCCAACGACATGCTGATAGCGCAGTACATGGTGGAGGTGCACAAGAAGTTCGCGATACCGGCGGCCTGCCTGATCTTCGTTTTGATCGGCGCACCGCTTGGGATCATGGCGCGGCGCGGCGGCCTGGCGGTGGGCGCGAGCTACTCCGTCTTCTTCTTCATCATCTACTGGGTCTTCCTTATCACCGGCGAGAACCGGGCCGACAAGCTGCTCGTTCCGCCCGCTTTGGCGATGTGGGCCGGCAACGCGTTTCTGACGGTATGCGGGGTAGTCCTGATTGTGCTCATGCTGCGCGAGACCTCCATCAACTTCGGCTTTGTCAGGAACTTCTTCGGCAAGGGGGCGTCTGCGTTTAGGAGCGTTGCGAATTCGTGGGTGTTCCGGCTGCCGGGAATGATCTTCGGCATACCGCGCCTGCTGCTCAACAAGATCAACGGGAGGCTGCCCACATACCTGATGGGGACGTTCCTCGGGTACACCCTGGGGCTTCTGGCGGCGCTCATCGTCATATTCATCACCATAGACTACGTGGGCAACCTGAGGAAGTTCGAAAGCGCGACGCACATCCAGACCCTGCAGTACTACTGCCACTACACGCCCTGGATAGCGCTGAACCTCCTGCCCATAGTCTTGTTCCTGGCGTCTATGTTCTCTATGGGCAAAATTGCGAAAACCAGCGAGCTGACGGCTATGAAGGCTGCCGGGGTGAACATCGGCCAGCTTACGATGCCGCTTTTGGTCCTCGGCCTGCTGCTGTCGGCGGGCGTTTTTTACGTTGGCGAGATGGTTATCCCGCTTGCGAACGAGAAGCGCGCTGTGCTGCAGAGCAACTTCGGCAAGCCGGCGGCGGAGCAGAGCGCGGCGGCAGCAGCCGGAACCGTCCGCGAGTACCGCAGGAACTTCTACTACTTCGCGTCGCCGAACATTATCTACGTCTACAACGAGTTCTGCACCGACCCGCAGTTCTTCAGGGGGGTGCGCCGGTACACGTTCACGCCAAACGGGCTCGCAGAGCGTATCGACGCGGCGGAAGCGGAATTCGACAGCACGGGGTGGACGTTCATTGACGGGCAGGCGCGCGTGTTTACCGGCGGCGTCATGGCGGCCGAAAAGTTCAAATCGCGCCCCGACGAGACGCTCAGGCAGGTTCCCATGGATCTCGTCAAGCGGATCAAATTCAAGTGGGAGATGAGCTACTGGGAGCTGTCTAACCACATAGAAGCGGCAAAAAGGCGGGGCGAAAAGGTGCACAAGCTTACGGCGGAGCTGGATTTCAAGGTCGCGCAGCCGTTCATGAACTTCATCGTTATCCTATTTGGCCTGGCGCTGGCGGCGCGGACCGGGCGGCGCGGCGGGGCGGCGCTGTTCGGCGTGGGGCTGCTTTTGTCGTTTTTGTTCTGGATACTGAGCCGTTTCATGCTGGTATTCGCGCAAAACGGGTACGTGCCGGTGCTTTTGGGGGCGTGGTTAGGAAACATGATTTTTTTTGTGGTGGGGTTAATATTGTACAGGAAGGCATCGTATTAATTTATCACATACTGTAAAACTTGATTATTTTCGCGCGTATCCGTATCATTAGGATATACGTATTAATACGGAACCATTAAGGGACTTTATGGCTAAGAAGATATTGCTGATAGACGACGACCACGGGGCTCTTGACCTTTTGGAGCTTTTTCTCTACAAGGAGTACGAGATCATCACCGCGCTCAACGGGTTCGAGGGGCTGACCCGCGCCGAGAAGGAGGTGCCCGACCTCATAACGACCGACATAACTATGCCGACGATGGACGGGATACAGTTCTTCAACCGCGCCGCCAAGAGCGCGCTTGTGAAGCACGTGCCGATCGTCGCGATTACGTCGTTTGCGGAGAACGCCACGGGCAAGAGCCTTCTTAACATGGGTTTTCGCGGGGTGATACCCAAGCCGATCGAGCGGGATATCGTGCGCAAAACAGTCGCCGACGCGCTCGGCGGGTCAAAAGAGACGAAAGGGCAAACGGACAGGCCATGAATGCAATTGGGGAAAAATTTTTGCTTCCGGTGTTTTGCGCGGCTATCGGGTTACTGCTTCTGGCCGTCGCCAATATCATCAACTCTACACCAACCGACGTGCTCGCCGGCGTCTCTTTCGGGTTCGGGCTCTGCCTCCTTTTGCGCGTCTTGAAACCCCAGAAAGGCAAGCGGCCCACAACCGCGCAGCAGCCAGTTCCGCAGTACTCGGCGCAGTCCACGCAGTCGCTCCCGGCCATAGACAACCCGCTTATCGACAGGGTGGAGGCCGCCGTCGCCAGCGAGGCCGCGTCCCTGCAGCAGGCCGCAGCGCTCGGCACCGAATTCAAACGGAAAAGCTGGTACAAAACGGAACTTGCCGTAAACGACATGGTTGACATGTTCATAGACCTCATAGGCGCATCGCTCCCCCACTGCACGGTCGCGGTCTTCTTCCCAGCGCAAAGCGGCAAGAGCTACACCATGCGGCGCTGCAAGTCGAGCTCCGCCTTCGTCAATGCCGGCGCTACTATCGTCCCTAAGCGCGGAATTTTGGGCAACCTGCTCGCAGACGGCCTGCGCCCGTACTACGAGCCAAACTTCACAAACCCGACCCAGACCCTCTACTACTACGATGAGAGGCACAACTTTTCGCCCCAGGAGAGCATCCGCTCCATCATGCTCCACCCCATAACCGCCGACGACGACATAAAGGGCATACTCTTAGTAGACAGCACCGCCGAGAACGCCTACACGACGTCCGACCGGGAAGTCCTCGCCAATGCCGCCGTCCTCCTGGGGACCGCCGTCTACAACACATACCTGAACACCGACAACAGCATCGAGTACCTGCGCCTCACCGCCATGAGCAACATAGCGAAGGATTTTTGGAATAACCTCGAGCTCGACGCAGTCTTAGACAAAATGTGCGATACTATACCGCTCGCGATACCGTGCGACAGGCTCACCATAAGCCTTAAAGACTCAGGCAAGATGAGCGCTACCGTCAAACGGGCGTACGGCGCAGACGCCGAGGCGTTCCAAAACCTCCGCTTCCCGCTTGGCAACGACTGCCCGGCATCCATAGCGAGCACAGCTTACGACCGGATGGCCGCCTTTAACCGGGACTACTTCGAAGACCGCTACGAAATCCGCTACACCGAAAACGAGCAGAGGACGGGCGGCCTGGCCTCTTTTCTGGCCGTACCCTTCAGCGCAAACAAGGTCAAGGGGCTCATACTCTTAGAGTCAGCCCGCAAAGAGGCGTTCTCCAAAGCCCACAAAGAGCTGCTGCTGAACATTGGCGGCAGCGCCGGGCCGGTGCTCGAAAACATCTTTTCGCACAAAGAGATAGAGGACATGGCAACCCACGACTCCATGACCGGGCTCTACAACCGCCGCTGCTGCATGAACATCCTGAAAAAACAGATAGCCGCCGGCAACAGAACCAAAGAACCGCTCTCGCTTGTCATGTGCGATATAGACCACTTCAAAAAAATCAACGACACCCACGGCCACGAAACCGGAGATGTCGTAATAAAAGGCGTTGCGGCCAGCCTCAACAACAGCATCCGGTTAGGCATAGACATCGCGGCCCGCTTCGGCGGCGAAGAGTTCGTGCTCGTCTTCTCCAAAACAAATATAAACGAAGCAAAAGAGACGACCGAACGCATCAGGCAGTCCATAGAGAACACGCCGTTCTACTCAACCGGAGGGTTAGCGGTAAAGGTAACCATGAGCTTCGGCATAGCCTCATACACCGACTACTCAATGGACACAGAAATCATGACGGTAACCGAAAGCCTGCTCCGCAACGCCGACAAAGCGCTCTACGAAGCAAAGAACAGCGGCAGGAACAGAGTGGTGGTTTTCTGATCTTTGCTTTTTAACCCTTAACAGGGGGAAAAACCGAATGAGCCTCTACATAGTATCCACCCCCATAGGGAACCTCGGCGACATCACCGTCAGGGCGTCTAAAATATTGGCAGAGTGCGACCTCATTCTGGCCGAAGACACGAGAACATCCAAAAAGCTGCTCGATCACCTCGGCATCAATAAACCGATGACCGCCTACCACGATTTCAACAAGGAGAAGATCACTCCGCAGCTTATCACATCCCTAAAAAGCGGTTCTGAAATAGCGCTTATAACGGACGCCGGCACCCCGGGCGTGGCCGACCCGGCATTCTACATCGTCAGAGCGTCAATAGCAAACGGCATCAACGTAATCCCCATCCCGGGCGCCTCAGCATGTCTGGCGGCGCTTGTCGCCAGCGGATTGCCTACAGACAGGTTTACATTCGAGAATTTCCTGCCGAACAAGAGTACCCAACGCCGCAAACTTTTCGAAGGATTAAAGGACGAGCCGCGAACGGTGATCTTCTACGAAACCCCGCACCGCATCATCAAAACCCTCGAAGACATCAGGGCGGTACTGCCCGGCGTAAACGTGGTAATAGCCCGCGAGCTTACAAAAATCCACGAGCAGTTCCTGCGGGGCACAGCCGAAGAACTGCTGGCTCATTTTAACGGCCATCCCCCCAAAGGAGAGATGGTCATATTGTTCAATACCAGAATACAGCGGGCTACGGCTACCGCTCAATAATCTTCCTGACCTTCTTCTCGATCGTCCAAACCTTCATGCTGCTCTCCGTCTCTATTAGTTCCAAGTCTATGCGGTAGACGGTAACCGCTTTCCCCTCTTCCTGCTCGTGGATCGTATTGATGACGCCTGCCATTACGAGATCGGGGCGTGGCTCGTTGTCCTCCGAGGCGCCGGATTTCGGCCCAGCGTCCGGCGCAACAAACTCCACGCGGCCGCTGTTGAGCAGCGCGCGCTCTATGTCCTTAACGAACGCCTGGACGCTTATGTGCTCGTGACTCTTGTTGACTATCATGCCAACAGACACCGTGGGCACCATCCCCGCGTTCTCCCACTTGGATATCCAGCGCTGGTTGAGCGCATCGGCAATCACCTGCTCCGCTACCGTCCGCGAATCGCCGTCGTTCCACCGCCCCGAATTGTCCGCCGCTGGTTCAGGCGCAGCCCTGGTGCCGGACGAAAAAGAAACGCAGGAAAGCAACAGCAGCGCCATCGCGGCGAGAGCGGCTAAACGCCGTTTCATGACCATCATACCCTCCCGTATAACAGTATTTTGATTTTGCGGCAACCGCCCGTAAAGGCCGCCCGCCGGTTATTTTATCTCCGCCTCAGAAGAGGGCCCCTTACCGGTTCCCTGATCCAGGTCCGGTTCAATATCGTCAACCACGCTGGGAACCTCCGCACCCGACGCCTCCGCCTCCGCCTTGGCCGCCTCACGGCGCTTCTTGCGCACTTCCATAGAGTCCCTGGCCACCGATACCCGCGAAGACGCGCTGCTCTTGCAGTACCGGGACTCAGGATACTTATCGCACAGTTCCTCATACAGCGTTAAAGCCGCCCGGTTCCTCTGCAAAATATTGTCGGTATACCAGGCCGCCGCGTGCAAACTCCGGGCGGCAATGTCTAAGCCGGGGTGGTCCACATATACATTATAAAAAGCCTTTACCGCCTCCACCGGGTCGTTCTCGAGCATGGACTCGGCGTTGCGGAACTCGCGCTCGGCCACCTCGCGCTCGGTCACCACCGTGACCTCCACATCGAGCTCGATCTGGGCGCGGCGGGCGTACTCGGTCCCGCCGTACCCGGCTGCCACCAGATTCAACAGGCTATCGGCCCGCAAAGAGTCTGCCATCTGGTACCTGGCCACAATGGCCGCCGAAAGAAGCGACCTCGGCCTGACAGAGTCGGCCGCAGCGGTATCGGCAGCCAGCTCTATATAATAGTAATAGGCCGAGTCGGGGGCCTCAAGCTCAAACCGGAATAGCTCCGCTACCGAATAGCGCGCCTCGGCCGTCACGTTGCCCGACGAGTCGGGCGTACGCAACTCCTTGAGCCTGTTGAGCGCCCAAAGCCTGACAGACGCCTTGCCGCCGCCGGCCGCCCCAAACTTCACAGACTCCCCGAACGCCGCCTCGGCCTTCTCGTACTCGCCCAGCGACTGATAGATCTGCGCCAGTTCGTATGCCGTACGCCCGCACAAACTCAACGTGTCGGACTTGCCGGCAACGCGCCCGCACATAGCCCTGATCTCGTTAAACAGCGCGAGCGCCTCATCCATTCGGCCCATCCGGCGCAGCGTGACCGCCTTGTAATACATTATCTCGTACTTCTGCTCCGCGTACCAGCGGTTCTTCCGCATCGCCCCCAAATGGGCAAGCGCTGCGTCAAACGAATCCATGGCATCCAAGCAATAATAGATGCTGCGGTCTACCCTAAACATCAAAAGCGGGTACTTCTTGCTCCGGGGCGCGGCGCGCAGCAGGGCCAGCGCGTTGTCGTACTGCCGCAGCTCGTAGTTGAGGTCGGCCATCTTCAATATGATCTCAAGACGCTTATCGAGCGGCAAAAGCGCGCTCTTGCGCATCCCCTCCAAAAGCAGGAGCGCCTGCGACCGCCCGCCGCGCCGCATCGCTATCTCTACCAGAAGCATAGTTATCTCGTGGTCCCGGTCAAGCCGCGGATGCGTCTTCAGAAGCTCCAGCAAAATTTCCTCGGCAAGCGCCAGATTGTCCATCATAATGTGCGCCTTGGCCACATATATCATAGAAGGGGGTACCAGCGGGCTCTCGGGAAAATCCGTCTGCAGGTCGCGCATACGCCCCAGGCAGACCGGGAAATCCATCTTGTAGTACGAGGCCCGGCCCATCAGGTAGTGTGCCCGGTCCTGGTACTTCCGGTCGCGGGGATAAACCTCCATCATCTTGAGCGACTTCTTGATGGCCCGGTCGTAACTGGCGGCCATCTCGTCAGTAGGCTTTACCACGAGGCTGTCCGGAAAGTTGCGCATCAGGCGGATGTGCTTGCGCTGAGCAGAGGCGTAGGCCTCCTCGGCGTTGTAAAAGGTGTTAAGGTAGGGATGGCAGCTTGTCAACGCCATCAATGCCAATAACAACGGCAATAACAGCCCCCCCGGTAACATCTTGGGCGATGCCGGGAAAGACGGGGGCGGGGATGTCGGACGAACGGTCGGTTCCACTGCAATAAGCCCTTTTGGGTGTAAATCTTTATAATATACATTCAGGCCGGATGGCTGCGCAAATCCGGGGGCATAAAAAAATAACGCGCCTCGGCATTGCACAGGCTGCGAATATGCACCGGCAGCGTTTTGCGCGTCAAAACTCTGCCGCCGGGCAGGGCAGGCAAAAAAAATACTTTTTTATTTGACTTTCAAAATGGAATATATTATTTTTGTGGACTGTCAAATTTAAACACTGCGCGTAAAACCCCTAAAAACGCGCATATCTTTATGAGTTTCGGGGAAAAGGAAAGTTTATGCCGTACAACATCGAAAAGATGCGTAACATCGGGATCAGCGCCCACATTGATTCGGGCAAGACTACCCTGTCGGAGCGTATTCTGTTTTTCAGCAACAAGATCCACGCCATCCACGAGGTGAAGGGCAAGGACGGCGTCGGGGCGACGATGGACTCCATGGAGCTCGAGCGCGAGCGCGGGATCACCATCGCCTCAGCGGCGACCAACGTGACCTGGCGCGACCACGCCATCAACGTAATCGACACCCCGGGCCACGTTGACTTCACCATCGAGGTGGAGCGGGCGCTGCGCGTGCTCGACGGGGCGATACTTGTCCTCTGCTCGGTGGGCGGCGTGCAGTCGCAGTCCATCACGGTAGACCGCCAGCTCAAGCGCTACAAGGTGCCGCGCTTGGCGTTCGTGAACAAGTGCGACCGGTCGGGGGCCAACCCCTACCGCGTCACCCAGCAGCTGCGCGAAAAACTCGGCCACAACGCCGTAATGGTGCAGATCCCCATCGGCCTCGAAGACAAACTCGAGGGCGTCGTTGACCTCGTTACCATGAAGGCCGTATACTTCGACGGCAAGAACGGCGAACAGATCCGCGAGACCGACATCCCGGCCAATCTGATGGAGGAGGCGCAAAAGAAGCGCGACGAGATGCTCGACGCGGTCTCCATGTACTCCGACGAGCTTATGGAGAGCTGCCTCGAGGGCAACGTCAAGACCAACCAGATCATGGACGCCATCCGCAAAGGCACCCTGTCGCTCGACCTGACGCCCGTCTTCATGGGGTCGGCCTACAAGAACAAGGGCATCCAGAAGCTCCTCGACGCCGTCGTGGACTACCTCCCCAACCCCAACGAGGTAGACAATCAGGCGCTCGACCTGAGCAACAACGAGACCCCCGTCGCCATCAAGTGCGAGGAGGGCAAACCGATGGTCGCGCTGGCGTTCAAGCTCGAAGACGGCCAGTACGGGCAACTTACCTATATAAGGATATATCAGGGCGAGATCAAGAAGGGCATAGAGCTCACAAACACCCGCAGCGGCAGGCGGTTCAAGGTGGGCCGCCTCATCCGCATGCACGCCTCATCCATGGAAGACATCGACGGCGCGGGCCCCGGCGACATCGTGGCGCTCTTCGGCATCGACTGCGCGTCAGGCGACACGTTTACCGAAAAGGGGCTCAACTACGCGATGACGTCTATCTTCGTCCCCGAGCCGGTCATATCGCTCGCCATCAAGCCGTCCGACAAGAAGTCCTCCGACAACATGTCGAAGGCGCTCAACCGGTTCACGAAAGAGGACCCCACCTTCCGCACGTTCGTTGACCCCGAGTCCAACGAGACGATCATCCGCGGGATGGGCGAGCTCCACTTGGACGTCTACATCGAGCGCATGCGCCGCGAGTACAAGGTGGAGATCGAGACCGGCATGCCGCAGGTGGCCTACCGCGAGACTATCACCGCGGCCACCAAGTTCGACTACACGCACAAGAAGCAGACGGGCGGCTCCGGCCAGTACGGGCGGGTCGCTGGCATCATGGAGCCCAACGCCGAGTCCGACTACGAATTTGTAGACAACATCAAGGGCGGCGTGATCCCCATCGAGTTCATCCCCTCCTGCGACAAGGGCTTCCGCTCCTGCCTAAACAAGGGCAAGGTTATCGGTTTCCCCATCGTGGGCGTTAAAATGACGATCGACGACGGGCAGTACCACACGGTAGACTCATCCGACATCGCATTCCAGCAGGCGGCCATCGGGGCGTTCTGGCAGGCGTTCGAGAAGGCCAAACCGGAAATCCTCGAGCCCATCATGAAGGTAGCGGTCGAGACCCCTACCGAGTTCCAGGGGAGCGTTTTGGGCAGCGTGAACCAGCGCCGCGGCGTCATCATCGCCACCACTGAGGAGAACAATTTCTCGTCGGTCGAGGCCGAGGTGCCGTTAAGCGAGATGTTCGGCTACTCCACAGTGCTGCGCTCGCTTACGCAGGGCAAGGCTGAGTTCACGATGGAGTTCCTGAAGTACAACAAGGTACCGTCGAGCATCGCCGAGCAGCTCAAAAAGGCGCAGAAGGAAGAGAAGGAAAAGGAAGCGAAAAAGAAGTAGTTTTTTCACAAAAATATCATATATTATATGTATGGGGGGGTATTTCCCCCCTATACCCTAAAAAAAGGATTCTACAATGATAAGTCAGGAAATGATATCGCGCAGCCCGTTGCGCATTTTGGAGAAGTCTACCCACGGCGGGGTCGGAAAGGGTAATATAGGCATCATCGCGGCGCGCAAGGGGGTGGGCAAAACCGCTTGCTTGGTGCACATCGCGACCGACCAGCTCCTGCAGGGGAAGCACATCATCCACGTCTCCTTCGCCCCCAGCACTTCCCACATCATCTCGTGGTACGACGACATCTACCAGGAGGTAGCGCGCAGGCTCAACATCCAGAGCGAAACCGAAATCTACGAGAACATGAAGCGCAACCGCGTGATAATGAACTTCAAGCAGGGCGGGGTGGCAATCAACAAAATACTGTCCAGCCTCAAATCCATGATCTCGGAGGGGCACTTCGTGGCCGACAGCGTGATGATGGACGGGTACGATTTCTCCAAGTCGAGCCCCGAGGAGTTCGCAATGTTCAAGAAGTTCGCCCAGGACCTCCAGATCTCGGTCTGGTTCAGCGCCACGACCCACCGCGACGACCCGTCCAAAGACGCGAACGGCGTGCCGACGATGCTGACGCCTTATATGGCCGACACCTCGATTTTGATCCTCATGATACCGATGGGCAGCTACGTCCACCTGAATTTGGTCAAAGACCACGAAGTCTTCCCCTCGCCGGACAGCCTGCACCTCAAGCTCGACCCGCAGGTAATGCTTATCGCCGAGGAAAGATAGATGTCCGGGCGCTCGCGCCCAAAACAGGGTAATCCGCACGGGCGGGCCGGAAACGGCCCGCCCGCCGTGTTTTTCATGGCAAACCCGTCATATAAATATTGACACACGTGATACCGGAATATATTTTATAGGAATTACAGCAGAAGGTACTTGTACTGAATGGTTGCAGTGACGTTTTCTTTTGACCGGCAAGAAAGGATTTTAATGTGAAAAGACTCGCTCTTTTTGGGATTATGCTCATGGCCGCTGCGGTTATCGCCCAGGCTCAACCCATATACACCACCGCGGAGTTCCGGTCACAGTTAGTGGCCGCTACCTTTGAGGATGCCGGGGTAAACCCGACACCGCAGTCGTCCGCCGCGCTCGACAGCGTGGCGGTTATCCTCAAGCGGAACCCGGAGCAGCACCGCTACGAGGTCCATGGCCACACCTGCCCCGACGCCGGGACAGCGGACGCATCTGCGCGCTCCTCCGTCCAACGGGTCGAGGCGATGGTGAAGTACCTGCGGTCAAACGGGGTGCCTACGGCCAACATCACCACCGTAATCAATCCCCCCTCCGGCATCACGGCGGCAGGATGTACAAGGGACAGACGTGTGGAAATAATGTTGGTCGAAACGCGGCAAGTAGAGGTTAAGCCGGAACCGATTGCTATCCCCGAACCGTCTGAAGCCCCCGAACCCGAACCAATCGCGCCACCCGTAGGGGCGGCCCTCGCGGCCGCCCATGACGCCATCACCGCCCTCGCCGCCGAGCAGGGCAAACAAGCCGTGGCGATTTACATGGCCGGGGACGAGCCGAAAGGCGTACAGGGTGTACACAAAATCATGGGCGGCGAACTGGCGCGGGTAATAAGCGGGAGCGAAAGCTATCTCGCAGTTGACCGCACAGAAATAATCCTCGAACAGCTCGCCAAAGAGCACACATATCAACGCAGCGGCGCTGTTGATGATGACCAAATCAAAGCCCTCGGTCAACAACTCGGTGTCCAGTACCTTTGCATCTCCGACATCAACCCAGTCGGCAAACGGTATTATCTCGACACTCGCTTGGTGGACGTTGTCACCGCAGAAATCAAGCGCTCCGTCACCGAGACCAGCGCCTTGAAAGACGCCGAAGATATGAGCAGGATTGCCCGCAGTATCGCCCTCGAACTGATCGAACCGGAAGCGACAAGAAAGGCGCGCCTGCTGAAAAAGAAAATCCGCCGCTATACCGCGATAGGCTTAGACATACTCGGAGCCGGGGCGATCGCGTACGGAATCATCGAAAATAACAATGTCGTAAAGTACAAAGACGAGACCGCAATGGAACCGGAATCCTGGAGAGCCGCGGAAAGGCGCAATATCGCCTATAGCGTAGGCGGGTCGCTGCTCGCGACCGGTATAACCTTACACATCTTATTTTAAAAGGATAACAAGAACATGAAGTACAATAAGGATTTACGGAATGACATCGCAGGGGCATCGTGCGCAACGCCCGGTATGTTGGTCTGCCTCATCGCGGCGATGTTTTTCTCCGCCTGCGAATCGCCGCCCGACTATTGCAGCAGGGGGAACCGGTACGACCCCAATTACGAATTTTGCTTTGCCGGCAAGGCATACGAACTGTGCAACGGCTCGAAATACAATCCGCTGAATCAGAGCTGCGACCTCGACCGAAACACAATAGGCACAAGATGCCTCGACAATACCGTTGTCCCGCCGGGAACCCCATGCGGCGGATACACCCTTAATACCGCCACGGTCCCGGAAAATGCCGGCACCATAATCCGCACCCCGAACAAGCAAAACTACAACGCAAACGAGCAGGTCGCGCTAAGCGTGACCGCGGGAGGCGGATTCACATTCACAGGCTGGGCTGGAGCTGTAGAAACAGCGAACATGACCCTAACGCTCACAATGGACAGCAACAAACCGTTAGTCGCCATATTCCACCCGGCCAGCACAGCGGGCGCCGCAGCACACACGCTCGTTACAACCGCGTTCCCGAAAACCGGCGGAAAGGTGCTCGTCAACAACACCGAAACAACCGAGGCCTCAACCCACAGCAACAACGCCGGCCTCACAGTAAGCGCCGTGGCCGCGCAGGGCTACAGATTCAGCGGGTGGTCGGGAGCGCTGACGTCGGAATCATCACCGGCCACAATTACAATGGACAACAGCAAAACGCTGGTAGCCGTATTTACACCGCTCGTGTACTCGTTCAGAGCCCGCGCTAACCCGGCAAACGGCGGTACCGTATACGTAAACGGCACCGCGCTTATGGGGGAAGTATCTCAGGACGCGGGAACAGAGGTAACTGCGCTGGCGCAGGTTGCGGAAGGATATATCTTTACTGGATGGTCTGGGGCGGCAGACGGTATGATCAACCCGGTAAAGGTTACAATAACGAACAGCAATCAGACGCTTACCGCGAACTTCCGGCAGCTGAAGGCCGAGGATGGGCACGGGCACTTTAATCCGGATATAAACTATGGGGCGATTACTGATGCGAGGGATGGGAAAAAATATCGTACGGTGAAGATTGGGGAACAGACTTGGATGGCGGAGAATTTGAATTATGATGTTCCTGGGATTATTACTGATGTATGTCTTGATAACGACCCAAGTAATTGCGATATCTATGGGCGACTTTACGATTGGGTGACAGCTATGAGCATCCGTTCGGAATATAACAATGCTTTTTGGGGCGAAAGTGATGTAAATCATCATGGTATTTGTCCTTCCGGGTGGCATATTCCAAACGATGCGGAGTGGGTAACATTGACAAATTATGTGGGTGAATATGACGCGGTGATAAAGTTAAAAGCAAAGACTGGATGGGACCTTGGTAATGGTACTGACGAATTCGGTTTTTCGGCCCTGTCGTCAGGCGGCTACTGCTGTTTAGGCGAGTGGTGGAGTGCCACAGAAAACGATATTAATACTGCTATGGGACTGAACATGTACTACAGTCACAGCAATGTATCCAGAAGCGACTACATCAAGGTGTTCCCACTTTCCGTGCGCTGTGTTAAGGACGGTAGCAGCGTTACTGCTACCTATACCGTCACAACCGACGTAACCCCGGCAGGCAGCGGTCAAATATATCGCAATTTCTACTATTTAAACTACCCCATCGGCACCTCACTAACGCTTACCGCCTCACCATACAATGGTTACACCTTCTCCCACTGGTCAGGAACGGCAAGCGGCACCAGCACGACCCTGTCGATTAACAACATAAGCCAAAACCATAATATCACTGCCCACTTCACGCCAATCACTACCGGTGGCGGTGACGACTAAATCAATACTTTTACCGATGACCGCGACGGTACGGAGTATGAATACGTAACAATCGGTACTCAAGTGTGGATGGCTGAGAATTTGAATTATTCCGGAGAGGATGGTAAACTCGGAGAGTGTTACGATAATGATTCCCGCAACTGCGATACCTACGGACGTCTTTACAATTGGGTAGAGGTTGTAGGTTGTAATTCAAACTTGTGCGCGAACCCGATAGGGAACCCGCATCGAGGGATTTGTCCGGACGGATGGCATGTTCCGAGTGATGATGAATGGATGACGTTAGTAAATTATGCGGGTGGACAAGAAACTGCAGGAAGTAAATTGAAGTCTCAGGCAGGCTGGCCTGAATATAGTGGTATTACAAGTACAAACCAATACGGCTTTTCGGCCCTGCCCGGCGGTTACAGCAACTCTGGCAGCTTCTACACTCCCAGTGGCAGCGGCAGTTGGTGGAGCGCTACGGAGCACACGGAGTACGAGGCCTGCCACGCTTGGAGCCGGGGCATATACTACCGCTATGAGAGCGTGGGCAGGTACGGCTGCGACAAGAATGACCGGTTTAGTCCGAGGTGCATAGAGGACTGAGCGGCCTGTGCCAACAAATCACCCACAAGCCGCCGGCTAAATTAAAACACCACGTCCTAAAGGCGTGGTGTTTTGACTCACCCGCGCACCGCTGAAGCAAACTTCACCGATGCCGGGCGGCGAGTACCCTTCTCAGCGCGAATGCTTCAGCGGCCGAGTTGTGACGCCGGTGATTACATGCTTCCGCCGGTGCCGCACGGGGCCTCTTTTCCCCCGTATACGGTATCACGACAGCACAATGCACCGACAAAACATTATCCCATAGTGTTAAAAAAAAACTTTATCCTCCCATTCCCATCAATTATATTATCAATATCGCGCGGACGAATTGCGGTTTTCTCTCGTTTGATTTTGGAAGAATTTTCTCTCTTGCATTAAAACGGGGCCACAGCTCCGGGTGCCGCAGCTCAAAGGGCGCCGAATCTCTTGGTTTAATCTCGCAGTCCAACGGGTCACGTGACCCGGTCGTTGCGTTCTCGCACCGGCGAATCTCTACTTCTTATGCGGGTTTAAAATAATGAGCGGGTGTTATGAAAAAGCAAAATTATGTGGCGTTTCTGGAACATGACAGGGATACCGGGAAGTATGGTGTCGTAGTTCCGGATATTCCCGGCTTGACCGTTGGCGACTCCTGCGAAGACGCGCTGAAAAAGGCCGGGGAGGGGCTCGCGGGGCACATTGGGGTTATGGAGGAGTGCGGCGAATACATCTCGTCCCCGCGTCCTGTCGAGAGAATCAAGTCCGAGTGGCCTGATTGGGAAAACTGGCGCAAAGAGACGGTCGGAGACATTGTCGCCATGGTCTCGGTAGCCACCAGTCCGGTTTTGCAGGCTAAATAGATAAGGCCCGAGCATCCGGCGGAGGTGAAGGAGAGCCGGGCGGGGGGCTTCGGCGGGTGTGGAATACGTCGCTCATCCCGGCATCGGTGATATTTGGCTAACACGTTGCTATTATTGACGATACGGCGGGTAGCCGGGTAGGTGGGGCGGGCCTGGGGCGGGCCGCCCTTTGTATTTTTATTTGCAATTCCGGCTTCCATTTTCGTATCTTTAATATATTGGTGGATTTTGGGCCGCCGGAAAAACAGCCGTAACCCCCAAAAGACGAAAGGGCGAGCCGGTTGAGACTGTTACTTTTGTACCTTATATTCGTGTTTGCCGCTGCCGCGCACGGCAACAACGGGGCGCCCGCCGACGCCACCGGGGTGGCTCCGCGCGTCCCGTTCAAGGTGCAGCTGGCCCGTATCAGCATATCGTTCGACAACTCCACAAACAAGTACGACCAGGTCAAGATCCAGTTCGACGACTCCGAGGCCCACTCGGTCATCGCCCGCCGCGACGACTCGCAGGTCGCGAAAAACGGACAGGCCACCGTACACCGCGAGCAGCCGCAGACCGCCTTCATGCTCTCCGACTTCGAGGCCAAGACGATCTCCCAGGTCAACCGCACGCTTCTGGCCACCCTCGAGGAGTTCGGGAGCATCGTTAAGAACCAGAATTGGGGGCGGGCGCTCTACTTAGACTCTTACTTCCCGCGCTTTTTGCGCAGCTACCACGTAATGATCTGCGCGGCCAAAGACTCCCCTGAGGCGCTGCCCCGCGGGGCGCTGGTCCGCGACGAAGACTACGACGTCTCACTCAACTCCCCCAAGTCCGACGCCCGGATAAAGATGTGGCAGACCGACAAGGACCGGATCATGAAGCTGCGCATATCCACGCAGGAGCTCATAATCCAGACGAAAAACTGGCAAAAGGACGAGCTGAACAACCCCAAGCGCAACCCGGAGCTGTCGTACAGCGGCGAATTCGACCGGGCGTTCACGTCGTTTGTCAGGAACTACTTCGGGTACGTTCCATAACAAATTTGTGCCGCAGGTAAACCGGGGTGTTGCTTTTTCCGGGAAAATATCGTATATTTATATTGTAACGAGTACCAATGCCGTTCCCAAGGAGGAGCCTATGCGCAGAACTTTTACCATACTTACCGCCCTGGCCGTTTTGGCCGCCGCCCTGTGCGGCTGCGGGGGCTCGCAGGCCAAATTGCAGGAGGCCAAAACCGCCGAGAACTCCGGCGACCACCGCAAGGCCGCCAACATCTACGCGGCGCTGGCGCTTGAGCTCTCCCCAACCTACAGGCTCATGGAGGCCCAAAAGGGTAAGGTGATCCCCGCGCCCACGTGGATCGCCGAAGCCGAAAAGTACATCGCCTGGCTCACCGACGCGGCCACCCCGCGCGACGCCGCCGGTTTCCGCGAGGCGCTCGACGGCCTTACCCGCAGCGCCAAACAGTTCGAGGCCGACAACACCGCCCATACCGCTGTATCCAAGAATTTGGACTCGCTGAACGCCTTCGCCCCGCAGTGGAACAGCGCCTTCAACCAGCCCCGCGATGCCGGGCCGGACGACTGGAACGCGGTCATAAGGCGCGCCCATGAAAAGAAATTCTCGGTGCTGCGCCTCTCATCGCCGAAAAACTACGTCTACGAGGTTAGCATCGTAAGCCGCAAAAACGCGCGCCGCGTCAACTTTACCCTCTTCTCCGAAAGCCAGATCTTCGCGCCGCTGCCGCCGGGCGACTACTCGGTTATAATAAGAAGCACGGTCGAGTTCCAAAAGGGTACCACGTGGACGTCCGACTACACGGTGTTCAACGTGACCATGACGGAAGAGAGGGCGCTGACGGCAATGGACATAAAAACCAAAGTGGCCAGGAGAGAATAATGCTCGCCGGACGGGTCGTCGAGGAACAGAAAAACTACTACATTGTATCGACGGCCCGCAAAGATGTACGCTGCACGCTCAAGGGGGCGCTGCTGAAGAAGAAAAAACAGCGGCTTTGCACCGGGGACGCGGTATCAGTACAGATAATTAATGACGACAGCGCGGAGGGGATAATCTGCTCGATATCCCCGCGCCGCAACCTCCTCCCCCGCCCGCCGTTGGCAAATTTAGATCAGGTAATCTTCGTAAACTGCTTCAAACACCCCAGCCTTGACACGGAGGCTATTGACAGATTCCTGTTTTCAAGCATGTCTTACGATGTAGAATCCGTCATCGTCTTCAATAAAATGGATTTGCTTGACGATGAGGAATTCGGGGAGCTTGAAGATATTGAGCGGTTCTACAAAAATATCGGCTACCAGATACTGCATACCTCGGTGCAGGATGTATCAGGTATTGATAAGTTGATTGATCTCTGCAAGGATAAGACCAGCGCGTTTACGGGATTATCGGGAGTTGGGAAGTCTAGTTTATTGTCGTTGATATTCCCTGGAATGGAGTTTCGGACGAGCGAGGTGTCGGGGGCGCGGGGCAGGGGTACGCATACCACAACGCACACGAAATTATTATCCCTCGACAAGAACACATTTATCGCAGACACGCCCGGCTTCGCGTTTGTCGATGTGCCGACCGTCGATGAGGGCACCGTAATCGCGCACTTCCCCGAGATCGAGGCGGTAACGGGCCAGTGCAAATTCAACAACTGCATCCACGACGCCGAGCCGGGGTGCAGGGTTATCGAACTAATCGAGGCCGGGGAGATCGCCCCGTGGCGGCACGAACACTACTTGAAGATTTACGGGGAGATGGTCAGAAGGCGGAAAATGTATTGATACTGATGCCGGCGGCGCATCAATACAGTCAAAATGACCGTCAAACAGTCAAATTGACCGTCAAATAGTCAAATTGAATGTCAAAATTGACCGCCACACAATCAAATTGAACGTCAAAATGACTGTCGAGCGGTCAAATTGAATGTCAAATTGACCGCCGTTAAAATATGAAAAAAACACTTGATTTTCATGCAAAATTAGCGTATATTTACAGTATAATGAAGCCGTATTATGAATACAACGGCTACGGAAAAATACGCTATAATTATAAAAGGGTACTACCATGGCAACATTAGACGACGTAGCAAAAACATTAGACCGCATTACGCGCTCGATGGAGGAAAGCGATAAACGCCGCGTCGAAACAGAACGTATTTTGGCCGAAAGCCGTACCGAAACGGAACGTGCCCTGGCCCAAAACCGTACCGAAACGGAACGTATCCTGGCCGAACGCCGTACCGAAACAGAACGTATTTTAGCCGAAAGCCGCGCCGAAACGGAGCGGGTGATGAGACAATGGGCAAGCCGTGTCGGTAACGACATAGGGTACATAGTCGAGGTCGTGCTTGTTCCGGGAATAAGAGAAAAGATGAATGAATTTGGCCATAATTTTAACAGGCTGTCTACCCGGCACGAATTCTACCGCAAAAACGGGACGCGATTGACGGAGGTAGATGTACTGCTTGAAAATGGGGACGAATCTATGGCCGTTGAAGTAAAAACAAGGCTGACGGAAGACGCGGTACGGGATCACGTTGAACAGTTAAATACATTGCGGGAAAATGAAACCGATGCGAATTTGACAGGCAAAACATTGTATTCCGCGGTAGCGGGGCTGCATATTGACGAGAAAGCCCGTAAATTGGCATTGAGCCTTGGGATGTACGTCGTAGAACTGTACGAGGATAAAAGTTTCATATCGGTAATTAAGCCCGACGTTACGGTCGGTACGTGGTAGCTGTGGTTTGCGTTAATATATTCTTGGCCTACAGACCGCAACTCGCAGTGGGTTCATAGACAATAAGGAAAATTACAAATATGGATAAGGGCGAAATCGTACTGTACCAGCCAAACGACACGGTGTTGGTCGAAGTCAGGCTGGAAAAAGAGACCATCTGGCTCACGCAAAAAGCCATGGCGGAACTGTTTAATGTGCAAACTCCGGCGATAAGCAAGCACCTGAGAAATATCTTCGCGGAAGGCGAACTTAACGAAAAAGTGGTTATTTCCAAAATGGAAATAACCACTCAACACGGCGCTATGACCGATAAAACACAAACCAAAGAGACAAACTTCTACAACCTCGACGCCATCATTTCCGTAGGCTACCGCGTAAACTCGGCCAGAGCTACACAATTCCGCATCTGGGCTACCCAAATCCTAAGAGATTACATACTCAAAGGCTATGCCATCGACAGAAGAATCGACCGCTTCGAAAACCGTGTCGCCAAAACCGAGGAAAAAATCGACTTCTTCGTAAAAACCGCACTACCGCCCACACAAGGCGTGTTCTTCGACGGGCAAATATTCGACGCATACGCTCTCGCAAATAAAATCGTCAAATCAGCAAAGCAGTCAATAGTGCTGATAGACAACTACATCGATGAATCCGTACTCACCGTACTCGCCAAAAAAGCTAAAAACGTGAACGTCACCCTGCTGACCAAAGACATATCCAAGCAACTCAAGTTAGACATCGCAAAATTTAACCAGCAATACCCCGCGATAGAGGCTAAAACATTCAACCTTAGCCACGACAGATTCCTGATAATCGACGGCAAAAACGTCTACCACCTCGGAGCGAGCCTCAAAGATTTGGGCAAAAAGTGGTTCGCGTTCTCGAAAATGGATATGGGCGGGATTGAGGTGCTCGGGAAAATTAAGGGTTTATCTTTGACGTTGATTTTGACTTTAATGTTGATTTTTTAAAAACAATATGGGATTATGTTTTGACCTTAACCTTGATTTTCCAAATTTCCATAATATATTTTTGACCTGTATACCGCAACTTGCGGTTAGTTCATAGACAATCAGGAGGATTGCAGGTATGGATAAGGGCGAAATCGTACTGTACCAGCCAAATGACACGGTGTTGGTCGAAGTCAGGCTGGAAAAAGAGACCATCTGGCTCACGCAAAAGGCCATCGCAGAGCTTTTTGGTGTGCATACTCCGGCAATAAACAAACATATTAAAAATATTTATGAAGAGGGGGAATTAGCTGAAAATACGACTATTTCCAAAATGGAAACAGTCGTAAACCGCGGCTTCAGGGGGGAAGTCCTCGAAATGATAGATTTCTATAATCTCGATATGATTATCGCCGTAGGCTACCGCGTAAACTCGGCCAGAGCTACACAATTCCGCATCTGGGCTACCCAAATCCTAAGAGATTACATACTCAAAGGCTATGCCATCGACAGACGATTCGAACGATTGGAAAACCGTATGGCCAAAACCGAGGAAAAAATCGACTTCTTCGTCAAAACCGCACTACCGCCCACACAAGGCGTGTTCTTCGACGGGCAAATATTCGACGCATACGCTCTCGCCAATAAAATCGTCAAGTCCGCCAAGCAATCCATAATCCTGATAGATAACTACATCGACGAATCCGTACTCACCGTACTCGCCAAAAAAGCTAAAAACGTGAACGTCACCCTGCTGACCAAAGACATATCCAAGCAGCTCAAGTTAGACATCGCGAAATTTAACCAGCAATACCCCGCGATAGAGGCTAAAACTTTTAGCCTTAGCCACGACAGATTCCTGATAATCGACGGCAAAAACGTCTACCACCTCGGGGCGAGCCTCAAGGATTTGGGCAAAAAATGGTTCGCGTTCTCGAAAATGGATATGGGCGGGATTGAGGTGCTCGGAAAAATTAAGGGTTTATCTTTGATGTTGATTTTGACTTTGACGTTGACTTTGACTTTAAAATACTATGGGATTATGTTTTGACGGTGCATTGTGCCGGCGTGATACCGTATACGGGGGAAAAGAGGCCCCTTGCGGCACCGGCGGGAGCATGCAATCACCGGCGTCACAACTCGGCCGCAGAAGCATTAGCCCTAATAGGGCTACTCGCCGCCCGGCATGAAAGAAGTTCGCTTCTACTGTACGCGGGTAAGTCAAAACACCTTGTTTGGGGCGGTTTTGGGGGGATGATGGCCAAAAATCGCTCCACCCTTGATATTCCGGGGATCCGTAATGTATAGATATAACCTGCTCCCAAACGCGGAAACGATGGACGCAAGGGGGATGGCGCCTTATAACATCCGGTACCCGAAGAACCTCTGCATCCAGGGCCGATTAGCGGAATCAAGAACAAAACGTAGCGGGTGATTTTGTGGGCGACCGACACCGGTCACCCACAATGGGAGTGTAAAACCTTTTCTGTAAATTAGTTTTTCCGTTTTTTTATTTCGTCTCCCGAGGCCCCCTATATAGGGGGCCTCGAACATAAAATACGATCTGCGCATTTATAAAAGCAACTTTTTTATGGCATCCTGCCCTCGAACGCGATAGCGAGTTCGCCGTATATTTGCCCCCAGTTCCTGATCTTGTTGACCCACTTTTTAGTGATCTGCAGTGT
>Ga0209755_10002366_pt1 | contig 26125 bp, 26 predicted proteins | sample TergutCo191P1_FD_187301 | JGI IMG/M metagenome (GOLD analysis project Ga0209755, IMG submission 187301) | Cornitermes sp. P1 segment gut microbial communities from Petit-Saut dam, French Guiana - Co191P1 (SPAdes) (version 2) | ecosystem: Host-associated > Arthropoda: Insects > Digestive system...
TGACATAACTGTAGATACGTTCAATAACACTAAAGAAGAATGTGCAGATAAAATCATAAATTTGTTGAATTATCCTGACAAATTTTTAGCATTCAAGACACTTTGGCAACAACGCATATAATAGGTACTTTCTACGTTTCTATATAAAAAAACTTGTAATAAAAAGTTGCAAAATGATAATTTTAAAGAATAGATTATCAAATGATATAAATACCATGAAAATGCCCCAACTTCACATAACAAACGGTAACTGCTCATCGCCCTGAACGGGCGGTTCGGGTTCCGCAAAACACCGTTCGGGCTTTGCCCTCTGCGGTATTTTGCTCCACCACATTTTGCGGTTGCTGGTCTTGCTACGCAAGCCCTTATTCGCAACCGCAAAACGTCAGTTACCTAGAACGTTAGGCGAAATAATTTTTGAATTCAGGGTATAAAAACGTATACATACTGACATAAAGGCAAGTAAATGCATTTACTTATTTAATTGATTGAAGCTGCTTATATATTATGCGTTATTTGTGTTTCTGATGAGGATTTCAAATTTTTATAAAAAATTCTTTCTCTTGTAATATGATTAGTATATGCTTTATGATAAAAATATCATCAATGTGAGGATTGAATCAATGAAATACCGTAACGCAATAGAATTATTACCTTTGGAGTTATTGCAAGAACTCCAAAGGTACGCACAGGGCGAAGTAATTTACGTCCCAAAGGTTAAGCGCAAGCCTTGGGGTGAAGGTACGGGTACAAAGACATTCTATTCTCAACGCAACGCAGATATCCGAAATCAATTTTTCCACGGAACTGGGTTAGAAAAACTTAGTGAAGAATACTTTATTTCGGAAGATGCAGTGAAAAAAATTGTTTATAAAAGAGGAGACTTAAGTATGAAAGAAGACGGAGTTGATTACAGCAACTATTTTTGGCAAAACGAATTAGTACGGGTACGTCGAGCAAAGCCAGATGATTGGAAGTATCATAAAAATCCAGGTTTTGACAGTGATGAAAGATTCTTTTCGGATTATGTACAAGAATTGCCGAATGACGAAGAATTGAGTAAGGAGAGTTGGGAAAATTATGTCAAGGCAAATTGGAACAGTGATGAACGGATTCAGTGTGCCTTTGAAACGCACACCGGTGAATATGTAGGTGGCGGCAATCTTCACGGCATTAATGAGCGTAATGGTGTTCATTGGCGCAACAGAGGAACGATATGCCATCGCCGGAGCCAAGCTGATGCTTGAATATGCCTTTAACGAACGCAGATTAAACAACTGCTATACGGGCTTCATTGAGAACGATACAATTTACAAGCCTATATTTGAAAAATTGGGCTTCAAGTTAGAGGGCGTTAGACGGCAACAAGTATTTCATAAAGGCAAATATTGGGATGAGTGTCTTTACGGAATGTTGGCTGAGGAATTTAACTCACAGAAGTAAAAACAAAGATTTGCAAGTAAGAGCGGTATAGTCGTTTCTGCTTTTTTAAGCCTATATAATGTAAACATTATAGATTGCATAAAGTATAAAAAGCAAAAATTACTTCGCCTAACAAACGGTAACTGCAAAATGCCCTGTTCGGGCATTTTGGGTTCCGTTCGGCTAGGTCATGGCTAAAGCCATTCCCACGCCTCACTACACTACATTTTTTTGTGCCCGTAAAACACTTCGTGTTTTCCTTATCGGGCACAAAAAAACGTCAGTTATTTAGAACGTTATGCGAAATTGCCCCTAAAATTGTTGAGAGATATATACTTGAAATTTTCCAAAAATAGGAGTATAAATATATAGGAAGATAAATTGAAACAGAAACACATTGGAATAATGTTTTTATTATTCATTATTGGATATTCTCCATTATTTTCTCAAAAAAAAATAAAATTTTGGATTTTGGACATAAATTAAAAATAGGAAATTATAATTCATATACAGATGATAATATTGGTATTATAGAGGCTGGTTATGATTTTGTCCTAAACTTTCCATATCTTAAAGAAAATTACAATTTAATGGATTATGGTATTGGATTGAGTGGATTATTTGCTTTTGATGGTACTGGAAATTTACGATCGCCAGTTTTAGGGTTGGGAGTAAATGGAAGTATAAGATTATTTTCTCCATATTTTTGGAAAACAAGGGTCTTTTTGGAAGGAATTATGAGTTTGGTTATATACTCAAAAGAATATCCTGAAAATGGAACAATTGTAAACGGTGGTTGGCATTTAGGTGGAGGTTTAGAATATTCTTTAAATAGTGATACAAACATTTTTATGGCAATAAGATGGTTTCATACATCAAATAATGACATTTATGGAAGGGATGGAAATCCATCGATTAACGCTGTAGGAATAGGAATTGGACTTTTATTGAAATGAATAAAGAATTTATTAAAAATTATTTCAAAAGTTGTTTTTTGTTATTTATTCCAATAATAATTTTCAATTTGATATTCACAAAATATTTACCAAAACATTATTTACAAAATATATCCCACATTATAGTTACACTTGAAAGTATTTTTAGAATAGCTCTAATTATATTATCTGTATTCTTAAAAATGCATTTGAAAAACAGAATTGGAAAAATCGGCATATTTGTTTACATTATAGGTCTAATTATATATTATGGTTCTTATTATTTAATCATTAATTATTCAAATACATTTATTGGAGAAAATGTTGTATTAAAATTATCTGGATATTGGACATCAATAATATGGCTTCTTGGAATTGGAATAGTTGGAAAAGAACTATTTTTTAAAGTACCTTATAATAGGATAATATACATTATACTATCAATTGCATTTGTAATAATACATACATGGCATGGAATTGTATTATTAGGAATATAGCAGAAGAACGGGGCAACATCGCATAACAAACGGTAACTGCTCACCGCCCTGTTCGGGCGGTTCGGGTTCCGCAAAACACCGTTCGGGCTTACGCCCTCTGCGGTATTTTGCTCCACTACATTTTACCAGCCTGGTCTTGCTGGGCAAGCCCTTATTCGGGCTGGCAAAACCTCAGTTACGTAGAACGTTAGGCGCAATACGCTTAATTTGATGAAATATATAGACAAATATAAAAGAATGTTTTATAACAATATATATTGGTGTAAAAATTATGGAACAAAAGAAAATGTCCCATGTTCAAAATAGTATACAGGAATGGATTGATGACCTTATACCAATAAAAACCACGTTAAATGATGAAATAATATCTAAGCTGGATACCTATATTATTGAAGCCTGTAAAAAATTACATGCTTTTATAACCAGGTTATATAAAGACATGTACGAAAACCCAGATAAATGCGAACTTTTTATTGAAGAAAAAGACGGAGGTGCTTACGTTACAAATCCTGAATAGTTAAATATATTTCTCCCTTTTCAAAAAATGCGTCAGGCATCGTTTAAAAATTATGCGGGGAGTGTTGTATATCGTAATTGTGAATTTAGGTTAATAGCGGATTAAAAATATTCGCCGACTCTGTCATATATTATGTATAACCGCACATCGCAGGAGATGAAAAATTTATTATACAAAATTGATAAATGTGCCGAACAAAATAAGTTAAAAACCGAATGTCGTGTAAAAGAGTGTATTTATTACAAATAAGTATAATCACAGCTTTCACCTGCTGTTTTTTAGACACTAAGAAACTGCAGGACTTCCGTGGGGATAATTGTTTAGAACCATCGGCGAATTTTAAAAAAGGCAATCATAATAGTTGCGACTAAAAACATTACGCCAAGAACAATGAAATACCCCATTTTATATCTTAATTCAGGCATAACATCAAAATTCATGCCGTATATTCCTGCGATGAAAGACAAGGGAATAAAGATGGCGGAAATCATCGCCAGTACCTTCATCACTTTGTTCAATTGATACGATAAAACAGACAGATTTACTTCCATGATGCTTGACAGCCATTCTCGGTAATGTTCTACCTGTGCTACAGCATGATCCATATTTTCTATTAAGTCCTGTAAAAACGGTTTTATTTCCCCGGTTTGGAAAAATGATTCTTGCCGGGAAATAATTAATAAATTGTTTTTTAGGGGCAGGATCGCTTTTTTAACAAGCAGCAGATATTTTTTGGTTTCTTGTACCTCCTCAATATACGTATCATCGCTGGTTCTTGTCGCGCGTTCCTCAAGATTTTCTATGTGTTCTTCCAAATGGTTTAAGGAGTTAAAATATTCATCGACAATTTTATCAATAATTAAGTAGGCAAGATAATCTGTTTCCATTTTGCGGATTTCACCGGTGTTTTCCATTATTTTTCTTTTTATGCTTTCAAACGCGTCTCTTGATAACTCCTGAAAAGTCAAAAGAACGTTTTTCATAATAACAACTCCAGCCTGGGTAATAATTAGTTCATCTGTTTTTCTGTCCGTAGTTATAAAGCGCCTGTCCTTCCCGAAAGGCAGAAAGAATTTTTTCTTTCGGGCATTAAAACGGCTAAAAGTATTTTTTTTCTGTATAATTGTTTTAACCAATAAAAACCTGTATTTATCAAAAACTTCCATTTTGGCTTGCTGCTCTGTTTGCAGAATATCTTCAATGGTTAAAGGGTGAATTTCCAGTAATTCACTCAAACGTTTAATGGATTCAATGTCTTTTAATCCGCTGACATTTATCCATAACATCGTTGAATCGTTTTTAAGTTTTATTACTTCATCAATAGAGGAGACATCATTTGTCTGTGCAAACTCTGAATTATAATTTATATAAGATAACTTCATTTCTGAAGCAGGTATGTCTCCTGAATAAACGGGATTAACAACCTGCATATATTTTGATTTCACAGATGCCATTTATGTTTCTCCTATTGTTCAAAAAATGTTCTATACCTTTGATGAGTTTTATCCTGCGGCAATTATCAATGTTTTTTATTTTGCGCCGTTTTTAGACGAGCTGTCGCGCGGGCAATTGCGGTGCGCGTGCGCAAATAATCGTTATGCGACAAGCTCCCGCGCAGACGTTCCTCGGCGCGCTGCAGGGCTTTTTGGGATCGCAATACGTCAATATCTTCAGCCCATTCCGCTGTGTCTACAAAAAACTCAATTCCAGCCGGGGACACATCCATGATTCCCTGCCCGATAGCGGCGTTGCGCCATACGCCGTTTTCCTCAACATTTAAAAGACTGTCCGAAACTACCGCGATGCTTGACATGTGACCTGTCATTATGCCCATTGCTCCTTCAGGAGTTTCCGCGATAATCTGCGAAACTTCGCCGTCAAAGAAAACTTTTTCCGGTGTAAGAATCGAGAGCTTAACGTTTTTTTGCATCTTCGTATACATCCTCAATTGTGCCTTTCATATAGAAACAATCCTCAGGGATATTATCGCAGTTTCCTTCAAGTATCTCCTTGAATGAACGGATTGTATCTTTTAACGGCACATATTTTCCGGGGTTTCCGGTATAGGCTTCCGCCACATTGAAAGGCTGCGACATAAATCTCTGAATACGGCGCGCGCGGCTTACTGTTATTTTATCATCATCGGATAATTCCTCCATTCCAAGGATTGCGATAATGTCCTGCAATTCAGCGTAACGCTGCAATGTTTCCTGTACACGGCGGGCTGTTGAGTAATGCTCCTCGGATACAATAGACGGCTCCAGCATACGCGATGTGCTTTCCAGCGGATCGACTGCGGGATAAATTCCCATCTCTACAATGGCGCGTGACAAAACTGTTGTAGCGTCCAGGTGCGCGAAAGTTGTCGCAGGCGCCGGGTCTGTTAGATCGTCCGCAGGAACGTACACGGCTTGAACGGAAGTGATGGAACCCTTGTGCGTAGAAGTGATCCGCTCCTGCAGCGCGCCCATTTCGTTCGCGAGTGTCGGCTGATAACCAACAGCCGAAGGGATTCGTCCCAACAGCGCGGAAACCTCGGAGCCTGCCTGCGTAAAACGGAAAATGTTGTCGATAAAAAGCAATACGTCCTGTCCTGCGACATCACGGAAATACTCCGCCATCGTAAGCCCCGTAAGAGCTACACGCATACGGGAGCCGGGCGGCTCGTTCATCTGTCCGAACACCATCGCGGTCTTTTTGATTACGCCGGATTCGGTCATTTCAAGCCACAGATCATTTCCCTCGCGGGTACGCTCTCCGACTCCTGTAAACACAGAGTAGCCGCCGTGGACAGTCGCTACATTGTGGATCAGTTCCATAATTAAAACGGTCTTGCCTACGCCGGCTCCGCCGAACAATCCAATTTTTCCGCCCTTTGCGTAAGGCGCCATCAGGTCAATTACCTTGATTCCCGTTTCCAGCACTTCGGTTACGCCGCGCTGCTCGGCGAAACTCGGCGGACTGCGGTGGATCGACCATCGCTCTTTACCTTTGACTTCTTCTTTTTTATCGATTGCTTTGCCAAGCACATTGAAAACGCGCCCAAGCACATCTTCGCCGACAGGCACGGTGACAGGTTCTCCGGTATCGACGGCTTCAAGACCTCTGACAAGACCCTCGGTGGGAGACAGAGACACGCAGCGGGCGGTATCGTTGCCGATGTGCTGCAGCACCTCCGCTGTAATCATGCCGTTTGGACCTTTAATTTCTACGGCATTATTAAGTTCAGGAAGATTGCCGTCCGGAAAGTGAATGTCCAGTACAGGACCGATAACCTGCGATATTTTTCCGCTCATTTGTGCCTCCTATTCCATAGATGCCGCGCCGGCGACAATTTCTGTAAGTTCCTGCGTGATGGAACCCTGACGCGCGCGATTGTATTTTAATGATAATTTGTGCAGCATATCGTTCCCGTTTTTTATGGCGCTGTCCATAGCTGTTACGCGGGAACTTAACTCACACATCCATGCCTGTGTCAGGCAGCTGAATATATAACCCCGCAGATATTGGGGAATCAATGTTTCTAAAACTGCATCCGGCGAAGGTTCATATTCCGAATAATGAACCGCATTTAAAGAAGCGCCCGTTTCTTTAGATGCGCCCGCATCTTTAGATGCGAATGCATCTATCAGCATTTCAGGCGACAGAGGGAAGAGCCTTTCTGTCGAAGGAGTCATGCGCACAGCGGAGTGGAATTGCGTGTAAATTATATCAAAGCAATCCACCTCATCATTTTCAAATAAATCCATCAGCCTCTCGGCAATTTCGCGGGAGGTAAACAATGTCGGATTTTCCGCCGCGCAAATAAAGCTCTCGTCAAGCGGAACTATATGCTGCGCTGTAGACACATTTATATGATCAAATTTGTTGTAACCTAAACGCCCGACAGTCAGCACTTTGGCAACTATTCTTTCCTCGGGATATTTCGCCGGATGTTCTGCAATAGCCTTTAATGCCATTTTAATTACATTTTGATTGTAGCCGCCGGCCAAACCCCTGTCAGCCGAAATAACAAGTAATCCTCGTTTTGTGATTTCCTTGCCGGTGTCAAGATATTTGCTTTTTGATTCGCAGTCTTTTAAAACAGCCGCGATGGCAAGCCGTATGCGATCATGGTACGGCTGGCTGCGCTCCAGCATTTTACGCGCCTTTACGATATGCGCTCCTGCAATCAGTTTTTGTGCGCTGGAAATCTTGACTGTCTGCTTTACGCTTTTCATGTGGTCACGAAGACTGCTCTTACTACTCATATCAATACCGCCTTACTTCCGCGCAGACGGCTGGAACAGTTGAGCATAAGAAACGCATAGTTCCTTCACTTTCACTTCCGCCTCAGGAGAAAATTGCCCTGTCTCACGGATCGAGGCAAGCAAATCAGATGCCTTTTCCCTGAAATACACAATAAGACCTTTATTGTAACGCGATATATCAGCGGAAATAATTTTTTCCAAAAACCTCTCCTTGGCGTTAAATAAAATGATGACCTGCTCTTCCATCGGGATTGGAATATGCAAACCCTGTTTTAGTGTATCCATTAATTTCGCGCCGTGATTTAACCTGTCGCGCGTCGAGACATCAAGGTCGGAACCAAACTGCGAGAACACCTGCAGCTCACGGTACTGCGCAAGCTCAAGGCGCAAAGAGCCAGCCACGCGTTTCATCGCCTTTGTCTGAGCAGCGCCGCCGACGCGGGAAACCGACAAACCAACATTGATCGCAGGGCGAAAACCGGAGTGAAACAATTCGCTCTCTAAAAAAATCTGTCCGTCAGTGATGGAAATTACGTTGGTAGGAATGTACGCAGAAATATCTCCCGCCAATGTTTCGATAATGGGAAGGGCTGTAATTGAGCCGCCGCCCTTATCGTCCGACAAACGCGCCGCGCGTTCCAAAAGCCGTGAATGTAAATAGAAAACATCGCCGGGATAAGCCTCGCGCCCGGGAGGTCGTTTTAGAAGCAGTGACATCGTTCTGTAAGCAACAGCGTGCTTTGATAAATCGTCATAAACGATTAATACATCACTATGATCGCCGTACATAAATTCTTCCGCCATCGCGCAGGCGGCATAAGGAGCAAGATATTGTAAAGGAGCGGAATCGGATGATGAGGAGCAGACGACAATAGTGTGCTGCATCGCGTTGTTGCGATGAAGAGTATCGACAATGCCGGCGACAACGGACGCTTTCTGTCCAATCGCGACGTAGATACAAAGCACTCCTGTTTTGCGCTGATTAATAATCGCGTCAATAGCGATGGAAGTTTTCCCTGTCTGCCTGTCGCCGATGATCAACTGACGCTGACCTCTTCCGATTGGAATCATTGAATCAATTGATAAAACGCCGGTCTGCATCGGAACCTTTACAGGCTGCCTCTCGGTTACGCCGGAGGCGAGCGCTTCAACAGGACGGGTTTTATTTGTATTGAGAGCCGGACCGTTATCTATCGGCTCGCCCAGAGGATTAAGAACGCGCCCGAGAAGATCTCTTCCCACAGGTACATGCATCGTGCGGTTTGTGCGTTTTACTTTTGATCCTTCGCGCACTCCCTTGATTCCCGAAAACAATACGCAGCCTACACTGCTGTCTTCAAGGTTGAGCGCCATACCTGTATTGCCGTTGGCGAACTCCAAGAGTTCTCCGTTCATGCATCCCAAAAGTCCGTGCACATGCGCGATGCCGTCGCCGATTTGAATAACCGTGCCGGTTTCTTCCAAATCCTTGTTAAAATCATAACCTTCCAAACGCTCCAACAGCAAACGGCTGGTTTCGCCAGGTTTAACTTGCATATTTACGCCCCCTATACTTTCCGGAACAATTTGCTCATATCTACCAACCTGGTACGAAGGGAGCAATCCCAGCTAAATCCGTCACATTCGGCGATAAAACCGCCGAGCAGATTTTTATCAACTTTATAATTTAAACGAATATTTTTTTTATTTTGAGGATCAAATAGACCTTTAACGCCCGCGGCATTTATCAATTTATCTTTAATTTCGGATGTTCCATCCGCGTATACATCCAGATGCAAATCGATCTTTCCCATTTCTTTGCATGCCATCTTGTCAAACACATCGGCGATGCGTTCAATTTCACCTAACCTGCGCATGTTCGCTAAAAGGCAAAAAAACCGCTTGGTGATTGGATGAAATCTTTCACCTAACGCATATTCAACTGTGGCAAGCTGCTCCCTGACAGGGAATACAGGCGCGGAAAACATGAGGTAACATTGCACAAACTCAACAGCGAGAGTAGATAAATCCTGCGCGACTTCTGTAAGCGCGTTTTCTTTTTTTGCTGCCGTCAGTAAAGCCTCGGCATAACGAAGCGCGACATCAGCCATTATTTATACCAATTTTTTTAAGCCCCCGCAGCGGAGCTTCCAGCATGGAATCGATAAGAGCGCGGTTTTTTTCGCCGTCCATTGATGTCTCGACAATTGCCGCAGCCGCGCCCAAAGCCAGCGAAATAACAGCCTCCCGCGACTCGGACATCATTCTCTGATACTCACGCGCCGCTTTTTCTTCACCCGCTTTAATAATGTTATGCGCTTTTTCTTCAGCCTCGGCTACAATGCGTTTATACTCGCGTCCTGCACGCTCGCGCGCTTCGTTTGTTTTGTCCGTAATTAAACGCTCAAGCTCGGCGTTCTGATTAACGCGTTTTATTTCCATATCGGCGATAATCGCTTTGGCTTCCTGTGCGCTGTTCAGCATATCGTCAACTTCTTTTTGCCTTGAGTCGATAATATTTGTCAGCGGTTTCCATAAAATTCGCGTTAAGACAAACACCAGGACAATGAGCGAAAAAGCGACAAGTATCTGTTCCGGTATATAAAAATCAAATATATTCATTGAGGATCACCCGTTCCCTATGATGATGAACGCGATCAGTAATCCGTAAATCGCGCAGGCTTCCGCCAGCACAATCCCCAAAAATGTAATCATGCGTATCGATTTTTCTTTTTCGGGCTGACGCGCGATTCCCTGACTGCCGCCGCTTGCCGCAAGTCCGATTCCGACAGCAGCTCCCGCGCCTGCGAGTGTCGCGACTCCTGCGGCAATTAACGCCGGATTCGCATGTGTATTTCCAATTATAATGAACGCAATTAACAATCCGTAAATCGCGCAGGCTTCCGCAAGCACTATCCCAAGAAATGTAATCATGCGTATTGATTTTTCTTTTTCAGGTTGCCTTGCAATTCCCTGACATCCGCCGTCAGCGGCAAGCCCGATTCCTACAGCAGCGCCTGCGCCCGCAAGTGTGGCGATACCAGCGCCAATCAACGCCGGGTTTGCTTCATTGGCGGAAATAATTATGAACGCAACCAATAATCCGTAAATCGCGCAGGCTTCCGCAAGCACAATCCCAAGAAAAGTGATCATTCGTATCGATTTTTCTTTTTCTTCCTGTTTGGCGGTTGCCATCGATCCGCCGCTTGCCGCGATGCCGATTCCAATCGCCGCGCCCGCGCTTGCAATCGCCGCGATGCCCGCGCCAATCAAACTTGTACTTGCCGCCTGTCCCGGAACAACAATCAACGCGATCAATAAACCGTAAATAGAGCAGGCGCTGCCCATAATGATTCCAAGAAAAGTTATCATGCGTATCGATTTTTCTTTTCCCGGATTTAAGGCAATCGCGCGGGAGCCGCCGCCGGCTGCGATACCGATTCCAATCGCGGAACCGAACCCCGCAAAAACGGCAATCCCCGCTCCAATCAATGCTGCGTTCATGTCATCCTCCATATATATAGAAGTATTTCAGAAGTTGAAGTTCCAGAAATACCTAAACTTCGATTTCTACAGCCTGACCTATGTAAAGGCAGGTCAGGAAAACAAAGATATAAGCTTGCAAGATGCCGTCAAAAAAATCAAAATACGCGGAAAAAGGAGCCGCGACTATCCCCATGGTATGAAAAATCAATTCCATAATCACAAAAGCCGCCACAACATTTCCAAAGAGACGAAGGCAAAGAGACAGCGGCTTTGTAACGTACTCCATCAGGTTGAAAGGCAGCATCATCGGAATCGGCGCAAAAAGACTTTTGGCGGTTCCCCCTGGTCCTCTGTAACGGAAAGATGAATAAATCACAATTGATATCGTCATTAAGGCGAGCGGCATGGTAACGTTGATGTCTTTGGTAGGCGCGTAAATATTAATTCCTGGAATAAAATTAAGGACTGTCAGCAAATTAGACATGCAAAGAAACAAAAACAGGGTTCCTATATAATTAACATATTTTTTATAGTGAGCGTCGCCGATAAAATCGTTGCACATACCCCTGATAAACGCCACAAGCATTTCCAGAATCACCTGTACCTTGCCTGGTCTTTGATTTAGTTTCCTCGCCAGCAGCAGGCTTGCGACAATCAGGAGCGCCATAGCTATCCAGACACAAAGGAGCGTATTGCTAAGTTCAAATTTGAAATTCCCAAACGAAATTTCGGTAATAAAAGAGCGCTCCAGTTTTTGGAATACTTCATCCATCGTCTCATTCCTGTAAATTGAACATTATTTAAAAATTATAGCATGGTTTATTATTGATAGTAAAGGCTGTGGCGTTAATCATCAAAATCTACCAAAAATTGATATTTAAGCCTTAAAACTGTGGAAAAATCCGGTTTTTTTGGCTTTTCTTAATCATTTTTGTCTTATAGTAGAAATTTTCCTGCTTGCTCTACTCTTGGTCTAAGATAGTGAGAGGCAAACCGTTTTTGAAATACACTCACGATGCTGCCGCTGGTCTGCCGAAATGTCAAACCGAAGGTTCGCTGAACGGCTGTTTTATGATACGGCAATAGGTTGTGAAATTACAATAATCACACAGCTAAACTAAAAACGGTATAGGAATATTTAGACAAAGCATATTAAATATGATAATATTAAGGAATTGTAAGAGATATTAATTTGCCTTTTTAGGCAAAAGGAGTGAAATAATGGCAGAGACCAGATATGAGCCGGTGACAGACCCGCAAAGCTTGTCCGTATGCCTTGCAAGAATCCGTAAAGCCCAGGAGGCTTACGCGGCTTTCAGCCAGGAACAGGTAGACAAGATTTTCTTCGCGGCAGCCCGGGCGGCGGCAAAACAGCGGATTCCATTGGCAAAAATGGCGGTAGCTGAAACCGGTATGGGGGTTGTTGAGGACAAGGTAATTAAAAACCTCTATGCCTCCGAGTACATCTACAACGCCTATCGTAACGAGAAAACCTGCGGCGTTATTGAGGACGATCCTGCGGCAGGTTATATGCGGATCGCAGAACCTATTGGCCTCGTGGGAGCGGTAATACCAACCACAAATCCAACGTCTACGGCGATTTTTAAGACGCTCCTTTGTCTTAAAACCAGAAACGGCATCATCATCTCGCCGCATCCGCGCGCAAAAGGCTGCACCAATGCTGCGGCAAAGATCGTTCTGGATGCCGCGGTGGAAGCCGGCGCGCCTGAGGGGATTATCGGCTGGATAGACGAGCCAAGCCTTGAAATGACAAACACAGTAATGAAGGAAGCTGATACCATTCTTGCCACAGGCGGACCTGCCATGGTTAAATCGGCGTATTCGTCCGGTAAACCAGCAATCGGCGTCGGCGCGGGCAACACTCCGGTAATTATCGCCGAAAGCGCGGACATTCTATTGGCTGTCAATTCAATAATTCATTCCAAAACTTTTGATAACGGCATGATCTGCGCCTCCGAGCAGTCTGTAGTTGTCCTTGCTGCAGTCTACGACAAAGTAAAGGCGGAGTTTACAAGGAGAGGCTGTTATTTCCTTAATCCGGAAGAGACCGAAAAGGTACGGAAAACAATCATCGTTAATCACGCGCTCAACGCGAAAATTGTCGGACAGAAAGCGGCGAAGATCGCCGAACTTGCCGGCGTAAAAGTTCCTGAAACAACAAAGATTCTCATCGGCGAAGTAGAGAGCGTGGAATTGGCGGAAGAGTTCGCCCATGAAAAGCTTTCCCCGGTACTGGCGATGTACAAAGCCGCGACCTTTGATGAGGCGCTGGAGAAAGCAGACCGCCTTGTTAAAGACGGCGGCTACGGTCATACCGCCAGCATTTATCTCAATGCGCAGATCGATACTGACAGGCTCGCCGTTTTCTCAAACAAGATGAAAGCCTGCCGCATTGTGGTTAATACACCGTCAGCTCACGGCGGTATCGGCGACCTTTACAACTTCAGACTGCGGCCGTCGCTCACTTTGGGCTGCGGCTCATGGGGCGGCAACTCCGTATCAGAAAATGTCGGCGTGAAGCATCTGCTCAATATTAAAACGCTGGCGGCAAGGAGGGAAAATATGCTGTGGTTCCGCGCTCCTGAAAAGGTGTATATAAAGAAGGGCTGCTTAACTGTAGCTCTTGATGAACTAAAAACTGTAATAGGGAAAAAACGGGCATTCATCGTTACCGACCAATTCCTCTATAGTAACGGTTATACCAAACCTGTCACCGATAAACTCGACCAGATGGGCATTGTCCACGATACGTTCTTTGACGTTGCCCCTGACCCGACATTAGGCTGCGCGAAAATCGGCGCCGCTCAAATGAGCACTTTTAAGCCCGATGTTATAATCGCCCTTGGCGGCGGCTCGGCAATGGACGCCGGAAAGATCATGTGGGTTTTGTATGAGCATCCGGATGTAGACTTCGCAGATATGGCGATGCGTTTCGCGGATATCCGTAAGCGTGTGTATACCTTCCCCAAAATGGGCGAAAAGGCATATTTTATCGCGGTTCCAACTTCAGCCGGAACGGGCAGCGAAGTAACTCCTTTCGCGGTTATCACAGATGAAACCGTAGGAATGAAATATCCGCTTGCAGACTACGAACTCATGCCGGACATGGCGATTGTAGACGCTGATATGCAGATGAACGCCCCAAAGGGTTTGACCTCCGCTTCCGGTATTGACGCCGTTACCCACGCTTTGGAAGCTTACGCCTCGATAATGGCTACCGACTACACCGACGGCTTGGCGATTCAGGCATTGAAGGTCTGTTTCCAGTGGCTGCCTGTCGCGTATAACGAAGGCGCGGCGAATATTATGGCACGCGAAAAAATGGCAAATGCCGCGACAATCGCCGGTATGGCTTTCGCAAACGCATTTTTGGGAGTGTGTCACTCGATGGCGCACAAACTCGGCGCGTTCCACCATTTGCCGCACGGCGTAGCAAACGCGCTTATGATTTCGGAAGTTATTCGCTTCAACTCCGTTGAAGTTCCTCCCAAAATGGGAACTTTCCCTCAATATGATCATCCAAAAACCTTGAGCCGTTACGCGGAAATCGCCGACGCTCTGGGGCTTGGCGGAAAGAATGATGAGGAAAAACTCGACAAATTAATCGATAAAGTCGAAAAACTCAAAGACGCTATCGGCATCAAGAAGACCATCAAGGATTACGACATAGACGAAAAAGATTTTCTTGCGCGGCTGGATGAGATGAGCGAGCAGGCTTTTGACGATCAGTGTACAGGCGCGAATCCGCGTTATCCGCTAATCGAAGAAATCAAAAAGATGTATCTTAACGCTTTCTACGGAAAGAAGGAGAAGGTGTAATGGGTAACTATAAACTTGATAAAGTAATTTCGGTTCGTACCTCAAAGACAATCTACAAGGACGGCGATAAGGTTATCAAACTATTAGGTGAAGAATACACAGCTCCCCGCGCAATGTCCGAAGCCTTGAACTTTGCCGCGGTAGGCGAAACAAAATTGAAAGTGCCAAAGCTGTTTGAGGTTACGCAAATCAACGGCAAGTGGGCTATTGTTTGGGAATATGTGGAAGGCACTTCGCTTGACCGCCTTATGGAAAAAAACAAAGACAAGGCGCAGGAATATCTTGATCGCTTGGTGGACATTCAGCTTGATATGCACAGCTACAGCGCAAGCTGGCTTCCGCTTCTGGCAGAAAAATTGGAAAGGAAGATCAAAGCCTCCGAGCTTGACGCCACCTGCCGTTACGAATTACTGGGACGGCTTGCCGGTATGCCGAAAGACACAAAGCTCTGCCACGGCGACTTTAACCCAAGCAACATCGTTATAACCGAAAAGGACGAGGTGTATATAATCGACTGGTCTCACGCCGCTCAGGGCAGCCCTCTGGCGGACGCGGCGCATACATACCTTTTGTTCTGGCTGTCAGGTAATATAAACATGGCTGAAAAGTATATCGATCTTTTTTGCAAAAAGAACGATACGCCGAAACAGCTTGTGCAGAAATGGCTTTCCATTGTCGCGGCTTCGCGGCTTCCCAGCGCAAGAGCGGAAGAAAAAGAATTCCTTTTAAGCTGGGCAAACGTAGCTGAATATCAATAAGGGGCATGTGCACCGCGTTGCGGTGCATTCGATTGAAGTAGTCGCTTCGAACCAAAGGTTCGCCGCGACTTAACAGAGGTTAATTATGAAAGTAACAGTTTGTATCGGCAGCGCCTGCCATGTGAAAGGCGCGGCAAAAATAGTTGATGAATTGCAATACCTTATAGCCCAGAAGAATTGCGGCGATAAAGTTGAATTGGCAGGCGCGTTCTGCATGGGCAAATGCGCCACAGGCGTCTCGGTAACAGTAGATGATGCGTATCATTCACTAAAACCGGAAGACACCAAAACCTTTTTTGAGGAACAGGTCGCAAAAAAGCTGAAGTAAAAAGGGGATGCTGCTATGGCGGATATGGATAAAATTACTGTCTGCATGGGAAGTTCCTGTTTCGGCAAGGGAAATCAAGCCACTGCCGAAGCGGTTACACAGTTTATTGAGGAGCATAAGCTCGAAGATAAAATAGAAGTGGCAGGCTGCCTTTGCAGCGGTCATTGCGCCAAGGGTCCCAATGTAATGATAAATGACAAACTCATTTCCGGTGTTTCGGAGCAAGGTGTAGGCGCGGTTATCGCCCAGGAATTGGGGCTTACTTTATGAGTTTGTTAAAGAAAAAGGCGCCTGTCCATACGGTATACGAAAAATGTCTTGATTGTTACAAGTGTATCCGTATGTGCCCTGTGAAGGCTATCAAAGTTGTAAAGGGGCAGGCGCATATTATGTACGACCGCTGTATCTGCTGCGGACGCTGCGTGAATAACTGCCCCACCAATGCGAAACGTTACCGCAGCGATGTTGAAACAGTAAAACTGCTTCTATCGGGGAACAGAAAGGTAGTTGTTTCCCTTGCACCATCTTTTGTTTCTGACTTACCCGGCTGGACAAGTCAAACAATTATCGCCGCCCTTAAAAAACTGGGTTTTTCCGCAGTCTCCGAAACTGCCCTAGGAGCGGATTTCCTTTCAGCCCAAATAGCGCATGATTTAATGGAAGGCGGAGACAAACCGCGCCTTATGATCTCCTCTGCATGTCCCGCAATTGTCGCTTATATCAAACTCTATAAACCAGATCTTGCGCCGTCTGTTTCTCCCCACGCGTCGCCGCTATTAACTCACGCCCGGTTTTTACATTCCCATTTTGGAAAAGATACTGCGGTTGTGTTTATAGGACCGTGTTTCGCAAAGAAACACGAGGCTGATCTGTATGAAAACGATATTGACGCGGCACTTACATTTCAGGAACTTGACGAATGGCTGCAAAAAGAGCTCATAACGCCCGCAAGCGTTTCAGTTTCGTCTGATTGTGTGTTCCAGCCGCGCCGCAGCGCAAAGGGCGCGCTTTTCCCCATTGAAAGCGGAGAGATAACCGCCTTCAGCGCATATATGTCAAAAGCCGTATCTAACGCGGCAAATTCAGCATCAACTACAGCCTCTGCCGGATCAAAAATAGATACTGTTTCCATGTCCGGCATTCGGGCTGTAAAGAAACTGTTGTCGGACTTTGTTCCTGCAGCGAGCCCGAAAGGCGAAGTTTCCAGCATACACGAATCTCTAGAAAAACCTCTATTTTTGGAACTGCTTGCCTGTTCCGGCGGCTGTATCAGCGGTCCCGGTATGTCCGATACATTGCCGCGAATTATCCGTAATACCCGCCTGCTCAAATACGCCGGCGACGCAGACGAAACCCTTGACGACTCCACTCTTTCAATCTCACCCCCGATTGAAGCGGATTACCCCCTTAGCGCTCTGCCCATTACTGTTTATTCAGAACAGGAAATCGCAGAAGCGCTCCAGATGGTTGGCAAATCCAACCTAGGTGATCGCCGCAACTGCGGAAGCTGCGGTTATGAAACCTGCCGTGATTTAGCCGTCGCTCTTCTGAACGGCTGGGCGGAAAAATCGATGTGCGCTTCATATATGCGCCAGCTTGCAAGTCAAACAGCCAACGGTCTTATGAAATCAACTCCGTCGGGAGCGGTCATTGTTAACAAAGACCTCCAAATTATCGACTGCAATGAACCATTTGCACGCATTATGGGAGAGGAAACACAGATACTTTATGCCGACAAACCGGGGCTTGAAGGAGCGGACTTAACCAAAATCGCGCCTTTTGCTCAATATTTTAATTCTGTCATTGAACCGAACGGTCCCGATCAGATACAGTGCGATGTAAGAGAAGGGAAAAAAATATTCCATATAAAAGTATTTGCCATTGAAAAAGGCGAGACCGCGGCAGGGATAGTTGATGATATTACAGCTCCCAGGGTTCGCATAGACAAGACTGTTGAACGGGCGCGGGAAGTCATCAAGAAAACCGCCGCCGTTACACAGCAAATAGCTTTTCTGTTAGGTGAAAACGCCGCGGAATCGGAAGCTATCTTAAATTCCATAATCGAATCGTACACCGTGGAAGAGGAGGAGCACGATGCCTGAAACCACGGGAAACTCCAGCGCAGTTTCCCGCGGAACCGAAGGTTCCCTCGGCAGCCTCGCCGGGAATGCCGCTAACTTAATGATCAAAAATACCTTCATCGAGGTAGAGTACTCCCAGATGTGCAAACACAAACAAAACTCACCCGGGGACATGTTCATCACGCAAAAAAACCCAAATGACGGCAGGGTGATTACAGCCCTTTCTGACGGTCTTGGTTCGGGGATAAAAGCAGGAGTGCTTGCCTGCCTCACAGCGACAATGGCGGTAAAATTTATTTCGTTTAACATTCCCATAAAACGCACGTCTGAAATCATCATGAACACCCTGCCTGTGTGCAGAGAACGCGGGATCAGTTACGCGACATTCACCCTGATAGATATTTCACAGGACGCGACGGTTAAGGTTATGGAGTACGACAATCCGCCCTGCGTGCTTATCCGGCAAAAGACGGTTGTGGATCTTCAAAAAGAAAAAACCGCTTTCCAGCGGCAGGACAAGACAACAGGGCCTAAAAACGACACCTCGGTATTTTATTCGCGCTTTACCGCCCAGCACGGCGACCGGCTGATTTATTTTTCCGATGGGGTAAGCCAGGCTGGTATGGGCACAAAGGTAAATCCATTCGGCTGGACCGCGAAAAAGGCTCATGGATTCGCCCTTGATCAAATCATGCGGAATCCTGATATAAGCGCGCGCGATCTTTCCTATTCCATCGTCCAGCAGGCTTCGTTATTCGACATCGGAAAACCAAAGGACGATATTTCCTGCGGCGTTGTGTATTTCCGAAAACCCAGGGATATGATGGTGCTTACAGGTCCTCCGATGCACCGCGAGAGCGTTTCAGAGATGGCAGGTTTATTCTCCTCCTTCTCCGGAAAAAAAATATTGTCCGGGGGAACTACCGCTACCATCATCAGCGAAATATTGGGAAAAGAAATCAAAGTTAACATGAAAAGTTATGACAAAAACATTCCGCCCTGGTCTGATATGGAAGGCGCGGATTTGGTTACAGAAGGCATTATCACTCTGGGTGCGGTCTCGGAAATGCTTGAACATCACGGTGAGATGGATGCTTACGACTCGAAACAGAACGCAGTCCGGCAGAATGCCGCGACCCGCATTGTTAATATGTTTATGGAAAGCGACCGGATCACTTTTATAGTAGGAACCGCAATCAACGAAGCCCATCAAGATCCCAATATGCCGGTAGAGCTTGATATACGGCGCAACGTAATAAAACGCATGGCGTCATTGCTCAAAGATAAATTCCGAAAAGAAATTATAATAAGATATTTTTAGAAATTGTATATAAAACATAAACAGTGTAAGCGTCGCTGTATTCGCCTTTAACATCAGGATCGTACCTTCGGCGTAAACTCCGCCAGTCAGCTTCCCTTTGCGCTCCTGAATAACTGACATTTACAACAGCGTTAATAACACTGTTAATTTACTGTTGATATAGACCTGTTGATTCACCTGCGGCTGTTTTTTCTATTTGCCTGCCGCATTCATCATGCGCTGAATAATTTCAGCGTTTTCAGGCAGATTAGGCTGACCTGTAACCCTGTTTAACAGAGAACCATCTCCCTCAACCGCATACTCATTGTCCAATGTGCCGTTTTCCCAAAAAAAGGAAACAAGTCCGTTTATTCTTGCCTGAGTGTAAAAATGTTCGACATACGCCAATCTGTTTCCCTGATGCACTGGAGCATTCGCGGCTCTGTATCCTGTATGACCTTTATAATTTATGTAACGAAAAGGTCCGTTTTCACCTATTATTACAGGAATATTATTGTCAATGAATTTTTGTTTCATAGCGCTGAATGCGGTTTCTATAGCTCTTTTTTCCGCTGCCGAACCCCAGTTTACGGACGTAACCTGAAGTACAAACGGAACAGGTTCATAATAATGGAAACCGACAATCTGTCTGCCTTCTCCTGCGCTGTCCGCAGGCAGAACAAAACGTGAAAAATTTGTTGTAGCAATCGTATAGTGCGTATTGTAGCCGTAATATAACAAATAGCGCTTCGCATTATTGCCGCCTGTGCTTCGCACAACATTTGTAAAACGCTGGTTCCAGTCGTTAATTATTCTGTATTGAGCCGCATTACCTGCTCCCCAATCGCCTGAATGGATTTCATTGAAACCCTGAAACATGAGGTTATCGCCGTAATTAATAAAATACTCGGCTATTTGCTTCCATACTTTTTCAAATTTATCCGTTATTGACGAATCCCTTGCAGCTTTATCAATAAAGAGCCAGCCGCCGCCTGTACCGTGATTGCCGTCATGGTGTACATTGATAAACGCTTTGAGTCTTGCGTTAAGCGCCATATTAACAACTTCAGCAACACGTCTAAGCCATGTTTCTTCAATCTTATAATCGGGAGCGGGACCTATATGTCCGACCCATGTTACAGGAATACGCATAATGTCAAAACCCTGCGCTTTTACACCATGAAAATATGCCTGTTCCGCTCTCGGATTTCCCCATGCAGTTTCTATAGAAGTTGGGTTTCTAGGATCGGTCCAATTATCAACAGCGTCAAGGGTGTTGCCAAGATTAATGCCTATTTTAATTCCTTCGTCCCTGAAATATTCCATTGCAGTTTTGTTGGACATCGGCTGCGGACTGCGTGGACGCGGATCTGTGGTCTGCGCTTCTGCGATAATTCCAATCACAGATATTAGAATAATTACCGTGAATAATTTTTTCATGTGTTCCCCCTTAATTCATCATATTACAAATTATAACCTACTTTTGCGCGCGCCTCTACACTTTATTGAAAAAATATATTATTTAGAACCTATATCTTCATATAGGCAGGGCTTTTTTTATAACAAATTCATGGATTTTATACCTATGTGTTCACATGGGTTGGCTCATTTATAGTTATACCAGAGCTATAAATAGCAAAAAGTTCATTTCTGCTATTTATTTTTAGTTTTCTGAATAAGTTACTTTTATGAAAATCAACAGTGGGATAAGTAATTTTCAATCTACAATACCCGAAAAATTTTGAATTTCACTTAACGGTTTACCCCATAAGTCACTGTCAGGATGGGCGAGTATTTCAAGATTTTTATTCAAAAGCAGACCGTAACCGCCTTTGGAAAAATATGTATTTACCGCATAATTTCTTACCCTGTCAAGAAGTATATCAAGACCTACTATGCCGATAGGGTTTCTGTCATTGTCAAAAATTCTTCGGGAAAATGTCATAGTAAACTGCTCTCACGCGACGGATACATAAGGTTCTGTTATTCCAATTTTTCCGTCCGCTTCCAATGCGGCTGTATACCAGGGGCGCTGACTTGGTATAAAATCATCAGGCGGCTGCCAGCCTGTTCCGTCAAAAAACCTGCCTCCTTTGGGAGTTGTGCCAAATACATCAAAAACGGCATATATACCTGTGGCGTATACTTTAAGTCTTTCGTCAGCAAGCATACTGTATTCGGTTATTTCTGTAATGTAATTTGTTATTGTGTCAAAATCAAATCCTTTTAGAATCATCAATCGGACTGTTTCTGAAATATATAGCAGCAATGTCTCCAATTCTAATAGGTCGGTATTTATATTTTGCGTAGTATCATGAAAAGCCGCTTCTATATTGTCTTTCATATTGTTTTTTGCGATATTGCCCATCAGCGACGAGCTTAAAACCACAAGCAGGGTAAAAGCCGTTACAACTGCGGCTATCTGTATATACACAGAACGGGAGTATCGGCTGTCTTTTGTTAAACACACGAAAAACACCCTCGATTTAATAAAATATTACAATATATTATCTGTAGTATATTTACCGAACAGATAGTAAGTCAAGCGTTAATAAGCCGGTAATATTACCTAATAGGTAAGAAGATTGATAAAAGGAAAAAGATAGTTAGGCTTTTACTTTGTTTTTCATGTTATATTTTCTTTAATGATGCCTGAAATCATCTTTGTACCTTCGGTTTTTAAATATGGAGTTACCAAAAATTAATAATTACAATGACATGACTGTTCAATATCTGCTGACTAAAGCAAAAGCTGACAACAAAAACCCAGTCCAGATCATTGATGAATTGGTTAGTAAAAAAGTTGCCGCATCTGCTATATAGATTGCCGCTCTTTTCTTCCCTTTGTATAAGAGAAACCTGACACCAAATAAATTTTTTTAATGTAAATACTTTGCCTATTAAAATCTATAAAAAAGTGGTATATTAAGATTATAAAAGGGTGAAACATGAAAAAACACAAGGTAACTATATGCACAGGCACTGCCTGCTTTGTAATGGGCGGCTCGGAACTGCTGCTTCTGGAAGAACAGCTTCCAGGCGATCTTAAAGCAGTTACGGAAATTGAAGGCTCTCCATGCAGCGGTATTTGTAACCGCAGTGAATACTCAGGCGCACAGGCTGACCACGCGCCCTTCGCGTTGGTTGACGGGGAAGTGATAGAACAGGCAAGTCTCCAAAAAATCATTGACTGCCTTAGAACGCTGGAGACCGAAAGCCAGAGGCTTAATTATGCTTAACATGAACAATAACGCTCATCGTCTCAAACGGGAAATCCTGGTGCGTCTCACCAGGATTCAGCTTGAAGGTAAACTTGATGAAGAGGTTGATAATATTCCTAAAGAACTTGCTCCGCTTGGAAGCGTTTCAATCCGCTGCTGTATCTATCACGACAGGGAAATAATCCGCCAGCGTGTAATCGCCCGGCTTGGGTGGAGCTTAGAAGAATACGATGATGAAAAACGGATTGCCGAATACGCGAAAGAAGCTCTGGCGCGGGAGAAGCCAATCTGGCCGATACACACAGTAATTGACGAAGCCTGCAATGCCTGCGTGCGTTCTCATTATATGGTAACCAATGTTTGTCAGGCTTGTCTTGCCCGTCCGTGTTTGACCAACTGCGGCAAAAAAGCGATTGAGATAAAAGATGGCAGGTCGTGGATTGATAATGACAAATGCGTCAGCTGCGGTTTGTGTCTGCAAAATTGTCCTTATAAAGCGATCATTAAAATTCCGGTTCCCTGCGAGGAAGCATGCCCCGTTGGCGCTATCACCAAAAACGAAAACGGCAAAGAACGAATTGATTATCAAAAATGTATCGCATGCGGTAACTGTATGAGGGAATGTCCCTTTGGCGCGCTGGTAGACAAGAGCCAGTTGTTTGACGTTGTTAAGCACATTATGGCAGGCAAAAATATTGTCGCACTTTACGCTCCCGCTGCCGCCGCTCAGTTCCGTGTTGAAAGCGGTCAGCTTGAAGGCGCGCTGCTTGCCTCCGGTTTTTCAGGCGTTGTAGAAGTAGCTCTTGGCGCGGACATCACCGCGGACAGGGAAGCTGAAGAATTTGACGAGCGCATAAAACAGGGTGATAAAATGATGACAACTTCATGCTGTCCGGCTTATGTGCGTGCGGTGCGTCTCCATGTGCCGCAGCTTGCGGACTGCATTTCCACAACTCATACACCCATGCACTACGCCGCAGAAATCGCAAAAAAAGAATACCTAGGCTGCATTACGGTTTTTATCGGACCGTGCCTTGCCAAACGGCAGGAAGGCATGGACGATGCTCTCGTTGATTACGTCATTTCCATAGAGGAGATAGGTTCTCTGTTCATTGCTAAAAACATTGATGTAGCAAAGGCGGCATCTGTTCCGGGGCAAAAACTTCCCACCGCCAGCGGAAGAAACTTCGCCAAATCGGGCGGCGTGGCTCAGGCGGTAAAGGCGCGGCTCAAAGAAAGCTCACTTTTGAAAGAAGCAATAATTGACGGTCTTGACAAAGCAGGCATTAAACGCCTCGCCGAGTTCGGCAAAATAAACGCAGGGGAACTTGCTTCTACAGCAGACACACCGAACCTTATTGAGGTAATGTCTTGTCAGGGCGGCTGCATCTCGGGACCTTTAGTAGTAACAAATCCAAAAGTCGCTCTCATGCAGTTGGGGAAATACGCGGAAAAGGGAACTACTGTTTTACCGCCGGGTAAGTAAAAGAGTATGACAGGCGTTTTTGTTATAATTATTTCCGCATGACAAATCTTATTACATCTCTTTACACCGCTTCCATTGCCATTTTTGCGGTTTAATAAATAGGATAGCTAATGGCATCCTGTAAAGTAAAACCCGTCCAACAAACAAGGAATGCTGAATACAGAGACAAGTTTTTTTAATCGGAAATTATTATCTGTTTATATAACAAGGAATTAGAAGAAGATTTTAATAAGTTAACATAAATACAAAAACAAAGATGTTTCTCGAAAGATATGACATATATCTCTTATAATTTAAATAATTTATTTAAAAATCTCTTTCCGGAGATATTGTTATAAATGCAGATAATTAAACTATATGTAATGAAATGATTAGAATCATAACGTTGACAAAACTGTGATCGCCAAGACATGATCTGACACATGATGAATTTACGCTGACTGTCTGTCAGGTACATCATAGCCAAAAAGCTTATCTTTGGTTAATGGAATGGAGTCCAAGAATGTCTGCATAGGAGTTTTCCCGTAACAGTATTTACCGCTGTGGGTACGTTCTTGGTTATATTGCCGTATCCATTCATCCAAGTCAAGCTGTATTTCATAAATGTTATGACAAACTTTTTTCCGAAAAGCAACAGAGTAAAACTCATCCTTGTATGTTTTGTTAAAACGTTCACAAATGCCGTTGGTTTGCGGAGATATTATCTTTGTTTTTGAATGTTCAATGTTTTCAAGATCGAGATACAACGCATATTCATGATGTTCACGATTCCCGCAATACTCGCTGCCGCGATCTGTAAGGATTTTTAATAACGGTAGTCCCTGTTTATCAAAAAATGAATAACAGTGTCATTTAACATATCTGCCGCTACCAACGCGTTTTTACGGTCGTATAGTTTACAGAATGCAACTTTGGTATATGTGTCAATGAATTTCTGCTGGTATATGCCCAACGCCTTTGATATCTCCTACATAATAGGTATCCTGCGCTCCTAAATACCCCGGATGCTCTGTTTCTGTCTCGCCATGGGCTTCTTTTCTTCTTTAGCGCGCTCTAAGGCGATTAGCTGGCTTTCGGTCAGGATCAGATTTTCCTGAGCCATTTTTGCTTCCAGCGCTTTCAGCCGACCTTTGAATGTGGCAAGAGCATGCCGCAGCCAGATACTTCTTACCCCTCTGGGTGAGAAAAGAATGCCTCGTTTTTTCAATTCGTTACTCACTCTTAACTGTCCGTAAGCCGGTTGTTCATAAGCGTATTCCAATACATTTTCTTCTACCATTTGCTCTACACGGTTTTTCCTGTTTGGTTTTTGCCGTGAGATTTCCTGAAGAGCCGCTTCGCCTCCGGTTTCGTATAACGTTTTAAACCTATAAAAGCTGTCACGGGAGTAACTCATTACTTTACAGGCTTGTGATACATTCCCTAACTGTGCGGACATTAGTCCGACGCCAGCTTGAGAATACCGACTTTTGTTTTGATAATCTTTTGTTGGTTTGTCATCTCTCTTCTCCTTGTTGAATTATATATATTTTTCTCACAATAAAACATCAAAAATATTTCATAAAATGATCAAAAATGTTCATTTTTTTGTTTTTAACCGTTGTATATTTTTAACATATTCATTATAAATGAATAAATAATTTTTTGGGGCTTGTGTATGGAACTAGTACGAATTTATGAAATGCCGGATTGTAAAATGGGTTCTTCAGGGATTAGAATGTTTGGAATGGAGGAAATACATGAATAAAAAATGTTTTGGAGTAATTTTGGTTTTTTTTGTTTGTGCAATTATTTCATGTGTAAATACACAAGAAATAAAAAATGGAAAGGAGAATAAAATGGACGAGGTAAAAATTGTTTCAATGTTTCCAGCAAGAACGGTTGCGTATCATATAGTTGATACAGAACCTGAAGGTAAGGCTTTGGAACCAATATTGAAATGGATAACAGAAAACAACTTGGTAGGTACAATGCGTTTGTTTGGATTTAATACAGAACCATACCCATCAGGATCAAATTCTGCGT
>Ga0209755_10002367_pt1 | contig 26118 bp, 24 predicted proteins | sample TergutCo191P1_FD_187301 | JGI IMG/M metagenome (GOLD analysis project Ga0209755, IMG submission 187301) | Cornitermes sp. P1 segment gut microbial communities from Petit-Saut dam, French Guiana - Co191P1 (SPAdes) (version 2) | ecosystem: Host-associated > Arthropoda: Insects > Digestive system...
AACTAAAAAACACCATAGAACGGAAACTAAAACTTATTTTTAACCATATTAGGGTTAGGTCTAATCTGAGGCAACGAATATAGCACTACAAATACCTTCGGTTAGCTTTTATTATGAGGCAACGCGCCGCCCCAAACAATCCAGCGCGATTACCGCGAGGGCCGCGAGCGTTGCTGTTCGGTGGATTTTTGGGGCTGCTGCCATTTTATAAATATACATCATGGCCGGTCCGCAGCCCCCTCTACGCAGCGTACGCTATACCGGTTCGTTTTGCGACTGCGCCCCAAATACACACTGTTGTCGTCACGGAAACCGTATATGACCGTGGATATCGCGTACGTGGCACTGCCCTTGCCCTCATCGACATCCTCCGTGGCGCTCCACCATTCAGCGAAGACGCCAATGCCCCAGAAGGGGCTGCCCCATGGCGTGGTTAGGCCGCCGGGCAACGCCGAAAAGCCGAAGTCATCCGTACCCGGCTTACCATCCATCCACCCCGTTGCGGACATCAGCGTCATACCCGCGATCCTCCTGCCTCCGGCGGCAGTAACTAAATCCCACCATGCGCCCGCATCAGGCAAACGCCACGGCGCCGGGCAGGCTTCCATCGCGTCGTTCCAAGTATACATCCTCCCGTATTTAGTACAATTGGAATCTGCGTTATCGTAACACCAGCTGCTGTCTGTTACAAAATTTAAATTCTCTGCCATCCACGTAAGCTTCCCGATCTTCACCGTGCGGTAGGCCCTGCCGTCGCGGCTGTCGGTGAACGTGCCGGCGCCGACGCTTTGGGCAACAGCCCTTAAATATGACGGCGCGGCACTGTAATCATCCTGTTTCAATTCAAATTTCCGGTTATTGGGAGAATCTTCTATCGCCATATCGCCTAATTTTTCATTGTGAAAATATAAATTCATATACCAGCCTGTATCTAATTTATACCGGTGCCAAATATATTCTGTGCCAGCCGAATCTGTCGGTTTTCCAGCCAATTCAAAGGCTTCGGCAGGGCTCATCCCAATTTTAATTTTTGAAAATTTGGCAAGTGGATGTTTTGGCCTGCCGGCGTGTATATCGGTGAACGCGCCCGCCCCGCCGCTGCCGCCGCTTTGGGCGACGGCTCTTAGAATGGTGCCGCATCCATTGCATCCATTGTGTTCAAGTTCAAATCTCCGGTCACCCAAACCATCGCTTATCCATATCTCTTTAGATTGCATCTTAATATACCAACCATCACCTAATTTATAATACATCCCTCCGGAATTCTCAGGCATCCAATTTGTCGGTTTTCCCGCTAATTCAATCATTTCGTCATATCTCATCTCCATTTTAATTTTTGAAAATTTAGCTAATGAATGTTTTTGCGCGAGTTGTATATATGTGTTTTTGTCTACCATATACCAAATTTCGAATCCGCTAAATACGTCCCATTCTACTTTAACTAACCTCAGCGCGAACGCTAGAGTCAGCACGAGAGCCAGCGTGATAACGGGAATACCAATAATAATAAACCGTCTTTTTGACTTCATTTTACTTTCCTTTCACCGCAAATAAGATATTTTCAACGCCACTTTAATGTACTGCCGCAATTGCTGCGCTACCGCAAGTCCGCAAAGACCCGAACACAGCGCAGCGAAAGCAGGTCCGTCTTGCTGTTGTAGTACCTGCCCACGCGGTCGCTGATGTAGCCCATGTACCGGTTCCAGGCGTAGCTCGCATCGTACTCCGTGGCGCTCCACCACTGGCCGTTGTAGCCGGCACTGATGAAACTGCCATCTGAGGTGCCGTCGCCGCCGGGCAGGGCCGAAAAGCCAAATTCATCAGTGCCGTTACCTGATACCAATTTACCATCGTCATCCTCACAATCGTCCCAACCAGTTGTTGATTTAAGCTTTTTACCCGCAAATTTCCAATCATAACCATCATATCCATCATATCCATCTTCCACACGCTGACCACCGGCCGCCAGCGCCAAACTGTCCCAATCTTCATCAGTCGGTACTCTCCACCCCGCCGGACAGGCTGTCATCGCGTCATCCCAATTATAGTGCCGCCCGTATTTGGTACAGTTGGAATCGGCGTTATCGTAACAGACGGAGGTACCGGTCTTATAATTGAGATTCTCAGCCATCCATGTCTGATTCCCAATCCTCACCGTCCGGTACGTCTTGCCATCCCGCGAATCGGTAAACGTCCCGCTAATGACATCGGGCGTTACCGCCGCTGTCTGTACTGTATCAGCCACAGGCGCAGCATCCTTACGCTCCGCCGTCTTGGCGCACCCCCCCGCGATTACCGCGAGGGCCGCGAGGGCGAGGAGCGTTGTTGGGCGGTGGATTTTGGGGATTGTGGTCATAGAAGTTAATATATATTATGGGTGGGGGGTAAATGGGGATTTATCGTTGTGTTGCCGTTGATTGTCTGAACCATGATTTGCCTGATTAAAGGATTAACATGATTAAACGTCAAAAGATAACGTCAAAATCACCGATAATCCGGGTTTTGACGTTGATTTTTAATCAAGGAAATCATTTAATCATGTAAATCATGGTTCAGACAAAAAAGGTGGGATACGCGCTAAATGGCAATTTCCACCGATAATGCCTGTAGGGGCGACCGCCAACGCACGGATTGCGTTATACGTTGAAATAAACGCAATATCGCAATTCCGGCGGGCGATCGGGGACGATCGCCCCTACAAAATCGTTTTGTTTCTGTCGAAACCGTATATCCAATACAACAATAAACCCCAATTTACCGCTGTTAAATTCAAAATCAACGTCTACCGCAAGCCCACAACATCCTCTACGCAACGCAAACTAAACCGGTCCGCCTTGACGCCGTTCCAACTCGAGAACACGCTGCTGCTGCCGTAGTCCATGCCCCGGCGCCTCGCGTACGTGGCATCGTACTCCGTGGCGCTCCACCAGTGGCCGACGTAGCCGGCATCGTAGAAATTGCCGCCGGAACTGCCGTAGCCGCCGGGCAGGGCCGAAAAACCGAAATCGTCAGTACCGTTACCTGATACCAATTTACCATCGTCATACTCCCAATCGACCCAACCAGTTGTTGATTTAAGCTTTTTACCCGCAAACTTCCAATCATAAACAACATATCCATATTCCACACGCTGACCACCAACCGCCACAGTCAAACTGTCCCAATCTTCATCACTCGGCACCCTCCACCCCGCCGGGCAGGCTGTCATCGCGTCATTCCAATTATAAAGCCGCCCGTATTTTTGACAGTTGCTCTCGTCATTTTCATAACATACGGAACTATCTGTTACGAAATTAAGATTTTCCACCATCCACGTCAATTTCCCAATCCTCACCGTCCGGTACGTCTTCCCATCCCGCGAATCGGTAAAAGTACCGCGAATGACATTGGGCGCTGCCGCCGCTGTCTGTACGGTATCAGCCACAAGCGCAGCATCCTTACGCACCACCGTCTTACCGCACCCCGTCGCGATTACCGCAAGGGCCGCGAGGGCGAGGATCGTTGTTGCTGTTGGGCGGTGGATTTTGGGGGTTGTGGCCATAATTGTAATATACATTATGGCCGGGGAGGATGGGTGATTTTTTTGATTTTGACGCGATTTGGTGGATGATAACGGCAGCACAATGTTAAATTTCCGTGCGTGGTAATGGAAAAACAGAAAAATATCTTGACATAGCTATTTACGATATATTATCTTTCTCTATAAGGCGGGATGTATCTGAAATACGCCGGAAAGTCTGTCAAAAATACTGAACCGTCTCACATTATACAGCTTACAAAAAGGGTAATTGTCTAAAATGAAGACTATCAAAGTTTTATTTTTGATTGTATTTTTAACAATACCATCTGTCTCAGAAGAGCTAATCTTGTACGATGGTGATGGTGTAACCGGCTCCGCATTATGTTCAGAATATGATATGGAATCCCCACATGCAAAAAAGTATCAATGCAGCAAATGGAATTTGGTTAAGAAAAAAATCATACTAAAAAACACTTCGATAGAATTAGAAACGGCTATAACTGGGTATATCGAATATGTTCCTAAAAACATTAGGCGGGTAAAAATATTACCAAATAAGGCAAACGATGCCTTTTTGAATGATATAAATAAAATGACATTAGCTGCTGGAACTATATTTGCCAGATTTTGTTATGAAATAAATATATATGATCATGGGAATTTAATAACAACATTTGGAACAGATGGGAATCGTTTTTATGACAAAAAGAATAGTTTAATGTATATTTCGCGAGAAGATCTATTACGTAAACATTGGGGGATTTTAGAAGAAAATCTTTGCCGATAGCCGGAACTGCGATATTGCGCCTAATTCAACGGACTTCGCAATCCAAGCATCACTGGCGGGCACACAGGCCCGCCTCATTGCGAAAAAACAAGCGGATAAGTTACGTCCGTTACATCGCCGGGGGAGTCAATCTTCCCGAATTTCCAGCGGCGCACTATATCCGCGAGTTCGGCAGAAATACTCTCGGCCTCGAAACTAAGGATTGTTGACTCGATTACCTGAACAGACGTAACATTCCCGAACTCATTGACCGCGAAGTTGATTACGATCTTTCCCCGCAAACCCGAGTTGCGGCGCAAATCGCTAACGCTTGTTCGCGCCATATTTCTTGCAACACCGCGCTGAATGTTCGCAAGGGTTCTGCTACCGCTGTATTTTATGCCGGATATGTGAGATAACGTATCCGGGAGCAGCACCCTGTGAAGCAATAGCATAGATTCATCGCTATGGGTAACGCAGGGGTAATCATCCGCATCACGGCAGTCGCCAGTACGTATTGCTGCGAGAATACTGTCTATATCATTGATAAAGCCATTATGAGCCAATTTTTTTTGCGGTGTAACGTACACACCGGTGTCACCGCTATTCTGGACACAACGCACTGAAAACATATTGCGCCTACGATCGAAGTAGTTGCCACCCATGTACTCGTAGTACGAGTACATGACTCGGAAGTGTGCCTCTTTGCCGATCGCGCTCCCCGTGGCGCTCCACCAAAAACCGAGCTTACCGATCCCGCAAAATTGGACGTTATTATCGGGGTACGCGATAAAGCAGTAGCCGCCCGGCATAGCCGAAAAGCCCAACTCGTCCGTACCGTCCCACCCGTTTTTTGATTTAAGTTTTTTACCAGCAATTTCATTTCCGCCAACGGTTTTAACCAAACCTGCCCAATCTTCGTGGGCGGGCAGCCGCCACCCTGTCGGGCATGCTTTCATCGCAGCATCCCAATCGTAAAGCCGCCCGTACTTTTGACAGTTGCTATCGTCATTATCGTAGCATACTGAACTATCCGTTACGAAATTAAGATTCTCCGCCATCCATGTTTGCGTACCAATCCTCACCGTCCGGTACGTCTTCCCATCCCGCGGATCGGTAAACGTCCCGCTAACGGTATCGGTGGCTGCCGTTGCCGCCGCTGTCTGTATGGTATCAGCCACAGGCGCAGCATCCTTACGCTCCGCAGTCTTACCGCACCCCGCCGCAATTACCGCGAGGGCCGCGAGGGCGATGAGCGTTGTTGCTGTTGGACGGTGGATTTTGGGGGTTGTGGTCATGGAGGTAATATATATTATGGCCGGGGGGTAAATGATAATTTCGTTAAACGTCTACCGCGATGCCGCGGAATCTTGCACGCACCGCACCGAGTACCCGGCGCTCTTGTGGTGGCCGTCTGAATACATCTCGTTGCCGCTGATTTTTCGGAAGCGCGCGTGTGTGCAGGAATACTCATCAGATGTCCACCAGCGGCCGGCCGTAGCATCAAGCCGGACATTGTTCTCGCCCGGGTAAACGGTTCCGGCGGGTATTGCCGAAAAGCCGAACTCATCGATACCGTTGCCGCTACGCCCGTCCCAGGTTTTGCCCCACCCTGTTTTTGACATCAGTTTTTTACCGGCCCCGCTCCAATAAGAAGTGGGGCCTTTGCCGGTAAGCGGCATCCATTTACCGCCGGCAGCCTGCCCCAAATTGTCCCAAGCGTCGCTGCCCGGCAGGCTCCAGCCGGCCGGACAAGCTTTCATCGCCGTATTCCAGTCGTAAACCCGCCCGTATTTTTCGCAGCTGCCCTCCTCGCTGCCATAGCACCACGATTTTCCCGTATCGAAATTCAGGTTCTCCGCCATCCATGTAAAATCGCCGATACTCACCATACGGTACCGCCGGCCATCCCTGCCGTCGGTAAAAGTACCGTCGCCGTTATAAATAGTAGTTGCCGCCGGTATGGTATCGGCTGTCTGCGCGGAATCCTTCACGCAACGCACACTTTGCAGGTACATCTTGTATCCGTTCCACCTGATCAGCATTGTGTCTTTGTGGTCGATGCCGCGGCTATTTGCGTAGTCTGCATCGTCTTCTTCGGCGCTCCACCAGACAGCTTCGGTGCCGATACCGCGGAAATGGCCGCTGCCGCCGCCGAAGCCGCCTGGCAGGGCCGAAAAACCGTAATCATCTGTGCCGTTACCGCCATCAATCCAGCCGTCTTTGGATTTAAGCTTTTTATTGTTAACTTTCCAAACGCCTTTTTTATGGCGATGGCCGCCAACGGAACGTGCCAGACTGTCCCAATCGGCAACGCTCGGCAGCCGCCACCCGGCCGGACAGGCTTGCATCGCCGTTTCCCAATTATAAAGCCGCCCGTACTTTCGGCAATTATCATCGTCTGCGCCATAACACGCCTCATAATCATAACACGGATCGCTGAATTTTTCACAGCACATATATCTACCGGTTTTGAAATTCAGATTCTCCGCCATCCACGTTTGCTTACCGATTTTCACCGTCCGGTACGTCTTGGCGTCCCGCGGGTCGGTAAACGTCCCGCTAATGGTATCGGATACCGCCGCCGCATCCTTACGCTCCGCACACGTACCGCACCCAGCCGCGACTACCGCAAGGGCCGCGAGGGCAAGGAGCGTTGTTGCCGGGCGGTGGGTTTTTGGGGCTGCTGTCATTTTATAAATATACATCATGGCCGGCCCGCAAGCTCCTCTACGCAGCGTACGCTATACCGGTCCGTCTTGTGACTGCATTCCAAATACACACGGTTGTCGTCACGGAAACCGTATATGGACATGGACGTGTATATCGCGCACTCTCTCTCATCGATCTCCGTGGCGCTCCACCAGCTGCCGGTGCTGCCAATGCCCCAGAAGGGGCTGCCCCATGGCGTGGTTAGGCCGCCGGGCAACGCCGAAAAACCGAAGTCATCCGTACCCGGCCTGCCCTCTCTCCTGTCCTCTCTCCACCCCGTTGTGGACTTCAGCGTCGTACCCGCGGTCCTCATGCCTCCGGCGGCGGCAACTAAATCCCACCACTCACTCCAATCAGGCAAACGCCACCCCACCGGGCAGGCTTCCATCGCGTCGTTCCAAGTATACATCCTCCCGTATTTAGTACAATTGGAATCTGCGTTATCGTAACACCAGCTGCTGTCTGTTACGAAATTTAAATTCTCAGCCATCCATGTAAGCTTCCCGAGCTTCACCGTGCGGTAGGCCGTGCCGTCGCGGCCGTCGGTAAACGTGCCGGCGCCGCCGCTTTGGGCAACAGCCCTTAAATATGACGGCGCGGTACTGTAATCATCCTGTTTCAATTCAAATTTCCGGTTATTGGGGGAATCTTCTATAGCCATATCGCCTAATTTCTCATTGTGAAAATATAAATTCATATACCAGCCTGTATCCAATTTATACCGGTGCCAAATATATTCTGTGCCAACCGAATCTGTCGGTTTTCCAGCTAACTTAAAGGCTTCGGCAGGGCTCATCCCAATTTTAATTTTTGAAAATTTGGCAAGTGAATGTTTTGGCCTGCCGGCGTGTATATCGGTGAACGCGCCCGCCCCGCCGCTGTCGCCGCTTTGGGCGACGGCTCTTAGAATGCTCCCGCACCCATTGTGTTCAAGTTCAAATCTCCGGTCACCCAAACCATCGCTTATCCATATATCGTCCAATTGCATCTTAATATACCAACCATCACCTAATTTATAATACATCCCTCCGTAACTCTCAATCATCCAATCTGTCGGTTCTCCCGCTAATTTAGCTATTTCATCATATTTCATCCCCATTTTAATTTTTGAAAATTTAGCTAATGAATGTTTTAGCGCGAGTTGTCTATAACTATACCAGTCTTCATCTTTGCCTATCAAATACCAAATTCTGATTCCGTCAGATACGTACCATTCTACTTTAACTAACCTCAGCGCGAAAGCGAGAGTCAGCACGAGAGCCAGCGTGATAACGGGAATACCAATAATAATAAACCATCTTTTTGACTTCATTTTACCTTCCTTTCATTGCAAATAACATATTTTTCAACGCCATTTTAATGTACTGCCGCAGTTCTGCGCTATTGTGGGGCCGCAGAGTCCTCTACGCAACGCAAACTAAACAAGAGCGCCTTGTAGTTGAAGTCCCTGCCCACGTCCTCGAGGTAGTGGTACATGTCCCGGCTCCAGACGCTGCTCGCACCGCTCTCCGTGGCGCTCCACCAGCTGCCGTAGCCGCCGACATCGTTGAAGCTGCCGTCGTAGCCGTTGCCACCGGGCAGGGCCGAAAAACCGAAATCATCTGTACCGTTGCCTGATACGGAGTTGCCATTGTCATCCTCCCAATCGTCCCAACCAGTTGTTGATTTAAGCTTTTTACCCACAAACTTCCAATCATAACCACCAGATCCATATTCCACACGCTGACCACCTACCGCCAGCGCCAAACTGTCCCAATCTTCCTCACTCGGCACCCTCCACCCCGCCGGACAGGCTGTCATCGCGTCATCCCAATTATAGAGCCGCCCGTATTTGGTACAGTTGGAATCTGCGTTATCGTAACAACGGCTGCTGTCTGTTGCGAAATTTAGATTCTCCGCCATCCACGTAAGATTCCCAATCCTCACCGTCCGGTACGTCTTGGCATCCCGCATATCGGTAAACGTCCCGCTAATGGTATCGGACGTTGCCGCCGCTGTCTGTACTGTATCAGCCACAGGCGCAGCATCCTTACGCTCCGCCGTCTTACCGCATCCCAGCGCGATTACCGCGAGGGCCGCGAGGGCGAGGATCGTTGTTGGGCGGTGGATTTTCGGGGTTGTGGCCATAATTGTAATATACATTATGGCCGGGGAGGATGGGGGATTTTTTTAGATTTTGAGCCGATTTTGTGGGTAATAACGGCTGCGCAACGCTAAATTTCCGTGCGGGGCAATGGAAAATTAGAAAAATCTCTTGACATGGCTATTTACAATATATTATCTTCATCTATAGACGGGATGTACCTGAAACGCGCCGGAAAGTCTGGCAAAAATACTGAACCGTCTCACATTGTACAACTTACAAAAAGGGATAATGAAAGCAATGAAGGCAACCAAAATTTTAATTGTGATCTTATCTTTAACGACCCTTTCTTTGTCAAACGATTTAATGCTATATAAAAATGATGGGCAGCCCGGTTCGGCTTTTTGTTTTGCATGTGCGTCTGTAAATGAACCTACGTGTGTGCCACAAGAAGAAATTATCGGAGAGTTCATAAAAAAATATATATGTATACCCGGAAAAACCGTTAGGAAAAAAATAACATTAGAAAATATCAAAATAGAATTAGAACGCGTTGTAACGAATTTTAGATATGTTCATGAAAACCATAGAACAACAAGTATATTAAAAAATAAGATGAATAATAATTTTTTAAATGATATTAACAAAACAACATTAGATTTTGGAGATATTATCGTTGTATTTTGTTATGAGATAAATATATATAATAATAACAACCTAATAACAACGTTCAAAACAAATGGTAATCATTTCTATGACATAACAAACAAATTAATGTATTACTCAGAAAAAGATCTACTCCTTAAATATTGGGGGATTTTAGAAGAAAACTCATGTCAATAGCTGGAACTGCACAGGAGTGTAGCTCAGATAAGGATTGGTGGGAAAAAAGATGGAAGAACTATCTTCCATAATACTATTTGGAAAAATAATAAAAAGGAGCTATATTTATACCAATGAAAACGCCGATGTATATAAAATTTTCGATTATTATAATCGTACTACTGGCTGTTGCGGTACAGGCGGCACTGTCCATAATTCCTCCAGAGCTAGAACTGCCATCGGAACAGCCGTGGACATCCGGCGCGACTACGGTCACCCTCTCGCATGACGGGACGCTTACGGTCAGCGGAAACGGGCCAATGAAAAAAATGACGATAACCGTCCGGGCAAAAAATTATGAAGAAAGGCGGTACCCCGCACGATTACCGCTCCAGTATATGCTACCACTATCCGTGGGTGCCGTTTGGCGAGCCGTACAAGATAGAGCGCCTGCTCCCCGGCTCGCAGGATGTGGTGGTGGTCGCGGATGGCGAGGTGATACAGTTGAACCCGGAGCGGCCGGAGGTGCATTTGTCGGAGGGGTATCTGGATGACGGGGAGGATGTGGAAAAGAAAATTACTAAGATGTACTGGGCTTACTGGGATGGAGAAAAGTATGCCAAGTTAGAGGACACATCCCGGCACTATCGTGACGTAAACCTTATTGCTGAAACGAAGAATTACGAGGACAACGAATTCGTGGAGATTATAGTTGGAAGTAATGATGGGCAAGCAGTGTTTGATGGTGAATCAGAGCTTAAATTGAGCGGTGTTGTTTCTGAAAATCAAGTGGTGTTTGAAAATGTTTTTAAGAAATATACATTAGACCATTGTTTCGTTGAGAGGAAATAAATATGTCTGAATCTGGAACAACCGCAAGGCAATTACCCGTAACATTGTTTGCAAAAGATCCTAGTGGGGGTGCCACGGTATCCATTCAGATTCATAGATCCAGCTGGGAAAGTGTCTATAGCCACTATAATGAATGTGACCAATATCGACCGACCACGTCATATTTATCAGATGCTCAAAGCCGCTCACTCACTGTTCGGGATGCTCTGGGTAGTGCTCTATTTGGTTCAATGTGTTTAGATTTACCACTTGATGATAAGTCATTTGCAGAAACAGTACTATTGGCGTATTTAGAGGAGAACTCTACTGAAATTAAACGATTAGAAATATCGCAGTAGTTAGGAGAAAAAATTATGAAAAAATATACGATATTATTATCGGTTATCTTTTTCCATGCTTCCTATGCCGATGCTCCTTATTGGCAAGCGAAAGAGGTAATAGCGCAGCACAATACTGATTGGCCAGGATACGAGAATGTGCGGTCCAGTCATGATATGATGAATACGTTTAACCACACTAAAGAGTATCACTATCAAATTCTTTTAAACGAGTGGCTGAAGAACGCTGACCAAAACGAACTAAAGGCGATAAGAACAAATGAGGCTTTCATGGCTCGCATGAATGGGCAGGAAATTAGTGATTCAACATCAAAAATATTAAAAGCATATTACAACATCAAAATGTCCACATTTGTTTCCTCTGCTATCGGTCACATGACTGACCTCCCATTTCAGATAGTATATACTCCCGAACAAATCTGGATTTTGTTTTCATTGACGAGCAGAAGGGCGGTATGGCATAAATATGACAAAAAGAGCCCAATCTGGGCAACTGTGAACGCGCCGGAACTCCGCGACAATAACGCATACACGTTTCTTTTACGTAAATTAGAATTTGACAAGGTTTATCAATGCCCTTCTTCGCAAAACACAGGAGCAGGCGGCATATCTTCAAACGATGTCGATTCCGTTACAGCGCTTACCTTCGCAGCGGCTAAAGCGGCAGAGTGCCATGGCGCAAAAATGACGCCTATTGCCGCAAGACGCATGGGGATGAATAAGGAATACTGGCTTGTATATTGTTTCAGAAGCATACATGATAATACGAAGGATCAGGAAGAAGTTTACCGCATTTTCGTTCATCGATACAAAAAGGGGTTCTCTATTTGGAATATGCGCGATAAACTATGCTATGATTCGTATCCATTATATCTGAGCCGCTGCTCAGATCGGGGGGTTCATGTAGTTACAGTTCTGATATCCGCTAATACTGGTCAGGTTCTGTATATGAATTGATATTTACGGCCGAATTCGTTTACTGAACTGTTAACCGTATAAGGTGACGAATGTACGACGTAGTTATAGATATCTTAAGAATAATTTTGTAAAAACTATCAAACAGGATGTGGTGGTGGTCGCGGATGGCGAGGTGATACTGCTGAACCCGGAGCGGCCGGAGGTGCATTTGTCGGAGGGGTATTGTGGGATGACGGGGAGGATACGGAAAAGAAGATCATGGAGGCTATGGCAGGGATCAGCAGTGGGGGAGGATATAATGAATAAATTATTGATCTTTATGCTATTGTGTTTGTTTTCTGTTTGTCAAAACCCGGAAACGGTTTACGACAAAAATAAAGAGACGGTTTTTACTTTTGCAAACGGCGGAAGAGAAACCTATATGTACGGAGATGAAGGAAACCACTATAATTATTATGAATACATCATAATAGATAATGCACCTAAAAGCAAACCCGGAAATAAGGATCTTTTGAAACGTTTAATGATACTCCATTATTTACAATTGACATCTTCCGCAGATTCACTGTCCGTATATTCGGATTTAGATGCGGCAGGATGTGTTTTTTTGAGATCTACTCGAAGTACCAGGGAATATTACATAGAAGGAAAAATTCATTATTATAGCAAAACTCAGGCTGTTGATCACGAAACATATGTTGGTATTATACGGATGGACCGCTGTGAATACGACAATACAAAACGAATGGTAACTATTTCTGTACATTTAGGAACTGAAAGTATAGAATTCAAAGAACGTGGCCCTAATCTTGAAACAGATACATTGTTAAACGAATGTTCTTCCAGTTGGTACGTTCGCAATAAGGATAACGAGCTCGTAAAATATTTTATGGAGTTGAGGGATGGAAAGAATTAAGTATAATCTAAGCGGTAACACGATGTTAACTTAATCATTGTACAACTCACAGAAAGGGATAATAAAAGCAATGAAGGCAAACCGCGTTTTATTTTTAATACTGTTTTTAACCGGCTGTTCGTTAGCGGTCGAGTTGATATTCTATGAGAATGATGAAAAAAACAGCTCTGCGCTTTGTTTAGAGTGTGACTACTCAGAAGAATACACATGTATATCCGTCGATGAAAAAATTCGATTTTTCGCGCTCCGGTATGAGTGCACACCTGTAGCGATTGTAAAAAAAACAATAATATTAAAAAAAACCACAATAGAACTGGAATACGTTGTAAAAAATCTTATAGATTATGTACCTGAAAGCCATCGGCGCAAAAATGTGTTGAAAAATAAAATGAACGACGGCTTTTTGAATGACATTAACAATATGGCGTTAGTTAATGGTAACATAATTGCAGGATTTTGCTATAAATTTAATATATACGATAATGGTAATTTAATAATAAGTTTTGAAACAAACGGACGCACTTTTTATGATAGAAAAAACAAATTAATGTATACATCAAAAGAAAATCTTTTACGTAAATATTGTGGGATTTTAGAAGAAAACGCTTGCCGATAGCTGGAACTACACAGGAGTGGAGCTCAGATAAGGATTGGCGGGAAAAAAGGTAGTGTCCCTACGGCGGGATGTGCGGTTTTAATCTTTTGACTTGTCCGCCTACCGTAGAAGCGAATATCTTTCATGCCGGGCGGCGAGTAGTTCCATATCTGCCGCAAATCCTCAGAGCCCGAAATATCATCGCCCATGATGATTGTCCGCAGGCAGTACGAGCAATTTATTATACACATTAAATTCAACAATGTTGTGAATATCTTTCAGGCTGATTGGCCTCTCGATGATAAAGTCCTCCCATGTTTCCTTGTTTGGCGCGTTCTCGCAGCCATACCTATCTTCATAGCTGCCATTTGGCGACCGGCAACGCTCCGGCTTCTCTCGTGTCAGAATTCGTTTTGACAGAAGATTTACGCTGTTCAGAGACACAGACTCAAAGTCAAACCTCATGTAGTAATAGGTCTGATCAAAACCTATCAGCTCAAAATCGGAATTTTGGTACCGGAAATTGTAGCTCTTGCCTACCATTGTCATGCCGCCGCCATTGTAATCGTATTCGATAAACAGGCTGCCTCTTTTTATGCTGACCTCGAGCGCGTCCTCGCCCGGCGGTATGTATGTGCCGCTTAAGTGGCGTTCTATCGCGAAAAAAACGCGGTTTTCCAGCACGCGCTCGTAACCGTCGCCTGTTTTGAAAGCGATGATAATGCCCAACTCGCCCACATAGTAACACCGGCATGAGTAGTTGTTGTCGTAGTAGCCGTAGTCCCCGCAGTCGAAATTCATGTTTTTGATTATCAAGACGCGGTCCGCTGCCCCGTCGTTGTTCAGGTCGCCGCTGATCTCCTTTGTGAGCCTGTAGCCGGCGGGCACAAACTTCGCGGTGGCTGCCGCCGTCTGCGGGGTTTGCGCGGGCTGGGATATTTTGCCGTCTTTCGGATAAGTAAGGGCGGGTATGCGCGTTTTGGATTTCGCCGGGGCGCCGCCCTCAACGCAGCGCACCGACAGCGCGTTGCTCTTATCCACGCTGCCCTCGCCTACGTCACTGTAGTTTTGGATATCCTTGGAGTACACTTTGCCGCTGTCGTCCTCCGTGGCGCTCCACCAGTAGCCGGCGCTGCCAATCTCGTAAAATTCGATGTAGCTGCTGCGCATGCCGCCGGGCAGTGCCGCAAAGCCCAATTCGTCTGTACCGTTGCTTGAGTGAATTTTGCCGTGTCCGTCCTCCCTGTCTTCCCAGCCGGTTCTTGACTTGAGTTTGATGCCCGCCTCTTTGGGCCATTTGAGTTTGATGCCAGCCTCTTTGCTCCAATAGTACTTGTACAAGTCTTTTATCCGCTCTTGTATCCGCTGCCCGCCGGCGGCGCTGAGCAGGCTGTTCCAGTCTGCGGTATCGGGCAGGCGCCACCCCGCGGGGCAGGCCCTCATAGCCGTATTCCAGTCGTACAGCCGCCCGTATTTTTTGGCGTTGCCGGTATCTTCGCAATAGCACCACGATTTGCCGGCGTCAATGCTCAGGTTATCCGCCATCCACCTCAAGTTCCCAATCTCCACCGTGCGGTACTTCCTGCCGTCCCGTTTATCAATAAGTGTTCCGTAGCTGATTTCAGGCGCTGCCGTCTGTACGGTATCGGGTGCCTGTACAGAATCGGCGGCCTGCAAAGAATCAACCGCCCGTACCGTATCGGCATTTTGCGCGGTACCGGCAGCCTGCAATGTATCAGCCGCCGGCGCGCCCCCCTTGCCGTCACCGGATTTCCCGCACCCGGCCGCGATTAGCGCGAGGGCGGCGAGGGCGAGGAGCGTTGTTGTTGGGCGGTGGGTTTTGGGGGGTGTGGTCATGGATGTAATATATATTATGGGTGGGGGGTAAATGATAATTTAGCGAAGCTAAAGTCAAAATAAAATTCAAAATATTATGGGGAAATGTTTTGTCGGTGCATTGATCCGATGCCATCCCATAATACTGGGGAAAAGAGGCCCCTTGCGGCACGGGCGGGAGCATGCAATCACTTGCATTAAAAGCTCGGCCGCCGAAGAATTCGCTCACGGTTGCAGAACACGGTTCGTATAGTAAAATTTGGAACAGTCGGTACGCGGCACGGCCCACACGTTCCGGGCAATGGGGCGTGGCGCGCTGCGCCACTACGGTTGGATGTGCGGTTTTAATCTTTTGACTTGTCCGCGTACCGTAGAAGCGAATATCTTTCATGCCGGGCAGCGAGTAGTTCCATTGGTGCTGATGCTTCTGCGGCCGAGATGTGAATACAAAGGCTTGCATGCTCCCGCCGGCACAGCAAGCCGCCTCTTTTCCCCAGTATTATGGGATGGCGATGGCTCAAGGCACCGGCAAAACATAATCCCATATTGTTTTTAAAAAGTCAAAGTCAAAGTCAAGATCAAAGTCAAAAGCTAAACCCCAATTTACCACCGTTAAATTCAAATTCAAAATCAACGCCTACCGGCAGTGGTTTTCTTCATAAATCTCCCAATATTTAAGGAGCAGGTCATCCTTGGAGTAATACATTAATTTGTTTGCTCTATCATAAAAACTATTTCCATCCGTTTCAAATGTTACTATTAATTTGTCACCGTCATATATATTAATGTCATAACAAAATCTAACATTTATATATATATTAACGAGTATCATCTTATTGATGTCATTTAAAAAGTTACTAATCATTTTATCTTTTAACATCGCGTACCACCGTTGACCTTTGGGCAGATAGTCTTTCAAATTGATGATAACGCCTTCTAATTCTATTTTTGTATTCTTAAATATAATTTTTTTTCTGATAGTTTCTCCTGCAACACACTCATATCTTCCATCACGTTCAGTAACATCGTCTACAGGTGTGCATACATCCTCTATGTGAGGATTGCATTCTAAGCAAAATGCAGAACCGGTTTTTTGCCCGCTTACATGCAGCATCAACACTTCTGATAAAGAAGGTACCGCTAAAAACAAAATCAAAAATAAAATTTTAGCTTCTTTCATAATAATAATCCGTAAACAGATATTGTCCTTTCTAAAGACCTAATTTCCCGCCGGTATGCCTCCTGCACTATTATACCCCATAAAAGCAAAAAAATCAATGGTTTTGCGGGGTGAGCCGCAAATGTTTTGGCAGCGGTACCGGTTTGCCGAAGGGGCCGGGGAGGGTGCCGGGTTCCGCTGTCTTCAATTTGAACCAGCCGTCTATCGTGCCGCCGGCCCCGATTTTTTCGGCGGAGATGTCTTCGCCGTTCTCGGCCCATTTGCGCGGGTTGTGCCATGCGGTATCGCCCGCGCTGTTTTTTATCCCGGAGTAGGCTATGAACTTTTTGGGGCGGAGCAGGCGCGCGTAGCCGATCACGCGGCCCACCTGCGCCCCGGCCGATTTCACCTCGGAATTGAGCGCGGCCAGGCTGGCCGCGTCGTGAGCCCAAACCGCGGCCCCCACAAGGCCGCCTACGGTATCGCGCCCGCTGACAGCGGTGGTGGAATAGCAATGCGATATATAGACATGACTATTAATGCTGCCAACTACGCCGCCGACATAGCTGCCACTACCGCTGACGGTGCCGGAGGAGTAAAGGCTGCCGCAACTTCCCTTAAAGCCAATTGCCCCGATAATGCCGCCTACAGCATGATCCCCGCTGACCGAGCCGGAGGAGTAACAAAGGTGCACACCGCATTCCATTATTGCATTACCCACAAGACTGCCGACGTAGTTACGGCCGCGGATATTCACGTTAGCAAGCTCAATATTGCCAAGAAAGCCCCAGTTACCGACAAAACCGAACAGCCCCTGAAAATCGGCGTTGGGGCGGTTTATGGTGAGATTGCTTATAACGCGGCCTTCACCGTGGAACTTTCCGCTAAAAAGATTGTCGTAGCTATTCCCGATCGGCACCCAGTTATCATAGGCGGAGAGGTCTATGTCTTTGGTGAGCTTGATGGCAGGTATATAGGATGCGCCCGGGCCGCCCGGGCTGCTCGCGGCTTCGTCTGTGCGGGAGGCAAAGTTATCCGTTGCCGGCGTGCCGCCCCAGCTCCCGTTGACGATAGCCGCAAGCCCCGCGAGCTGCTCTGCGGTGGAAATGTAAAAGGTTTTGGCATTGGGATTGGCGCTGTACCACCGCGTATCAATCCACTGCGTCCGGGCGGCCCGCCCCAGCCCGGTGTTCAGGTTGCAGCCGAACACGTCTAACCCAACGGTGTGGCGGCCGCCGGCAAAAGGAGTCCAGTAATAGCTGCTCAGCACAACGGCGATCCGGTTAGAGTACGGGCTCCTGTAGCATCCGAGTATCTTCCTGCCGTACAGCTCTTCGGGAGAGATGCTGGGGTTTTGCCCCTTGACCGCGTCGTTAAACCCGCCGCGCCTCGCTTTGACCTCTTTGGCAATTGTCTTTTGGGCGGCATCGTTACCCACAATCAAATTCCATCTAACCGTATCAACCGCCATAACGACCGGATCCACAACAGTTCCTGCGCTGATGGCGTAGTCTATCCAGCAGTAAAAACCGTCTACCGGGAACTGCTGTAAATTGTCCTTAAACCTGCCGGAAAGCGGGTCGTCTACGCTCCCGTCTATATTGTGCTTTTTCAGCATGTCGTTCCATTTGGCCTTGTACTTTGCAGACAGGCTGCCGTGATTTTCCGGCGGGGCGGTTCCAGAGACGCCGTCCTCAATATTCCCCGCAAACTCCGTCTCGACAGAATCCCTCTCCAACAATTTGTCGTTAACCGTGTTGATGACCGCAAACGCATAGACCCAAAACCTGCCCCTGTCGCTGTGTTTGAGGTATCTGCTCCTGTACGCGAACAGCCCGTTTTGCGACCACCCGGCCGGTTCGATCGAGGTGTAGGGGTTGGTGTCTAATTTCAGCCTTTCCATAGACAGGCTGTCTGGAGAGTTGATAAAATAGAGCGCCCCCCTGCCGCCGGGATTGGCGTACAGCGCCCCCGCCGAGATTAGCGCGAGGGCAGTAAGGGCGAGGAGCGTTGTTGTGCGGTATTTTGGGTTGATTGTCATGTGGCGGCAGTCTCCCTGACCGCTGCCGCCGAATTCTTCCGCGAAAAAATTTATGACCCACGCCAGAAGCTCTTCCGTGTTCCTAAAGTTTCCCATAAAAGCACCTCTCCGCAAAAGTTCTGAATTTCGGGTTACGGTAGCGCGCCAGATATTCGAAGAATCTATCTTTATCCAGCAGCCGGTAATTTATATCGCAGGATATGTTGAAATAAAATTTCTTTCCGCGCAGATAAAAATAGAGCGTGTCGATCACCGCCTTTTCCGGTACCGCCATCTTGAAGCCCTTAGGGTCAGGTTCGTACCCGAAGCAGAGTTCGCCGGCCAGTTTGTAATAGGAAATGTTCGGCGTACCCGCATACTCCGCGGCTTTTGCAGATACGACGCAATAGACCCAAAACGGGCTCTCCGTGCCTATCAGGCGGTGCGCCGCGAGGGCGGAGGCCAAAGATATGCAGGAGTTGTGCCTGACTTTGGCGGAAAGCGCCCCGTGGTCAAAACCGGGCAGGGTGTAAATCTCACGGCAATACCTCTTCAAGAGCCCCGCGTCCATAAACTTGTTGATGATGCCGTGCAGGGCGGCTTTTGAGGTTTCGTTGAACAGGGACGACAGTTCCATGAGCGAAAATACGCCGTGGACGCTTTTGCCCAAGCGCTGCAGGTTGTCCGAGTATTCGAGCCATTTTTTCATATTACCATATAATATAATAAAAAACGTGTTATCGCGCAATATGTTTTTTGTTTTTTTTCTGTTGCAGTGATTTTTTCCGGCAAATGCGCTGTTTACCGCTATTTTAGAGATTTTTGAGGTTTATACCGACCCTAAAATTGCGGAGGCTGCGCTATTGCGGGGCCGCAAAGTCCTGCAAACAACGCACGCTAAATCGGTTCGACTTGTCGTTGCTGTACCTGGCCGCGAGGTCGTCGTTGGAACTCATGTACCAATGCCAGGCGTAGTTCGCTTCGTCCTCCTCCGTGCCGCTCCACCAGTTGCCGTTGTAGCCGGCACCGAGGAAACGGCCGACGAAATCGTAGTAGTGGCCGGGCAGGGCCGAAAAACCGAATTCATCTGTACCGTTGCCTGATACCCATTTTTTACCATCGTCATCCACCCCGTCTTTCCAACCAGTTGTTGATTTAAGCTTTTTACCAGCAACTTCCCAATAATAATTACCATATCCATCTTCCACACGCTGACCTCCGGCCGTCAGAGCCAAACTGTCCCAATCTTCATCACTCGGTAGCCTCCACCCCGCAGGACAGGCTGTCATTGCGTCATCCCAATCATAGAGCCGCCCGTATTTAGTACAGCTGGAATCTGCGTTATCGTAACACGAGGATTTCTCCGTTTCAAAGTTAAGGTTCTCAGCCATCCACGTCTGTGGGCCGATTTTGACCGTCCGGTACGTCTTGCCGTCCCGCGGGTCGGTAAAGCTGCCGCCCGCGGCGTTCTTGCTTTCGGCGCACCCCGACACGATAATCAGGGCCGCGAGGGCGAGGAGCGTTGTTGCTGTTGTACGGTGGATTTTAGCTTTTGTCATTGTGTAAATCTTTCTCCCCCCTTAACAGATGTATACGGTGCCGGTACCCTCGAACGTTTTATTTGCCGCCGCGCTTTCGGGTAAATGTATTTTTACTTTATAGTATTTAACAGTCTCGTCCCCGAATTTGGGGTTGTAACCCTCACCAAAATCGAAAGATAATATATCGTTGGTTATGGCATAAGAGGCGGTAACTGTGTACCCGTCGTCAAAGGCCATAGTTATCTTGCCGCCATCGGCATGCCATTTTCCTGTTGTGCCGGTAATTTTCGCCCACTCTTCCGTTTCCAGCTCTTTATGGGCATTCCGATATATGAACGTGCTGTCGGCCAAAAAAGTTATAGCGACCAGGTGTACCGTCGTTGCGACATGTCCGCCGATATTGGCTTCCCAGAGCTCTTTGGCAGCATTGACAAGCCTGTCGCGGTGAGTGTCTTTAGCGGTATCCGCATTCGAGGCAGCAGAAGCCCCGCCGCCGCTGTCGGTGATTGCCGGCGCCTGTATTGCGGTATCAGCCGGCGGCGCGGCATCCTTATTGTCCCCCGCCTTGCCGCACCCTGCCGAGAGCAGCGCCGCAGACGTGATTGCGATTATCGCGGCTGCACTAATTTTCATATCTATCCTCCCGCAGTTATTGTTTTTTCATTTTTGGCGTCATTTGTGTAATATACATCATGTCCGGAGCGGGTGGGGAGATTATGAGATGGGCTGGATTTCGGGGGGCGCGCCCTGTGCCGCAAAAGGCGCTGGACGGGGCGGCGGGGCGCAATTGCTGCGCTATTGCGGGGCCGCAAAGTCCTGCAAACAACGCACACTAAACCGGGCCGACTTGTCGTTGTCGTTCCTGTACACGTTGCCGCCGCGGTAGCCCATGTCCCGGAGCCAGACGCTACTCGCATCGTACTCCGTGGCGCTCCACCAGTAGCCGAAGTCGCCGGCACAGCAGAATTCGCCGCCGGAAGTGCCGATCCCGCCGGGTAGGGCCGAAAAGCCAAAATCGTCGGTACCGTTGCCTGATCGCCAGTTGCCTGGCCGCCGCCAGTTGTCACCGTCATCATTCCAGTTGTTCCAACCGGTTGTTGATTTAAGCTTTTTACCCGCAAATTTCCAATAATAATAACCATCTTCGTCTTCATCTTCTTCACGCTGACCACCAACCGCCAGAGCCAAACTGTCCCAATCTTCATCACTCGGCACCCTCCACCCCGCCGGACAGGCTGTCATCGCGTCATGCCAATTATAGAGCCGCCCGTATTTGGTACAGTTGGAATCTGCATTATCATAACAAGCAGAACTATCCGTTGCGAAGTTCAGATTTTCCGCCATCCATGTTTGCGTACCAATCCTCACCGTCCGGTACGTCTTGCCGTCCCGCGGATCGGTAAACGTCCCGCTAATGATATTGGGCGTTGCCGTTGCTGTCTGTACGGTATCAGCCACAGGCGCAGCATCCTTACGCTCCGCCGTCTTACCGCACCCCGCCGCGATTACCGCAAGAGCCGCGAGGGCGAGGAGCGTTGTTGCTGTTGGGCGGTGGATTTTGGTGGTTGATGTCATAATTGTAATATACATTATGTCAGGGGTAGATGCAAAAAACGCAGTTGTTATCACGTCGCTGCAATCCGCATAGTCCCCGCGGATGCCTCGCTACTGTGGTGCCGCGGGGCTATTATAGTAACGCCACACCTGTACGGTATCTGTTTTTGGCGCGGACGCGATATCCGCAACGCACTTAAACCTCTTCCACACATCGCGGTCGCGGTAGGCGTTTACGCTGTTTGCCGGGACGTAGAGGCAGGCGGCGGGCGGGCGGCCCGCGAATACAAAGCCGCCGGTGGCGGGCGGGACAGGGCTTTGACTGATTACCGACTCCAGATTGTCGCAGCGGGCGAACGCGCGGTAGCCTATTTTCTTCACGCTGGCGGGGATCGTCACGGTTTTCAGGCTGAAGCACTTGTAGAATGCCTCATTCCCAATAAAAGCCGCGCCGCTTTCAATAATCACGGATGTCACATCGGTAAGGGCAAACGCCTCGTCGCCGATGCTCTTTACGCCGGCGGGGATCGTCACCGATGTCAGGCGGCTTCTGGCAAACGCCCCGTCTTCGATTTTAGTTACGCTTCTTGGGATTGTCACCGATGTCAGGTGGCTGGCGTGAAACGCGTCTTTTCCGATTGTCTTCACGCCGCGGGGGATGGTATACGCGCCTTCCCTCAGCCACGGGTGATACTTTATAAGGACGGTTTTGGCTTTATTGAACTGTACGCTGTCTTCAAACGCATAGAATTTGGATGAATCGAATGCGTTATAATAGATCCGCGAGCTATCGTCAAATATGTCGAGCTCCTGCGGATCTTCGGCGATATAACCGCCCGGCATATCGTCAAGCCCGCCGTCTCCGGATAATGTACTCTTTTCTGCGCTCGGAATTAACCTCTTGCGCCAATAGTCAAGGTTCTCGGTAATTCCTTTGTAGAATACGTCAAAGACTACTTTGCTGCCGTCGGCATACTCTAATGTGATGATCCGGTCTTTTCGTATGAAGTTTTTCAAAAGGATGCCGTCCTCGCGCTTGTCATCAGTTTGTTCTATAAACTCCTCTACCGCGTAAGATTTGGAGCCGTGGTGCGAATATTCATTATAGGGTTCGCCGCCAAACGACATGCCCATATTCTTATATGCGTCATTGTTATCACGCTCTCCGCTGGCGTCCGATATAATAACCTTAACGCACCCTCCGCACGCGCACGGGAGCTGGTAAATCTTCAGAAATTTGTTTATGTTTAAGACTTCCATGTCCGAATAGCTGCCGCGTGTGAGTGCCGGCAGCGCTTTTTCTATAAATTGGGCGTCTGTCAGGCTGGTGTCGCTTTCGTGGAACGTGATAGTATCGGCGGGAGTATCGGCAGGTGTCACAGATTCTGCGGCGGGTTCTGCGGCAGAGCCCTCAACGCAGCGTAAACTAAATTTCGAATATTTGCTGTCGTAGCTGCTGCCCACATAGTCGCAATTGTAGGCCATCCCCAGAAACCAGGCGTCGCTATCCCAGGGTTCCTCAACGGCGCTCCACCAGTAGCCGTTGCTGCCGGCAGAACCGAATCTGACTCCAAAGCCTTCTCCGCCGGGCAGGGCAGAAAATCCGAATTCGTCAGTCCCGCGGCTGCCGTCTTTAAGCTTACTCCAGCCGGTTTTTGATTTAAGCTTTTTGCCGGCAATTTCCCAACGATGTTTTCTTTCGCCATACTGGCCGCCTACAGCCAGAGCCAATTTATTCCAATCCGCGGTATCCGGCACCCGCCACGGGGCCGGACAGGCTTTCATCGCGTCATCCCAAGTATAAAGCCGGCCATATTTTTGACAGTTGCTCTCGTCATTATTGTAGCATACGGAACTATCCGTTACGAAGTTCAGATTCTCCGCCATCCACGTAAGGCCGCCAATCCTCACCGTCCGGTACGTCTTGCCGTCCCGCGTGTCGGTAAAAGTCTGCACAGCATCTCTGGCGCACCCCGCCGCGATTACCGCAAGGGCCGCGAGGGCGAGGAGCGTTGTTGCTGTTGGACGGTGGATTTTGGGGGTTGCGGTCATAATTGTAATATACATTATGTCCGGGGAGGATGGGGGATTTTTTTAGATTTTGACCCGATTTTTTGGATGATAACGGCTGCACAACGCTGAATTTCCGTGCGGGGCAATGGAAAAAATAAAAAAATTATTGACATAGCTATTTACAATATATTATCTTTATCTATAGACGGGATGTGCCTGAAACGCGCCGGAAAGTCTGTCAAAAATACTGAACCGTCTCACATTGTACAACTTACAGCAAGGGTAATTGTCCAAAATGAAGACAACCAAAATTTTATTTTTGATTGTATTATCAGCGGTATTTTCTCTATCAAACGTGCTAATGTTCTATGTGAATGAAGAGGAATCGGTCTCTAAATCTTGTTCAGAATGTAATTTTGGAATAGAAGATGTATGTATGCCTGAAAACGATGTTAGTATACGTATTAGGAGGTATGAATGTGCAGCAGATGGGAGTACCCCCAAAAAAACCACCTTGAAAAACGTGAAAATAGAATTGGAAACTGTTATTATAAATCTTAGAGATTATGTACCTGAAAGCCATCGACGCAGAAATGTGTTGAAAAATAACATGAACGATAATTTTTTGAGTGACATTAATAATATGACGTTAGTTACTACAGTAATGCTCGCCTACTTTTGTTACGACATTAATATATATGATGGTGAAAAATTAATAATAACATTTGAAACAAACGGACGTACTTTTTATGATAGAAAAAATAAATTAATGTATACATCAAAAGAAAATCTTTTACGTAAATATTGGGGTATTTCAGAAGAAAACGCTTGTCGATAACTGGTGGGACTACACAGGAGTGGAGCTCAGATAATGATCGGTGGAAAAAAAGATGGAAGAACTATCTTCCCTAATATTTGGAAAAATAATAAAAAGGAGCTATATTTATACCAATGAAAAAGCCGATGTATATAAATTTTTCGATTATTATAACAGAACTACATTCGACAGTTGCGTGGGAAAAATATTATCCAAATAATTTTAGAAAGGAATAATAAAAATGAATTTCAATATACCGATAATAACGCCTAGATATATCAAAATAGCAGTGCTGATCGTTATCATGCATATTGTTGCGATATTCGCAAGTTTAGAAATACCTCCGCCACCCCCTCTAACAGAACAACCGTGGGTATCTGGGACAACAACAATCACGCTAAACAATGGGGTACTAAGAATTCATGGAATAGGGACAATGGAAGATTACGATGAGTACGGCAACTATCCACCGTGGCTCCGTATTGCACCACAAATAACTACCGTATTCATTGAGGAGGGGGTAACCCATATTGGAGACTTTGCTTTTACCCGTTACAGAAATTTGACATCTATTATAATACCCAATACCGTGACTACTATTGGGGAGGAAGCTTTTTACGGATGCACAGGCTTGACTACTGTCACAATACCAAACAGTGTAACCACGATAAAAAAACATGCTTTTTCACGATGTATTGGCCTGATGTCTATAACAATTCCCAGTAGCGTGATAACAATCAAAAAGTACGCGTTTTCGGGTTGCATCGGCTTAAAGTCAATTACAATTGAAGACGGTGTGGCTATCATTGAAGCTGGAGCTTTTTCGAAATGTACGAACCTGATATCAGTTACGATACCCAACAGCGTGATGACAATCGGAAAAAACACGTTCGAAGACTGTACAAATTTGACATCGATAATCATTCACAACCCGACACCACTCGATGCTGGCTCACAAAAATTCGACAATATTACAACAAAGAAACCAACCGTCAGAATCCCAAAGCAACCTGAGGTTGATCCTCGTGCATTCGATTACATTCATCTGCACCAGACCTGCCTATACGTTCCGGCAAGAAGCATTAACGCCTATCGTTCTGCTGAAATTTGGAAAGATTTTAATTGTATCAAACCTATTGCGTCAGATGAAATAAGTGTCTCTTGGTTCGCCTTGGGCATTTTGGTTGCGCTAATACTATCCGCTACGCTGTTCATTATAATTAAAAAATCTCGAAAAAGGGTTACGGCGAATGAGAATTTATCTTTGCAGAGACACTCTGATTGAAGTTCGCTTCTACGGTACGCGGGTAAGTCAAAACACCATGTTTTGGGCGATAAATGGGACTTTATTGGTGTGATTCGCCTTTTTTTGTTTGAACCTTGATTTACCTGATTAAAGGATTAACATGATTAAACGTCAAAAGACAACATCAAAATCACCGATAATCCGGGTTTTGACGTTGATTTTTAATCAAGGAAATCATTTAATCATGTAAATCAAGGTTCAGACAAAAAAGGTAGAATGTGCGCCAAATGTAATTTTCCACCAATAATGCCCGTAGGGGCGACCGTCCCCGGTCGCCCGCCAACGCATGGATTGCGTTATACGTTGAAATCAAACGCAATATCGTAATTCCGGCACGGGCGACCGGGGAC